>Ga0302278_10000315_pt1 | contig 63986 bp, 57 predicted proteins | sample III_Bog_N3_2_FD_194543 | JGI IMG/M metagenome (GOLD analysis project Ga0302278, IMG submission 194543) | Peat permafrost microbial communities from Stordalen Mire near Abisko, Sweden - III_Bog_N3_2 | ecosystem: Environmental > Terrestrial > Soil > Wetlands > Peat | place: Sweden: Abisko...
ATTCCAAACTGGCGAAACCGCGAGCGTGCTTAGCGGAGCGCCGGCGTTCTCAACCTTCGCCGCATCGTCGTCGCCTGCGGGCAATTATGCCATCGTCCCCAGCCAGGGAACACTCTCCGCAACGAATTACAACTTCCAGTTTGTTGATGGCGTGCTGAATATTGTTGCGCCCATCAACTTTGGAAACGTGCAGGTAGGCAGCCCCATCGCATCCATCATGGGCCTCGCCGCGGGCCCTGCTCCTACCGCGTACACAACGGCTATCGTTGACGTCGGCCTGGGTGCGCAGTCGGGATTTGGGGCCTCTGGTCCGCTGGACTGCACGGCCACTCCGCCCGCTACCGGCAGTTGCAGTTTCATCGTCTCGTTCAACCCCACGGAACCTGGTCCCTTCAGCGGGACCTTGCTCCTCGAAGGCACTGGAAATCCCGCGCCTCTGCTGTTAGCAGTTCCCATTTCCGGTACGGGCACCGCGCCCCAACTGGTCTTCGCCCCGGGCGCTCAATCCAGTCAGGGCTCGGGTCTGCGCGAGCCTCTTGGTACCGCATTGGACCAGCACGGCGATCTTTTTATTGCCGACTCCGGAAACAACCGTGTGATTGAAATTCCCGCGGGAGGCGGCGCGCAGAAAACGGTCGTCTCCGGTCTGAACTTTCCAGAAGGCGTTGCCGTGGACAGGCTGGGGAACCTTTTCATCGCCGACGCGGATAACCGCCGCATAGTGGAAGAGCCGGCGAGCGGCGGTGCCTTCATTGTCTTTGCCAGTGGCTTTAACCTCATTGCGGGCATCGCGGTAGACGCGGACGAGAATATTTACGTTGCCGATAGCGATGGGCAGGCGGTCTACAAGTTTCCTTCGGGTAGTAGTACTCCCGTACCGATTGGTTCCGGTTGGGGCGATCCCTTCGGAATCACAATTGACGCCGAGGGCGACCTCTTTATTACCGACGCGGGCCTGAACCAGGTCTACAAATATCCCGCAGGCGGTGGCCTGCCCATCACGCTTCCCTTCAGTGGCCTGAATTATCCCACCGGTGTTGCAGTCGATGCCGTGGGCAACGTCTTCGTTTCCGACACAGTCGACCATCGCGTTGAGGAACTTACCGCCAACGGCGGAAATCAGATTACTCTGCTAGGCGGCTTGTCCTATCCATACCTTCTTTCGCTGGATGCGAGCGGCGATCTCTTCATCCCCGACTTGAGCAACAACCGTGTGATTGAACTCAACCCCTATCAAGCGCCCACCCTCAACTTCCCCTCGACTATCGAAAGCCAAACCAGCGCCTCGCAGTCTGTGACACTCTACAACACCGGCAACACGGCGCTTTCGCTGAGTGGCTTGAACGTTGGCTCGGGTTTTGCGCAGGTGGCCGGCGGCGGTTCGCCCGCTGACTGCACGGCGACAACGAATCTGGCGTCAGGCGCAGGCTGCAACTTGAGCCTGAGCTTTGAGCCGACTGGATCTGGGGCTATTCAGACCACGGTGGCGTTGACTGACAACTCGCTCAACCAGACGAATGCCACGCAATCCATTCAGCTCAACGGCACGGGCCTTCTCCCCTCGCAGACCATCGACTTCACGCCCCCCGCCTCGCCGGTCAACTACGGAGTCTCGCCCATCACGCTTGTGGCTACCGGCGGCGCATCGGGCAATCCGGTCGTCTTCAGCATCGTTTCCGGCCCCGGGAGCCTGAGCGGAACCAACGGCTCGACCCTCGCCATCACCGGCGTGGGCACAATAGTTGTTGCCGCCAACCAAGCTGGCAATACTTCGTACGCGCCGGCGACGCAGGTGACCGAGACCGTCGTAGTCAACGCCGCTCCGCAGAGCATCGTTTTCCCGGCACCGGCATCCCCAGTGAATTACGGCGTCTCCCCCATCACGCTTGCCGCAACCGGCGGAGCATCCGGCAATCCGGTCGTCTTCAGTGTGGTTTCCGGTCCCGGAAGCGTGAGCGGCACCAATGGCAGCATGCTCACCATCACTGGCGTGGGCACAGTGGTAGTGGCCGCGAATCAGGCCGGCAACACTCTCTACGCCGCCGGGACGCAGGTAACGCAAAGCGTCGTGGTCAACGCGTCTCCGCAGTCCATCTCCTTCCCGGCTCCCGCCTCCCCGGTAACCTACCCTGTCTCGCCCATCGCGCTTTCTGCAACCGGTGGAGCATCGGGCAATCCGGTGGTCTTCAGCGTGGTCTCCGGTCCCGGAACGGTTAGCGGCACCAACGGCACAACCCTCACCATCACCGACTCGGGTACAGTCGTGGTCGCCGCGAACCAGGCAGGCAGCAGCGTCTATGCCGCCGCAACGCAGGTTACGCAAAGCATAGTGGTCAATCCGCCGGCGGCTGCGATTCTCATCTCGCCCAAACCGGGCAGCCAGCTTGCCGGCACTGGTGTCACCTTTACCTGGACCCCCGCGGCAGGAGTTACTAACTACTGGTTCAACCTTGGCACCGCGGCCTCGGGAGCTAACGCGAAAAACATTTATAGCTCGGGCTCGGTAACGGTACTCACTGAAACGGTAACCGCCCTGCCAACCAACGGCGAAACCATTTACGCCACGCTCTATTCCCAGATATCGGGAGTCTTTCAGCCCACCGTCTACACCTTCTACGCCACCGGCCCGGCAGCGCTCACCACACCCTCGCCGACCACCAAGCTCACCGCCAGCACCACCTTTACGTGGACGCCGGGCACCGGGATAACGACCTACTGGCTCAATGTAGGCACCGCAGCCACCAGCTCGAATGCGAAGGACATCTATAGCTCGGGGCCGATCACGACACTTACAAAAACGGTAACCGGCATCCCGACTTACGGGGCGACTCTCTACGTCACGCTGTATTCACTGATCGCCGGTGTCTACCAGCCAATCGTCTACACCTACACTGCATCCGGCTCGCCCGTGGCGGCTACGCTCACAACACCCACGCCCAGCACCAAGCTAACAAGCTCCAGTGCTATCTTCACCTGGTCGCCCGGCGAAGGAGTTACTTACTACTGGTTCAACCTCGGCACCGCCAACTCGGGCGCGAATGCGAAGAACATCTACTCCAGCGGCTCAACCACGCTTACCTCGGCTAACGTTACGGGACTTCCCACCAATGGAGAGACGGTCTACGCCACGCTTTACTCCCACATCGCGGGAGCCTGGCAGCCCAAGATCTACACCTATACCGCGAGTGGGACTCCAACGCCTGCTGTACTCACCACGCCGACTCCGGCCACCCAACTCACAAGTTCCACGGTCACGTTCACATGGTCGCCCGGCAACCCGGCAACCAACTACTGGTTCAACATCGGCACCGCGTCTTCTGGGGCAAATACGAAGAACATCTATGCGGGCAGTTCAACCACGGCCACGTCGGTAACCGTGACCGGCCTGCCAACCAATGGCGAAACCATCTACGCCACGCTTTACTCCTACATCGACGGCGCTTGGCAGCCAACCGTCTACACCTACAAAGCACAATAGGGAAACCAACAGTTCCCGCAGCCATGCACGTGGCGCCTGGGGAGCGGATGTTGAGTTCCATGCGCATGCTGCGATGGTGAAAAGGGTTGCGGAGCAGGTGCATAAAGGGACAGGCAAAAGCGATATAAGTGGTGAAAACAAGGCCGTTCTCTGCCGTATTGGTGCGAATTAAGCGCAAATGGGAGTGTCTTTGTTGCACTTCTCGCGCACCCGTTCTCGGCTTTTCAGCCTAAGGATGCTAGCGCTGCAGGCAATGCTGGCGTTGTCGTGGTGCAATGGCCTGATAGCAACGATCGCGTTCCTCAATCTAGACACCCAGGTCAAACGCAGCCTACAGGTCCTGCGGAGTGGCGGCCACAAATCAGGATATGGCGCATGCATTCCTCTCCGGCAAATGGGACTAATCGCTCTTGCCGGAGTTCTTGTCCATGGACGCTGGCAAATCCAAGGCCACCAGGGCGAATCGGGTCTGATCGTCCTTGGGCTCTTCGAAACCTACGATGTGCTGGTGGCGCTTGGAGCCTGCCTTCAGTTCAATGCTGTCCTTGCCGGTGCCATAATCGCTTCGGTCGATCTTTACATTGCCGCCCTTGTCGTCCTCGCAGGTCAGCCCTTCCGAGGTCGAGGTTGGCGAACCGACCGCGGTGTTTCCCTGACAGACAATTACGTCGCCGAAGCGGCCGAGCGCCTTCTTGTAGAAGGCAATGACCTGTTCCTTGGAGTCGGGCGTGGAGAACGAAACCGCGCGCACACGAAGCTCCCACTCGCCAAAGCCAAGGTGGACGTCTGCCGACTTGTGCTTGTCGTCGTCCGCAACCTGCTTGGCGCCCGGATAGACAGGCAGCCCCAAGTCCGCTGCCGAGGTCTGGTTGGTATTGACATGGACGCCGCCAAAGGGCGTATCGACCTGGACGTTCTTATCTTCTCCGTTAGCGTCTTTGTCCACATGTACCCTGCATCCCGCAATGCCGGCGGCCAGCGCCAGGCAAACCAACACAATTGCCGGTTTTCTCGTCATGACAATCGACCTCATGCCCTGTTATACGCCCTGGTTTGGTTAAATGTTCCTCGAATCGTGGCGGCCCCGCGGCGTTGGTTCTGCCACTTTTTTCGCCAAAACGGGTTAGCATCCATATTGAAGCCTTGGCGCAAACGAGCCTGCGGTGGCGATTGCCAACCGCGCGCCCAAACAAGAAACCGTCAAGATTGCCTGGCTTCCCGATCCGGAGCGCGGTTTTCACGCGCCATTTCGGAAGTCCGGCGCGAAACGAAAGGAGTTTCCCCGATGTCTTTTTTTGCTCTCTCTTCTGGTCGCAGACACCTGCTGTTGGCAACCGCAGCCGCTGTTCTGCTGACCCTCGCATCCACCGCATCCCAGGCACAAGACGATCCACCGGCAGAGGCAGGCCGGCTCTCCTACCTTTCCGGCACAGTATCGATTCAGCCCGCAGGTTCCGATGACTGGGGCCAGGCGTATCCCAATCTTCCGATTGGCCTCGGCGACCGCGTCTTCACCGACAACGATGGCCGCGCGGAGATCCAGGTGGGCCAGATTTTCGTGCGCCTCGGACCCAACTCCGACGTGACCCTGGTTCGCTCCGATGAAGCGGTCATATCCATTGGCGTTGCACGAGGCGCCGTGCATGTCCATTCGTTTGGCGTGTTGCCTGGTCAGTATCTCTTTGTGACCGCACCCAACGGCTTGACGCTGGTGGGCTCTCCGCGTGAGTTTCGCGTGGATGTGCTGCCGGATAACGATGCCACAATTTTTACCAGCTTCATTGGCGGTTTGCACATGATGGGCGCGGGGGGATTCGACCAATATATGGCAGCCGGACAGGCCCTGGAGGTGGCCGGCACCAACCCTGTAACCCCGCAATGGCTTGAAGCCAACGACCCCGACTCCCTGGACGGTTGGAGCCAGCAGCGCGATCAGCAAATTGCCAGCGTGGCCGCATCTCAGTACGTTAGCCCGGAAATGCCCGGCGCCTATGAACTGGATGCAAGCGGCGATTGGCAGCCAGGGACCGAATACGGGGCTATCTGGTTTCCTCGGAACGTACCTGCCGGATGGGCGCCCTACCACAACGGGCACTGGATCAACCGCTCGCCGTGGGGCTGGGTGTGGGTGGAGGATGAATCGTGGGGCTACGCGCCCTTCCATTATGGCCGCTGGGTCAACTACTCGGGCCGCTGGGGATGGATCCCAGGCCCCCCGGCGGCGCACCCGGTATGGTCTCCCGCGCTTGTAGTCTTTGCCGGTGGAATCCATGTCGGCGGTGTTGGCGTCTCGGCGTGGTTCCCGCTGGGTCCCGGAGAGCCCTACCGACCCTGGTATCCGTGCAGCCCGCATTACATCGATCAGGTCAATATCTCCAACATCTCTGAGAGCCCGCGCGTTCACGTGCAGGTCACTTATGTGAATGTCGTGAATAACGTCAACATCGTTTACGTCAACCACTCCATCGGCGTGAGCGCGGTGAGCCATGCGGACTTTGCCGCCGGTCGCCCCGTTCAGAGGGCCTCAGTGGTCGTTGATGTTCGTGTATTCGATCATGTGCAGGTTCTGGCCGCGCCCGAACCCAAGCCGACTCCGCAGTCGATTGTAGGGACACCGCCTGTCCATGCGGTGCGGGTGAGTTCGGAACGCCCGGTGCTGATGAATGAAAAGGGTCAACTGGCCGCTGCCAAGCCAGGCGCAAAGCCTATGGCGCCGCCAGTAAAGGCCGCACCTGCGCCGGTAGCGCTGCCGGGGCGCAAGACGATCGCTCCGCCTCCTGAGGCGTTGAGGCATGAGCCCGCTGAGGCGTCTCCCGCGCCGGCGGCTAAACCCGCACCCGCACCTGTGGCTGCGCCCGCGCCGGCTCCAAGACCTGCCGCTCTGCCGGTCGCCAAACCTGCCGCGCCTGCCGCCAAACCTGCTCCGCCTGCTGCCGCAAAGGCCGCGGCGCCACCGCCTACCAGTCCGGCCGCGCCAAAGCCGGGCGCAAAAGCTGCACCATCGCCCGCTGCCCAGCCAGCCGCGTCTCCGGGCGCAAAACCTCCGGCAAAGACCGGAAGAGAAAAGAAGGACGAAAAGGACAAGAAAGATACGGATACGGCGCCGAAGTAGGCCGGAGTTTTTCGGTCGAATCGCTGACAAAGAGAAATGGCCTGCTGCAGATATCGCAGTGGGCCTTTTTTTTGTGGAAATCGTTCTCCGGCGCGCTAAGGCCTCACGCTTTCGGGTATTTTCCCAACGTCCCGGCGAAGGATAGGAAGACAAGCGCCGCAGGGGAGTAGCCGCCAGGATCGGGCTGGGTAAAGTCGCCGGTGTTGGGGTCCATCTGCTGGCGGAACTCGCCGTAACGCAGGATTGCCTCGCACCACTGCCGCATGAGCGTTTGGAGTTCCGCCTGCTTGCCGTAGTGGGGCATCCATCGTGGCGCGCGCAGGGCCGTGAGGGCCTGCGATGCTCCACCCCAGGAGTTGCGGGGGATGGGACGAACGAAGGTTGGGTCGTCGAGGGCGATGCTGGAAAACGGATAGGCGGCCCAGAAAGCTTTTGGATTGTGGAGTTGGCGAGTCCAGACGGCGTCGAATATGGATCGGTCGCGGGGGTTGGAAAGCTGGAGAACGTGCTCGCCCAGAACCCTGCCGATGACATCGGACCGCACGCGGACAAAGTTGCTCTGGGCATCGAGATCGTAGAATGCGGCGTCTTCGGGGCTGTAGAGCTTGTCGAGGATCAGGTGGCGAATGGTCTCCGCCTCAGTGTGCCAGCGGGCGGCTTCTGCTGGTTTTCCAAGGGCCGTGGCCATGGCGGTCAACGCCACTCTGCCGCCGTAAACCGTCGCGGAAAGATCGGGGCAGAGGCGCGGCATCGACGGCAGCGGCGGACACTTGCGCGCGTCGGCGTCGGGGCAACGATTGGGGATGCCGGCCCATCGCGGGCTGTTGTCGTGGCCGGTGTCGTAGGTGCAGAATCCCTCGACCAGGCCGGTCTTGCGCGTGTCGCGATACTGGCGGAGCCATGCGTCCCACCGGCTGCACGAACTGTAGGCGGTGGTTAGCAGCTCCTCGTCTCCGGTGAGTTGGGATAGCTCCCATGCTGTGGCGGCGATGGGCACCACCATCTGAATCTGGCCGTAACCGTTTTCGGTCGTCTTGATGCTTGCGGGTAGTTGACCGTCGGGTCGCTGCAACTGGAAGAACGCCATGTGATTATTGCGGGCAGCCTGAAGCGGAGTGGCCTGAGCGGGAATTGGAGGCAGATCTTTGGCCAGGGTAGCGTAGACCAGCCCTTCGTGCGGGCCACACTCCAGCCAGATGCCCTGGTAGGTGCTGCCCTCAAACAGGACGGGCTGCGAATAGGTGGGGAGGGTGCGGATATTGCCGGCGAGGACTGTCGCGGCGGCATTCCAAGCAGCCAGCCAGGATTTGGGATCGGGAGTTTGCTGCGAGGCATTCTGGGCGAGGACGGTGAGAGGATGAGCGATGAGAGCCGCTCCGGCAGCCTTTGCCGCGCGGGCCAGAAACTCTCTTCGGCTCTGGGCCGATGCGCGCGAATGCGGCATGAGGTGCCTCTGAATCAGTGCGTTTCGTGGCCGTCTTCTTTGGAGCTGGTTGCAAACAGAATGGCAGCCACAAAAACGACAATGATCACGGGAACGACGAAGAACGGGGAAGTAATGTCCATGGCGCAGACTCCTGGGACTTAGAGTACCAAAGCTTTGTAGCCGGGGCGAGGATTTACTGCCGCGGCACCGGCACTGCCGCGATCAGGTCGAACAATACGCGATCGGCGTCGAAGCCCTCCAACTCGGCCTCGGGCTTGAGCATTACGCGATGCCTGAGAACTGGCAGCACCGCACGCTTCACGTCGTCGGGAACCAAGTAGTCGCGGCCATCGAACGCGGCCGACGCCTGGGCTACGCGCATCAGGCTCAACGCGGCGCGGGGACTTGCGCCCAAGAGCAACGTGGGCCACTCGCGGCTGCGGCGGGCAAGGGAGAGAATATAGCCGTAAAGCTCCGGCTCAATCCGAATGGCCCTGACCTCTGCCCGCGCCGAAGCCAACAATCCTTCTGGAATGGGAGCAATCGCCGCATCTTCCAAAAGCCCTGCGCCAGTGCCTCCGTGATGGCGCTCCAAAATCTGCAACTCTTCGGCCTCGGATGGATAAGCAACGCGAATCTTGAGCAGAAACCGGTCCAATTGCGCTTCGGGCAACGGATACGTTCCCTCGAAGTCCACAGGATTCTGCGTTGCGAAGACCGTAAACCACACCGGCAAGGGGCGGCGCGTGCCGTCGCTGGTTACCTGCCGCTCTTCCATGCACTCCAACAGCGCGGCTTGGGTGCGCGGCGGCATGCGGTTGATTTCGTCCACCAGCAGAAGGTCGGTAAACACAGGGCCGGCGTGAAAGCTGAAGCTCCCCTCTTCGGATCCAGCGCCGGGGCGCAACATGGTGGTGCCCAGAATGTCGGCAGGCATCAGGTCCGGGGTGGCCTGCACGCGCTGGAATTGGAGGCCAAGCAAACGGCCCAGGGCCTTGACGATCAGCGTCTTGGCAATGCCGGGCACGCCTTCCAGCAGCGCATGGCCCTGGCACAGGACGGCGATCAGCACCTCCTCGATCACTTCCGCCTGGCCGGAGATCACGCGGCCCAATTCCGTGCGCGAGTGTGCGATCAACTGACTGGTGGCATGTAGAGAAGACAGCGCGTGCGATTCAACGGGGTACGGTTCCTGGCTCATTAAGCCCTTTCCTTCTGTATGGAATAAGTATCTTCGATTCTGGCGGGCTGGCTGCGGTGTTTTACCGCGGATACGAGTTTTTCCAGGTGCCGGTGCAGGGTCTGGATCAGCTTAAGAGCCTCGTGAGGGGCGATGGTATCGGTACGCATGATCTCTTCGCAGGCGGCCAGGTCGGCCTCCAGGCTGGCATCGGAGCCAGGAGAGCGGCGGCGAATGAGCGCTGCGAGCTCGGCCGCGCCCATCTGGCTGCCCTTCAATCCGCAAAGTTGCAGAGCGCGGCGTCGAAACCGCTCCAAGGCTATGGCGACTGCGGTGGACGATGCGTTGGCGTTGCGGTAAAGCGATCCCAGCGCCATTAAGAACTCGACGGGGGTGGTGCGCGGCGGAGCGGGCAAATCGCGCACCGGACCGCTGCGGCGGCTGAAGCTGAACACAACAAGCAGGCCCAACACCGGCAGGCTTATCTGAAGCATGGTGAGCGCCGGGCCTGAAGCGTAGCTCCAATCGGAGCGGATATCGCCATGCAGCGACTCATCCCAGTAGAAATGGTGGCCGTCGCGCGGCCCCAGCGAATTGAGCAGCAGGTCGAGATTGTTGGCGCGGGCCAGGGAACCGTTCTCAAGCGGCGTGGCGCTGGCCCACCACACCGCATGGCCCTTGTTCCAGTCGAACTCGACTACCGCCGGATGCCCGGCGCAGCTATATTCGACGCGATGAGTGGGATTTCCAACCTGCCAGGTGGCTTCAGGGACCATCCACACCTCGCCCGTGCCGGAGAGCGGGTCGATGCCCTCAGGCCCCAGCTTGCAGGCGGAGAAGTTAAACTCCTGGGGCGTATCGCTGGCCTCGCCGGGGAGAATGAACCCGCCCCAGAAACCGGTGGAGAGCACTCGGCCGCCGCGATCGAGAATGGCTCGGACTGCCTTGATGTCTTCCCCATTGCGCGAAAACGGCTGGGCGAAGATGACCACTGTATCGGGTCCCGCGGTGGCGGCCAGTTCGCTGAGCGGCCGCTCCCAGCGTTCGATTGCGTAACCGGACCGAAGCAGCGTTTCATAGGCCGCGCGCGCGCCGTGCTGTCCAGACAAATAGGTTGAGGGCAGCGGATTGTCGTTGGCATTCTCGCCGGGAATCACGAAGCCGCTCAGAATTGCCAGCACAATTCCCGCGCCCACAAACCAAAGCAGCAGTTTGCGGTCTTTTGGGTCGAGGGAGGAAAGGAATCTCATTGTGCAGCGCCTCCCCCGGAAACCGTGGGCGCACTGCCCGAAATCAACGCGGTGGCAAGGTGCTCAGCCTTGCGGTAATCGTCTTCGCCAGCCGCCCGGCCGCCGTACCAGGTGCGCTCAAAACTGCCGGTCAGAGTGGCCAGGCCGGTACGGCGGGGATCGGTCGCGGCCACCAGCGCCAGATATTCTCGGGGAGTGCGGGCGCGGTCCGCTGGCCACAGCCGCCGGGATTCCAGGCGCGAGATCGCGGCCCAGTAGACAAAGTGAATGGCCTCACGCCATTGGCCGGCTGCGGCAGCCTTGCGCGCGTCATCCAGCCATAGTTGCCACTCGCGGGCCGAGGCGGCGGTTGGGGCTGGGCCCGAGAAGTCGGGCGTCAGCCGGATTCGCCACCGTTTTTCTAACTGGATGAGTCCCCACACCAACGCCGTGCAGACCGCCAGAACGAATCCCCAAATCAGTGCCTGGCCAATCCATGGCGAGCGAGCGCCGAACTTGGCCGCGGTTTCAAGAAGCTGGTTGAGCCAGGCGCCGACCTTCTCCTCAGCCTTGTCCAGCGGCGAGGGCGCTTCGAGCTTGCGGAAGTCGCGCCCGGCAAGAACCTGCTTCATCATTTCGCGTTCGGCAGTGTGGGCGGGCGGCACGGCGGCGGCGGAGCCATCTTCGGTGATGTCATGGCCGAGGCGAACCAGCGCATCCTGCAACAGCTCCGTGGTCGTTTTTGGAGGTAGCAGGATACCGGCGAGGCCTTGATTGGGCTTTGCGCCGGTGGCCGGCTTGGCCTTGCTTGTATCCTCGGCTTTGTCTTTATCCTGAGCAGAGGAAAGCAGGATGCGCAGCCATCCATAGCGGACCAGACGCCGCTCCGCATTGGGGGCCTGGGTCAGCGGGACGCGGTCGTCGAGCCCAACCAACGTGGGGTCGCAGGTTTTGTTGTCGCGCGCCTTGGCGCAGGACTGGACAACGGCAGTCAGGGTCGTGAGGTGCTTGTGGTAATCGTCGAGTGAAACATCGTTCCAGCGGCCTACGGTTGCGGCGGGGACGGTGGGAGCGGCGGGAGTCGGCGAAGCCGCGCGAACCTGCGCTGCGGCCAGGATTGCGGCCAGCACGATTGCTGCGAAGATGGGACGGGTATTCACGCACCGGCCTCCTGTGGCGATTCGGGCGCGGCGGGTTCTTCCGCAATTAGCGGAGGTGAAGGCGCGTGCATTCCGGCGGTTTCCATCATCCTTTCGATATCGTACCCCTCTTGGCGTATGCGCTGATCATAGTAGAAGAGGGTTAGGGCGATGCCATAGACGGGACGCGTAAACGCATGTGCGGCAAAGGCGCTGCCATACAGAACAAGAAGCACGATCACTCCGGCGGTTTGCGAGTGTTGCGGGTCGTTAAACCAGGGGAACAGATACATCGCGATCACGAGCGGTATCGTGATGCCCATCGAAAGCAGAATATGAAGAGCCGCTCCGAGCAGATAGACCACGAAAATGCGGCCTTTGGTTCCGTTGCTGAGGGTGATGCTGCGCCTTACGGCGGCCCAGGCGCCAATCCGTTCTGCTGCGCATGCCGGGAAGGCCAGGGAAAGGCGCATCGTTATCCAGAGGCCATAGGCAATCAGAGAGGCCCCGACCAGAGCCTCTGCCGAGCCAAAGACCGCTTTGAACGCAAGGTTTTGCATGCCGGCATCTTGTGCGACGATGGCGAGGTAAATCGTCAATACCTGCAGCCCAGCCCATACGGCAAACGGTGCAACCCAGGCGATGAGAACCTGTAGCAAATAGAGCCAGAGGTAGCGCCATTTAAGCTGCCAGACGGCCTTATAGGCATCATAGATTGAGATTCCTTCTTCCTGAGGGACTCGGGCAGAAGCTTGATTGATGGCTGCCGTGCCCAGCGCGGTCATCACAAGATAGGCAGGCATCGCCACCAGGAACAAAACGAGGATCGACAGAACTGCCAGAGTGTCGGCACTCTGGGTCGGGGGCGCGGCGTTCATTCCCAACCCAGCATACGAAAGCAAGAGGAAGAAACCGCAAGCTAGCACTAGAATCACTACGGTGGGAATGAGCGAAATCCCGATGAACACGAGGAATCGCGAACGGTAGAGCAGGGCGGTCCGGTCGAGGATTTCGCCCAGGTTCATGGGTCGCAAGGGCTCGTTCATGCGAGCTCTCCGGGCCGCGGCGGCGCGGGCAATGTGACTTCAATATCTGGCGCTGGAGTGGATGGAGGGCTGGGAGCGGCATCTGCTGCTGCGGTTGGGGCTTCGGCCTGGGCGGGCTGAGCCTTCCGTGGAATCGGCGGCAGCCACGGCGCTGCTTCGGGCACCGGCGACGGCACAGCGACCATTCCGGCCCGCTGCATCATCCACTCGATGTCGTACCCCTCAAGGCGTATGCGCTGATCGTAGTAGAAGAGGATGAGCGCGATGCCATAGACGGGGCGCGTAAACGTCTGCACCGCAAAGGCGCTTCCGTAGAAGACGAGGATCATGATCGTTCCGGCGGATTGCGCGTGTCGAGGGTCGTTCATCCAGGGAAACAGATACATCAGGATCATGAGCGGAACGGTAATTCCCATGGAAAGGAGCATATTGAGGGCCATTGCGAGCAGATAAAGCACGAAGATGCGGCCCCTGGTGCCGTTGCTGAGCGAGAAGCTGCGCTTGATTGCGGCTGCGGCGCCGATTTGTTCGACCACGCATGCGGGGAAAGCGAAGGAAAGGCACAACTGCATCCAGATGCCATAGATAACCAGTGCGATGACGACCAGAACCGCCGCTACACCCAGAAGTGTGTCGCCGGGTAAGCCGGCCTTTTGCAGCAAGACGGCGGCAATGGCAGAGATGCCCAGAAGCACAAACCATGCCACAAACGGTGCAACCCAGACGATGAGCACCTGAAGAAAATAGAGCCCGAGATAGCGCCATCCCCGCCGATATGCATCTCTGTAGGAATCTCGTATGGTGATCTGTTCGCCGAGCCAGACGCGGGCGCCGGCATGATTGATGGCCCCTGTGCCCAACGCGTTGACTCCGACGAAGACCGGCATCGCCACCAGCAGGACAAAAAAGATCAGCAGCCCTGCCAGTATGGCGGCAGCCTGGTTCTGGGAACCCGCGCCGCTGGACCCCAGCCAGGTAAAAAAGAGAACCATCCCGCAGAGGGGCGCCAGCACCACCACGGTGGGAATGAGCGAGATGCCGATGAACACGAGGAATCGCGAACGGTAGAGCAGCGCGGTGTGGTCGAGGATCTCGCTCAGGCTCAGCGGTCGCAGGGGCTCACTCATGCACGCTCCCTTGATCTTCCGGAGCCACCTCGGGATCGACTTCCGCAGGCAGCGCTGAAAGTGCAGGGGGCGCTGTCATTCCGGCAGCCTGCATCATCCACTCGATGTCGAACCCTTCCTTGCGAATCCGCTGGTCATAGTAGAAGAGCGTAACGCCCGTCGCCCAGATGGGACCGAGAAACGTGTTGGTGAAAAATGCAATGATCTGCGAAACCGCGGTCAGGCCCGGTCCTAGCACGCCGTGATTTTTGAAGGCCGCGATGAATACGAACATCTGGGTCACCAGAACCAGTCCAATCTTGATCGCTCCGATCAGCAAACCCAGAACAAAAATGCGTCCTCGCGAGCCTTTGCTCAGGGCGACTGCGCGGCGCAAGGCGCCTCGGGCCTTTATGTTTTCAACCACGCAGGCCGGCAACGCCAGGGCGTAGCGAAGGCTCATGAAAACGGTATAGAAGCCAAACGGGAACAGCAGCAGGAAGAAGGCCAGAGACGCAGCAAGGAAGATGCCGGCATTCTGCGGATTGGACATGGCGGCCTGCTGGGCGGCTGGGTCTGGGTGCAACAGGTTCATCTTGCCCCAGACCATCAAGGTCCCAAAATAGCCGCCATAGAGCAGGACAATCGGCGTATATACGATGAACGCAGTGATGAACATCAGCCACAGGTAGCGGCCCAACTGTGGCAAGACACTTGCGTATGCGCCGCGGATGGTGGCCGGCTCGCCCAGGTTGACCCAGGCCACGGCACGGCTGATGGCAGCCACGGACGCTCCAAAAAGCAGAAAGAGGATGAGCATTTCGAGTCCGCCTGCGGCTACGGTAGTCCAGAGAACCAGCGAGCTGGACATATGCAGGGCCTTCAGAAGCAATCCCAGGCCAATCAGCAGCAGGTTCAGCACCAACCCCACGCCGGCATACAGCGAGAAAATTCCCGCAAAAAGAAGAAAATTCTCGCGGTAAAGCTGGGCTGTGCGGTCGAGAATTTCGCCAAGAGTGAGAGGGCGCAAGTTGTTTTCCATGCTGAACTCCTAAGAAAATGACTGGGAACGCTTGCCGGGATACTAGCACATGGGGAAAACCCGCCGCCGTACGCAGGTTACCCAGGGAGCCCATTCAATTTATAAACAAATAACTATCCACTGCGCCGCTACGATAGACTGGAGACCCGCGGCATGGTGGAAATTCGCAACAGGGTCAACGATCTGGCGAAAGCCTGTGCCCGCTCCGCCGATGCGGCGGAATGGGATGAGTTTGTACGCCTGTGCAGACCACTGGCGACCCTGGTGGCGTTTCGCATTTCCCGACAGTGGGTTAACAGCACATCGTCAACAGCGGTGGACGATATCGTGCAGGAGATCTTCGTCAAGCTGTGCGAACAAAAGCGCCGCATACTCCGGGAATTCGAGCCGCGCGGCGAGGACTCATTCCTGGGCCTGCTCCGCATTGTTTCCGCCTCGGTGGCAAACGATTATTTCCGGCGTTTGCGCTCGGCCAAGAGAGGTGGCAAAGTGGTAACCACTCCGCTGGTGGAGGACGGTACGCAAATGCCGGTGGCGAGCGGACGCCAGAGTGCGGAGATGCAGCGATCCGTCCTGTTCGCCCAACTGGACCAAAAGCTGCGTTCGGCGCCGGAAATCATTGGCGAGCGCGACCGGTCGTTCTTTTGGCTCTACTATCTACAGGGGCTCACGGCCGAAGAGATTGCCCGCATGTTTCCAGCGGGCCTGACCGCCAAAGGTGTGGAAAGCGCGCTGCGGCGTGTCTCCAAGTGGCTGCGCGGCGAGGTGGAAAGGCGGAATCCGGAGGACCGGGCAGAGTCCGGTTAATGAAGGACTTTCCGCCAGCGAAAGGAATGTTGCGAACAATCGCGTTAGATAGAGTGCGGATATGAATAAGAACCTAAACCCGAATCGCCCAGCCGAATTGCCTGAAGATGCCCTGGCAAAGGCATTGGAGGAACTTATGGAAGGGCGAGCAAATCAAGCCGAGGCACGGCGTCCCGATCAGGTGAGCGGTTGGTCGCGGGGCCGGGAAGAAGATTGTCCTGAACCGGGCGAGTGGGCGCGCCTGCTGTGCGGCAAGCCGCGCCCGGCCGAATTGGATCAGTTGCTGGCGCATGCCGCCGAATGCCGCGCGTGCGCGGCCGAGATGCGGTTACTCACTGCGGAGGCCTCGCCGGAAGAGATTGCCGAGTTGAGCGCAATGGCATCGGCATCCGGCGAATGGCAACGAAACTTGGCCGCCAGGCTCGCCCGCACGCCTCATTTCCCGGCCCAGGGACGCTCGATGAGTTCGTACCTTTGGGCTGGTGCCGCGTTGGCGGCTTCGCTGCTGGTGGCTATACTGGCCGGCGCATGGTGGCAGCACCTGAATAATCCTGAGCGGCTGCTGGCCGAGGCTTATACGCAATCCCGCATCTTCGAGATGCGCATGCCCGGCGCGGGATTTGCCGATGTTACCCCGAACAGGCATCTTCGCGGCGGCGCGGCCAGCCGGGAGCCGGCTCAGTTGACGGAGGCGCGCAACCGAATCGATCACAAGCTGGAAGGTGCGCCCCAGAACGCCCGCTGGCTTCAACTCGAAGCGCGGGCCGACCTGATGGAAGAGAGATTCGATCCGGCCATCGAGATTCTCGATCGCCTGCTTACCGCCGGACCGGTGACTCCGAGCCTGCTGGAGGACGATGCGGCTGCTTACTTCCAGCGCGGTGCTTTGACGGGCAGCGAAAGCGATCGCACCGCAGCATTGGAATACCTGCGCCGCGCCGATGAACTAGCCCCAGGCGACCCGGTGGTGCTGTTCAACGAAGCAGTGGCCATGGAAGATCGTGGCCAGACAATGAACGCCGTCGAGACTTGGAACCGCTATCTTAGGTTCGAGCGCGATCCGCGCTGGCTGGACGATGGCCGCCATCGGCTGGAAGTTCTGAAACAAGAGCTCATCCGGCAGAGGACCCAGACCGGCAAATAGTCCACAGGCGCAGGATTCAGAGGCGCGCGTTTTTTTCATGGATCGGGTAGTTTTTACCGGACCCCTCGGTCGCCCTGTCCTCTATCCCGTTTGTATTCAACATTCGGCAATTGGCCCAGCGTGTGCAATCAATGGAATGCATAGCCAATTTCCACGGAGGTGCAACCCCATGCAAACCGTCAAGCGCTGGTTTCTCCGCAGTTCTTCTCTCGGGACGCTCATCCTCACCGGAGTACAAGCGTGGGGATTGCCATTCGTTGCCATCGTTACCTGCAATGCGCTGCTCCAACGGCCGCAACAGGAGCAGCCGTAGCCTTCCCACGGAAGCAGGCACAGGAAAGACGGTACAGGTCCGGCTTGCAATGGACTTGGTGTCGCTATTCGAGCTTCTGAACCGGGGTCCCTTCCGGGATGTTCGTGATCTGGAACGGGCCTTCGCCCAGCGGCTGATTCTGCTTGACGCTATTGACCGTTAGAACTATCTGGAACTCATCGAGCGGGCGCTTGATGGTAATTGTCGAAGGGTAGCTGGTGGAATCGAATTCCCGATAAAGCCCGTAAGTTACCTGGGTTTCCAGATTACCCTCGCTATCGTAAATATCCTGCTCATAAGGCTGAAGATCGTCGCGATGAAACGTGATAACGCGCAACGGCGTCAGCCGTTTGCTGCCCGGCTTGCGGCGGACGACGTTCAGCATGTACTCCGGCACAATCAGCAGATGCTTCCTGGCGGCGTCTGGCACCGTGAACGTATCCGCGGTGACGTAGTACTCGTCAGCCGGATCCAGCCCCTTCACAGCCATTGCATCCAAAAGGAAACCGGGGCGCATGTTCTGCGCCGTTTTTGCCGAGGAGCAGGCGGATGGGCTGGCTGTTGCGGCCGGCGTGGTGCTGTCCGATGAGGGGACAGGCTTTGTCTCCACAGCGTCGGACCCCTTAAATACCTTGCTGCAAATCGGAACGAACAAGGTGAACTCCTTGCCGTCGCTCACCATGTCGAACAGCTCTGTGTGAATAAGCGGAACCCGTCCAAAGACGCGAAGCATCTCAGGCTTGCCCATGTAAATGAGTGCGGGGAAGGAGGGTTCGTCGGTTTCCGCGCCTTCTTTGGTCTTCACCATGCTGGCTTGGATATCCACGCCCAAATTCAGCGTATTCAACGCCTCCCAGTTCCGATTGAGGTGCGCAACCAGTTCTTCCGGAGTGACAGTCTGCGTGATAGCCGGGGCCTTGGGCGTGGGCAGCTTGCGCGTCGAGGGCAGAAGGGAGCAGCCTGTGAGCAGCAGCGGCAGTAACAGGGCCAGGGCACAGGCGGGTCGCAGGCGTGCGTTCATCGGCCGCCTGCCTTCTTTACGGCCTGACGGTAGCCGGTCACATTGCGGTTGTGCTCGTCCAGAGAGCTGGCAAACAATGATCGCCCCTGCGGATTGGTTCCGGCGGCCACAAAGTAGAGATAGTCCGTTTTCGCCGGATTCATGGCCGCCCGCAGCGACTTTGCTCCGGGGTTGGCCACCGGACCCGGCGGCAAGCCGGTGTGCAGGTAGGTGTTGTAAGCGGTATTGTGGCTCAGATCGCTTTGGTGAATCACGCCCTGCCAGCGGCCTTCCAGCTCCAGGCCATATATCACCGAGGGGTCTGTCATCAGCGGCATTTTTTTCGCGAGCCGGTTCGCGAACACGCTGGCCACCGTTGGCCGCTCCGCATCCACCGCCGTCTCCCGTTCCACCAACGAAGCCATGGTCACCACTGAATGCACTTCTTCCTTCAATCCTAGTTGAGACGCCACCGCGCGAAACCGGCGCACCATAGTTGCGAATATCTGCGCCGGGGTGGCCTTGCGCGCAAAATGGTACGTGTCTGGAAACAGGTAGCCTTCCAGGCTCTTAGCCTCTGGGTCGATGTCGGCCACCAATCCAACTTGTTGCACTGCCGCGGCAAGAAAGTCCTGCCGAGGGGCAAATCCCGCCTGTTCCAGCCGGGCCGCTATCTCAAAAATGCTCGCGCCCTCCGGAATGGTTACCACCCTGGTAAAAACATCCCCTCGCGCGATCCGCGCATAAACTTCCGTTACCGACACTGGATGATCGAATCGATATTCACCGGCCCGCAGCGTTCCTCGCTTGGCCCAGCGCAGCAAATCGAAGGCAAACCGGCTGCGAACTACGCCCGCATCCTCCAACTGATGGGCGATCCGCGCAGTGGACGAGCCCGGCGCCAGCTCGACAAATGTCTCATGGTCCGGCCCAAATGGCACAACCAGCAGCCACGCAGCCGCTCCAGCTACAAGAAGCAATACGAAGAAAGCCGCCAGAAAGGTTCCTGCCGCGCCAGAACCCTTTTTCTTTCTGCTGTTTCGTCTGCGGCCTGCCATTCAGTCGCTGTTTACCTTTCCTTCACTAGAGACGCAAGTAATCCCACTGGGGATTCTCTACCTTTACGATTGTACCGGGCACAATTCGACGGGGCCGGCCATTTCTGCCTGGGACCTGGGGCTTTAAGCTGAATCAAGGAGTATCAGTCTGGAAGGCAATCCCCATTCCGTTCCGCGTTATCTCGGCCTCGACGTTGGTAATCGGCGCATCGGCGTGGCCGTTTCCGACGAGCTTGGGCTGACGGCGCAGCCGGTGCTGACGCTGGAGCGGCGCCGCAACCAGCGCGAAGACCTGCGCTCGCTGGCGCGGCTGGCAAGGCGATTCTGCGTGGCTGCGATCGTGGTGGGGAATCCTGTGCATCTTTCCGGCGAGATGAGCCCCCAGGCCGCGAAGACGCAGGTTTTTGCCGCTGAACTGGGCGAACTGACGGGGCTCCCTATCCATCTTTGGGACGAGCGGCTGACTACTCGCGAAGCGCACCAGATTCTGTATGAGGCCGGGCACGCTCGGCAACAGCACCGGAGGGTTGTGGATCAGGTGGCGGCTATGCTGATTCTGCAGGAGTTTCTCGACAAGGGGACAGGGGGCAGGGATCAGGGTGCAGGGGCCGCCGATCCGGAAATGGGGAACGGGGAATAGGGCACGATCACATACGGGGGGGATAATCGTCTTGGACAGGAGAGCCGTATTTTATCTTCTTTTGAGTGGGGCTGGGTTGCCGTTCCGTGACCTCTGATCCCTGATCTTCGACCCCTTGCCCCGTCCCCCGCGTATAATTGGAAGTCGAGTTCTTTTATCTCTCGCGGATTGAGCAATCCCCGCTCCCCGCAATGGAACATGGATGCCTGAACACATCAAAAAGCAGCTTCTCGCCGAGATCGCTATCCTCGAACGCGAGCTCCAGCACGATCTCCCGTTGGAGATCAAAAAGGCCGTGGCCATGGGCGATCTCTCAGAGAACGCCGAGTATCACATGGCCAAACAGCGCCAGACCTTCGTGGATGCGCGCCTCGGTCAGCTCAAGCGGCGCATGGCCGAGCTTTCGCTGGTGAACCTGACCAACATTCCCAGGGACAAAGCGGGCTTCGGCTCCACGGTGGTGGTGTTCGACTCTACTAAAGACGCGGAGATCGTCTACCGCCTTGTGACAAGCGAGGAGTCCGACGTCTCCAAGGGCCTGATCTCGACCACCTCACCCATTGGAAAGGGTCTGGTGGGCAAGAAAGTGGGTGACGTTGCCACCATTGTGACCCCCAACGGAAAACGCGAGCTCGAGATTCTGAAGCTGACCACGATTCACGATGAAGCAGAAGCGACCGAGCGAAATAATGTATCCGCCGCCGGCAAAGAGCAGTAAGGAAGAAAAGGAATGACCTGGACCAGCGCTTTCGGCCGCGGTTGCGGCTGGCTCTTAGACCGGATTGTGCATGGCCTGGCGCTTACCCGCATCTCCCCTAACATTCTTACCTTCATTGGCCTGGTTATCAACATTGTGGCCGCGTTCTTCTTCGGCCATGCTAACGCCACCAACTCCGGCCGCATGTTTTTCTATGCCGGCCTGGTCATCTTCGGCGCCGGCATCTTTGACATGGTGGACGGCCGCGTAGCCCGACGCAACAACCAGGTCACGGTCTTCGGCTCGTTTTTCGACTCGGTGATCGACCGCTACTCCGACGTGGTGCTGTTCTTTGGCCTGCTGGTCTATTACGGCCGCATCAACCGCATGCGATATGTGGTGCTGGTGGCGTTTGTGATGGTGACGTCACTGATGGTTAGCTACACGCGCGCCCGTGCCGAAGCGCTTATCGGCCAGTGCAAGGTGGGCTTCATGGAGCGGCCGGAGCGGATTGTGCTCATCCTGCTGGGCGCGCTGTTCAACTGGTGTGGAGTGATGGCTCCGGTGCTTTGGGTGCTGGCGGTGCTGTCGACGATCACTGTGGCGCACAGGATTATCTATACCTACTCGAAGACCAAGCACCTTGCGCCAATTGGTTGAGGGGTGCCTCACCTATCTCAATTGAGTTAAAGTGATACGGTAAAAGCATCTTCCTAAAGAGAGGAGGCGCAGCTTTGGCCCAGCATCCATTTCTAAAGTCCATACGTCCAGTTAACCTGCTCTCCTTCGGTCCGAATACGGAAGAGATTGAGCTCCGGCCGCTGAATATTCTGATTGGGGCGAATGGGTCGGGCAAGTCGAATCTGATTGAGGTCATCCGGCTTCTATGGTTGCTTCCCGAGAAGGAGCCTTGGGCGGTTGTATTGGAAACGGGTGGTGTTGATGAGTGGATTTGGAAAGGTGCTAACGGGAAAAACCCACGTACTACCATTGAAACGAAGCTTTCCTTAGGTTCAATCCCTCAATCCAATTCTATTTTTGATTATGATTACTTGATAAGGCTTGATAGATTTCAAGCCTCATTTAGGGTTGGTAAAGAAATCATTCGTACAGCGAAACGGGCCGATGGAAGAGAGTCCAACGATAGCTGGTTCGAAAGTAATGGGATGCAAGGGGAGATTCTTCCGCGAAGTTCTTCACCCGGTGCAGCGCCAAGGTATCTCGGCTTGAATGCAGATCGATCTGTCTTGTCACAACTGGCGCAGCTTCAGATACAAATGGCTGGTTCCGGATTTATTCTGCCTGAACTTTACGAAATCGAGAAATTTTTTGACAGTTTCGATTTTCATCAGGATTGGGTATTTGGAGCCGATTTGACTCCTCGTGATCCGATCCCAGTGGGGCAGCCAGTCGAACGACTGGAAGAAGATGCGCGCAACCTTGCACAAATGCTCGCATATTGCAAGGATTATCATCGCCCGATTTTCGATCTGATCAACGAACAAATGAAGCGGTTCTATGCACCGCTGAAGAGTGTCGATTTGCGTCTGATAGGCACACATCTTCAAGTTGTCATCAACGAGGATGGCGGATTTTCAATTCCCGCCTATCGTCTTTCCGACGGCACACTCCGATGGCTTGCAATGCTGACAATTCTGCTCAATCCAACACCTGCGCCGGTTACCTGCATTGACGAACCGGAACTAGGACTTCATCCAGACATGATTCCCACGCTCGCCGACCTGCTACGCGATGCCTCTACGCGGACACAGTTGATAGTTACAACGCACTCTCAATCTCTGGTTGAGTGCTTCTCCGACGATCCAGAAAGCGTGTGTGTCTGCGAAAAAGTCGATGGTGCGACCCAGATTCGCCGGCTGAACAGCGAGAAACTGTCCTCTTGGCTTGAGGACTACTCGCTGGGCCAGCTTTGGGCAAAGGGAGAAATCGGGGGCAACCGCTGGTGACCGTGCGCATATACGTGGAAGGCGGCCCCAAGGGAGCCCACGCAGACGGCCTGCGGCGATTCAAGAATGGCTTCAAACAGCATCTTGCAAGATTGGGCCCGCAGCTTTGCACGCTCGATATCTCCCCGTGTGGCTCGACCGAGGAGACGATTCGCGACTTCGCGCGCGCTTTAAGAACCTGTCTAGAAACTGCGACTGTCAGGACTGATTTGAAATGGCGCCGGGGTGGGTGGCACTCCGGCTCGGGGTCCCGTGCCATCGCTGAGAACCGGCAGTCGGGAGCCAGATGATATCAGTGCTAGCACTTCTCTTGCCATGTAAAGGTTTACACGCGCAATTTTGTGTGCGAAAACGCGCTTATTTGTGCATTTTTTGCATCAAAAACGGCCTAAAACAGCCTTATTTGCACTATTATTCACCGGTTTGCCGGAACACATTAGCACATGCTGCGACGTCCGTTTGAACGGCGCTGCGTATGCAATTAACGTCATGCCCCGCGGCGCGCCGGGCGCCTGGTTCTTGTCTTGAAAGGGCCGAAATCACCCTGGGCTTTAAGCCTTGGGGGATTCCCGCTGTCGCATCTTCGGCATCCCTGCAGAGTTCTTGGACAGGTTCTAAGGCTGCTGCTGCCCTTTCATTTCCCCGTCCGCCCCAACGCCCAGCCGCCCGGTGCCTCTCAACTCGCTATAAAAGCCAAGGTCCGCTCCGCAAACCGTCTTGGTGATGTACACAATCTGCCCGTAGTGCAGTCCAAAATGCTCCACCACCTGGTAAACGGCATCCAACCCCTTCACGTGGTAGCCCTGAATCTCATAAGCAGCAACCAAGTCCGCTTCAGTCAGGCGGGCCAGCACATTCTCAGCCTCGCGCATGGTTGCACCCAGTGTTTCCAGCAGCTTGGCGGCCGGAATCCCTTCGCGCGCGTCGAACTCGGACTGCCGTTCCCGCCTGTCATCCAGCCGGCTAAACGACGCCACCAGCCACTGGCGCACATTGCCGTTCAAATGCAGAATCAGATTCCCGATGCTGTTGCTGGCCGGGTTAGGCCGCCACCAAACCTGGGCTTCGCTCAGCGGCTCCACGCATTTCCGCAACCGCGGCCAGTATTGCCGCAGCAGCTTATGCCTCGAAAACTCAAGAAATACTGTCGCCAGGTCTTCCTGCACTTGATTCATCGCGATCCAAATCCCCTTTCCAAAATCCCCTGTACAGGCATGAATCCTAGCAAACTACGTAGGACATTGCCGAATCCAGCCAACCGGCATAGAATTCCCCTGAAATCGTTTTCAAAAGGATTGACCATGCGTATCTCCGCTTCGCTCTCCCTGGCCCTTCTTGCCGTGGCCTTTGTTACCCCATCGTCGCAATCCCAGAACGCGCCCAAGGCGCCGCTGGCCCCACCGCAGTTGGTTGCTCAAACGCCGCCTATGGGGTGGAATAGTTGGAACTACTTTGCGGGGAAAGTTACCGACAAGGACATACGGGACTCCGCCGACCAGATTGTTGCCACCGGCATGAAGGACGCTGGTTATGTCTACGTGAATATCGACGACACCTGGGAAGGCCAGCGCGACGCAAGCGGCGTACTCCACTCCAACTCCAAGTTCCCTGACATGAAGGCTTTGGCCGACTATGTCCACTCCAAGGGGCTCAAGATTGGCATCTATTCCTCGCCCGGTCCCAAGACCTGCGCGGGCTACGAAGCCTCCTATGGGCACGAAGAGCAGGACGCCCAGCTTTACGCCTCGTGGGGCATCGACTACCTGAAGTACGACCTGTGCAGCTTTATCGGCGACGTGATGGTGAAGCAGGCCCCCGACGACAAGGCCGCCCAAATGAAGATCATGATCGCCGCCTACGACAAAATGGACAAGGCCCTGAAGGCCACCGGCCGGCCTATCGTTTACTCCTTCTGCCAGTACGGGTGGGACGCGGTCTGGGAGTGGGCTCCTTCGGTTGGCGGCAACCTGTGGCGCACTACCGGAGACATCGATCCCGCGTGGGACCGCATGTATGCCATCGTCAGCCAGCAGGACGGCCTTGAAAGCTACGCGGGCCCCGGCCACTGGAACGATCCAGACATGCTGGAAGTGGGCAACGGCAAGCTCTCGGTGGAGGAAAACCGCAGCCACTTCACCTGGTGGGCCATGCTGGCCGCGCCTCTGCTGGCCGGCAACGACCTGCCCAACATGAAGCCCGCGATCCACGACATCCTGACCAATCGCGACGTAATCGCCATCGATCAGGACCCGCTGGGCAAGCAGGGGAAAAAGGCATACGCCAACGGCGAAGTGGAAGTGTGGACGCGGCATCTGAAGGGCGGAGCGTTGGCCATAGCCGTTTTCAACGTCGGCAGCGACAGGTATAGCACCCACCCGTTCCATCTGAATCTAGGCAAGTTAGGGCTGCACGGCCCGCAAACCGGCAAGGACCTATGGACGGGCAAGCCCATAACGCTGACCAACGACCAGGCCATCGAGCTGCCCAGCCATAACGTGCTGCTGGTCCGCATCGACGCCCCCAAGTAGCCCCGCGCCGGTCGAGCAGGAACAGGCGGGAATCGAGCACGTTGCCACGGCTGCGGATGTGCGGTTAATTGCGCATGCTGCGATGTTGCGAGTAGCAAGCGGACGTTCGCAGATAGCCGCAGGCAAGCGTGTGACAAATAGTGCAAAACAGCATGAAATAAGGCTGTTTTGGTGCGAAATAAGCGCAAATTGGCGGGTTTTTGGCACGTTTATTGCGCGCAAAACTGCTTGTGGGGTGAGGAAACTGCTAGCACTGCATGCACTCGGTTGCTGGCTCTCAGCTTTCGGCTTTCAGCGAAAGGATGAGAGCTGGCGGCTTGGACAGGATTCTATGCCTGACGAGCTTTGGGAGAACGGGGAACGGGCGGTCGAGGATTGTGGTCTCCCACCCTTGCGCCAGGAAAAAGACTCAAGGATGGGGCACCCGGCAGGATATTGTTGGGGAATATGTATCATGTCCCCTATTTCCACGATGTTGTGCGAACTCCCGCTGAACACAGGGACTGTGCCTGCGGTCCCTCCGCTGGTGGTGGTCACCGTGGTTTGCGCCGCTGCGGTACCTGCCGTCATCAGCGCCAAAATCAGCAATTCCAGATTTACGCGCTTTGTCATCGTTCCAATTCCCTCCACTCTCACCTTGCATTTGCTCACGCTTCAAAATGCGCGTGAAGTCCGTGTGTGTTCTCCGACGCAAAGAAGGCCGGAATGGCACCCTCGTCGTCCCAACGTTGGGATGCGAAGGCGGGGCGGCTGGTTCAAAGCGAGGAGTTTGTTGATGCCGATTCACGGATACTACCATTCTTTCGAGCAGCGGCAAGTTACTTTTTTGTCGCGCTTCAACTGCGGTGCGGATAACGTTAGAGCGCGTTATTTACTCTTTAGTAATAAAGCGGTTTCCGAGTGTGGAAACGATGTGAGCTGAATCACGCCACACCCGCAGTCTCTGCCCTTACCCGTTCATCCTGCCGTCTGCGCCGTCTATCCGGATTTCTGGCCCTTCGTCAGAATCCTTGCTTCGAACCAATCGTCCCACCGCTACCTTTCAACCAGAGCAAGAAACACTCTGGAAAAGGAAACGCACATGGATGATCTGGTTAGCGTCGAAGCAGTTTCCCGGCAATTCCCCCTGGACCATAGCTTTGTGAGAGCCCTGGATAACGTACACCTCCGCATCGCGCAGGGCGAGTTCCTGGCTATTGCCGGGCCGAGCGGAAGCGGCAAGTCCACCCTGCTGAACCTGATTGGCTGCATCGATAAACCGAGCACCGGGCGCATCCTGATCGACGGCGTGGATACGTCCACACTGAGCCCCAGCCGACTGACCGCCCTGCGGCGCGTGAAGCTTGGGTTTGTGTTTCAGACCTTCAACCTGATTCCGGTATTCACGGCGGCTGAGAACGTGGAGTTCCCGCTGCTGGTGCAGGGATTCAGCAGCCAGGAACGCAGAACGCGTGTGGCCGCCGCGCTGGAAAGTGTGGGCCTTTCGGCCCGCGCCAAGCACAGGCCCGACTCGCTGTCAGGCGGCGAACGCCAGCGCGTTGCGGTGGCCCGCGCTATCGTTCATCGTCCCGCGCTGGTGCTGGCGGACGAGCCCACAGCCAACCTGGACACGCATAACGCGACGCAGCTTATCGACCTGATGCACGATTTGAACCGCACGCTGGGCCTGACTTTTCTGTTTTCAACGCACGACCAGCGGCTGCTGGAGCACACGGATCGCATCGTCCGGCTGACCGATGGGCAAGTGGTGGGTGACACGCACACCGCCGAGTCGCTGAATCCCAATGTCTTGAATCCCCAGGTTTTCAATGAAGGAGCCGACCATGGCCAAGTTCTTGCTGCTCGCCTTTAGAAACGTGTTCCGCAACCGCCGCCGCACCATTATGACCTTGATCATGGTGAGCGGAGGGGTTACCGGGCTGCTGCTGGCCGGGGGATACTTCGCATTCATGACGCGCGGGCTGCGCGAAGATACTATCAACGCCGGTTTGGGACATCTGCAGATTTTTACAGCGGATCATTTCAAGCGTGACGAAGTAAGGGTTCTCGATTCCGGCATTGAGAACTGGCGACAAGTGGCCGCGACCGTTACTTCCGCGCCGCACGTTCGAGGCGTGGCTCCGCGCATCGACTTCTACGGCATGGTTTCGAACGGCACCAAGGCTGTGGGATTCATGGGCAGCGCCGTCGATCCTACTGCTGAAGCAAGCCTCGGCTTCCGTTCGCACGGCTTGACGGGGCGCGATCTCGATCCAAAGCCCGCGGGCGAGGTCGAAGCCATTATTGGCGGCGGTTTGGCCAAGTCAATGAACGTGAAGGTGGGGGACGGATTGACCGTGCTGGCTATGACTTCAGACGGTGCGCTGAACGGCGTGGATGTGGAGATTGTGGGCATTGTGAATTCGGGCATCTCCGAGCTGGATGCGCGTTATCTGCGGATCACGCTGCCTGCGGCACAGCGGCTGCTGCAGAGCGATCGCGTGACGAATTTGGTGGTGGGGCTGGACGCCACCAGCAACACCGATGCGGCCTATGACGAACTGATTCCGCGCCTGCGGGGATTGCGGCAGGAGATGACGCTGAAGAAATGGATTGACCTGGCCACTTACTACAAGCAGGTGAATACACTGTTCAACGGCATCTTCCTTTTTATGGGGATCATCGTGTTCTTCATGGTGCTGATGTCGAGCGTGAACACGCTGCTGATGGCCATGATGGAGCGCACAAGGGAGATTGGCACCATGCTGGCCATGGGCACGCCGCGCATGTGGATTGTGGCGCTGTTCATGCTGGAGGCCACGCTGCTTGGCGCGATGGGAGCTGTGGTTGGAGTGGTGGGCGGCAATCTGCTTGGCGCGATTCTGAACTCATCCGGCTTGCACATGCCGCCGCCGCCTGGATACAGCGTGGCCATTTCGTTCAAGGTGCTGCACGTGCCCGCCATCATGATTGGATCTTCGATCCTGGTGATCTTGTCACTGGCGCTTTCATCCATTATCCCGGCGATCCGCGCGTCCCGGCTGCAAATTGCGGAGGCACTGGCTCATGTCTAACATCAACTGGATACTGCGAACGTTCCTGTTTGTTCTTCTGGCCAGCTTTCTAGTTACGTGCGCGCTGGTTTGCCACGGCGCAACACCCGCGGCCGCGCCCGATGCCGAAGCGATACTGAAGCACGCCGACATGTTTCGCAACGGCTGGCCATCTTATGTGCTGCACGTGAAAATCACGAACTTCGAGTCGGATAAGGAAGACGAAGAGAAACTCTACGAGGTATCGCAAAAGGGAACGGAAAAGACCTATGTCGAGTTCATGAGCCCGCGTGAAAAGGGCCAGCACCTGCTGATGCTCGGAGACGACATGTGGGTTTATTTGCCGGACACGAGCCGGCCGGTTCGCATCACGCCGCTGGAGCGTCTCTCCGGCGACGCTTCGAACGGGGACGTGGCGCGCACCAACTATGCCGCCGATTACAACCCTGTCTACGTTCGCAGTGAAAAGGTTGGCGCTGAAGATTGTGCCGTGCTGGAACTGACCGCCAAGCGAAAGGGAGCGACGTACCAGCGCATACTCTTCTGGGTCCGCGCGCTGGACTCGCGTCCGGTGAAGGCGGAGTACTATCTGACCTCGGGCAAGCGCATCAAGTCCGCAACATTCGACGATTACATGACGGTGGGTGGAAGAGCTCAGTTGCGGCGCTTCACGCTGTACGACGAGATCCGCCACAATTCCCATAGTGTGTTGGAGTACTCTGGCATAGCCCCTCGCGAGTTGCCCGATAAGCTTTTCTATCAGGGGCGCACCGACAGGTTCTAGGCTTTAAACATTCTTGGGAAACCACTTTGAAAGGGAAATGAAATGATGAAATACCGCTTCGCTGTTAAACAGCTCTCCGCCCGCGTTCTGCTTTGCTGCGCGCTGCCTATGTTCTCGGCCGGATGGCTTGCTGCTCAGGCGCCGGCAGCGCCCGCGCCCGCACCCGTACCTGTAGCCGCCAAGGCTACACTCACCGTTCACATCACCGGATTTCGGAATGCGAAGGGAAAAGTCAACCTAGCTCTGTTCCGCGATGGGAAAGGCTTTCCTTCGGATGTTGCGAGCGCTGTGGAAAGCCAAAGGCTGGAGATTGACCCGCAGACCTTGAGCGCAACCGCCGTGTTCTCCGGTCTGCCGCAGGGAGGTTACGCCATAGCCATTTTGCACGATGAAAACCTCAGCGGAAAAATGGATTTCGACTCTCAGGGAATTCCGCAGGAAGGCTACGGCATCTCAAACAACCCGGACTCAACGCAGGGTCCTCCCACTCCCGAGCAGGCAAAGTTCGCATTGAATCAATCGCAAGTCACAATCGAAATCAAGCTGGTGTATTGGAATTAAACTCTGGGATTCCTGAGAGCCATGTCCTGGACAAAATCGACTGGGCATGGCTCTGAAGACCTGGCAAACCGCAGACCAATGAATGGAGACGAAAATGGCTCGAACCGCTCTCCGGTCCCTTCTCATGCAAGCACTTTTCTTACTCACATGCTGCCTATGGGCAAACTCAATCGGCCCGGTCGCGGCGCAAAAACCAGCCCCACCCACGCATTCAATGTCGACGCTCTCGGTCCAGGTGACTGGTATACGAAACGCGAACGGGAAGATTCAACTCACACTTTATCGCGATTCGAAGCAGGTCGCGACAGAGACGGTCGGCATCGATGCAAAGACACTGACCGCAAAAGCCGTATTCGCGAACATCCCGCCAGGAACCTATGCGGTGGAATTGTTCCACGACGAAAACAACAATCGGGATTTCGATTTGAATTTGATGGGGATTCCGGTGGAAGGCTATGGCATGTCCAACAATCCTCCAAGAAGAATGGGCCGTCCGGGCTTCGATGAGACCAATTTCCAGGTGAATCAACCCCAATGCGCCATTGAAATCAAGATGATTTATTGGTAGCGAGCGACTTGGATGAGTAAGAAAGAACCCGGCAACCGCGACAGCAGTTCTTAACCGCTTTCAAAAAAGGTCAAGCTCAACCGATGAAATACCGTATCCTGATTCCGCTCTCCCTTGCCGCCGCGTTGCAATTGACGGCCCAGGACCCGCCGGTTCAGGACGCCACGCCCCCCGAGTCGAGCCACGACTTCCGATATACCGTCACCGTTATCGACGACGCTACGTTTTACCCCAGCCTCATCCCGCCCCTGCCGGCGCAGGCAAGCCAACTGCTCACCGATCCATCCGTCACGCTTTTTCAGAATCAGTTGCTGCTTGAGCCTTCGTTCACTTTCCGCTATCGCTCGCGCTGGAGCGTTGTATCCAGCGTTGTGGGTCTTGCAGACAGCCATGGTGGACTCTCTGCCGCGGACTTCCATGCGCCTTCCGCAGGCCCCGTCGCGTCCGCACTCGATGCGGCTCTTATACCCGACACCGGCACATTTACCCAGCTACGCGTGAAGGAGACGTACGCGGGACTCTCCGCAGGCGACTTCGACTTCATGGCCGGCCGCCGCATCGTCCGCTGGGGCACCGGCTACGCGTTCACGGCCATTGGCGTCCTCGACCCGCCGCGCGATCCCACCAATCCGACTGACCGGCTCAATCTCTATGAAGGCCGCGACATGGTCAAGGGCGACTTTGTCCATGGACCGAATGCATTCACGCTCGCCTGGTCGACCGCCGCGCTGGCCCCCGCATCCGCCAACCTGCACGACACAACCGCCTTCCGTTATAACGTGCTGGTGCATGGATTCGACACCGCGCTCATTGCCGGCGACGACCGGGGTGGAGATGCCTTTGGCGGACTCACCTTTACCCGCGTCTTCGGCCAGGCCTGGGAGTTGCATGGGGAAGCGGCGTGGCGCGAACACGAGGCAATCCTGCTGGGCGCCAAGTACACAACTACTTCCGGCATCACCTTTATCGGCGAATTCTTTACTCCGCCTAATATCCCCTACTATGAGGACGCGACGCTCTTCCCACTTACCGGCCGCCAGAACTATGCGTTTTTTACCGCCTATAAGAATCGACTGCGCGAGTTGCCCGGATGGAAGCAGTGGGACTTATCCGCCGCCGCCGTGGCCAACCTCAACGACCGCAGTTACACTGCCGTCTTTGACGCCAATCGCCGCTTTGGCAAGCGCTTCTCTTCCTATCTCCACATGGAGATTCCAGCGGGCGGCCCGAAATCGGAGTACGGCGCAACTCCCTACTCCGTAGCTACTTCAGTGGGGGTTCGTTTCCAGCTATGACTGTCTTGACTTGCGCACCAACGCCAGGCCCCGGGGATGATCGAAAGCAAGCTTCCGGTTATGCTTACTTTCTGATAAGGGTGCTTTGGAACGTCCTCGGCGCGACGGTGATCGTTCTTGCATTGTTTCTCACTTCGGGACAAACCAGGCTCTCACAAAGCGGCATAGAAGCTATTGCGGCTTTTTTCTATGCCGGCTCCATCTCCCTGCCTTCCATCCTGATCCTGACCTGGGCCTCTCGCCGGTATGCCGATAAGCACCCACGACTCCTCGTTTTTCTAACAGTCCTTATTCTCTTAGTCACAGCTACCATCGGCTCTTTAGTGGCCGGGCTGCTGCTGCTGCTTTCCGGGATTGTATCTCATGGCGGATATTGGCATGAATTCTCCAAGAGCCTTCCGTTTGCCATCGTCATCTCGCAGATGATTGGCCTGACCATGACAACCTATGAGACGCTGCGTTATAAGCTCCAGGCTGCCAATCTCGCGCTACGGACTAAACAGGTTGAGCAGGAGCGGGCCTACAAACTTCTGGCAGAGGCTCAACTCTCTTCGCTTGAATCCCGCATCCATCCACATTTTCTGTTTAACACGCTCAACTCCATTGCGGCCCTGATTCCATCGGACCCCGCGCGCGCGGAAGATACTGTCGGGAAACTCGCTTCGTTACTTCGCTTCTCGCTCAACGCCAATCAGACCGGCCTCGTCCCGCTGAGCCAGGAACTCAAGATTGTGCGCGACTATCTGGAGATCGAGAAGACGCGGTTCGGCGCGCGCATTCGTTATGCAATCACGGTCGCGCCCGATCTTCAAGACGCCAAAGTTCCTCCGCTGGCGCTTCAGTCGCTGGTTGAAAACTCGGTCAAGCACGTAGTCGCGCATCGCACGCAGGGCGCCGAGATTCAGATTACCGCTGCAAAGGAGTCCAACCGCATCCTTCTGACAGTCTTCGATGACGGCGCTGGCTTCTCGCTCGACGCCATCACGCCGGAGCACGGACTGGGCAATCTCATCGCCCGCCTAGAACTGCTGTTTGGTGCGGCCGGCCAGCTTCAGGTAACTCGCGAAGGCGAAAAGACAGCCGTGCGGCTTGTTATTCCACAATGATGGCCCCGCATAATGGAACTGCCCATGGAAACCGCCCCGCTCCGCGCCTATCTCGTCGATGATGAACCACTCGCAATCGAGCGGCTTCGGCGGCTGTTGGCCGGGTTCGACTCGCTGGAGATCGTCGCCAGTTCCACTGATCCAGCCGAAGCCCTCGAATACCTCAATGGTTCACGCAGCCAGCCCATCGATGTACTCTTCCTCGACATCCAGATGCCTGGCCTCAGCGGATTTGACCTTCTGGCACGTCTTGCCGTCCAGCCCTTTGTCATCTTCACAACGGCGTTCGACGAATATGCGCTGCGTGCGTTCGAGGTCAACTCGATCGACTACCTCGTCAAGCCCATCGAGCCTGCTCAGTTAGCCCGATCGCTCAAAAAACTTGGCCGTCTCCGACCCGTTCCCAAGCCCGATTGGCAGCTCGACTCGGCAGCCCTTCTTGAGGAATTGGCCGCATCGCTTCGCGGCCAGCGTCCGGACTATCCCCGCCGCATCGCCTCGCGCGTGGGAGAACGCATCTCATTCCTCGACCTGGATGCGGTAACTCACTTCATAGCTCACGACAAGCTCACTTATGCCGCGGTCGACGGCCGCAGGCACAATATCGACCTGACCATAGCGGAACTGGAGCGACGGCTCGACCCGGCTCGCTTCCTGCGCATCCACCGGTCGGCTCTCGTGAATATCGATTGGATCCACGAAGTGAATTCCTGGTTTGCCGGCAAGGTGATTGTCTCGCTCAAAGATCCGCAGCACACGCAGATTTCAGTTGCACGGGATCGCGTCCGCATTCTCAAATCGCGATTGGGAATTTAAGAGACCCGCACGGATTGCATGGGGTCATGGGTACCCCACCCTCGCCGGCCCTGTATTTTTCCGGCCAATGTGGGATTGAACGCCCTTGAATGCGTTATCCTCGTACCCGGCGTACGCAATCGTTTTTTCGCGTAGCGAGAGGTTGTTCATGTCCACACGCTTTCTTCGCCAACTTACCATCATTGGAGCAATCGTCATGTTTACCCTTGCCGCAGGCAGCCAGGGAGCAGCGTCCCAGCAGCTTGGCATCTTTGAGAATCATCAGGACGTTGGGACCGTGCTTCACCCCGGCTCCGCCGCGTTCGACGCAGCAAAAGGCGCTTACACCATCGCCGGCAGCGGCGAAAACATGTGGTTCGGCGTGGACGACTTCCACTTCGCCTGGAAGAAGGTGTCCGGAGATGTCGCCCTTACTGCGGACATCGCCTTCGTCGGCACCGGCGGGAACCCTCACCGGAAAGCTGTCCTGATGATTCGCCAGACACTCGACGGGAACTCGCAATCGGTCGACGTGGCCGTTCATGGCAGCGGCCTTACCTCGCTTCAGTTCCGCAACCCGGCCGGCGACAATACGCACGAGGTCGAAGCAAATATCTCCGCTCCCAAGACTGTGCGGATCGAAAAACGCGGAGACTATATCTACGCTTTTGTCACAGGGAAAGACGGCAAGCTTCAGCCCGCCGGCGCATCCACCAAACTAGCCCTCACCGGCCCGTTCTACATCGGCATAGGCGTATGCGCGCACGATAAGGATGTGGTTGAGAAGGCTGTGTTTTCCAACGTCAGCTTTGAGCAACTGGCGCCCGCATCTGGAAAGCAGGTCCTGGTCAGTACGCTTGAAACCATCAAGATCGCCTCGACAGACCGTCATGTGGAGTATGTTGCCGCCGCGCACTTTGAAGCTCCCAACTGGTCCCGCGACGGCGCATTCCTTGTCTTTAACCAGGACGGAACCCTCCATCGCCTGGCGTTCGACGGCAGCGAGCCCACGCTCATCCCCACAGCGCCGCAAATCCACTGCAACAACGATCACGGCATCTCTCCGGACGGCAAGGAGCTGGCCATCAGCGACCAGTCAACCGAGGATAGGAAGTCTCGCGTCTACATCGTACCGATCGCCGGCGGCACGCCAAGGCCGATTACGCCGAATGCGCCTTCGTATTGGCACGGATGGTCGCCCGACGGCAAGACCCTGGCCTTTACCGGAGAACGGAACGGCAACTTCGATATCTACAGCGTGCCGGTGGACGGCGGAGAAGAAACTCGCCTGACTACGGCCGCGGGCCTGGACGACGGTCCCGAATACTCACCCGACGGCGCTTGGATTTACTTCAACTCCGAGCGCACCGGGCAGATGCAGATATGGCGCATGAAGGCCGATGGATCGCAGCAGGAGCAGGTGATTGTGGATGAGAGCAACGATTGGTTTCCGCATATCTCGCCGGACGGACAGTGGATGGTTTTTCTGGCCTACGAAAAGGGCGTGACCGGGCATCCTGGAGGGAAGGATGTGGAACTTCGCCTGATGTCGATGAAGGCCAAGAGCATTCACACACTGGCGAGGCTTTTTGGCGGGCAGGGCACGATCAACGTACCTTCCTGGTCTCCAGACAGCCAGCGGCTTGCGTTTGTGAGTTATGCAATGTTGCCGGAAGAGAGCCTGAGCACCAAATAGGCACGAGGGGGCTGGTTGCTGAACCGACCGGGCTTCCAAATGGGATCCTGGTTCTGATCACACGGAAGCATGCAATGCCGCCTCTGCCCAAATCACTGATTCGGCATAGTGCCGCATCAATTCGTCGACGTGCAGGCCATGCGATTTTGCGATGGCGTCACTCTTCATCCAGTCTCCCCGCTCGTGGCTTTCGACCCAGCGCAGCAGGCAACTCTCCACATTCACCCCGCACAGCAGCGCTTCGCGAATCTTCTCTCGCAGCGGCAGCGCAGGCGCCAAGTCGGACATGGGGATGCGCAGCATTGCGGGAAGCAGGCTGAACATGCCCAGCAGGTACTGCTCCGCTTGTCCCAGGGCGCAAAGCCCGGCGCACAATTCGCAGAAACGCGCGCGCACAAACGCCATCCGCAATATCTCCGCCGGCTGATTGGCGTTCAACTCGCTGGTGACTGCCAGCGTTGCGATTCGCCTGAACATGTCCTCGCCCACTACGATCAGCGCGGTCTCAATTGAGCTGATCTCCTGGCGTATGGCGCTCAACGGCGAGTTCACCAGGCGAAGCAATCGGTAAGTGATGGAGGCGTCGCGCTTGACAAGCAGGCTCAACTTGCGCAGGTCGATTTCGTCGCTCCGCAATGCCTGCAGGATTTGAAGGTGAAACAGCCGGTTGGCAGGAACCCCGCGCCCTTGCAAGAGCAGCGGACGACAGAAGTAATACCCTTGAAAAAGCGTGAACCCCTCATCGCAAGCCTGCTTGTAATCCTCCTGCGTCTCCACCTTTTCCGCAACCATTGCCACCGGGGCGCTTCCAAGCTGCCGCCGCAGGCCCTTGCGCTCAGGAGCGGAAAGCTGAGCAAAATCCACCTTGATGTAGTCGGCCAGCGCCACAAGGGGCGCGAGCTTTTTTTTCCAAACAAAGTCATCGAGAGCGAGCCTGAACCCCAAAGCCTTCAACTTGCGGCACGAGGCTATCAGGCTTGGCGTCGGCTCCAGGTTTTCCAATATCTCCAGCACTGTCATACTGGGCGGCATTACGTTCACCAGTTCGTCGGTCAGCGACTCCAGGGTACAGTTCACAAAGGCGGGCAACCCTGCCGTCAGTTTTTCCAGCCCAAACATTACCGTGTTGTCGAGCATGGAGCGGGTGGCAAAATTGCCGTCCCCGCGGAAGGCCGCTTCCGGTCCCGCGCGAAATAGCAGCTCGTACCCGTGTACGCGGCCACGCTGGTCCAGAATGGGCTGCCGCGCCACATAGCGCAGGCCTGCCGTCAACTCGGGCGGAGCCGCTTCGAAGATATTGGCCGGAGTAATGCTTGAAATCATACGAGCCTGCTGGATTCCTATATCGGCAGGCAGCGGGCATTCCTTCAACCTTGTGTCTCACAACGTGACGATTTCGCCGTTTCGCTACGGGAGCAGGCCTCGGGCTCGCGTTCGTGAGTTATGAGCAGTTACCCGAGGGAAGCTTGCACATAAAGTAGCCCCGAGGCGGCTAGATGCAGAACGAGGCCGGGCTTAGGGTCGCGCCATTGGGCTCCAATTACGCCGTAGCGCGCAACGCCTGCTCCGCCCATACCACTGACTCGGCGTAGTATCGCATCAAAACGCCGACCTGCAAGCGGTGATACTGTGCAATCGCGTCGCACTTTACCCAGTCTCCCCGCTCGTGGCATTCCACCCACCGCAGCAAGCAGCTCTCCACGCTCACCTCGCCAAGCAAAGCCTCGCGAATCTTCTCCCTCAGCGGCAATGCCGGCGCCAGGTGTGACATGGGGATGCGCAGCATTGCGGGAAGCAGGCTAAACATGCCCAGCAAATACTGCTCCGCCTGTCCCAGTGCGCACAGCCCCGCGCCCAATTCGCAGAGCCGTCCCCGCACAAAGGCCATTCGCAATATCTCCGGCGGCCGATTCGCATTGAATTCGCTGGCAATGGCCAGCATTGCGATCCGGCGAAACGTCTCTTCGCCCACCATCATCAGGGCCTCTTCGATCGAACGAATCTCAGTACGAACCGCATACAGCGGTGAATTGACCAGACGCAGCAACCGATAGGTCAGTGAGGCATCCTTCTTTACCATCCGGCCCAACTTGCGAAGGTCCATCGTCTCGGTGAGCAGATGTTGCAGAATCTCAATATGTGCGACGTGGTTGGCCGGAATTGTCCTGTTCTTGAGCAGGATTGGACGGCAAAAATAGTAACCCTGAAAGAGCGTGAAGCCCTCCGCGCAAGCCTGCTTGTATTCCTCCTGCGTTTCTATCTTTTCGGCGACCATTGCGACCGGGGTTCGGACTAGTTGTCTTCGCAGGGACGCTCGGGCCTCAGCGTCCAACAGGATAAAATCTACTTTTATATAGTCAGCCAGCCTCACCAGAGGCTCAAGCCCCGGCTTCCACACAAAATCGTCCAGCGCCAACCGGTAACCCGCCCGCTTTAATTTAACGCAGGCCTCAATCAGGCTCGGGGTCGGTTCCACATCTTCCAGAATCTCCAGAATTGTCATGCTGGGCGGCAACACATGGACCAAGTCCTCGGTGAGCGACTGAGACGTGCAGTTCACGAATGCAGGCAACCCGGCCGTCAACTTCTCCAGCCCAAAGATCACGGTATTATCCAGCGTCGTCTGCGTAGCCGTTTCCCGGTCTCCACGAAACGCACTCTCCGGCCCCATTCTGAAGAGCAATTCGTAGCCGTGTACCTGGCCGTGCAAATCCAGAATCGGCTGGCGCGCCATATACCGCATTCCACCCGCCAGCTCGGGCTGCGATGTCTCGGGATACTCCTCCGCAACAGCCCGTGGATCCATTTGGACCCTCCCTTACTACTATCGGCATGCCGGTGGAATTCTTTTAGTAAGAGCCCGTACGCCACAACTTCATGCCGATGCCCCAAGCGCCACTTACCCGCCCATGAACATACCACCGTTCACGTCCAGCACATGTCCCGTAATATACGCTGCCGCATCTGAAGCCAGAAACGCAACCGCCTGCGCAATCTCCGCGTCCGTCCCCGCGCGTCCCAGGGGAATCTGCGCCATCATCGCCGCCCGCTGCTTTTCGTCCAGCACCGCTGTCATGGGCGTCTCAATGTACCCCGGCGCCACCGCGTTCACGGTAATCCCGCGAGACGCCACTTCGCGCGCCAGCGACCGCGTCATCCCGATCAGCCCGGCTTTGCTGGCCGCATAATTCACCTGGCCCGCCTGGCCGGTGCGGCCCACCACGCTGGAGATGTTGACGATTCGGCCCCAGCGGTTTTTCAGCATGGGCCGCAGAATGGCTTGGGTCAGGAGAAATGCGCCGGTTAGATTCGTCCCCAGAACACTGTCCCAATCGGCGCGCTTCATGGCCATCATGAGCCCGTCGCGCGTGATGCCGGCGTTGTTCACCAGGATCTCGACCTTGCCAAAGCGTTCCAGGATTGCTTTAGCGCTGGCCTTGATCGACTCCTCGCTGGCCACATCCAGCGGGAACGCCGCCGCCTGCCCGCCTGCGGCCTCAATCTCGATGACCGCCTCGGCCAGCTTGCCCTCGTTCCGTGCCGCCAATGCCACAGTAGCCCCAGCCTGTGCCAGCGCCAGAGCACAAGCCCGTCCGATACCCTGGCTAGCCCCCGTCACCAGCGCAATTCTTCCCTGCAAGTTCGTCATGTGTCTCTTTCCAGCTTCGCGAGCAGCCCCGCGGACTTCCGTCCCTCATTATAGGTGGGGACAAGTCCTGGGCTCGAACTCGCGCCGAAGATGGCTCTTGCCTGTCAGCGCTGGCGAGCCCCGCACCGATAAGGGCTAAGATAAGCTGCACGGGCGATGGCCCATATGCATCGATTGGGCACAAGGCTGAACCCAACGATAGATTCCGGGCTGTTGCCGATTTGCTCTGAGCTCCGTCGCTGAGCGCATCGGTCTCAACACAACTATCGACTGGACCGTCTGAACTTATCCTGCCACCATGGTGGTTGTTGGGGGGAATCCTCTATGAAGCCCGCAATTGGCCTCTTTGTGTTCGCTCTATGCGGTTCGCTGACAACAACTGCTCAAATTCCGCCCTCAGACAGCGGCGGCTGTGGCATATCGTCCTCAGGCACCGTGAGTTGCAGTTTTGCTGGTGCGGCTCCGATCAGTAAAGCGGATGGAAGCACGGGCAAGCAGAGCGTGCCTGCCGACAGCAGAGACTTTATGGTCATTAGGATCAGACTTTCGCCTGGCGCACCCCTGACCAAATGGGTTTCCGGCGAAGACGAGATCATCGTTGGAATGGGAAAAGGGGATCTCACTAACGAGGGCAAATCGCCGCTCGTCGACATCCCTGTAAGCGAAGGTTCCGTCTTCCTCATGCCGAAAGACGAACCATACAAACTGCGAAATGTTGGGAAACAGGATCTCGAAGTTCTTGTCATCCGTATGCACGCAACAAAATTGCCAGTCAATAAGGGCTGAAAACTTGGCACTTTGCTTATCGGCGCGGCGTCGCGGACGGCTTACCGCCAATCCGGAATCAATTTTCATTACCTAACCGCTGGCGGACGCTGTACCCTGTTTCCATTGCCTGCGTGCGCACTGCGAATGCCCAGCTATTTCCCAGACAGAAGTTAATGACCGAGCAGCACAGAATCGCGATGCCGTTTGAGACGAGCAGGGGCAGGCGCGCCTCATCCACCAGGATTCGCATGAGCAACAGATTCCCCAGCATGGATACCAGGCCGTTGGAGAGATGGAACCGCAGCAATTGAGCCGGCAGCGCGGCTGGACTGCGACGGTCGCGCCAGGTGTAGTGCAGGTGCCAGACGAAGTTATGCAGCAGAGTCAGCTCCACGGCCGCGGCCGAGGCGCAGAGATAGTGGTCGCGGGCGAGGCGGTTGAAAAAGGCGAGCGAGCCAAGCTGCACGGCCATGCCGATGGCTCCTACGAGATTGAACTTGCCCCAGCGGATGAAGGTGTTCATGGCAATGGCTCCTGGCGGTAGAGTTGCGCGGTGTGGCGCATGGTGACGACGATGGCCATGGCGAACATGCCGACCGCTGCAATGGCTCCTCCCAGGTCGAACAGCAGCATTCTGTGGCCAAGAATTGTGGAGTAAGGACTGCGCAGCAGCGCCAGGTTGCCCGCGATGAGCAGAATGCGAAGCTCGGTGGGACCGAAGAACCCTTGCGATAGCTCAAAGCGGGACAAGGTATACGTGGCGAGGTAACTCTCGCTCGAAAGCAGTAGAAATGCAATCAGCATGGCGATGGCCGTGGTCCAGTGCAGAAAGCCGGAGAAGCCAAGGCCGCAAATCAGCGCTACCGATCCAAAGATGTCGACCATGTGATCGACATAGAAGCCGTAGCGCGGACGCTCTTGCCGTCGCACGCGGGCCAGGGTGCCATCCAGGCTGTCTCCCAGCCAGTTGAGAATGAGGCACAGAATCACGAGAAGCAGGGCGCGGCGGTCGTGGCGCGATAGCGCATAGCTGGCCCCCGCTGCGATTTGAGCGGCCAGGCCCAGGAGGGTGAGCTGGTCAGAGGTGAGCCAGGCGGGCGCGCGCTCGGCCATCCACTGAAGCGCGCGCTTCTCCACGCGAGCTGTGAGCGCCTGGTTGATGCGGCGGGCTGGTGCGAATTCAACGGGATGCTTCGTTGCTGAGGAATTCGTAGTCATCTTCGTGGCCTTTCCGATTGCGTTTGCTGAGAGAAACAGCATGAGAGATGGGAAGACTCAATGTCGGGTGGTTGGCCTTTGTGATCTCCCACCCATCGAGCAGAAGACGCTCGATGGATGGGGCACCCGGCGGTTGGCGTTGAAATTTGGCACCGCTATCCCGTAAGCACACACGTCCTCACTGCGATTGATTTCGCATTCATGTTGGTTCCTTTCGAATTGTTTTTTTGTGGCGCTGAGCTTGGGGCGCGATCGAGCTATCTGCGCAACGCGTTGCATGTGGCGTGCAGGGTAAACTCCAGCGACTCGCGGGGCACGCTCTCAACAAACGGCCCAACCACCCAGCCCAGGCCGTATGGAATGGAACGCGTGAGCTGCACCGACTCGATCTGCATGTACACCCCGCCGTCGCGCTCCTCGTAACTCCAATAGGTGTTCAGGCACCACAGGAAGCCGTGTTCCTGTTTGGAATCGAGAACCCGCTCAGCGCTGGTGCCGGGCGAGTCGATCTCGGAAATCCGAGTGCTTCGCGCGATGCTGTAACCATGCTGCGCGTCGAGCGTTGCGAACGCGATGCCGTATGCGATATCGGAGACCACGGTGATAATGTGCCGCTCGCGCACTCGCAGCACGACCTGAAAACGATCCCCCTGTTGCGAGAGGACTCGCGACTGGACCGCCTGCGGCGAGTAGTGCTGGGGATAGGCGCCGATGTCCTTCATAAGGCGCTCAAGATCGGCGGCTTTGACGCCGGGGGCAAAGGCGGTGCCGCGCCAGTGGTGCAGCATCGCGCCTTGAAATTCGGCACCGGTTGGAGGAGTGAGGCGCTCAATGATGAGCTCTCCCCGTTGGAGGCGCGCATCGGCGTTCGGGTTCGAAGTCCCGGAAGCCAGGACGCCGCCTTGCGACCGATGCTGCTGCGCGAGCCGCGTTTCGAGCGCGCCGCAATAGGAGTTAAAGGCTGAAAGAGCAGCCTGGGGCGGTCCTGCGAAAGCGCGGGCTGGGGCGGCCACCAGGGGCGACAGGGCCAACACAATCGGGAACCCCCGCAGAGTGAAAGCTGCCAAGAATCTTCGCAAATCTGAGAATCGGCGCTGCATCATGATCGAAACCTTACACTGACCCGGCTTTGAAGGCAATGCATGAAGCCTCATCTAAATGAAGAATGTTTCTCACTTTGCAAACGATTGCCGTACTTATACTTATGGGGAGTTGTACATTGCGCGGCGGGGAGTGGAGTTGGCTCAGGATGGGATATATTGGGCTTGAGTCATGGCGGATATGAAAGCGAATCCGGAGCCGGCGCGGCGCTATCGCTTTGGAGCATTTGAAGCGGACGCTGAAACGGGGGAACTTCGCCGGCAGGGTGTGCGCATCAAGTTGAACGCGCAGCCATTCCAGGTGCTGCTGATGCTCTTGGGCAGGCCCGGCCAGTTGCTGACTCGCGAGGAGATTTCGCGCGAGCTGTGGCCCGACGGCACGTTCGTCGATTCCGAACACGGCGTAAACTCGGCGGTCAATCGCATTCGCGAAGCCCTGGGAGATTCGGCCGGTAGTCCCAGATTCATTGAGACCATGGCGCGGCGTGGCTATCGATTCGTGGCCCCGGTCGGTGGGATCGCAAGCGATGAGAAGCCCGCGGCGGCAGCCGAGTTGCCGCCCGCCCAGCCCAGGCCGGATTCGACAATTCCGGAAGCGATTGAGGCAAGACTCAGCAGCCGTTTTCTGGCCTCCGAGCAGGACCTTCCCCAGGCCAGCTATCGAGTTGTGCAGACGCTTTTCATCCTGTTTCAGTTGATGTACCTGGCCTTCTATGTTGGGGCGCTGGCAAATCTGGCAGAGATTGAAGATCTCTTTTCGCCGCTGCCACATGCACCTCTGGCGCTGACGATCCTAACGGTGACTGCGGCGATCCTGATTCCGGTGCGGGCGTTTGTCCTTTGCGCGGTGCTATTCCATGCGCCGGGAGTACGCGAGAAGTTCCTCAGGATCTGGCCGTTTCTGTTCGTCCTCGATGTGCTCTGGTCGCTCTCGCCTTTCCTGCTGTTGCACCATATCAACTTCGGACTTGCCTTGTCGTGTACGACGCTTTTGGTCTATTCGCCGTTTGCTCAGCGCTCGCTGGTGCTGATGGGCGCGGGCGAGCAGGCAGGTGAGCACTCCCTATGAACGGGGCGGTTGAGCTTTGTAGTCTCCCACCCATTCGCCAGAAAAAAGCGAATGGATGGGGCACCGGGCAATTGAGGTTCATTCGAGGCGTAACTCGCTGCGCGAGTCAAAATGCTCAGAATCCAATCCGACCAAAGTTCGTGAGCGTTCCTCCGCTACGCGCCGATACCCATCATCCTGACAATGGCCAGTGCGTTTGCCTGGTGCATGATCCCCGGCTTTACGCGGTAGTCGAATGTGAGCGGCAGATCGGGATCCTCGCTTTCCATATGCAGGTTCGTTCCTCGAAGCTCTCGAACATCCGCGATTTCGGTGAGAGCCAGGTCGTGTGTTGAGAGCGCGCCGACGGCGCCCTCCTCGACCAGCTCCCGAATCACGGATTCCGCGGCGATTCTCCGATCGTGGGAGTTTGTTCCGCTCAGAATCTCGTCGATGAGGAACAGTACCGGCACGCGGGTTTTGGCGGTGGAAATTGTCTCTCGCAGGCGTTCCACTTCGGCTAGAAACTTCGACCGTCCCTCCTGAAGCGAGTCGGCAATGGAGATGGAAGCGCAGATATGGAATGGGGAAATGCGAGCGGCAAGAGCGTGGACCGGCGCGCCCGCCAAGGCCAGTACGGCATTCAATCCAATGGCGCGCAGAAAAGTGCTTTTGCCCGCCATGTTCGAGCCGCCGATGACATAAAACGCGTTTGAATCGTCGAGCGCCACATCGTTGCCGACGCATCGATCGCGCGGAATCAGGGGATGGCCGAGGCCTGTCGATTCAAATCTTGCAGGACCATCCAATAGCTCCGGAAACACATTCTCCGGATGCTCGTGTGCGTAACATGCGAGTGCATTCAACGCCTCAAACTCCGACCACGCGTCCAGCCAATCTTCAAAGTCGCTCTGGTGCGCCGCTCGCCATCTTTCCACAGCCAGAACAAGCTGCGTTCCCAGCGCCAGCCACAATCCAAATCCGTGGAGCAGGAGGTCTTCTCTCCGGCTCACCGCAACAAGCAGGCGCTCGAGCTTGCGAATGCAGGCGGCGGCGTTTCGCTGGTGAAGACGTTGGGCCAGTTCGCTCAGCTTGAGGGAATGAAATGTCTGGCGTTCCATGAGCGCAGCTCCCTGTCGAAGCAAAGCAAAATCGCCGCCAAGCGCCACGAGCGCTTTGAGGTGAGGTCGAACCTGGCGCATCAGAATTGCACCGATCGCAGCCTGAACCAGGAGCAGGGCGATCAGCGCAGGCGCAACTTGCACCCACGAAGCTACCTGCGCGTAGCCGCAAGCGCCGAGAATCAAGACGGCGATGCTGGAGAAAAGAAGATAAACGGGGACGCTGGGATGAGCCTTGAGAAGCGGCAGGTCAAGCCACTCGCGAAGATGGCCCCCGCCGCAGTTTTGAAACTGATACTTGCCGAGCAGCGCGACCTCTTCGCGCAAGCCCGTTGCGTCTCGCAGTTCCTTTACGGCTACCTGCCGGGCTCGGGATTCCTCAAGCGTGGATGGATCGAGAAGATAGCAAGCGAGCCGCTCGGCGCCTACCTCCGATCGAGTCGTCGAAAGCAATTCGAAAAGCGAGCCCTCACCGAGAATGTCGAGGTCCGATTGGTAAAGATGCTTCGCGCGCGCAAAGTCCGTTCCAAAGTTCCCCTTGCCAAGCCAGTTGTCTTCAAGCCGATCGATGCCCCGCTCATAGAAGCTCGCCCGCCGTGCCAGGCTAGTCGCACTCGCCCGGTATCGCAGAAAGCTCCGCAGGGACAGGGCACAAGTCACTCCGGCTACAGTTGTCGCGAGGTACACGAATGAGTGCTTTCCACCGCGCAGTCCCTCCGTGGCGAGCATCGCAAACAGGACGAATCCGATGAGAGCAAGCGCCAGCGTCCCGAGCTTTCGAGTATTCAAGGCAGCAATCTGGCCCTGCAGGCTCTCTAACTTTGACCTGTAATTGGCGAGTACCTCGCTGGCGCTGGCCGGCGTATAAGAAATATTCATGAAGACACCCTCTCTTTCCTGGGCATTGTCCAGGAAAACTGCTGGAAGACAAGGAAGACGGAGCCGTGAGGACGGCTCAATGGTCTTGAGGTCAGCTAAGAGAAGACGGGCGGGGGACGCTGAAACGGAGCGGACAGACTTGGCGCGGAGGGGATGGATAGAGAGGCGAAGGATAACTCCCGGAAACCTTGCCGGAGCACCGGGGCGAGCCATGCGGAAGGAAGCGTTCTGAGGCAAGCTGCGAAGGCGCGTTCAATATCAGCCCCGCAACTGACAAGGAACAGAAGCAGAACAGCAAGGATGAGAAATACGATTGCTCTGCCTAATCCGGCAACAAGGAGGGCCCGGTTGAACGCCAGATACACAGGGAGCGCGTAAAGAAACAAGTCCATGGCAATCTCCCTTGAGCCTGGCCGATTCATGCGCACCCTCTTGCCCAAGATTATAGCGCCCGGCGAATGCGCTCATCGCGCGCAAGGCGCTCACAGCCGTCGCCGCTCTACAATCGTTTCTTGCTCAGCGAGTCCGAATGCGATCGCATTGAAGTGGTGCTGGTGTCGCCACGCAACCCGCTCAATATGGGGGCGGTGGCGCGCGCCATGGCCAACTTTGGGTTCTCGCGGCTTGCGGTCGTCGCCCCTTATGCGGACCACTGGCGCGAGGCGCGGTCGGCTGTGGGCGCGCCTGAATTGCTGGCGACCGCTGCGGAATTTGGGACGCTGGCGGAGGCCGTGGCTGGCTGCACGCTGGTGGTGGGCACTGGAAGCCTTGCTTATCGGAAGCCGGAGCAGCCGGTGATTCCGCTGCCAAATCTGCCGCCGCTGGTGCAGAGAGAACTGGCGCACGGCGGGCGGGTGGCAATGGTCTTTGGCGGGGAAAAGCATGGGCTTACGCGGGAGGACCTCTCGTATTGCCACCTGCTGGTTGAGATACCGACCGACGCCCGCCAGCCCTCAATGAACCTGGGACAAGCAGTTGCCGTTTGCCTGTATGAGCTGATTTCGGGCGCCTGTCCTCCGGAAAGACCCTCGACCGCAGCCGCAAACACGCAGGCGATGGATGGTCTAGAGGAACAAAGCCGCGCCACAAACTCCGGTGACCTGGATCTGCTGGCCGGGCTGGTGGAAGAGGTGATGCTGGCGGCGGACTACTCGCCCCCCGCAATGCGGGAGGCCAACCGGCACGACCTGCGCGTGCTGCTGCGTCGGCTGGCTCTGAACCGGCGCGACACTCGGCGGATTCTGGGCCTGTTCCGCCGAATCCTGTGGCGGCTTAAGAGCGACAAAAAGGCAGGCTGACCCTGCGGCCAACCTGCCGTTGGGAGCGCAGCCAAATTTCTTTTTGCACCAGTGGGATGAAATCCTGATAAAGTGGCGCTCATAGGCTCCCCCATGTCTTTGAAGAAGTTTCACCTTGACACACCATCCCGCGCCGCGGTTCCCACCCGAATTTGGGAGCGAACGCTCCGCTCGGCACTGGGCCTGGCGCTGGCTCTGGCGTTCTGCGGCGCTGCTTCCGCGCAAGAGCCGACACCGCAACCGCCGGCCACGCCGCAGTCTGCGCCAGCGCAACAGCCGGATGGAACGGCTGCGCCAGCGCCGGCGGCCGCGACGGATTCGAAACCGGCTGAGCAGGCTCCCGCAGCGGCCGCGCCACAATCTACGCCTGAAGCGGCACCTGAGGCCTCCGCTCCGGAGCCGTTCCAGGAAGGCGGGATTACCGAAGCGGAGCTGAAGCAGATGTTGGTGGGCAAACCGCTCTACTTGCGTGGAGGCTACCTGGAAAACTCCCTCAACTTCAACGAGCATGGAAAGCTGATCGGGCATTCGCGGGAGGGCTCTTACACGCTCAGCGCCATCCAAATCGACAAGGTTCGCCTGACCAAACACAAGGTAGAACTTGAAGGGGCGCGCTACGGACTGCATTTCCTGGGCGCATTGCCCTACGAAGATCCCACCAAGGCTCTTGACCGGGTAAGGATCACTCCCGCAAAGAAAGTGGTCAAACTCACGATTGACCGCGAGCTGGTGGTGAAACCAAAGAAGAAAAAGGAGAGCGGCAAGAACAAGAAGGGCACACCCGGAGTTCCACCACAGACTGCGGCAGCTCCCCAAGCCAATGCCGCGGCAGCAGCTTCCGCTGCCCCCTCTACCGACGCTCTTCCTGACGCTCCAGCCGCCGCCACGGCTTCTGTCCCGCCTGCCTCCACCGCGGCCAAGGCCCAGCCAACGGCTCCTGCCGCGCCGGAGCCGGGCGATGCCGACGAGGCGAAGGCGGAGATGGCCGCCGCTCCCCCGGAAGAGCGCCCGGCCGATCCGAACAGTGTGACCACCACACTTTTTCCTGCTCATGCCAAAAAGGTGCTGACGGACGCGCTCGACCAGATTTTCGCGCCGGGATTGGACGATCGCATGATGGCCGCAATGCCGGACTTTTGGAAGCTCTACTACCAGGCTGTCGCCGCCAAGGCCGATTACCGGTCGAAAGATCCCAGCGTGCTGCGTCAGAATACCGTGGACAAGAAGGCCGTGCTGGTATCCAAGTTTGAGCCGGAGTCAAACGAGTGGGCGCAGGCCAACGGCGTGGCCGGCATGAGCCAATATCATGCCGTGATCGGCCCCGACGGCAAGGTGGGCGAGGTGGCCGTGAGCCGGCCAATCGGGTTCGGGCTCGATGAAAACGCTGTGGAAGCGATTCGCAAGGCCACCTTTGAGCCGGCCATGAAAGACGGCAAGCCGGTCGCAGTGATGATCAACCTGAACGTGTCTTTCCGTATCTATTCGCATAGAACGGAAGGCAAACAAGAGGCGGACGACAAGGCGCCGAACAAACCTGCTCAGCCGACTCTGCCGGGGCCGTACAGCGTGCAGCATTAGTGAGTTGAGCTGCCGCGACAGAGGATCTAGAATCGCGCGCCTTCAGAAAGACGCTTCCGACTCCAACCGCCTTTGCCATCGCTATTCCTCCTGACGGATGATCTCTTCGAGTTTGGGCTTGTGTTTGGCCTCGCGGCCGGTGCGGGGCTCGGTATCCACCACGCGCGCGGGCTTGGGTTGGCCTACGCGCTCGCGGGCGTTGGCCTTTACCGCCTTGGTAACGGAGAAAGTGCCTGGCTTGCGTTTCGTCATAGCAAGGATGAGTATGGAATAAAATCTTCCGGAGCGAAAGTGCCCCGGAGCCTCTGGACCAATTTTTGTCCAGGGATGAAATGCTGGAAGGCGAGAAAAGATGGACGAACGAGAGTTTTTCAACGAGACCACGGAACAACGGAAGCACACCCTCACTTGCCCCAAGTGCGGACAGGCCGGCGAATACCAGGTGACCTGGGTGGTGCGGCGCAAGCGGGCGCAACTGCCCCGGAATGCGGACGAGCGGGACCGCGCGCGTTTTGCCAAGGCGCAGTCGTATATGGTGCGGCGCGACGACAAGCTGGGCTGCGCCAACGTGCGCTGCCGCAAGCCGTTCGAGATCACGCAGTTGCAGTCGCTGGCTTTCCTGACAGACTAGCGCCCTGGCGGCGGCGAAGGCTGCGGAAAGCCTGAGAGCGGTCCGTTCCCAGCTACTCTTGGGAGAAAATCAGCACGCTCCAACTGGGAAGGTTGATGGAAAGCTGGCCGCCGGAGACCTGGAGCTGGAATCCGTAGTTGCCAACCGTGTTGACGCCTCCATAGGCAGGCGCCTGGGAGTTGAATATCTCCGTCCAGGTTTCCGATTCGCCTCCCATATTCACTCCATAATCGCTGGAACCCCATTGCCCATTGCCAGCGTTGACGACCACCAGCAGCACATCGCCATGGGTGTTGTAGCGGGTGAAGGCTACAACCTGATTCTGATTGTCCACATGGACAACGCTGCCTGAGGGCGACCGGAGCGCGGGATGAGCCCAGCGCAGATTGTTGACATCGCGCACCATCTGCTGCATGGGCGCGCCGATGGAGTCGCCGATTCTTGACCAGTCGATGCGAAGATCGGCAGTGACCACACCCTGAGCGTTGGTCTGGACGGCCGGATCCCAGGTACCGTCGAGGTGGCCCTCGGTTCCCATGAAGAGCATGGGCGTGCCCGGAAGCGTGGCGTTGAGAGCCCATGCCAGACGGGCCTTGGCGGTGGCCCAGCCATTGGTTCGTCCGCCAAATCGCTGGGTGAAAAAGACGCCGGTATTTCCCTGGCCGCCGTAGATTTGATCGTGCGATCCGGTGAGATAGGTGACGAGATGCCACGGATTTGGATCGGAAAACCCGCCGATTCGCGCCAATAGCAGATTGACGGTGTTGTTGCTGTTGAGCAGGCTGAAGGTGTCCCACGGGCTGTTCATGTCCCAAGTGGCGGAGAAGCCGAGCGTGCCGTAGGGGTCGGACCATGGGGCGACAGACGTGGTGGGGTCGTTGGGATTGTATTCGGCGATCAAATATTTGTTGGGGAACTCCTGGCGCAGCGTTTGCACCACGTATTCCACGGCGTCGGGCTGAATGGCCTGCGCCGCGTCGAAACGAAGCCCGTCCACCAGATACTGGCCCAGCAACATGCGGGCATTGTCGAGCAGAAAGTCTTTCACCTCCTGCTGCCAGAGCGCGAATCCGGCGCCCCAGAGGGTGGGGTGCCCGTGGACAAAGTAGATTCCGCCCTGAACTCCGTTGTCGCCGGCGAAGTTGCCGTCGTACTGCCAATAGCGGTTGTCGGAGATGGCGGCGTGGTTGTAGACAACGTCGAGGATGACGGCGAGACCTTTCGAGTGGGCCGCGTCGATGAGTTGAATCAGCTCCGCAACCGCCTTGTCGGGGCTGGTGGCGTAGGCGTCTTCCGAGGCGAACAAGTCGGAGGGACCGTAGCCTTCGCCTGCGCCATTCAGGTCGCAAAGACAGTCTGTGATGGGCAAAGGAGCGATCGCGTTGAAACCAAGGCCCTTGATGTAGTCGAGTTTGGCGATCAGATCGACGTAGGTTGCTGTGTCGTCAACCACCGGGATGCCGTCGTTGTGCCCGGCATAGGAACCGATGTGCAGTTGATAGAGCAGGAAGTCACTGAAGGCCGGGGTATTGAAAGGCTGGCGGTTGGCGGGAAACGGGCCGATAATGTAGCCCATCGACGCCGGGTCGGAGCTTTGCACCTGGTAAGCACGCGCATCGGTCCGGGTCCAGGGTTGCGAGTTGTTGTTGTTTACCCCACCCATGTTGGTGACGATGTATTGGTATTTGTCGCCTGCGCAGGCGGGAATCTGGTCGGCAGACCAGTTGCCGGTGCCGGGTTCCGAGGCCAGGGGGATGGGCTGGCCGTTGCTGAAGTCGCCGAAGACCTGGACGAGACTGGCGTTGGGCGCCCAGACGCGGAATCGGCAGGTTCCGTCTGTGAGCAGGCTTCCCATGCCATCGTTCGAGGGTGATGGAGCACGCATGATGACCTCCGGTGGGGGATCGGGCCGCCCTCATGCAAGAACGAGGCATGCTGGGGTCCGGTTGGTGGTTGACTGCGGGCGTCGACGAGGTTGCATTCGGGGAGTTTTGTGGATGAGCGCGAGGCGCTGCACTCTTACTCTACCGTGATTCCGATCAAGTTTCCGTTAAGAAGCCCGGGATTCTCCTGTCGAATCGCCCGGCTCCGCCTTTGTCGACTGTGACACTCGCGATACTGTCCCAAATTCGGCCCACCGAACGACCCCATCCATGTCTCATGGACAAAGCGCCACCTCAGGAGGCTAGCCATGCCGCAGCGAACCATCCGCCGCACCCTCACCCTTTTTGCACTCGCCTTCGTCTGTGCAACCGTCGCCCTCGCCCAATCGCCGGCCATGCATGAGACTGTCGAAATACCTATCAGCAACACCTGGCAAGGCGCGCAATTGGCCTTTCCCTCCAAAAGCAAGCTTGTCGTCTTGACCCTCGACCGGCCCAACCGACGCCAAACCTGCCGCATCCGGTCCTTCACCTTGGAGGAGCTCGTCTGCTCCCGCGCTTTCGGCGGTTCTCGCACCTACCTCCGTCAGCAAGTTGCTGCTCTCATCCTTCCCGGCGACGGGGGCTTGAGGTTTCCACTCGTGCTTCTCGACAGCGCCGAAGCAGGTGCGGCAATCTGGGGCACTGTCATTCTCGCGGCCACATGCCCCGCATGCGCCGTAGCCACAGGGTTCGCAGCTCTCTACAGCTTCGTCGGGGCCTGGGTCATCCATGGGGCGGACGACCTGGAGCCGGACCGCCTGCTCTATCTTGCCCCCGGCCAACAACTGTCTCGCAAGCTCGGCTACGTTCAGTCCTGACAATTCCGTGGCCGGTCTGCGCGGTAACTGGCGCGGTACCCGCGGTTTGTGATTGAATCGAAAGTGTGAAAGGCAGCGCGGAGGTTGACGCCGCCTTTCGCCCGATCGACAGGAGAGACACGATGGCAAATCCCCTTCTTCCCCCCGAAGAGCGCAACCTGACCCCCGACCAGGTTGAGGCGCTGGACAAACGGCGCGACCTGGGACACACGATGCTGGTGATTGCCGGCCAGTTTGCGGTTATCGCCACCATCCTTCTGCTTTGGGTCGGACAGGACCTGACGTATTCGCCGGGCTGGGCGCACCCCATCGCGTTTTACTTCGCAATCGCGCTGGCCATCATCCTGGTTTTCGGAGTCACCGGGTATGCTCTGCGCAAGGGAACACCACGTATCGATTGAAGCATTTGAGCGGGGACCGGCGGGTCGCCGCACGCACGCGGGTCGTTTTCTTGTCGATTGCACAGCAGGCGGATCGACAAACGAACGCATCGGACCGGCGAGTTACGATGGTCACCGCGGCGCGCGTTTCATTGATTCGCCGGAACCGGTTCATTTACAATCCGAACACTATGGATACAGTTGGAAGGCTACGATATCTTTTTTGGGCAGCCCCACGAATTCTTAACGCAGACACTACCTGCCCGGCCTGCAAGGAGCCTGGCACGGTTCTTGTGAAGCGCAAGTACCTGGTTACAGCTCTTTATCGGTGCCCATCCTGCGAGGTTATGTTTCGCGTTCCCAAGCCATCGGCCGAGGAACTCAACGAGTTTTACCAAACTGACTACAAGCAGGGCGTCACCATGGATTGTCCATCCCCGGAGGAGCTTGCGAAATTGATAGCAAGCTCCTTTGCAGGCACGTGGATGGACTTCGCAAAATATATCGAGGTACTTCGAGCGATCCCGATTGCTCCTGGAGGCTCGATCCTCGATTTCGGCAGTTCGTGGGGATATGGCAGTTGGCAGCTGCGCCAAGCCGGATACAAAGTCTATTCGTCGGAATTGAGCGCTCCGCGCGCGCGTTACTCCGTGGAAAAGCTGGGTTGCGACCTTCTCGATATCAAGGATTTGCCGGAGAAAGTGGACTGCCTGTTTGCAGCTCATGTCATCGAACATCTGACGAATCCGCGCGATATCTGGGAGATTGCGCGCGATATTGTCAAGCCGGGTGGCAATGTGGTACTTTTTCTCCCCAACGGTGCGCCCGAGCGTGAGCCGGTTTTTAAGGACTACCATAAAATCTGGGGGCTGGTTCATCCCTTGCTGCTCAGCCCTGTGGCTTTGGCACGGATGGGCGAGCGGTTTGGTTTCAAGGTTCATTGTCATACCTCGCCATACACCGCACAGGAGATTGCCAAGAAAACACCGGGAGCGAAGACCGGGAGTGAACTTCTGGCAGTGGGCTACCTATAGGCAGTTGCTGTGCTATCTCGACCCGAAGCGGAGCAATCGCCACGTGAAGCCAGCCGGGAGCGATTCAATCGAAGCGCCTTGGAAGGGAACAGGGAGATACCGGAAAGACGCTATGGACAAAGCTGAAGAGAGAGCGGTTCAGATACAACGGGACTATTATGCGGACACCGCGCATCGATATGACGATTTACATATCACAGAGGATCAAGAGCATAACTTCGCACTACAGTTCATGATATCGACCATCAAATATCTGGGCATTCGGTCGATACTGGACATTGGCAGCGGAACCGGGAGGGCCTTATTCCAGATAAAGAGCGAACTGCCTGGCGTAACTGCTGTCGGGATCGAGCCATCGGCAAAACTGCGGGAAGTTGGGCATTCAAAGGGGCTCCAGAAGACCGAACTCGTTGACGGCGATGCAATGAATCTGGCATACGGCGACAGCTCCTTCGATCTTGTCTGCGAATTTGGGGCATTGCACCACATTCCGGTCCCGTCGAAAGCGGTCTCGGAGATGCTTCGTGTGTCACGCCGAGCGATTTTCATCTCAGACTGCAACAACTTCGGACAGGGAGGCAGGCTTTCCCGGCTGTTCAAGCAAACGATCAATGCCGCTGGGCTGTGGCCCTTGGCGGATAAGATCAAGACAAGAGGGAAAGGCTACTCTGTATCGGAGGGCGACGGGTTGGCGTATTCATACTCCGTGTTCAACGATTACAGGCAAATCAAGAAGCTGTGCAAGTCAGTTCACATGCTGAATACTCTCGATTCCGGTCCGAACCTTTATCGAACAGCGACTCATGTAGCAGTTCTTGGAGTGAAACACCCGCTTGACACGATGGACAGACCAAGAGCGATGGGTTGATGGTGCAAAATCGGCTGGAAGCGTATAGCGTAGAGGTTGCCGATGGCCGCTGCTTTCTTGACCGAATTCCCCACGGTGACGCCCGCCGTCCGCCTGACCGACAGTCACGGCCGCGTCATCCACGACCTGCGCGTCTCTGTAACCGACCGCTGCAACTACAAGTGCGTCTATTGCCGAACGGGCGAAATCGGCGCTCAATATCCCGAGCTGAAAATTAAAGATTACCTGCGGCTGATCGAGTTGTTTGTGGGCCTGGGAATCACCAAGGTTCGGCTTACCGGCGGGGAGCCACTGCTGCGACACGGGCTTGTGGAATTGATTCAGGAGTTGAAGCGCCTTCGCACCCCCGGCGGCGAACCGCTTGACCTGGCGCTGACCACCAACGGCCATCTGCTGGACGGGCTGGCTACAAAGCTGAAGGCAGCCGGCCTGAACCGTGTCACGGTGAGCATGGATGCCGTGGATGCGCCCACTTTTGAGCGCATCACGCGCGTACCGGGCAGCTTTCAAGCCGTGCTGGCAGGCGTTCGCGCAGCACGTGAGGCCGGACTCACGCCGTTGAAGATCAACTGCGTGCTGCTGCGCGGCTTCAACGACAACCAGATTGAAGGCTTTGCCCGGTTTGCCCGCGAAGAGAACGTGGCGGTGCGTTTCATCGAGTTCATGCCGCTGGAGGAAGGGCGTCTTTGGACTCCCGAAATCGTTGTACCACTGAAGGAGATTGTGGAGCGGATCAGCCGTGTGCTCCCGCTGGTCGAGTTGCCGCCGCGCGAGGCGAGCGAGACCGCGCGCCGTTACACTTTTGCGGACGGAGTGGGCGAAATCGGGATCATCGCCCCAGTAAGCCAGGCCTTTTGCGGAGCGTGCAGCAGGGTGCGGCTGACCTCCGACGGCAAGATCCGCACTTGTCTCTTTTCGCAGGTGGAACACGACATCTATGGGAGATTGCGGGCCGGAGCCGGCGAAGCGGAACTGCGCGCCTACATCCTGGAGGTCATCAAGGGCAAGGAAGCCCGCCATCACATCGGCGAACCTGGCTTCCTGAAACCCTCGCGATCGATGGTCCATATCGGAGGCTGACCGGCGCCTCGCACACTGCGAACACCGGGTTGCAAGTTCTCCCGTTGCGGGAGCAGGCACCATTTTCCTATCGAGTTCAGAGTCCGCTATGGCAGAATGCTCAACAGAACCCCCCGAGTGGGTCCAAGGATGAATCACGAGACGGAAGGCCGCATCCCGCTCGCAGATCTGCTTGTATTTCACCAGTTGGCGCGCTCGCTCACCTCGAGCTTCGACCTGGACGCGATTCTGCGGACCATTCTCGAGCATATGGAACGCATTATCGAGGCGGAGCTTTGGACGCTGCTGATGTTCGACGACGCTCACGAGGAGCTCTACTATGCGATTGCCGCAGGCGGAGAGCAGGAGTCATTGCGCGGTTTGCGCGTGAAAGTGGGCGAGGGGGTGGCCGGCTGGGTGGTTGAGCACGGGGAGACGCTGATCGTACCAGAGACGGATTACGATCCGCGACTGAACAAGGAGCAAGGCGTCAAGGCGCGGACGGTGCGATCAGTGATTGCCATGCCCTTGCGCGGACGCAAAGGCACCCATGGCGCAATCGAGATTTTCAACCCGCGCGCCGACCGGATGACCGATTACACCATCGCTTTTCTGCACATTTTGGCCGACCATGCGGCCATCGCGATCGAGAACGCACGGGACGTAGCCCGCATTCAGCAGTTGAGCATAACCGACGACACCACCGGCCTCTTCAACGTGCGCCATCTTTACGATGTGCTTGGGCGCGAACTGGAGCGCTGCATTCGAGTGGGGTCGCCGGTGAGCCTGGCCTTTCTTGACCTGGACAACTTCAAGCACGTGAACGATGTACACGGTCATCTGATTGGCAGCGAATTGCTGGCACGCACCGGGCAGCGCCTGCAGGAATTGAGCTCGAACCGGAAGGACCTTTGCTTCCGGTACGGCGGCGACGAGTTCGTTGTTCTAATGCCGAATACCGGTTCACAGGCCGCTCTCGCCCAGGCCGGGAAACTGCATCGCGCCCTGATGGAGACTCCATTCCCGATGAAAGGCGGGCTCATCCTGAGCGTCAGCGCCAGTGTGGGACTGGCAACCGCTCCCGCGGACGGCAAGACGATTCACGCCATCATCGGCGCCGCCGACACCCGCATGTACGCCGTGAAGACCAATGGGCGGGGGCAATTGCGCGGAGCTTAGCCCGTGCTTGCCCTATGCGCAACAGAACGACTTCCGCAACGTAGGCTGCATCTTCAACTGCATCTGCCGAAAGCCGGCCTTCCGCCGGGTGGGATGATCGCGACGGAAGGTCTTTGGTTTGCTACTGGGCGGTATAGGTGTAGACAGTAGGCTGCCAGGCTCCGGAGATGTAGGAGTAAAGCGTGGCGTAGATGGTCACTCCGTTGGTGGGAAGGCCGCCGACGGTTACCGAGGTGGCCGAGGTTGACCCGCCTGCATAGAGGTTCTTGGCGGCTGCGCCGGAGGAACCTGTGCCAAGGGTTAGCCAGTAGTAAGTGACTCCGCTGCCGCGGGACCACGTGAAGGTGACGGAGGAGCTTGTCAGGGTGGAGCCAGCTTGCGGCGTGGTCATCGCCGCCGGCGTGGGTGATCCGGATGCGGTGTAAGTGTAGACGGTGGGTTGCCAGGCTCCCGCAATGTACGAGTAAAGCGTGGCATAGATCGTTTCGCCGTTGGTGGGAAGACCGGTGACAGCGACGGAGGTAGCCGTGGTTGAGGCGCCGGAATAGAGGCTCTTCGCGTTCAGTCCTGTGTTCCCGGTACCGACGTTGAGCCAGTAGTTAGCGACACCACCGCCGGGCGACCAAGAGAAAGTGACGCTTGAGCTCGATAGCTTGCTGCTGGGGGTCGGCGTGGTGAGCACAGCGGCCACCGGCGATCCGGTTGCTGTGAAGGTGTAGACGGTGGGCTCGTACACACCGGAAATTTCCGAATAGAGCGTGGCATAGATCGCCCCGCCGTAGGTTGGAATGCCGGTTACGGTTTCCGACAGCACCGAAACTGGTCCCGAGCTATAGATGTTTTTGGCGTTCGCTCCCGAAGCGGTAGTGCCCAGGTTGAGCCAGTAGGCTGTGACTTCCCCACCGGTGGACCATGTGAAGGTGGTGCTTGCGTTGAGCTTGGCGCCCGCTACAGGAGTCAGCAGGACCGCCGGTCCGCTTCCGGATGCGGAGTAGGTGTAGACGGTCGGAACCCACGAGCCATTGATGTACGAATAGAGCGTGGCGTACAGGAGTTCGGCATTGTTCGGCAGGCCCGTGACGTTGAGCGAGGTGGCGGTGATGGAACTGCCCGCGTAAATGTTCTTCGCGGCTGTGCCGGAAGAGCCGGTTCCGAGGTTGAGCCAGTAGTTGGTGATCCCGGTTCCGGGCGTCCACGAGAAGGTAACGCTGGTGGATGCGAGCTTGCTGCCCGGAGCGGGAGTAGTGAGGAGTGCCGGCGCCCTGACCAGCACCGCGACGCCGGCCTGCGCAGTCAGGCTCAACGACGCGTTCAAGGCAAGCGTCGCCGTCAGGGTTTCGGCAGTTGCGCCGGAGGGAACAATCAGATTGCTGAAGCTGGCCAGTCCCGATGACAACGCCGCTGAAGTGGTCCCGGCCAACGTTACTGGGCTGCCCGAGGCGACAACCGAAGTGGTAGCGGCCGAGGCCACTGCGCCGCTTTCAGTCAACGTAACAACCGGAGGGGGCGATAACGCGGTGCCTGCCACTCCGCTCGCTGGCGGTTGGGTGGTGAATGTGATCGCGTAGTTGGTTTGCAATGCGCCGGAGTCCACGCAGGTTGTGGAGCCGTAGACCTTCGTGCGCGGAAAGCCGCGCTGGTCGGTGGAGAGGCCGGCCGCATTGGCTGTGGTCCCGCCGCAGATGGCCGCGCTGGCGGGCATCGGCGTCATTGTCTTTGTGGGCCCGCCGTTATTGGCCAGCGGCCCCAGGTTGATGGCGCCCAAACTGACCTGGTTTCCGCCATTGCTGCCGTAGTTACCCACCACATCAGCGTCCACTTCAGCTGAATTGCCCGAAACAATCGTATTGGCCAAATTTGCCGCGCTGGCCCCGAAGACGATGCCCCCACCGGCAATTGTCGCCGTATTGGCTGACACAGTGCTGTTGATCGAGATCAGCGTGCCATCGGTATACACGCCGCCACCGAACTCGCTCGCCGAGTTGCCGGAGATGGTGCTGTTGGTCAGCGTAAGCGAGCCGTTGTTATAGATTCCGCCGCCGATGCCCGTCGCCTGGTTGCCGGAAACCGTGCTACCGATCAGCTTCAGCGAACCGCCGGTCTGATTGAAGATGCCGCCGCCGCTGAATGCCGCCGTATTCCCCGAGATGGTGCTGCCGCTCACCGTCAGCGAGCCATTGTTGTCGATGCCACCGCCATATCCCGCGCCGCTGCTGCCGCCGCTGATGGTTAAATCGCTGAGACTTGCACCCGTAACCCCTGGGGCCACAGAGAGGACGGAATACAGACTTTCGCCGCTCACTGTAACAAGGTTTTTCAGCGTAGCGCCACTTCCGCTTGTGGGCCCCAAAATGACCGTATTCGCGGGAATACTCAGAGTCCCGCCCAATCCCAGCGTAATGGTGTTTTGCGCCAACGAATTACCCGAGTTGAACTCCGCGGAGCTGAATGTGACGTTCCCCGCTCCGGTTGCATTTGCGGCCGCCAGCGCATCGCGCAAACTGCAACTCGTTCCGCCCCCGCCGGCCGGGCAGTTGGATGCGAATCCGGTTGAATCGTCAACGTTGGTCGTCACCACATACCCCGGCGCCGTCACGAAGATTCCGCCGGAGGTGTTGCTCAAGCTGTTTATGGGGTCCGAGGCGGTGATAGTCTGCGCGCCCGGAGTCTCGAGGGTTGCGAAGAAGCTCCCCGTTCCCGCTGTGAGAGGGCTTGCCGCCGGCGGGAGCTTTGCGTAGGGATCGGAACTGGTGAACTGCACCATGCCGGTGTAGCCTGTGGCGATGTTCAAGAACAAATCGTAAGCCGTCACCGTGACGTCGAACGCCGTGCCGGAAGTTGCAGTGGCCGGAACATTGCCGATAGCCAAGCTATTCGCAGGCCCCGGCTGCACCGCGAAACTGCCCGTTCCCGTCAGAGTGGAAGTCGATGCATCTGTGGCAGTAATGGTCTGCGCAGCGGCGGTTTTCAGAGTCACCGTGGTCTGGCCTGTTCCACTTGAGAGAGTCAACGCGCCTGGATTTACAAACTTGGGATCGGAGCTTGTGAACTGCACGGTGCCGTTGTAAGCGGTGATGGTCTGGTTGGTATTTCCCAGGGCCGTGACTGTAATGGAGAATGAAGCGCCCGCGCTCTCGTTGGTGGCGGCCGCAACCGAAAAATGCGTGGCGCCGTCCGGGACTGAACTCGATCCGGTGACTCCAACGCTCTGCTTAGTTCCGGGGACATTTAGAGTGTTGTCGGTCAGCGAAATCGATTCGCTGAGCTGTCCGACACTGAGCGGGGAAAACTCGACGGGGAGGTCGCACTGCTGTCCGGCGCTCAGGGTTGTCGAGCTGGTACAGGGGTTCGTGTCTCCGCCCGCCATGGGGAAGTCGATGGGATAGGTCAGAGCCGTCAGCGTCAACGGCTGGTTTCCGACATTCAGAACCTGCGCCGTTATTGTGCCGTCGGTGGTGTCGCTTGTATCGACGGTGGTTACGGTGGGGAAACTCAGCTCGGGAGCCAGGGAGCGCGCCAGCCCCACTACCCTGTTGTTGAACTCATCGCCGACAAACAGGTCGCCGACACTGTCCACCGCTACGCCAATGGGGGTGTTCAATGCAAGCGAACTCACGGTCGGGTCGACGATGATCGGTGTACCACCACCTGCCGGCACTTCCAATACGCGGTTGTCCTCAATATCCGCAATATACAAATCACCCGCGCCGTCCACCGCTATGCCTGCTGGCTCGCTTAGCGCTTGATTGCCTTCCAGCTCCGGTATGATGGCAATCGCCGCGCCGCCGCCCGCTGGCACCTCCACCACGCGGCGGTTGTTGCCGTCAACGATGAATAGATCGCCCGCGCCGTCCACCGCCAGGCCCTGAGGACTGAACACACCCTCGCCATTCGCGGTCGGTTCAATAGCGAATGCCGCGCCGCCGCCGGCCGGAACTTCCACCACGCGATTGTTGGTTCCATCCGCGATGTACAGGTTTCCCGCGCCGTCTACGACAATGCCCAGCGGAGTAGCCAACCCGGAGCTATTGATCGTTGGGGAAATCGCAATTGCCGCGCTGCCGTTCGCTGGCACTTCAACTACTCGGTTGTTGCCGGTATCGGAGATGAAAAGATTGCCCGCTCCGTCCAACGTAACGTAGGAGGGATGCTTCAAGCTGAGGCTATTGACAACCGGCGCAATGGCGATCGGCGGATTCTGGTTTGCGGGCACCTCGATCACGCGGCTGTTGCCCATATCCGCAATGTACAGGGCGGATGGACCTACTGCGACGCCTCCAGGCAAACTCAACGCGAGGCTGTTCACTGTTGGGATAATCGCAGCCGGCGTGCCGGGGCCATACGCGAGTTCCGGCCCACTTCCGGTGCCGAACACCGCGAATGATCCCAGCACCGTGCCCGTGTTGTTGGCCCCTGAATAGAACACCACAGCGCCCCGCCGCAGGCCAGCCGCCGACGGGGTGAACGTGACATCGACCAGGCAACTGGTGGGGAGGGAATAGGTCAGGGCCGTGCAGGTTGTTCCCGCGGCGATGGCAAAGTCCTTGTTCGGCACTCCCACGGTCTGCACCGAAATGCTGCCTACCACGCCCGAGGTGATATTGAAGGTCAGCGGAAGCGCGGAACTGGTGGTTCCAATGGCAACGGAGCCGAAATTCGCGGTCTGGGTCAGCTTCACAATCCGGTTGTTGCCGGTGTCGGAAACAAAGATATCGCCGAGTGTATCCGCCACCACGCCGGTTGGGCCGCTCAACTCAGCGGGCAGCGTGACAGGCGAACCGTAGTATAGCTGCGCGCCATACCCGATGTAACTCGTTCCGGTCCACGGATACTCCTGGATGGTGCTGTTGTTCTGATCGGTTACAAAGAGGTCTCCACCGGCGTCGAACGCCATCCCGATAGTTCCTGCCGCCCCGCTCGGATTTCCGATATCGGTGGGGCTGGAAACGGCGGAAGGAGTGCTGCTCCACGTCGCAAGGGAAAACTCCACCCAATAGTATTTGTAGTCTGGTCCCTCAAAAATCAGGACCGCCCCCCCCTCCTGGTCTGGGATCAGGGCCATCGTGAGTCCGCCCGGCGTGATAGCACCCGAAATCGCTGAAGGCGCTGACCAGGTGCCGCTGCTGCGCGTTGCAAATTGCAGTTGACCGCTCGATTCCGCCCAGACCGCCATAATCGTTCCGCTAGTCAGGGGTGCGCTGACAACGGTGGCATTGGACCATTCCGGCCCGGCTACAAAATTCGGCGGTTGAAGCGCTCCGCTGACGTCGTCCTCATCGGCAAGAAAATACTGGTTTGGGGTGACTCCGTTGATGTAAAGCAGTGCTCCATTGCCGCTGCTGCCAGTGGAGTCCCACGCCACCGCGGGGCCGGCCACTTGCGATGCGAGGGCGACCGGCGTCCCGCCGCCAATTGGCACCTTCAATATCTTGGAGCTCACCCCATCGTAAAAAATAAGGTTGCCCGCCTGGTCCAGCGTGATTCCCTCGGGCTGAATCGTCTGGTTGACGGCCACGGGTACCTCGATGCCGGGATAGGTCACCGTCTGCGCCAATGCGGCGGAGCCGAAAAGGGACGCCAGCGCCACTAGCAAAGCCGTGGTCAGGCACAGACGTGAAAAAGCCCCGCGGGACGCATTTGCAAATGCTGGATTGGAGGCGTTGGCGGCGAGGAGACGAGGGCTTCGAGAAGCGAAACGACCAGAGAACATGAAATGACCTCTTCGTGAGGAACTGGTAAAGCTAAGCATCTGAACGGCGTAGGAAGTGCCGGTTCCAGCCGCTGATCGGAGATGGACGCAGACAGGGGGATACTGCCACAAGAGGGTAACATGACCGGCATTTTGCTGACGAGTGATTTCCTACAGGCCGGAGACGCGGCAGACTCAGGGCTCAGTCCATTTGACTATGAGGGATGCCGGCTACTTCACGGGCCGCCAACGCAGGATGGGCTTTCTAGCCGCCTGCACCTCGTCCAGCCTTGAAACACGGGTGGAGTGCGGCGCGGACCTGACTAACTCCGGAGTTTCATCCACTTCCTTGTCAATGGAGCGCATGGCCGCGATGAACAGGTCCAGCTCCTCGACTGACTCGCTCTCAGTGGGCTCAATCATCAGCGCGCCGTGGACGATGAGCGGAAAACTCACCGTGTAGGGGTGAAAGCCGTAGTCGATAAGGCGCTTGGCGATGTCGCCGGTCTTCACGCCTTTGGCTGCCTGGCGCTTGTCGCTGAACACCACCTCGTGCATGGATGCGGTCTTATACGGCAGCTCGTAAAGGTCTTCCAGCTTGGCGCGGATGTAGTTCGCGTTGAGCACGGCGTCTTCGGTGGTCTGGCGCAAGCCGTCCGGCCCGTTGGCAAGGATGTATGCCAGCGCGCGAATGAACATCCCTGTGTTGCCATAGAATGCGCGCACGCGGCCTACGGATTGCGGTCGGTCGTAATTCCAGTGCCTTGTGCCGTCCTCGTTTTGGACTAACACCGGTGTCGGGAGAAACGGCTCAAGGAACGCCTTGCAAGCCACGGGACCGGAGCCGGGACCGCCGCCGCCGTGGGGCGTGGAAAAGGTCTTGTGCAGGTTCAGGTGCATCACGTCCACGCCGAAGTCGCCGGGACGCACTTTGCCCACCAGCGCATTCATGTTGGCGCCGTCCATATAAAGCAGCGCGCCTTTAGCGTGGAGAATGTCGGCGATCTTGTGAATCTGGCTTTCAAACACGCCGATGGTCGATGGGTTGGTAAGCATCAGCGCGGCGGTTTCGTCGTCCACCTGGCGAGTTAGCGCTTCTAAGTCGATTCCGCCTTCGGAGTTAGATTTCAGGTTCTCAACCGAGTAACCACAGATGGCCGCTGTGGCCGGATTGGTTCCATGTGCTGAATCTGGAATTAGTATCTTCCGCCGCGCATTGCCCTGCGACTCGTGCCAGGCGCGAACCAGCAGGATGCCGGTGAACTCCCCATGCGCGCCGGCGGCTGGCTGCAGCGTAATAGTATCCATGCCGGTAATGTCGATGAGGCAGTGCTGCAAGAGCGCAACTATGTCGAGCGCACCTTGCGACAGCGATTCGGGGCGGTAGGGATGGGCTTCCGCCAGGCCCTCGATGCGGGAGACAAACTCGTTGACGCGCGGGTTGTATTTCATTGTGCAGGAGCCGAGTGGGTACATGCCCAGGTCGATGGCGTAGTTCCAGGTGGAAAGCCGCGTGAAGTGGCGGATGATCTCGATTTCGCTGAGTTCGGGAAGCAGGCCGGGCGTCTTGCGATGCGCGTCGCCGAGCAGGGCTGCGGGATCGACAGCGGGGACGTCGAGCGGGGGGAGTTTGTAGGCGCGCTTGCCGGGCGAGGATTTCTCGAAGACCAGCGCTTCGTTCTGGGTCTGGTGGGGGCGGACTTTGCCGGTGGTGCGGGGGGTCAGAGAGTTAGTTGTTGCCATCTTTTTGCGCCTCGTCGTAAGAATCTGGTAATTGTTGCTTTCCCGGCGATGAATTCCGGCTCTTAAAGTGAAAAGTAATTATGAAAACCAAAATGAACATGGCAACAATCGCAACATGAGAATAGTTCTCGAATTTGGAAGCTCCAGCCAAGTATTGACGCAGAAATTCAAGTCCGAACTGCACAACAAAAAGCGGAAAGAGATACATTCCAACTCTGTTCATATACTTCTTTGACTTAAGCCCATCAAGGCCATGAACGCGAAAATGAACGATCGTAACCAGTGCTAGTGCAGGTAGCGCATTGAAACCATGTATCCATGCATTGTTGTAGTGAAAATTTGCCGCGTTTCCGACGAGGGAAATGAATAATAAACAGGCGAACAATTTGTCCATCCAGTCGAATTTCATCTGCCCTCCTTGTAGTTGCGTGCCTCGGTCTAGCAATCCCTCAGGGGTTAAAACCCGCGTTCATTTTGCTGCAGTTGCGGCACGGCTAAAGCGATGCCCTGATACAAAGCCGCTTTCTGTGTTTGGTGGGGCGGACTTTGCCGGTGGTGCGGGGGCGGCGGAGTCGGTGGTTGCCATTTAATGGGCCTCGATGCGGACTGTTTGAGACGGTTTCAGGAGAAAATACAGAGCTCCGATATTTACGACGAAAACAATGCCTAAGAACAGCGTGCAGACCGTACTCGGATTAGATTTCAACTCGACAAGGAGCGAAATGGCAGCCTGAACGCAGAGCACCAACACAAACACGGCCAGACGACGCCGGAGATTCTTTCCCCCGATTAGCGAGGCGATCACGACTGCCACAACGTTCGCCGCCGCCACGTAAATGATCAGACGCCCCGAGATACCGCTCCAAAAATAATAGGCAGCCAGGGAAAGCATCGCGAGCGTTGCGGCACTTCTGCTTGGCCAGTCGTACTTCATCGGCTCTTCTACCTCGCGCTTCCCTCAGGGGCTAAAAGCCCTCGTCCTTTTTGCTGCATTGCGGCACGACTGAAGTCGTGCCCTTTCAAAGCTTCACCCTTCGGATGATTTATGCCTCCACCAGGCCTTCTGCCAAGACTTTGGCGGCGGTGTCTATTGTTTCTCTTGTGATTAATTCTGTGGCGCACCAGAGGGTGGCGTTGCCTAGCTCGGGGTACCAGCGGGTCAGGTCGAGGCCGCCGATAATCTTCTCATCCAGCAGCCGTTTTCCCCATACCGAGGAATCCTCCACCGTGCTCAGCACAAATTCATGGAATC
>Ga0302278_10000316_pt1 | contig 63543 bp, 35 predicted proteins | sample III_Bog_N3_2_FD_194543 | JGI IMG/M metagenome (GOLD analysis project Ga0302278, IMG submission 194543) | Peat permafrost microbial communities from Stordalen Mire near Abisko, Sweden - III_Bog_N3_2 | ecosystem: Environmental > Terrestrial > Soil > Wetlands > Peat | place: Sweden: Abisko...
TTCTTCCCCACGGGAGACAGCACCGCTTTCGGCACGCCATCCGAGGTAATTGTGACTTCCTGCCCGCCCGCAACCAGCTCCAGCAACGCCGAAAGCTTGGCCTTGGCCGCGCGCACGGGACTGGCCAGCCCCACGCCCGGCAGCGCAACGGCTTCGCGCAACGCCATCACCTGCGGCCTGATCTCGGGGTATTTGAATGTTGTTTTTGTTTTCATGACATCACTGTAGTCACGCGTGACTACAATGTCAAATCTTTTTTATACGTCGAGGTTGCGAACGTTCAGCGCGTTGTCTTCGATGAACTGGCGGCGCGGCTCGACCTCGTCGCCCATGAGCCGCACAAACATCTCCTCGGCCTCGATGGCATCCGTCAGGTCAATCCGCAGCAGCTTGCGACGGACGGGATTCATGGTCGTCTCGAACAGCTCCTTCGCGTCCATTTCACCTAGGCCCTTGAAGCGCGTCATCTGGATGCCCTTTTTGCCGACGGCCTTGACCCCTTCCAAAATTTCCGGGATCGCAAAAATCGGCGTCACGTTCGCGCGCTCGCCTTCGCCCTCGATCAATTCAAACAGCGGCTTGTCCTGCGCGGAATAATGCTCCACCGACAAACCTTTCCTGGTCAGCTTGTCCAGCAGATCAGAGATGGCCTTGCTCTCCAGGTGCAGGTCGGAAACTTTCGCCCGCCGCGTCGGGCCGTCTTTCTTGCGCTCGAATTCTGTGTCACCACCAAACAGATCGCCGTTGGCCAGCTTGAAATTTTCCAACTCGTCGCCGGTCAGGAAATAGTGAACCGTGTCATCGTTGCCGTCGCGAACCTTGGCCATGGACTGCGGCAGCAGGCCGTCCGCATTCCGCTTCTCGACATAATCCGCAAAGTCGCCGCCCAGCCGCTTGATGTAGGTCGCGTGCTTGTCCAGCGATTCGAGCAGCGAAAGGATTTCCTCAAGCTGCTTCGGCGTGAACTCGCGTCCGTCGGCGAGGTTTTTCAGCTTCACTTCTTCCACACCATTTTGCAGCAGGATGCGGTTGAGCTGGATGTCGTCGTCAATGTAATCGGTCTTCTTCTTGCGCGTGATGCTGTAAAGCGGCGGCTGCGCAATATACACAAAACCCTGCTTTACCAACTGCGGCATCTGGCGGTAAAAGAATGTCAGCAACAGCGTGCGGATGTGCGAACCGTCCACATCGGCGTCCGTCATGATGATGATTTTGTGGTAGCGCAGCTTCTCGATGTTGAACGCGCCTTCGCCTTCGCCATCGCCGATGCCCGTGCCCACGGCGGTGATCATCGTGCGAATTTCATTGTTCTGAAGCACCTTGTCCAGCCGCGCCTTCTCGACGTTGATCAGCTTGCCGCGAATCGGGAGAATCGCCTGAAATTTCCGGTCGCGACCTTGCTTCGCCGAGCCACCGGCGGAATCACCTTCGACGATATACAACTCAGTGTTCGCCGGATCACGGTCGGAACAGTCCGCCAGCTTGCCGGGCAACCCGCCACCGGTCAGCGCGGATTTGCGGACGGCCTCACGCGCCTTGCGCGCCGCCTCGCGCGCGCGCGCCGCCGTGAGGCTCTTGTCAATAATGCGCTTCGCCACCGGCGGATTCGCATCGAAGTAGCTCATCAACCCTTCGTAAGTCACCGAGCCGGTGATGCGCTCGACTTCCGGTGACAGCAGTTTCACTTTCGTCTGCGATTCAAATTTTGGATCGCTATGCTTCACCGAGATCACCGCCGTCAAACCTTCGCGCACATCGTCGCCAGTGATCTGCGGGTCCTTTTCCTTCAGGATTTCGTTCGACTTCGCGTATTGGTTGATCGCGCGCGTCACCGCGCTGCGGAAGCCGGACAGATGCGTGCCGCCGTCGGGATTGTGGATCGTGTTGGTGTAGCACAGCACCTGGTCGTTGTAGCTGTCGTTATATTGCAGCACAACCTCGACGTGGACCTCGATTTCCTTGTCGTCGAGCTTCTCCTTGGTTTCCTTGCGGAACGCGATCACCTTGGGATGCAGCGGCTCCTTGCTTTTGTTGAGCTGCTTGACGAACTCCTCCACGCCGTCCTTGTAAAAAAACCGTTCCGGCGCGGCCTCCGTCTGGCGCTCGTCGGTAAAAATTATTTCCAAGCCGGAATTCAAAAATGCCAGTTCGCGCAGGCGCTGGGAAATAATCGGCGACTTGAACTCCACCGTCTCGCGGAAAATTTCCGGATCCGGCTTGAAGGTGATGAGCGTGCCGGTTTTCTTGGACTTGCCAATCACTTCGAGTTTCTTGACCGTCTTGCCGCGCTCGAACTCCATGTGATAGACCTGCTCGTTGCGCGACACCTCGACCTCAAACCATTCGCTGACCGCGTTCACGCACTTCGCCCCGACGCCGTGCGTGCCGCCGGAAAATTTGTAGCCGCCCTGGCCGTATTTGCCGCCGGAGTGCAGCGTCGTCAAAACCAGTTCCACGCCCGGCAAACCCGAATCCTTGTTGATGTCCACCGGAATGCCGCGCCCGTCATCGCGGATGGAAATAGAGCCGTCCACATGGATCGTCACTTCAATGTGGTCGCAATGGCCGGCGAGATGTTCGTCCACGGAATTGTCCAAAACTTCCGAGACGCAATGGTGCAGCGCGCGCTCGTCCGTCCCGCCGATATACATGCCGGGCTTCTTGCGCACGGCCTCCAGCCCCTTAAGTTGGCTCAATTTTGAAGCGTCGTAATTGCCGTCGGCAATCCGGTCGGGCGACTCAATTTTTTCTTCAGGCGAATCAGAAATACTCGACATAATTATGGTGCAATTACCGGCAAAAACCGGTGCGGAAACGAATATGAAAAAGATATGAAAATCCGTCTGTTTCCACAATGCGAAACTGCGGTTTTTTTAGGTGAAAAACACCATTAGTAGTGGCGGTTTAAGCTTGCCAACCAAACCGGTTGTGTCCCTTGAAAAACCGGCGGACACCCGTTTTGCGAACAAATCCCACTCGCTTTTTTGGGCCGCAATGTATAGTTTCGACCGATGGACTCGACTGAAAGAATTTTTGCCCATCCCGATCATTTTGTCCGCCGTCATATCGGCCCGAACGCAACGGAAACCAGTGCCATGCTCGCGCTGCTCGGGCACACCAAGCTGGACGAACTCATTGATGCCGCCGTCCCAAAAAAAATCCGGCTGCCGAAAAGCCTGAGGCTGCCCGCCGCGCGCAGCGAGTTCGATGCGCTCGCCGAACTCCGGCGCATCGCGGCCGAGAACCAGGTCTTTCGATCCTTCATCGGCCAGGGCTATTACGGCACCATCACTCCGCCGGTCATCCAGCGGAATGTTTTGGAGAATCCCGGCTGGTATACGCAATACACGCCATATCAGGCGGAGATTTCCCAGGGTCGCCTCGAGGCGCTGCTGAACTTCCAGACGCTGGTCACGGACCTCACCGCGCTGGACATCGCCAACGCCTCCATGCTCGACGAGGCTACCGCCGCCGCCGAGGCCATGATGATGAGCCACCGGTTCAAGGGTGCGGACACGCGAAATGTTTTCTTTGTCTCAGAGCATTGTCATCCGCAAAACATCGAGGTCGTCCGCACGCGCGGCGCGGCGCTGGGAATCGAAGTGGTGGTCGGCAACCATGAAACCTTTGCATTCACCCCAAACATCTTTGGCGCGCTCGTGCAATATCCGGACACCTGCGGCGTCCTCCATGATTTCATGCCGTTCATCGCGCAGGCGCATGCCGCCGGGGCGTTGGTGACGGTTGCCACGGACCTGCTCGCGCTCACGCTGCTGAAACCGCCGGGCGAATTCGGGGCGGACATCGCGGTGGGCAGTGCGCAGCGTTTCGGCGTGCCGCTCGGCTACGGCGGACCGCATGCGGCGTTTTTTGCCACGAAGGACGAATTCAAACGTCAGATGCCCGGCCGCATTGTGGGCGTGTCGAAAGACTCGCGCGGGAAGCCCGCGTTGCGCCTGGCGCTGGGCACGCGCGAGCAGCACATCCGCCGCGAAAAAGCCACGAGCAACATCTGCACCGCACAGGCGTTGCTGGCCAACATGGCGTCGCTCTACGCGGTCTATCACGGGCCGGAGGGGCTGAAGCAGATTGCCGTGCGCGTGCAGGCGCTCACAACTATTTTTGCGCAGGGTCTGGAAAAGCTCGGTCACCAGGTCGCCACGAAAAATGTGTTTGATACCGTGCGCGTGTCATTGAAAAACACGACGGCCGGCGAGGTGCTGAAAATCGCTGAGCACTACCGCATCAATCTACGGCCGTTGGACGAACAAAGCCTCTGCGTCTCGCTCGACGAAACGACCAGTGCCAAAGACATTCCCCTGCTCTGGCAGATATTCAACGGCGACAAACCGACGAACCTGCAAGTGGCGGACTTTTCCGTCCCCTCATCACTCGTCACCCGTCACTCCTCATTTCTCCAGCATCAGGTTTTCAACCGCTACCACAGCGAGACCGAGATGCTGCGTTACATCAAGCGGCTGGAATCACGCGACCTTTCACTCACGGCCTCGATGATTCCGCTGGGCTCGTGCACGATGAAACTGAACGCGGCGTCCGAGATGTTTCCCGTGTCGTGGTCGGAGTTCGGCCAGTTGCATCCGTTCGCGCCGCTGGGTCAGGCGCGCGGCTATCAGATCCTGTTCCAAAACCTCGAAGACTGGCTGGAGGAAATCACCGGCTTCGCCGGAATTTCATTGCAACCGAACGCCGGCTCGCAGGGTGAATATGCCGGCCTGCTGGTCATCCGCGCCTATCATGAGTCACGCGGCGATAAACACCGGAACGTCTGCCTCATTCCTACATCGGCACACGGCACGAACCCGGCGAGCGCGGCGATGGCCGGGATGAAGATTGTCGCGGTTGCATGTGACCCGAACGGCAACATTGATGTAGCCGACCTACAGGCGAAGGCGGCGGCGCACCAGCAGGATTTGTCCTGCCTGATGATCACCTATCCCAGCACCCACGGCGTATTCGAGGAAACCATCCAGCAGATTTGCGCCATCATCCATCAGCATGGTGGCCAGGTCTATATGGACGGCGCGAACATGAACGCGCAAGTCGGTTTGACTTCGCCGGGGTTCATCGGTGCAGACGTGTGCCATTTGAATTTGCACAAGACGTTTTGCATTCCGCACGGAGGCGGCGGGCCAGGCGTGGGGCCGATCGGCGTGGCGAAACATCTGGTGCCGTTCTTGCCGAGCCATCCGGTGTTCACCGCACGGTTGGATGAGGACCATTCGAAGAAACACATCGGCCCGGTGAGCGCCTCGCCGTGGGGCAGCGCGAGCATTCTCACGATCTCGTGGATGTATGTCGCGATGATGGGGCCGGACGGCCTGACCGAGGCGACCAAGTTCGCCATCCTGAATGCGAACTACATTTCCAAGCGGCTGGAAAAATATTTCCCGACGCTCTACCGCAGCAATGGCCTCGTGGCGCACGAGTGCATTTTGGACCTGCGCGCGTTCCACGCCACCACCGCCGAAGACGTGGCAAAGCGGCTGATGGATTACGGCTTTCACGCGCCGACGCTGTCGTGGCCGGTCGCCGGCACGCTCATGGTCGAGCCGACCGAAAGCGAATCCAAATACGAACTCGACCGTTTCTGCGACGCGATGATCGCCATCCACGCGGAAATGACTGCGATTGAAAATGGTTCTGCCGATGCAAAAAATAATTTGCTGAAAAACGCGCCGCACACGGCGGATCAAATCGCGAGCGACGAGTGGAACCGGCCTTACAGCCGCCAACAGGCGGCGTTTCCGGCGAAGGATTTGCACGACTACAAGTTCTGGCCGCACGTCAGCCGGGTGGACAACGTCTATGGGGATCGCAACCCGGTTTGTTCGTGTGCCGGGATGGAGAACTACGCCGCTGACGCCGGCGGAATGACAAAAAACGGTTAGCCTTGGGATGAGTTTGGGCGGATACTGCGGACAACAACTGAAACCATTGATGCCATGAAAATCACCGATGTCCTGCGCGCGGAACACGCCGTGTTCCACAATTTGTTCGACCACATTGAAGCGACCGTGCCGAAGGTCAAGACCCTGGCCGAGGTGAAGGGGCTTGCCATCCTCGTGGAGAAACTCCACGGCCCACATTCCAAGACCGAGGACGACCTGTTCATCGAGCCGCTGGAGCCCTACTTCGACCAGATGGGACAGAAGGAGACGTTTCATGACGAGCACGAGCACATCGAGGCGGCGCTGATCGCCGTGCAGAAAGCCCGCACGCTTAAGGACGCGAAGAAGATCCTGCTCAACGCCATCGCCGGCTCGCGCAAGCACTTTGACAAGGAGGAACGCATCGTGTTCCCGCTGGCCGAACGCATCCTCAAGACCAAGACGTTGAGTGATCTCGGCGAGCAATGGCTGTCCCGCCGCCAGGTCAGCAAGAAGTGGTGAACGGTGGTGGCGTTAGATTCCTGATCCCCCAACGGTCTTTGCCAAAACACTGCCATTCGCGCCCGGCTTTTCAACCCCGCGCGGTCAAATCTCGATGCCCACCGGGCAATGGTCGCTCCCTAGCACGTCGGTGCGTATGAAGGCCTTTTTCAGGCCAGGACGCAGCTTGGCCGAGAGCAGAACGTAGTCAATGCGCCAGCCGACGTTCCGGGACCGCGCGCCGGACATCGGACTCCACCAAGTGTAATGTCCCCCGCCCTTTTCAAATTCGCGGAAGGTGTCCACAAACCCCGCGTCCACGAAGGCGGTAAAACCGTTCCGCTCCTCGATGGTAAAACCGTGGTTGCGGACATTCGCCTTGGGATTGGCAAGGTCAATCTCCGTGTGCGCCACATTCAGGTCGCCGCAGAAGATCACTGGCTTTTTCTTCTCCAGTTTTTTCAGGTAGGCGAGAAAGTCCTTATCCCAGACCTGCCGATACGGCAGGCGCTCCAGTTCGCGCTTGGAGTTCGGCGTGTAAACGTTGACGAGAAAAAAATCTTTGTATTCGGCGGTGAGCACGCGACCTTCCTTGTCGTGCTCGGCAACGCCGATGTGCGGCTTGACCTGAAGCGGACGTTCCTTGGTGAATATCGCCGTGCCAGAGTAGCCCTTTTTTTCCGCGCTGTTCCAGAACGTCGTGTAAGTTGCCGGCCAGAGCTGCTCCACTTGGTCGGGCGTGCATTTGGTTTCCTGCAAACACAGCACGTCCGGCTGCTCGGCATCGAGATACTCCAAAAAGTTCTTCTTCAGCACGGCGCGCAGGCCGTTGACGTTCCAGGAAACCAGTTTCATGCGGGGAAAATAAACGACTGCCGGGCGCAGATAAACACAGATTTTTAACCGGGGGGCCGCGCGGGAAAAGAAAAGAGGCCGGACACTACTCCGGCCTCAATAGGAACAACACACTAATTTTTGTTGGCTCACTACTACCAACGTCTTCAGCCTACCTGATTCCTGAAATCCCGCGAGTCACCATTTCTGGGGACACGGCAAAAATCGCGTCCCCAACGGGGGGATTCTTTCAAATCCGGCTTAAAATGCGGGCGGCCTGCTGCGCGTGGACCGGCAGCGGGCCTTCCGTCCAGAGGGCAAAATGGGCGCGGGCGATTTTCTGCCCGACGGGCAACTGGGCGGCGATGCGCTGCCGAATCTGTTCCGGCGACCAGCCGCGCATCAGGAGACGCCCGTTCTGGGCGGCGGGCGAACAGGCGGCGCAGATGATTTTTTCAAACTGGTTTTCGGCGGCGGTCTCGAACAAAAGCGGGATGACGACGAGGGCGAGCGGACAGTTTTCATTCCGCCAAGCTTCCACCTGCGCGAGCCAGGCGGCGCGGATGCGCGGGTGCAGGATGGCTTCGAGCCGCTGGCGGGCGGTGGCGCTGGCAAAAACAATTTGTGCCAGCACATTGCGACGGAGGCGGCCGTCCGGCGCGAGGACTTCGGGCCCGAAGCGGTCACGAATTTCGGACAGAGCGGGCTGGCCGGGCTGGACGAGCTGGCGGGCAATTTCATCGGTATCCACGACGCGCACACCCAGCCGCGAAAAGAAACCGGCGGCCGTGGATTTGCCCATCCCGATGCCGCCGGTCAGACCGCAGAGTTTCATGCCGGCGGTTACGGGCCGACCACCGCCCGATAGAACAGGGCGGGATAGTTGCTGGTGGGAAAGGAATTGGTATAGGGCAGCACCGAGTTGGTGGCAATCGGGAACCAACTTACCAAGTTAGTGGAGGCCTGAACGATGACAGACTCGTCGGCGGCACCGGTCACAATCAACTGGAACGTGCCGGTGGCGTGATTATAGGCGGGCGTCAACTGCGGCGGCGACGAAGGCACGACGGAAACCAGCAGCGTGACCGCGCCGGAGTCGTCGTCGGAATTGGGATCGGCGGTATCCGCGTAGACCGTGGCGCTGTTGGTGTAGAGGCCAACGGCATTCGTGGCGGCGTAAAAATTCAGGGCCAGCCGGGCGCCGGTGTTGATGGGCAGGTTGCCAATCGTCCATTTCAGGTTCTCCCCGGAAACCGCGACCGTGCCCCAGGTGGCATTGGAGGAAGCCAGCGTGACGCCGGTGCCGGGCAGCGGCAGGATATCGGCGACATAAACGTTCGTGGCAGAAGACGGGCCGTAGTTGGTGACGGCCAGAGTGACCGGCCAGAAGTTGCCGGGCGTGGTGTTGGTAATCGTGGACGTCAGGTAAAGCTGGTTGTCCGCCGCATAGCCGACCGGGTAAGCCGTGGTCAGGGTGACATACCAACCGCTGTTGATAATACCGCTGTCCGGGGTCTGGTCATCCTGCACAAACAGGAACCACGCGCCGTTGGGATTGCTGCCGTTCATCACGGCCAGATTGGTGCCCCACGGGCTCGCCGGGGCGGAGATGATGGGCGGCGTGGTGGTGGCGGCACCGGCCAGCGCGCTAATCATGTTGGTGCCGTTGGGCGTGCCCAGGCCGGTGCATAGATCATAGCCGGCCACGGCGGCAAAGTTGGTCGGGCTTTGATCCCAGTAATTGTTACCGGTGGTGATGTCATGGAAAATATTGGTATAGGCCGCAGTTTTGGCGAGGGCATAAACCTGCGGCGCCAGAAACCCGACGGGAAGCCGGCCATTCAACGCCACCTGCTGATTGACCAGCGCCATGAAGCCGGCCCATAGCGGCGAGGCGCAACTGGTGCCGCCATAGATACCCTGACTGCCGCCGCTGGAAACCACGAAGACATTGTCGCCCGTCAGGGCGACATCAGGAACCATGCGATAAGTGGTGGAACCGTGGTTGGCGGGCGAGTTATTGGTGACACTCAACTGCCAACTGGGGATGCGGACATCCGTGCTGACGCCGCCGCTGGTGCCAAAGTAACCATCCGGGTTCCAGCTATAGTCGCCGGTAAAACCCCAGTTCCAAGCCTGTTCTGACGCATAAGAAACGGCGCGGCCATTCATGGTCAAGGTGGTCCCGCCCACAATCGTGATATTAGGATCCTCGCATGACCCGTAAGGGATGGGGCCGAGCCAGGCATCGCCGTCGCCGGAGGCGTTCAAGAAAGTCTGTCCCTGCAGGGCCATCTGCTGATACAGCTGCTCCGTGGTGCCATCAATGCTATAACCCCAGGAAGCGCTGAACTGTTTGATCTGGTTGCTGGAAACCATGCTGCTCAAAATGTCATTGGGATTGCCATACGGTCCCGCCTCAAACACCACAATCGCCGACAAGCCGGGAGCCATGGACATGGAGGTTTCAATGTCCAGACAAACTTCGTCATTGCCGAATCCGGGTGTGCCATCGAAACCGTCTAGCAGCACATTGATGAGCGGGACATTATTGGTCAAGCCAGCCAAAGCCTCATAAGTGGCAATGTCGCTCGCATAGTAACCGTCAAATTGCAACAGGCCGACCGTCTGGCCCGCGCCGCTCAAGGCCGTGCCCGGAGCGTAGGCCGTGCGAAAATCCGAACCGAGGTAGCCGCCGCCCGGGCCCGAACCGCGCGCCGGAGTGTTCGCGGAGGCCGGCATTTTTTGCAGCATCGCCCGCGGCAGGACATAATTGTTCAGCCCCTGAACCGACAGCACCGGCAGGCTGGCGGCCACCGTCGGTTCGGTATCGGGAGCGAAGAAATCACGGGATTCTTTCGGATGATGATAGGTCCGCAGGGTCACATGGAACGAGCGTTCCACGTCGGAAACTTTTCCTTCCACCCCGACCACCATCCGGTTGCCGTGGGTGCGCGTCACGGTCAAGCCGTTGGTCCGCGCAAAGTCCAGCACGGCCTGATAGTCCGCCGGGGTGGGGGCAAACTGCTCCGTGAACTGTGCCGGCGTCAGGAACTGGTGGAAGTTCTGGCTGGCCGGGTCATAGATCTGCTGCAGCAAATTCGTCAAGCCCTCCGCGTTGCGCAAGGGCAGCCCAATGGAAAGATGCAGCCGGTTAGTGGCATTCAGCCGACCGGCCGGCGTCAGGTGGGAAACGACCGCCGGCACATGGCCGTGAAGCGATTTGACAGTTCCCGGCTCGGCCGCCGGCGCCGCCAGCGCCAGACCGGCAAGGGCGAGCATTCCGAGGCTCATCTTCAAAAACATCTTACTCATAAAATCATTCGTTCAGATCAACACGCCACGGCATCAGGGAAATTTGGGGGGCGCCGAATACCGGGTCGGCTTGTAGGTGCCGTTCGTGATGGCACCGGACGACGGCAGGCTGTTGGTCGCCGCGTCGTCAAAGGTCAGCACGAGGTTGGTCACGCCGTAGCCGTTGCCACCAGCGTGCGCCATGATCAGGGTGTTGGTGCCGGCCGGAGCCGTCACCAGTGCGGACACGTCATGCGGATCGGTGTGGGCGAACTTGTTCAAGGTCACGGTGGCCTTGAGCAGCGAGCCGCCCACGCCGCTGACATTGATGACCGACGGATAGGGCGAGGCGGCGGCGTTATCATTGATGACAATGACGGCATTGTTCGAGAACACGGTGGTCGTGGTGCCGAGCGTGTAGCCGAAGATCGCCGTGCCAATGGACTTGCTGCCGTCCTGCAAATTGAAGGTGGCGGCAATCTGCTGGTTGTTACTGCCGTGGGCGGTGAAGGTGAACGGCATGGAAACCGAGTGACCGTAGTGCGTGAGATAGCCGTAGGTCTGCGATGACGGATTGGGAGCGGTTACTCCGTTGGTCGGCAACAGGGTGGCGATAAGATTGGTAACGTCAACCAGGCTCGCATCGCGGAGGGCGAACAGCACCTGCACCGTATCATTGGAGCCGATGACGTCATTGGTGTAGTCGGACAGCGAAGTATAGTTGGTCACCATTTGCGAGCCGGCCGGGATCACATAGCTGCCGCTGTTGTCGCGGATGGTCAGCGTGGCCGCCGACGGGGTGAGCAGGGTGCCGTTGACAGGCGCGGACAAGGTCAGCAGCACGGTCAAATCCGGCTGCACGGTGGCGGTGGGAATGATGGGCACGGTGAAGATCTGGCTGGTAACGCCATTGGTGAAGACCAGCGTGCCGCTGGTGGTGACAAAGTTGACGCCGTTGAACGCCGTGCCATTGGTCGCCAGATAGTTCACGGTAGAGGTCGTGTTGGTGTTGTCCGTGCGATAAACCGTGATGACCGCCGGGCCGTTGGTCTTGAGCACCGTGTAGGCCGCGCTGGAGAACAGCAGGCCGGAGTTGCTGTCAATAATTGTCACCGTCTCCTGGCTCGGCGAAACGAGGCGGCCGGTGCCGGTCGGGTTGGACAGGTTGACGTAGAAGACGCGGTTGCTGGTGATCAGGCCGTTGTTGGTGATCGGGACGGGGAACGTGAGACTGGACACGCCGTTGCTGAAGGTCAGCGTGCCGCTGGTGGCCGAGTAATCCGTGCCGGCCGTGGCCGTGCCGTCGCTGGTGGCGTAGTTGACGGAAACCGGCTCGACGTTGGTGTTGGAGCAGGTCACGGTGATGTTGATGCTGCCGGCATTTTTCAGAACCGTGCCGGCGTTGGTGCTGAAACTAAGACCGGTGTCGGCGTCCAGCAGGACAACGGTGGTCGTGCTAGGCGGCACCACCACGACCCCGGGAGTGGAACTGGCCAGCCCCACGGTCAACTGCAACGGGCCGGTCACATTGGTGTCATAAAGCAGCGGGACAAAGACGGTGGCATTGGTGACGCCGGGATAGAAGGTCAGCGCCTGGTTGGTGATGGCGGAATAGTTGATACCGGCCAGGGCCGCGCCGATGCCGGCAACCGCCGGGCCGTTGGTCGTGGACCAATAGACGGTGTTGGTTCCCGCCGTATTATTGTAGCGCAGGACGCTGACGGCGGCATACAAATTCGTTTCCGCAAACGTGCTGGTCGCCGTCGCAAATGAGACGATGACGTTGGTGTTCAAGAGGGTCAGCGTGGCATTGGTGGGACTCGTCAACGCCGCGCCGCCCGTGGGATTGGAAAGCTGCAAGGACAGGCTCACGGACGGCGGCGCGGCCAGCTGGTAAAGCAGCGGCACGGCAAAGGTCTTGCTGGTGTCCCCATCGTTGAAGGTCAGCGTGCCGCTGGCGGTCTGGTAATTGACTCCCGGCACCGCCGTGCCCGCCACCGTGGTATAGGCCACCGAGACCGTGCCGGAATGTCCGTTGGTGCGCACCACCGTCACATAAGCCGTGCCGTCGCTGGAATTGGCGACATAGTTCGTCGCCGAGAACGCCAGCAGGCCAGGCGCCTGCACCGTGTCAATAATCGTCAGCGTCGTGTTCGACGGCGCATAGAGCATGGTATTGACCGCATTGGTCAGCGCCAAAATGACGGTGCGGTTTCCTTCCGGCAAGTTGTTGTTGATGATCGGGACTTGAATGGTGACATTGGTGACCCCCGGATTAAACACAATCGTCCCATTGGTCGGATAGTAATCCGTCCCGATGACCGCCGAGCCGTTGGTCGTGGTCAGATAGTCCACCGAGGCCGTGCCGTTGGTGGTGCCCAGCCGCATCACATTGACCGTCCCGTAACCCGTCAGAACATTCTTGGCCACGGAATAATTAATCGAAGTGAAGCTGACCGCGCTATCCACATTGAGAATAGTCAGCAAGGCCGTCGCCTGATTGCCCAAAGCCGTCCCGGCCGAAGGATTGGAGAGCGTCAGATTCACCGTCAGGTTATTGGTGATCACAAAATCGTCCATCACCGGCACCGGAATGAGCTGCAACACTTCGCCCGGCGGGAAGACCACGTTGGTAATCACGCTGAGATAGTTCACGTTAGGCACGGCCGTGCCCGGACTGGTGGCAAAATTGACAAAGACATTGCCGGAACCATTGGCGTTGGTGCCGCTCGTGCCGCCAACCCGGCGGACGCCGATAAGCGCCTGAACCCCATTTTCAGCCACCTGATAACCGGCCGAGGTGAACAGGAACACGCCGGAGCCGGTTTCCGAGCCGCCGTAAATTCGGACGATATGACCGGCCGGCTGATCGTTGTATTGCGTAAAGCTGCCGCCAATGACCAGCATCTGGTCGGCGGGCTGGACGACCACCGCGTTTACCGCGCCGTTGGCACCGTCGCCGAAATTGATGGTTGGATCCACCGTGCCATCCGGCATGAGGCGGGTGAGGTTATTGCGGGTGACGCCGCTGGCCTGCGTAAACTGGCCGGTCACGACAATCCGGCCGTCCGCCTGCAAGGCAATCGCGTTGACCGTGCCGTTGGCGCCGCCATTGAGGACGACGTTGGTCGTAAAATTAGAATCCAGCGAGCCGTCGGGATTCAAGCGCGCCAGATGATTCAGCGGCACACCGTCCACATTGGTGAAATCGCCGCCGATAAGAATCCGACCGTCATTCTGAATGGCAATCGCCCGGACCGTGCCGCTGGCATTCAGGTTCAAATCGAAATTCGTGTCCATGGAGCCATCGCCATTCAGCCGGGCAATGCAGCCCACGGCAAAATTATTGATGTTCGAAAACGCGCCGCCCACCAGCACCTGCCCGGCGAACAGCGAGTTGGTCGGATAAACCGCCACCGCATAGACTGGCGCGTTCGGGCCGGTGCCGGTCGAAAATGCCGTGTCCACCGTGCCGTTGTTGTTGAGCCGGACGAGGCCGGGACGGGACACACCGTTCATGAGGCTGAACGCGCCGCCGGCATAAATTTCCCGGGCACCGCCGATGAAGGTTTCGGCGAGGGCATAAACCGTGTTATCGGCACCGGCACCAGGGTTGAAGCTCGAATCCAGCGAACCGTCGGTGTTCAGCCGGGCGACGCGGTTGAGGACAGTGCCATTGATATTGGTAAAGGCGCCGCCAACCAGGATCTGGTCGTCGGTCTGATCCACCAAGGCATACACCGCGCCGCTGGCACCGGACAGCCCGTAGAGGAAGCCGGACCGGTCCAGCGTGCCGTTCGAGTTTAACCGGGCCAAATAATTTTCCGGCACGCCGTTGACGGTGGTGAAATTGCCGCCCGCCAGAATCTGCCCGCCGGATTGCAAAGCCAGGGCAAACACATCGCCGTTCATGCCCGCTCCCAAATTAAAGGTCGTGTCGGCCGATCCGGGCGGACGGTTGTAAGATTCGGCATCCACGATGCTGACATTGGCGTTCGTGGGTGAACCGAGCGCAACGCCGGTGCCCGGGTTGGATAGGTTCACCTGGAAGAAGAAGCTGGCCGGCGGCGGATTGGTCTTACCGTCATCCAGAATCGGGACGTTGAAGCTGGCCGCGAGCTGGCCGGAAACAAATGTCAGCACGCCATTGGTGGCGACATAGTTGGTGCCCGCAAAAGCCGTGGCATTGGTCGTGGCAAAATGCACCGTGGCGGTGCCGTTGGTGGCACCGGTGCGGACCACGGTCACCGTGGAGTAGCCGCCGTTTTCATTGACCACATAGCTGGGTGCGCTGAACTGGAGCGTGCCATAGTAGTTATCATTGATGATCGTCACCGTGGCATTGGTGGTCGCACCCAGGAGCGAGGGCGTGCTGACAGTATTTTTTATGGGATTGGATAGCGCGACGCCAAACACCTTGTTCGTGCCCAGCACATGGCTGTTGAGCAGCGGAATGACAATCGTGCGCGGCGAGACGTCGCCGCTGTTCCATTGCAGGTTGGTGCTGGTGCCAGTGTAATCCGTCCCGCTCACCGCGGTTCCGTCGGTCGTAGCAAACTGCACGTTCAGCGTCCCCAGACTGCCCACCGTGCGGGTGACCGTGATGGCGACCGAACCGGCGCTCAAATTGGCGGCGTAGGCGTTGCTGCTCAAGTTCAAGAAGCCTTGGAAACTTGGGTTGATGATGCGGAGCACCGCGTTGGATATGCCATAAGTAGCCAGGCCGTTGGCGGGCGCGTTCAGGCCGGACAACTGGAGATTGACAAACTTCTCCACCGAGGTGATGTAATTGCTCGACAGGACGGGAACATTGAAGGTCTTGAGCGTGTCCGACGGCTGGAAAGTCAGCGTGCCGCTGGCCGCCGTATAATCACTGTTGAGGACGGCCGTGCTGCCATTGGTCGTGGTGGCATATTTCAGGGAAACCACCCCGTAAGAGCCGTTGGTGCGGAGGATGCCGATGGACGCGCTCGAGCCGGTGCCGACATAACTCGACGAACTGAAGCCGAAGGTGCCGGACGCATGGTGGTCGTCAATCAGCGTGAACGGAGCCGCCGATTCGCCCAGCGCCGTGCCCAGCGGAATATTTTCACCGCCCAGATAAAACTGGTCGGCGCCCGCCGGGTTGGACAGTTGGAACTGGGCGTTCAAATTCTTCAGGGAACCTTCGTTACCCGTAAGCGTGACATAGACATCGGCGTAATTTATCCCGGACCAGATGGTATTAAAACCATCGCTGGACACGAGATTGTTGCCATAGAACCCGTCACTGTGCATACGCGTCGGACCGGCATATTGCCAGAGAATCCAATACAGCGGACTGGCGCCGTTGTAATCGCCAACATACGAGTAATCCACGCCGCTTTGAGCCAAGCCCGGGGCCACGGAGAAGTTGGCAGAAGCCGCCCCCAGCAAACCGTTCGTGCGCACCAGTTCTACAAAGAATTGCGAGCCGGCATTGGTGCCCGAACTCGATCCGCTCTTGGTGCTGGAATAGCTGCTTAAACTCAGGCCCACATTTCCCGGCCCGGGCGTGGCCCCGCCCAGCAGGCGGGCAAGGTTGCTGTGATTGCGAATGGAGGCGCGCGTCTCATAAAACGTGAAGGCGTTCGTATAACTTTCCGGCCGGATATTGCCATCCCACTCGCCACCACCGACCTCACTAAAGAATCCGCCAATCAGCACGCCCCCGTCGCTTTGCACCCCCGAGGTCAGGACCGTTCCCAGCGGATCGCCATAATGCTCCCGGGTGAGACCGGCAAACTGGTTGTAAGCCGTGTCCAGGAAGGTGGTGTCCAAGGTGCCATCATAATACAACCGGGCAAAACCCAGCCGGTGCGTGCCGTTGTATTTGGTGAACGCGCCGCCAACATAGATGAAATTCGGCTGGACGGTAAGGCTGTAAACCGGGCCATCCACGCCGATGCCGCCGTAGAAATTGGGATCCAAATAGCCATTGGCAGTGAGCCGGCCAATGCTGTTGAGGTTCTGGCCGTTCAACTTTGAAAATTCGCCGCCCACCAAAATGTTCCCGTCCGGCTGGGTGGCCAGTGCCAAGACAGCCGCGTTGGCACCCGAACCCGGATCAAAACCCGGGTCGAAAGACCCGTCGGCATTGAGCCGCGCCAGGTAATCTTGTCCGGCCACTCCGCCAGCCGAAGTAAAGTCGCCGCCCACCACCACCTGCCCGCTGGCTTGCAGGGTGAGGGCGAGAACCTGGGCATTAAGAGCGGTGCCGGGGTTGAACGTCGTGTCCAATGAGCCGTCGGGATTAATCCGGGCGAGGTAATTTCGCGGCGTGCCGTTGTAGGAAGTAAAGTTGCCGCCCACCAGAATCTGGCCATTGGGTTGCAACGCCAACGTATTGACCGTCCCGTTGAATCCCAGTCCCGGATTGAAACTCGTGTCCAGCGAGCCATTGCTTTGCAGCAGCGCAATGCCATCGCAGAGCGAACCGTTGAAGGAAGTGAAGGCTCCGCCAATCAACACCTCGTTGTTGGTCGTCAGCGTGACGCAACTGATGAAATCATTCGCGCCCGATCCCGGATTGAACGTGGCGTCCAAGAATCCTTGCGCGGTGGCCCGGGCGATGCAATTTCGGGCGGTCTGGTCGTAGGCGAAGAAATCACCAACCACAATGGCTTTGTCGTCCGGCTGGACGGCCAGACCATAGACCTCGCCATCCGTCCCCGGATGCGGCATCTGCGGCGGGGTGGTGGTGATAAAGAAATCCTCGCCGTAATCGGCGTTGTAGAGCTCATCCACAGAACCGGCGGGCCGGTAGGCTTGATTTCCGGTGAAATCGCCCGGCAGAATCGTGACCGTGCAGGCATTCATCATGCCGACCTGCAGCACGTTGCCGTTTTTGTCCGTGTCGTAAAGGTCAATCTGAAAATCCTCATTGAACTGCGGCATCTGGTTGTCGAAGATCGTGAAGGAAATCGGCTTGGGGTTAAAGTCATTGGCCCCCCAAGACACGGTTCCGGTATAGCCGCCGGGGAAATTAAAATCCGCAACTTTTCCCTCGACCCCACCGCTGTTGGGCGGGTTCGGCGTGGCATAGTCGGAACCAGCCTGCAGCGGGAAAGAATTGTTGCGGTTGACCAAAACCGCATTTTTTTCGAACGGCCAACTGCTATTCACATTGTAGCTGATGGTCTGGGCGGCGTTGTTTGTTCCGGTCCGGTTGACGTAAACGGAGTAAGTGACCTGATTATTCGTCCCATTGACGCCACCTAACCGGTCAAACCAGTAATTCGCCGACTGGAAGTTGAAGACGGCATTGGTCGGAATAGTGGTATAGAGGATATTGGTCACGCCATTCGCGGCCTGCTTATACGTGTTGCCTCCCCGGGGATCCGAGTTCACGTCCAAAATCCGCACCAGAGTCTGGCCGAAGATCTTGTCCACGCGGGGCGCGGGAATGACGCTGGATTCAGCCGGATCCACCTGCGGATTGGACAGGACCACCATAAAGTCCCGGTTCGGCCGGGGCGTCAAAATACCATTCGGACTGGTCGGATCAGAATTGTCAACCTGAACCACAAAGGACTTGCTCATCTCATAATCATCAAAGGTGAGCGTGCCGCTGGCCGGGAAATAATCCGGCAACTGATACTGATAGGAGAATCCATTTGTCACCAACTGTTCGGTGGAGGAGGCTGGCAGATCGCCATTGATGAGGTAGCCATTGGTGCCCATCAGCGCCGAATTGGTTGAAAGGTCGGCGGTGGCATAATCCACGGTCACCCGGCCATAGGAGCCCGCCACGCGGGTGACCGTCACCAAAACACCATAAGGTTCCACCTGGCCACCATAGACCGTGGTATCCTGACCCTCGGTGGCCGCACACTGATAGAGCAGCATCGGCGTGCCGTCGGCGTTGGTGATGCCCGTCTGGTCGGAATTTTCCGTGGCAAACCGGAACACGCCCGAAGGATGCAGGGACCAGTTCAAGGAAATGAGCCCAGAGGTGTTGCCAAGGAGATAATCGGGACTGTAGATATAGCTATAATTATAGTAATAATCGTTGTAATAAGGCTTGGTATCCACCGCGACATAGTAGGTGGTTCCGGCGGTGGCATTAAACCGCAAGCCGCTCGGCCCCTGGAATGGCTGCGGGATATAACTGTAAAAGCCGTAAGCCGAACTGCCGTAAAGGTTGGAAGTTGGCGGCGGATTGGTGGAACCATAATAGTTGTTGGTATCGCCAAACGTATAAATGTTCTGGCCCACATAATTATACTGATAATTGGGATACAAGTCATCGTTGGCCGCCACCAGATTCAGCGTGGCGAGGTTGGTGCCGGTGTAAACCCCCAGCACGGTGTCAAGCTTGGTCCCGTTGGTGGCGTAGCTGCCAATGGTGTCGAATTCCACCTCGCCGCTGTTCGTCGGCGTCCAGGCAAACCAGACCTGGGCATTGGGCAAGATCCCGGCAATGCTTGGCGCGTTGGTGTCCGGCAACACCCCGGTGTTGTCAACGGTCGCGGAACCGGAATTGCCGCCGATCACCACCGGATTGGTAAAGTCCGGCGACGGGTTGATGAGCGGGGCATACTGCACCACCACCGTCGCGTTGCTGGGAGCAATCAACTGCGCCGGGCTGCCCGGGTTGGTCAGCGACAGCGTGAACGAGAAATTCCCGACCAGGTTGGTGTTGTTTATCAAAGACACGTTCACCGGCAGCGCGGTCACCCCGTTGGTGAAGGTCAGCGTCCCGTTCGTGGCCTGGTAATTGTTTCCGGCCGTCGCCGTCCCGTCCGCCGTCGCATAACCCACCGTCGCCGTCCCATTCGGATTGTTCAAACGCAGGACATTGAGGGTCACGGAGCCGGCGCTCGCCGCCACCGGGTTCGTCGCCGCCGCAAAGGCAAAAGCGGCATTGGTGTTATTCAAAATCGTCAAGGTCGCGTTGGTCGGCACCACCATGATGGCGTTCGTCGGGTTCAGCAGGCTCAACAGCACGGTCTTGGGCGGCTGCACCCCCAGCTTGTTGACCACCGTCACTGCAAACGTCAGGTTCGTCACCCCGTTTGTGAACACCAGCGTCCCGTTCGTCGCCATATAGTCCGGCCCGCTCACCGCCGTCCCGTTCGTCGTTGCGAAATCCACCGACATCACGCTGTCCGTGTAGCCTGTCCGATACACATTGATCAAAGCCTGCACCCCGGTCTTGGCCACCGCATACACCGAACTGGAGAAGCTTATCCCCGAATTGCTGTCAATGATGGTCACCACGTTCGTGCTCGGCGACACCAGTTGGCCGGGGTAAGCCGCGTTCGTCAGCACCACCGAAAAATTCACGTTCCCTTCCAGCAGCTGGTCGTTCAGGATCGGAATGGTGATATAGTTCGTCGTAATGCCGCCGGCAAACACCAGGCTGCCAATCCCCGGAACAAATATAGGGATCCCATTGGTAAAGACGATTGAACCGAAACCGGAAGTGCCCACATAATCAATCCCGTTCGTCGCCGTGCCGTCCGCCGTGTAATAACCCGCCGTCACCGGCTCCACGCGGGGGTTCGAGCACACCACCGCCAGCACCGCGTTCGTCCCGTTCTTGAAGACGCTCGTCGTCGCACTCGCAAAGCTCAAGCCCGCGTCCGCGTCCTGTTCAATCACTGTCGTCACGCTCGGCGCAATCAGCTGCGCATTGTTTGGGTTGGTCAGCCCGACCGTGAACTGCAGGTCGCCCGTCACCAGCGGATTATAGATCAGCGGCACGATGATATTTGTTGACAACTGGCCGCTCACAAACACCAGCGTCCCGCCCTGGCCGACATAGTTGGTGCCATTGATGGCCGCATTGGTTCCCGTGCCGTCCGCCGTAAAAAAGTCCACGGACGCCAGCCCGTTAGTGTTGTTCCGCAGCACGGTCAGGGTCACAAAGCCCGAGTTCTCGGGGGCGGTATTGGTCGCCGCCGCAAAGTAGAAGCCGGTGTTGGTGTTCAGGATGGTCAGTGTCGCATTGGTCGGACTCATCAGCCCCGCGCCACCGGTGGGATTGGACAGCAGGAGCGAGAGGTTCAGCGCCACGTTGGCCACGGAGGTGCTATAGACCGGGACGGTAAAGTTCTGGCTCGTCACCCCGTCACCAAAGGTCAGCGTGCCAGCGGTGGCAATATACTGGACGCCGGCCAGCGCCGTGCCGTCCGCCGTGTTGTAATTGATTGAAACAATCCCGGAAGCGCCGTTGGTGCGCAACACCGTGATGGTGGCGAAGGTCTGGCTAGCGCCCTGGCTGACCACATAGTTGCTGGAAGAAAACATGAACGAACCCTTGGCCAGAGTCTGATCCAAGATGGTCAGCACCGCATTGGACGGGTTGTATAAGGCGGAGCCGGTGACATTGGTCAACTGAAGACCGACCGTAGTGCTGCCGTCGGAAACGCCATTGATGATGGGGATGTTCACCTGCTGGCTGGTGACGCCCGGCGCGAACGTGAGCAGCACGTTGGTCTGCGCCTGATAGTCCACCCCGGCCGTCGCCGTGCCGTTGGTCGTGGTGCTGAACACCACGGTGGAAGTGCCAAAAGTGGCGCCATTGCGGCTGACATAGATGGGCGTGAAGCCGCTCACCACATTGCTGCCATACTTGGTGGCCAGATAAGTGGCGGCCGAGAAACTGATGGAGCTGTCAACATTGGTAATGGTCAATAACGCCGTGGGCTGGTCGCCGTATTCGGCGGGCGGCACCGGGTTGACCGCCAGATTCACCGTCAGGTTAGACGTGATAACCTGATCATCCAACACCGAAATAGCGATGGTTTTCTGCACTTCTCCCATCGGGAAATCCAGGTTGGTGATCACGGTGAAATAATTGGTGGTGCCGGCATGATCCGTGTTCGCCAGCGCGGTGCCGTCGCTGGTGGCAAAGGGCACATAGATGTCCCCGGAACCATCCGTGTTGGTGCCACTGGTGCCGCCGGTGCGGTTGACGGTGATGACGACATTACCGCCGTTCTCATTCACTCCGTAATTTGCCGAAGAGAAGGTAAACGCGCCGGAACCGCCAACGGAACCGCCGTAGATCCGGGCCAGATACGGGTGCGACACCCCATAGTAGTTGAGGAAGCTGCCACCAATGATGATTTTCTCATCGGGCACGTTCGTGGGATAACCCGCAATCGTGTCTTCCTGCACGACCACCGCCGCCACCGAGCTGTCCGCGCCCGCGCCAAAGTTGATGGTGGGATCCACCGTGCCGTCGGGGTTCAAGCGCGTAATCCGGTTGCGGGTCACGCCATTGGCCTGGGTAAATTGGCCGCCCACGACGATGCGACTGTCCGTCTGCAAAGCGATGCTGAACACCGCATCGTTCGCCCCGAAGCCAGGCGTAAAGGTGCTGTCCGGCGAGCCGTCCGCGCTGTTTAACCGCGCAATGTGGTTGAAGTTGGTATTACCGCTGACGCTGGTGAACAAGCCGCCGGCAAGAATCTGGCCGTCCGGCTGGATGGTAATGGCACGCACGGAACCGTTGGCCGACGCGTTGGTGAAGGTCAGATCCACGGAGCCATCCACATTCAGGCGGGCGATGTGGCCGACATTGTTTGTGTTTACCTGGGTAAAGTCGCCGCCGATGAGGATCCGGCCATCGCTTTGCACCGCCAGCGCATAGACCGTGCCGTTGGCACCCAAACCGCCGACATTAAAATTGATATCCGGCGTGCCGTCATCATTCAGCCGGCCCACCCCATTGGCCGTCTGGCCGTTCAGCAAGGAGAAGCCGCCGCCCACCAGAATTTCCCGGACGCCATTGACAAAAGTTTCGGCCACAGCATAGACCGGGCTGTTCGCGCCGGAACCGGCGTTGAACTGGCTGTCCAGCGAACCATCCGCATTCAGGCGCGCGATGCCGTGCATCGCCACGCTGTTCAAGTTGGTAAAATAACCGCCGACCAGAATGCGACCGTCCGTGCGGATGGCGACCGCGCGCACCGAGGCATCCGCCCCCATGGTGGACGTCGGCAGGGAGAATGACGAATCCAGCGAACCATCCGCATTCAGGCGCGCGAGGCGCTGGCGATACACCCCGTCGGCGAAGGTGAAATCACCGCCGACCAGCAGTTGGTTATTCGGCTCTAAGGCCAGGGCATAGACCGGGCCGTTGAACCCAAAAGCATTGTAAGTCACGTCCGGCGACCCGGGAATTTCATTGACCGTCGTCGTGTCAATGATGTTCAGCACGGCGTTGCTCGGACTGCCCAAGGCGTTCCACGGGGTGGCATTACCCACCACCACGGCATTGGTCAGGACGAGGTTCAAGGACACAAAGCCGTCATTGGCGCCGGCGGTGATGGGCACGTTGAAATATTCCGCCACCTGACCATTGGTGAATGTAAGGGTGCCATTGGTGGCAGTATAGTCCGAGCCCGCCAAGGCGGTGCCGTCCGCCGTGGTGTAATTGACCGCGACCGTCCCGGCGCTGCCGCCCGCGCGCACCACCGGTATCAGCGCATAACCGCCGTATTTCTTTACGGAATAGGCACCAGTCGAAAATTCCAGGGTGCCGGGGAAATCCACATTGACGATGGTCAACACGGCGTTGGTGCCGCCATAGCCCAGCACCACGGCGTTATTGGTGACGACGCCATAGACCCCGTTGGTCAGCAGCAAATTCACGGTCAGATTGGAAGAGTAGATCCCATCGTGGATCAGCGGGATGGACAGAAACTTGGCGCTGACATCGCCGCTGGCCCAACTCAATACGTTGGTCGTCCCGACATAGTTCAAGCCATTGGTCGCGGTGCCGTTGGCGGTCATCACGGTGACGCTCATGATCCCGGCGCTGGCACCCAGACGGCTGACACCAATCAAGGCGGTCCCGCCGTTCTCATTGGCACTGTAATTCGCCGATGTGAAACCGAGATGCCCGAACTTGCCGTTATTGTTGACGATAGTCAGCACCGCATTGGTCTGCCCAATGGTCGCCCCGCCGGCCGGGGTGTAAAGCGTCAGGTTCACCGTCTTATCCGGCTGCGTGGTCGTGCCCTTGATGATGGGAATGGTGAAGGTCTTGCTGCTGTCACCCGCCTGGAAAGTCAGCGTGCCGGTCGTGGCGGTGTAATCCATACCGTTGGTCGCCGTGCCATTGCTCGTGGCATAACTGACCTGCACCACGCCGCCGGTAAAATTGGTGCGGGTAACAGTAATGGTGGCATTGGTGCCGTTTTCATTGACGGTATAGGTTGGCGAACTAAAGCCGAGCACCCCGGGCAGGAAGTTGTCGTCAAGAATGGTCATCGCCGCCGTATCCTGCCAGCCCAGCGCCACGCCGAGCGGCATTCGCTCGCCGCCCAGAAACATGGCGGATTCAGGATTGGACAAGGCAAAATTGGCGTTCACATTCCCGGACAGGATAGCGTTGTTGCTGATGGTCAGAAAGACATATGGCTGGGCGGCAGCCACCGGAACGGTGGCATTGTTCTGTCCATATACGGCGGGGCTGGTCAGCCATGAGAAGATCGGCGACAAAGACCAAAGTGTCGGCCAGACCGGATTGTCGTAATTGGTCGGCAGCGAAAAATCATCCGTGCTGGCTATCCCCGGACCGGGTGCCGCCATGTTGGTAGAGAAGGTCGCCGTCGCCGCCCCAAGGCTGCCATTAGTGCGGTCCAGCGTGACAAACAAGGTGGGCGCGCTCTTGTCCACGGTATATTTGTTGTAGGTCAGTTCAATATTGCCCGGACCGGGCGTAGCTCCGCCAATCAGGCGCGCCACGTTGCTGCGCGGATGGATGTCATCTCGTGAAAAGCCGCCACCAACGCGCAGGAAACCACCACCGATAATCACATTGGTGGTGCCCGGTTCGAGCGCAATCGCGTCCACAAAGTTGCGCTGATTCCCCTGCGGATAATCCGTGCCATTGGTGCTGACGGCATCCGGATTGAAGTAATGATTGGGCACCCCGGCAAACTGGTTGTAATAAGTGTCCATGAAGCTGGTGTCCAAGCTGCCATAGCTGAACAGCCGGGCTAGGCCCACGCGCCGGGTCTGGTTGTAAGTTGTGAAATCGCCACCAATCAGTATGTTTCCATCCGGTTGGAGGGTGATGGTGCTGACCGTATCCGCCACGCCGGTGACTGGGTTGTAAGTGCCATTGTAAGGGCCGGAGCCGGGATTGAAACTGGTGTCCACCGAACCGTCCGGAGCCAGCCGGACAATGCCATTATAGCTCGTCAGTCCAAAATAGGAGAGGGAACCGCCCACCAGCAGGTTGCCATCCGGCTGGAGCGCCAGCGCATAGACCGGATCGGTATAGCCGGTGTCTGGATTGTAAGTGCCGATGCCCGGGTCGAAAGCGGTGTCCAGCGAGCCGTCCACATTCAACCGCGCCACCCCACCGCGCAGCCCGCCGCCCACATTTTCAAAATCGCCGCCGATGATGACCTTGCCCGTCGGATCCACCACCACGGCGTTGACCGTGTTATCCGGCCCCAAGCCGGGGTTGAAACTTGTGTCCAGCGATCCGTCCGCATTCAGGCGGGCGACGGAGTTGCAGTTCGTCCCGTTGACGGTGGAGAAACTGCCGGCAATGACCACCTGATCGTTGGTCTGAAGCGCGATGGACCAGACCATGGCATTGGCTCCCCGCACCCCCAAGCCCGGGTTAAAGGAGCTGTCCAATGAACCGTCGGAATTCAGCCGGGCGATGTGGTAGCGACTGTAACCGTTGAAGGCGGTAAAATTGCCGCCGATGAGAATCTTCCCAAAGTTGGTGGAGCTGGCCGGATACAGCGCCAGTGCCGCAATGAAGTTGTTCGCCCCGCTGTTATTCGCGGTCACGCCTTGAAACGTGGAATCCTGATAGCCGTCGTTCAACACGCGGACAATGCGGTTGTAAGGATTGGAGTCGTAGGAGGTGAAGCTGCCGGCCACAATCGTCTCGCCATTGGGCTGTTCGGCCACGGCATAGACCGTGCCGCTGTTGCCGTTGGCCCCGCCGCTGACTCCGCCCTGCGTCCCGGGATAACTCAGAAACGGCGGGATTGATGCCGACGAACCTTCTGGGTTCCAACACCGGTCCACCGCGCCGGCGGGCTGCTGCCCGCAGTTCTCGGCGGCAAAATAAATTGTCACGCTGGCAGCGTTGACCAGCCCCAACTCGGCACCAACATCAGTGGAAGTGGGTTTGGGAAGCGGATTATACAACTGGACATGGAAGTCGGCGTTGTTCTCCACCAAGCCATTGTTAAGAATCGGTATGGTGATGATTTGGGCTCCGGCATTATTTGCGCCCCAGGATAATGTGCCCGAAACCGGCGTATAATCGCTATTGGGCGTGGCATAATCCGAGCCGGCTTGGAGCGGAAACTGGTTGGCCGGACAGTAACCGCCAACATAGTTCACCGGTGGACTGCCACCACCGTCCCAGTTGGCGCAGCCCGGATCAATGACATACTGCACCGACACCCCGTCAGCCAGATTTCCGGAACGGGTCACTGAGATTTTTATATTGACCGCGTCTTTGTCCACCTGATAGGTGGTCTGCCCAAAATTGAAAAGAGCCGGGCCGGCCGGGTAGCCCGCGTTCAAGGTGCTCACCACGGTGTTGCTGCCCGTGAGACTCAAGGTGGGCGGCTCCAAACTGGCTGATTCCAGCCCGTCCAGTCGGGGATTGAGGAGCTGAACCCCAACCTGCGCCGAAATCGGTATGCCATTGAGAGAATAATCCTGCGCGGGTTGCACATAGATGTCCTGACTCATCTGGTAGTCGTCAAATGTGATCGTATTGGTGGAGACAAAATAATTCCCCGACGCCGAGACCACGGGATTGGTCACGGCAACATACCGGTAAGAGTTCGTGCCGCCCCCAAGATTATGCGTGCCGAGCGGCGGGAAAGCGGTTGGCGTCGGGCTAAAAACCCTGGTGCCCGAATTTTGGGACGTCGCGGAGCCCGCAATCACATTATTAGTATAAGACCAGGCAAATTTGTTGGTGCCAGTAGAATTGGTCTGGGTGAAGACCAGATTGGTGCTTAACAGCCCGTTGGTATAGACCGCATTCGTGTAATAATACCCGGCGGTCACAATGTTGGTGTAATAATAGTTGGTCAGCGACTGGCCGCCGCCCAGCAAGGTGAAGGAAACCAGGATGTTGGTGCCGTAGTAGTTCGTCACCAGCGTATTGGTGTAATAGGAGGCGAAATTGGTATAGACCACGGGGCTGTTGGTGACCTTCGTGCCATTGGTATAAACCACGCCGGACACCAAATTGGTGGTCGCGGTGCTGAAGATAGTGTAGTTCGTGAAGAAGGTGCCAAGCCCGTTGTTGTTATTGTTGTTCAGGCTGATGACATAAGTGTTCGTGACGGGGGGCAGGTTCGTCGGCACCGGCACCAACGGCGTGCTCACGACTGGATAATTGGTGCCCACCAGGACATTGGTGATGGTGTAGGTCTGGAGACTGGAATTGGTGAATGCCCCGGTATCTGTATATGTAGTATACCCGCCGCCAACATAGAACTGATATATGTCGGAATAGACTATGTAATTCAGACTGGCGTTGGTGACCCAAAGGTTGCCGGTATTGGTGTCGGTCAGCGTGGTGCTGATGTTGGTTCCATAATAATTGGTGGTATACTGGTTGGTGTAGTATTGCAAAACCGTGGCATAATCCACCAGAACACGGCCGCTGGAGCCGCCCACGCGCGTCACAGTGACGCGCGCCGAACCGCCCAGACTGCTGACCGGATACGAATTCGCGGTGAACTGGAAAGTGCCGGACGGGATGGTTGGGACCGTGCCCAAAGCCAGATTCCAATTCAGCACCACCGGCCCGGAATCATCGCCAAAATCCAGCGCGTTCCCGTCAACTGAAATATAGTAGGTGGTTCCCGCCACCGCCGGAAAGGTCAGATAGCTGGTATAGTTGTTCGTGTCCAAGTTGTTGTTGAAGGCCGTGTCATCATCGGAAACGAGGTTGGTCAGGCTGGCGTCGCACAGGCCGTTGGTGGTGGTCCAAATGGAAAGAACGGTGTCAAATCCGCTGCCAATCGTGTTAAACTCGGCCGTGCCGGTGGCTGGCGCCGTCCAGGCATACCAGACAGAATTGTCCACCTGCTGCCAGCTGTCATCACCGCAGTTGACCGCGTTGGTTTCACAGGCTTCCAGCGTCGCGCCGACATTGCTCCCAATGTTGGTTCCGGACAATCCGCTGATGACCGCAGCGGTGGCAAACATGTCGTTGGTCGGCTGCGCGCCGGCCAGCCCGGCCAGGCCGCCCAAAACCAGCCACAGTCCCAGCTTGAGCCAACTGGCGAGCGCCACCCGGCCCGTCCGCGACCGGCCGGCAATTTTATTATCAATCGTGTTCACAACAATTCTCCAGTCAGCCCGCAGTTCCGAATCGGCGCGGGGGTTGGGTTTAAAAATCTCATTCGGCTTCACTTAATTTTTTAATTGGGCTGCACCATGATGCGGTAAAAATGCGGCACGTTCGTCAGGGAATCAATCACCCAGACGTTCGTCACCTCCGAGTTATCCGGCCCCGGCGGGTAATTGACACTGCCCAGGCCGGAATAACCTTGCGGCGACACGAAGCTGCCGCCGCTGGCCGGGTTTGAAACCACCACATTGTTTGATACCCAATAATAATAGCTGAAATTGGTGAAGGCAAGCCAGTTGGTGGACGCCAGATTAGTGCTGTAATAGATGGAGTTGCCAGCCAGCGGAATGGTCCGCCAGCCGATCAGGACGGACGGCGGCGGAAAGTTGGTCACCGCCACCGTAAGGTTCAACTGCGACGGCACCAGCACGGGCGTGGGGTCGAAGTAGTTATAGATGCCGTCCCGGTCCGAATCAATATACTTGGAATTGGCCAGCGGCGCGTTGACGGCGTTGGTCGTGCCGTCGGGATAGACGATGTTGGTGGAACTGAAGTGCCCGGCATAAGTTGGCACCCAGCGCAGATGGCCGCCGTTCAGCCCGTTGATCTTTTCCGCCACCGACCCGTAATTCCGGTCAATCGCGTCGGCGTAATAAATCACCAGGTTGTTGTTAAAGTTGAATCCCGGCAGATAGCCGCTGCTCACCAGGCCATAATAGCCGGCATAGCCTTGTAGAACCAAGCGGTCCACATAGATGGCGTTGGTCGTGCCGTCGGTGCTGGTGCCGGTGAAATAGAACTGGGTGGTGTTGGTCTGGATGTCCAGCACCAGCTGGCCGAGGGCGGCGTTGTTCTGGTAACCGGCGACGGAATAGCCCCGGTCCTGGCCCGCCCAAGTATTGACCACCTGCGAATTGGCCGCCAAGGCCAGGTTGGTGATCGTGGTGCCCAGCAGGTCGCCCGCCGCCGGCTTAATCGGCAGGTTCAATCCCTGCGAATAGCCATAGCTGGTATCGTTCCCTCCCAGCGACCAGAAATTGCTGCTATTCACGCCGCCGTCCGTCAGCAAATTGGTGGCGGCCAGCGTCAGGGAATTGCCAGACTGGATGGAAGTCCCGGTGATCACCAGATTGGAGGCGGTCAGGCTGACCGGCGTGGTGGCCTGCAGCGTGGCATTGGTCATCGTGGTGGTCAGCGTCTGGGCAATGAATGATCCGGCGCTGGCGGCAATGGCCCCGTAGTTCTCCAGGTCGCCGGAGAATACAAAGATGTTGCCGGCGTTGTTAATAAGGCCGGTGTTGAACAGCGCCAGATACGGCGAGGACAGGCTGCCAAAGTTGGCCGGGCTCGACGACATGCGGATGGCACCGTTGTTGGTCAGGCAGCTCAACCGGGGAACTGCGCTTTGCCAGTTCGCCACCGCCGTGCCCAAGTTCAGCTCCCCGTCCGGCGACGCCGCGCCGGTGCCGGCGCCATTGGTAGTCAGCAGCAGGTTGGTGCAGTTCAGCGAGAAGGTGCGCGTGATGTTCAGGACGTCGCTGATGACGACATTGTTCGTGCTGAAGAGCTCGAAATCCTGCACCGAGGACGACGTGACGGGGTTAAGCTGGCTCTGCACCAGCAGCACCCGGAAATCATAGTTGATGCCGGCATTGGTATAGCCCCACCGGGTGGAAAACGCCTGCAGACTGCCGCTCCAGACCGGCAGCGAGGGCTCAATCAGGTTGGTGATGACCATGCTGCCGTTGGTGCTGCCGAGGTAGAAGTCCGCATACGGCGCGGCAATCTGGTCCCGCCCGTCATAGTCAAACTGGTTGGTGCTGTTGAGCCGGAGATAACTCATGCCGGAAATGGTGGCCTTGGAAAGATTCAACTCGTTGCTGGCGGTGATCTCCACACGGGCGGGCACATTGGTCAGCGCAATCGCGCCGCCACCGTTGCCGCTGAGCGCGGTGGTGGTCGGGATCATCTGCGCATTGACGTAGGAATAGATGTTGTTGGTAATGGTGTCTGCCGTGTCCAGGTTGGGATAATAGGCGCTGGCCAACGGAGTGCCCAGAGCAAGCTGGGTGGCCGAAGGCTCTATGACGTAGTTGTTCGGCACCCCAGTGCCGGGATCGCCGTAGCTCAAAATGTTGGTGGCGGCGCTGCCCACATAATCGTCATTCAGGTATAAGTAATGGGTTCCCGCCTGGCCGGTGACCGGGTTGGTGTAAGTGCCCACCCATTCCACGGTGGCCGCACCGTTGTTGAACAAGGAGGTGAACATATAGACATTGGTGATCACGTTCACGCTGGTGTCTTCCAGAAACACCATCCGCACTAGGACATTGGTGCTATTGGTGCTGATGGTGTCATTCTCCTGATAATACGGCACCGCCGGAAACAGGAAAATCTCACCTGGCGAGGAGTTCAGCGGGGCATAGGCATAAGACGGCTGCAGGTCGGCGATGGCCCAGCCATTGGTGTTATAGGCCGCCTGGCCGGTGGCGGAGACATTGCCCACCGTGGCGCCGGAGCCGCCCGACGAACCCTGGATGGTCACGGCAGCATTGCTGAAAACCACGTTGTTCCCGCCAAAACGAGCGAGGCCGCCCGGCCCGATGTTAATGGCGCTGTTGTTGCCGGAAAATATGTTCGTAGCCCACACATTCAGCCCGCCGTAGCCGCCGTAGCCGCCGGAATAGACGCCGCCGATGTAAGTATAGCCAAATTCATACAGGTAGATGGCGTTGGTTGAAGCGCCGCAGTTTATGCTGCCGACGTTGTAAAAGCTGGCCGCCGCATGATCCGGTGAATACGGCCACGGCTGCGTGTCAACATTGAAGCCGGTCACGGAATCCATCTCGCCCGTATTCGTAAAATTCAGCATATTATACCAGCTATGATAAAGCGCCCCCTGCCAGTTCGGCGCGCCGGTATACTGGTTGAAGCTGAACTGCGAAAACTGGCCGTTGGCACCGTTGACAAAATTGGTGGCGTAAATCTGCGTGTAATAATTGATTAGCGGGTCGGCCACGCCATTGGCACCGACCTCAAAGAGGTTCACCGTGGTCTGCGCCCCGGCACTGCGGCCCAGCAACAACAGCGCTAGCCCAAGCGGCAGGGCCTTGCGCCAGCAGCTCCGGGTCTTTTGAGGGCGGACAAATGGTTCCATAACTTAGTGAATGGTGATCGGGTAATTGAAATTGATCACCCGGTTGGCCGAATCGGTCAACTGGAGGGTGAAGTTAAACACGCCCGCGCCTATGGGCGTGCCGGACACGGTGGCCGTGTTGTTGGTGGCGACGCCATTGAAGGCCAGCCCCGGCACCAGCGTGGAAAAGTTCGGCGCGACCCAGGCGTAGGGCGGCTGGCCGCCGGTGGCGCTAAAGCTGACATTATAAGCCACGCCATTGGTGCCGTCGGGCATAGCCGCCGGCGTGACCTGGATCACCAGCTGGTTCATCAGGTTGGTAATGCTGGCCGCCGAGGGATACACGGTGGGATAATTGGTCGAGGCGTCAAACGAGCCCCAGGACCCAATTTGTTCCTCGGTGTCCTGGTTCAGGTTCAAATAGACGTTGGTCGAGATACTATTATAGGAGTTGAGGCTCCCGTTGAGAAACAGATTGTTTTCGTTCTCATTGAAAACAATCGTGGTGCCGGGAATGATTGCGCCCGGTCCGGCCAGCGCGCCCGCGATGGCGCTCTGGTCAAAATTGGGCGTGGACACGTCGGCATCGACCCCGTAGGGCTGAGCCGCCGTGGGCACGGTCAGGTCCGCCGCCTGGAACAAGAAGTCCGGCCCGGTCACCACGCGCTGATAGTATTCGGTCACCGGCTGGCCGTTGCTAATGACGGACATGGAGTAGGTATTGGTCAGCGGCTGGAAGAACTGGCCCAGCAGGGAATCATAGTTGGCCCGGATGAACTGCACCCGGCCGACGCCGCGGCGCAGGTTCGTCACCGGGGCGGCCTGCGAACAGAGCGACGGCTGCACCACCAGGATGGTGTTGGTGTAGTCCGTGATCGTGAACTGGGCGTAGCCCAGATTGTTCGTGCCGCCCGCCAGATTTGTGGCCGACAGCGTGTTGGTAAAATACACCACGTCCTGCAGCTGCGTGCGCAACACAGAATAGCCACACCAGCTCGGGGAGGGGACATAAAAGTCGCCGGACACCCCGTTGTAAGTGATGTTCGTGGTGACAATGTTGGTCACGTAGCCCACAAAGCCGTTGGTCAGGACGGCGAGATTGGTGGTGAGGACGACCACCGGGCTGTTGGTGTAATAACTGTTGGTGACAATGTTTCCGAAATAATAGCTGTATTGGGTAACCACATTGGTCGTCAAGTTGGTGGCAAAATACAGTGACGGCTCGCAGGTGCCCGGCCGCACGGAGTAAATGTAATTGGTGTTAAACGTGATGATCGTCTGGGTGTAATAATTGCTGGTGACGATGCCGCCGCCGTTGGTGCTGGCCACGAAATTGGTCGAGGCCACCAAGTTGGTGATCAGGCTGAGGATCTGGTAGCCGCACCAGTTGGTGGGCACGATATAGAAATCACCGGACACGAGATTGGTGTAGCCGGACCAGGAGGTGATGTTGGTCTGCAACAGATCCGGGGAGCCGCCCGGAACATAGCCGACATTGGTCGTCAGCACCGTGACGGCGGTGTTGGTGTAAATGTGATTGGTGATGACATTGGCAAACGTGTAATCGTAGGCGTTGACGACGTTGGTGGTGTAATTGGTGCCGATGACCAGCACCGGCTCGCAAATGCCGGGATAGACGGCGTAATTGTAATTAGTGTATTGGTCAAAACTTATCTGCGTCAGCCCATAATTTGTCCCGCCGGCCACATTGTTCGTCCCGGTGGCGGTTCTGGTGGTGGAATTATAGCCCGAATAGATGATAACGTTCGTTGACCCATAAGTGTAGGGCGGATTGCTCAACGGAAAGGCCAGCTGCAGGTCAAAGCCGCACCAGTTGGTCGGGATGAGGAAGAAGTCGCCGGAAACCAGGTTGGTCTTGTAGGTCACACTGTTAGATTTGGCGATGTAGGGGCTGCCATACGGCGCGCCAATCTGGTTGGTGATCCAGATGCTTTCCAGCGTGATGGTGCGGTTGGTGTAGTAGTGGTTGGTAAAGACGTTGCCAAAGGTGTAATTCCAATTGGTGACCCAGAGATAATTGGTGGAGACCGCCTTGGTGACCAGCTTGGGCGGCGACGAATAAGGGGCGCCGCTCTGGTTGGTCAGATAAGAGACATAGGTAATGTTCGTGGTAAAAGAGGGGAACGTGGTCGCCCGCAAGACCTGCAGGGCCGGATACAATGCCTGCATGACCGCCGGCGAATTGGTCTTCGACAGGTCGGAAAACAACCCTAAGTCCAGCGTGGAAATCTGCGTATAGGGAACCGTGATGTCGTAGTTGATGACGGTCGGCCCAGGCTGGTTGGTGAAATAGTAGATGTTGGTCAAGACAGTCACCTGTTTCAGCCCATTGCTGGGCATGGGGGAGTAAACCGGCTGCACCGTCTGGTTGGTAATGTAGGGCACGACGTTGGTGATGATCTGGACCTGCAGATTATTGGAGGTGTAGCTGGCAATCACCAAGTTAGTATAGAGCGCGGCCAGGGTGGCCGGATCCGTGAAGGGCGCCAGATTCAAGAACGGAGCCAGCGGATAGGTGGTCAATGCCACGGGGTTGAAGCTATACTGCACCGGCGACCAGTTGGTGAACGGGACGATGCCGTTGGTCTGATAGACCGAAGCGCCATTGGTGAACGGCACCGTGTTGGTGTAAGGCGGAGCCAGATTGGTGTAATACGCGGTCACCGTGGGCGTAATCTGGGTCACAATGTTGGTGGTGACCGAAAGAAAGGTGAGGCCAGGATAATTCGTGAGCAGGGTGTTTGGGTCATTGGTGGTGGCCTGGGAAAACAGGAGGCTGATGGGCAGAGTGCTCAAGGTTTGCGGCTGCTCCACGTTGGTCACCAGCAAGGTTCCGCCGCTGGGAGCCGTGGCTTCCCAGTTGATGTTATTGGTGCTCAGCAGATACTTGAACCCCATCGCGTCATCCTGCGTCAGGCCCGTGTAGAAACCGCCGGTTCCAAGCGCATTGGCCAGCAGCCCGCCGGTGGCCACCGCCGTGTAGCCAAAGGAAAACGGGTCGGCCGGATATGGCTCCGTAATGGCGGTATAAGGCAGACCGCCCTTGCCGCAGTCCTCAAAAATTTCGAAGTAATACAGCGCGCCGTTGATGTAGGGAGAGTAAGGGTAATTCTGGGTGACATCGAAATTCCGCTGGACGACCAGATACTCCACATCCCCCGGGCAGGTGGGATTTTTTAATCCCAAGGGGTTGGGCAGCCGGTCATGCAGGGTCCACACATAGCGGCTCGGGTCGGCCAGCCCCAGCTCCCCGACCGCCTCGTGCAGCACGAAGGATTTTATATCCAGCAGCCCCAGCGTTTCGGCGGTGTAGTTCCATTCCTGGGAAATCGGCGGAAATTCCGACAGATCGGCGCTGTAGCTATCCAGGCTGTTGGCGGCCGTCAGCGTGAGCGGCATCCCGCCCGGCCAGCCATTCGCAGCCATGGTGACGCCGTTGGTGGGGCTGAACAAAAACACCGGGGTGTTGGTCAGTCCGCACATGACGCCGTTCAAGATGCCGAAGGCCGCATCAATGTTGGTCAGCCCCGCCGAACCGAAGTAGCTGATGAACGACGCGTCGCTCGCATAATACTCCACCGGCACCACCGGACGGTATTCCTCGTTAATGTTCTTCGGCGCGACGGGATCGTTGTAGCCGTAGCCGATGGTGATGGTCTGCCAAGCATCGCCCTTGTTGCCGATCGGCCCGGGCAGGGCAAATCCCCACGCGGACGGCAGCGCCAGCAGCAGCGCCGCCGCCCAGAAAATATTTTCAATTGATTTCCGCATACACATTTTATTGGCGCAACAGGACCACCCGGTAATAGCCGTTGGAACTGCCGCCGACATTGATTGAATCCGTCGTCCCCGCCGCGAACCGGGCGGAACCCGTATTGATCCACGTCTTTAAATCCGCCGTCGCTTGCACCTGATAGGTCGCGCCCGGCTGGGTGTTCCAACTCAGGAACAAACCCTGAGCCGTCGGCGTCAGCGCGGTTTTCAGCCAGGTGGATGGCACGGCCGGATTGCCGCCGCTCAGGAAAATCTGATAGACCGTCGGGCTGCCGGCGGCGGGCTGGTTGGTGGCGGACGGCCAAAGGTTGGTGTTGCTGCCGTAATGCTGAACCATCCATTCGTAGGGAATGCCGCCCCAGTTCAGCCCGCTCCAGGTGATACCAGTGGCGGAAGGCGAAACCGGCGCGCGTTGGCCGGTCGTCAAGACATAGTCCACTTGGAAAGTGTTAGTGCTGCCGGCGGCCAGGCCGTTGGCCGCCGTCATCGTCCACTGATTGCTGGACACCACGCCAACCACATTAGTTGCGCCGTTAACATAGACCTCATAGTCCAGAACCGACAACCCTAACAACGGCGGCCAAGAAATCACGAGTTGCGGCTGATAGACATTGTTGCTCAAGACAAACGGCGCCCACACAAACGGCGCGGCCATGGGCTGCAACACGGCCGCCGTGCTGATGTAGCGCTGCGCATACAGGTCAAAGGTGTTGGGATAGCCGGTGAAACTGGTCCACACCACCACAATCTGCGCGACGCCGTCAGACGCCACCACCGGCTGCATCTGCGGGCCGAGGGTCGTGGTATTGACGCGGAATTCCGGGCCGGTCAGGGTTCCATCGTCATGCACAAACTGGCCATACACGCCCTCGCGCGACCCGTCCTGGCCAAGGCTCGTCCAAGTCACCAGATAGTCCGTCCCCAGCGCGCTCACGCGCGGAACATACTGGTCGCCATAAAGAGTTGAATTCACATAGAAAGCCGCGCCGCCCGTCCCGCTGGCGGAGAAAACTCGCGCATAAATGTCCAAGTCGTTGGCCGTATTGACCAGATCCCGGAACGTCCAAGTAATCAGGAAGCTGCCATCCGTGGCGGCCGCCGCCGCCGGGTTGGAACAGGGATTGTTGTCCGTGTTGACCAGAAACTCGTTCCCGGCCGCCGTGCTGTCGGCATTGAACAGGCGCGCATAGATGTCCACGCTCGGGTTCAGGCTGCTGGCCGAGTTGACTAGGTTTGAGCCGGTGCCCGCCAACTGCCGTTCCTGCTCCGAAACCCAGGCGACGACAAACCCGCCACCGGCGAGCGCCGCGACCGTGGGCGTGCGCTGGTTGAAGCTGGTGAACTGGTTCACCAAAAATTCGCCGCCGATTGGCTGGCCGGCGGGCGAAAGAATCTGGCCATAGACGTCCTGCATCGAATTCGAGCTGACCTCGTTGTTGCTGCCCCAGACCACCACCACGTTGCTGTTGTTCAAGACGGTAACGGCCGGATTTATCTGAAAACTGTTGGTGAAGGTGTTCACCAGCACGTCGTTGGCGGTGAGGAATGTGTTGGTCGCCGTCAGAAACCGCGCGAAAATGTGCTGATGTCCCGGCTGCCCGCCCTGCCAGACGAACACCGCGCCGCCGTTCTTGAGCAGGGCGACATGGGCGTTTTCCTGATTGCCCGCGCCGGTGACATTTACGCGAAACGTGCCGAGCGTGCCGGAAAGCGTCGAGTCCAGCCGCCGGGCACTGACACCCCAGCCGTCGCCGTCGGTGGCGTTGTCCTGCCAGACCAAAAAGCCGCCGTTGGTGGAAACCGCCACGTCGGGGAAAACCTGATCGCCCGGCAGGGAGCCGATGACGGCGTATTCGGTTCCGTTCGTCGTGTAATAATTGGTCTGCGCGGAGGCAAGGCCGGCAGCCGCCAGCGCGACGAGGGCGCAGGCGGCGAAAAGGCTGGGGCGGATGGACGTGGGCATGATGCGGTTCGGGTAAAATAATCCACCCCGGCGGGTTTGTCTAAAAATACCCACCGATTTCGCCGCGCGTTTCACCGCACCGGCCATTTTGTTGGTCCAACTGTGCAAATTCATGTTCAAATCAGTTCTGCCTGTTTCTCGCCGGGCGCGTCCAGCGCGGCGAGCATGCCCTTAAAACCCCAGCCGCCCAGCAGCCGGCGCAACGCCACACAATCGCCGCACTGGACAACCAGTTTTTCCGGCACCAGCTCGCATGACACTTCCGGCAGCCGCACCAGTTTCTGGTTGCGAACCACCACCGCCGCCGCTGCACGCAACGACTGGCGCAGCTTTTCGGACTTCAATTCGTCCAGCCGCGCCAGCAAATTTTCCACCGAGCCGAACTGTTTCAGCAGCTCGGTCGCGGTCTTCGGCCCGACGCCCGGCACGCCGGGAATGTTGTCCACCGCGTCGCCCATCAGCGCGAGCCAGTCGGCCACCTGTTCCGGCTCCACGCCGGTCTTCGCCAGCACCTGCTCGCGACCCCAAATCGTCCCGGTCTTGTCGTTCGGGTTCAACAACCCGACCCGCGCCGAGACCAGCTGCATAAAATCTTTGTCGGAACTGGCAATCACCACGTCCCAATTTTCCGCCGCCGCCCGCCGCGCGAGCGTGGCGATGTAATCATCCGCCTCGACGCCGGCCGCGCGCTGGCTGGCAATTCCCGCCGCCGCCAAAAATTCCACCAGGCCGTCCAATTGCGGCCGCAAATCCGCCGGCATCTCCGGCCGCTGCGCCTTGTAATCCGGCAGCGCCGCCAGCCGTTCCGCGCTCAATCCGCCATCCCACACCACCATCAGGTGCGTCGGCGCCACCGCCGCCCGCATCTTTTCCAGCATCTTGACGAAGCCGTAAATGGCGTTCGTCGGCCGCCCGTCCGGCGCGCGCAGCTCGCGGATCGCATGGAACGCGCGATAGGCGTAGGCGTGCCCGTCAACAATCAGGAGCCGGCTCACTGCGCGACCACGGGCGGCGGAATTTTTTGCACGGTGTCCGAGGTTATGCCGGCGTTGGCCGGCTGCACCGGGACGGCGGTCTGCGCAAACGGCAATTCATCGTCGGAATGCACCCGGTTGCCCGCCGGATCCACAATCGAGGCGGTCACAAAAATCATCAGATTCTTTTTTTGCGTCGTCTTGCTGGAGCTTTGGAACAGGTTACCCACCAGCGGCAGGTCGCCGATGACGGGCACCTGCTGTTTGGTGGACTGGATGGTCGAGGAAATGAGGCCGCCGAGAACGACGGTCTGGCCGTCCCAGACGTTTACGGTGGTAACGACCTGGCGCACGGTGAAATCGGGCAGGACGACGGGCAACTGCACGACGTTCAGGTTGCCAGTCACGTTGGGAACGGTGGGTGGCGTGTCGTAGCCGTTGAACACCGTCACCGACGGGATGAGCGCCATGTTGATGGTGTAGCCGTCGGCGAGCACATACGGCACCACGTCCAGAATCGGCCCCAGCTCCATCGCCTGGGTGATGGGGGTGATGGCCGAAACGCCGGCCTGATTGTTGATGTTTTGCGCCCGAACCGCCGGCGCCGCCAGCGCCAGCGTTGCCGCCAGCGCCAGTTTTACAACCTTGTTTGTTGATAAATTTTTCATATTAACCTTTCTCGCTGATTAGGGAACGGCGTTGTTGCCGGTATTGCCAGTGCTGGCCGACGCGCCCTGCTGGAAATTATAGCTGGTGATGATGGTCTGAATCGTGGTGGCGCGCATCTGCGTCTGGCGGCCGCTGGTGGTGGTCACTTCTGGTTCCGCCAAGGATTCATACCCCTGCCGCTGCTGTAGCGCGTGGATGACGACCTGAAAATTGGGGTTGGTCAGGATGCCCGTGATGGTGGCGGTCGAGGAACCGGCACCGGAGGCCAGCCCGCTGGAGAAAAGCTGCTGGCCGGCATCGGGAAGAATCTGGGCAGGCGTGGCCCCGGGGAATGCGCCGAGGGGATTGGCCGAGTTGGCCGGCACGTTGAGCGAACCCGGGTTGCCGCCCTGGGCCACCACGCTGTTGCCGAACTGCCCGAGATACCAGTCGAAACCGAGCGCCCGGTTGTCATTCTGCTGCACCTCGATGAAGCGCGACTTAATGTGCACTTGCGGGGCGACCTCATTCAACATCTCGATGGCGCGTTCGATGGTGTCCAGATCCGACTCGGTGGCCTTCACGAAAAGCTTGCCGAGCCGGTCGTTGAAGAAAACAGCCTTGGGAAAATCAAGGTTCAGTCCCAGCGCATTGAAAAACGCCCGGGCTGCCTCGCTGGGCGTGGAAGCCAGCGTGATTTGGGTGACGTATTGCAAGCCACCGCCGCCGCCCACATTGCCACCACCGCCACCGCCGCCACGACCACCGGCACCGCCCGCGCCCGCGAGTGGATTTACTGCGGTGCTACCTTGACCACCACCGCCACCACCGCCACCGCCGCCACCGTTGTTGCCGCTGCTGCGGAGGCCGCCGGCACCGGCAAAGGCGTTCACGACACCGACCACGGCCGAGCCGCTGTTATTGTTATTGTTGTTGCCGCCGCTGTTGTTGTTGCCACCACCGTTGTTGCCGCCGCCGCCCTGGCCACCGCTGCTGTTGCCGCTGGCGCCGGCAAAGGACATGGCGCCGACACTTTCCAGACCGGAATAAAACGTGTTCGGATCCACCTTGAAGATGCGGGTGAAGAGCTGGGGGGACTCCGCCGCTTTCGCGGAAAACACCACGGCAAAGTCCTCCACTGTGTATTTGATCGGATGGTCGGTCACCAGCACGATGGCATCCAGCACATCCGCCAGACGCACATCCTCCAGCTTCGGGATTTTCACGATGTAGGCACCGACATCCACTGCCTCCCCGCCGCCGCCGCCACCGGCCGCCGGATTGGCCGCCGGCAGGCCGGTGGCCGGGTCAATGGCCGGCGCACCGGGCCCGCCCAGGCCGCCGCCAAGCCCGCCCGCCGCCTCGCGCGGAGCCACCGCCTGACCCGACAAATCGGGATTGGGATTGATCAGGAAATTGATGCCCTTGCGTTCCGGGTCGCGCAGCCTGGTCTGCTCCGAAAGGTTGCGCAACACTTCGCTCAACGGCAGGCCGTCGTAAGAAACAGTGTCGAGCCGGAAACGATCCAGCTTGGCAACGATGGCCTGCCGCCCCGGCCCAGTGTAAATCAGGGTGTTGGTGGCATAGGGATTCGGGCGGCTGGGATCCAGCACTTTCGAAGAGGGCAAAATCCACTGCTTCTCGACCTGTGACATGCGCCGCTGGGTATCCACCGTGTGCGTCGAGGCTTCCCGGACAAACTTGGCCTGCTGGATCAGGTTCAAATAATAGAAGGCGGCTGGATTGTCAGGATTGATTACCAGCGCCTGATTCAGTTTGGCCTCGGCATCATCCAGCTTGCCCATTTCGTAAAGCAGCCGGCCGTCCTGCACGAGGGTGCCAGCGTCCCTATTCTGGGCCTTGATCTGCGACGCCTGCTCCATGGCATCCCGGCTGGGAATCTGGCCTTTCAGGGCGGCGGTCATCTGGTCGTTCTGCTTTTTGAACGCCAGCGCGGCGGCGTTATTCGGATCCACCCGCAAGATCTGCAATGTTTGCGTATCGGCCTCGCGCAAATCCCCGCGGCTCTGGGCTTCCCGCGCCAGCGCCAGCCGGTTGCTGGCCAGACCATTGATGGCCTGGGCAGTTTCCGCGTCAATGCCGGAGCCGATTTGCTGGCACAGTTCGCACGCCTCCTGATAAAGCTTGGCAGCGTTGACGGTTTCACCCGCCAGACTGGCGCGGTGCGCCTCGGCCAGCTTCTGCCGCAGCACAATGGTATTGGCCTGGCGCAGCACGGCTTCGTTGACCGCGATGGCGGTGGAATTGTCCTGGGCGGTCGCGGTCGCGGGCAGGGCGAACAGGACGGCGAGGCCGAGTAAAAGGAGGGCGGCTTTTGTCATGGCAATGTGAGGTTCTTCAAAGTGGCGCGGTTCAATGTCAGATTTTTAACAGTCAGGGCGTAAATGGCAAAGGAGTTTTTTTCTGATTCGACTGGTCTTCCAAGATCAACTCGTTCTGGTTGATGTCAGCCACCTGATAGTCGGTGCCGTTAAATGAAACCTTGGAGCCGGCGCGCAAACCGTGAAACGCCTTCTTTTCCGGGTCGTAACGCAGGTCCGCCGAGTAGGCATCCACACGGCGGAACGGCTTGTCGTGCGTCACGGTGGCAGTCTCGCCAGTGTCCAGCACCTTAAGAACCAAGGCATCGGGATTTTCCGGCGCGCCCTTCACTTGCAACAGTTCAAACGTTTCGTTCTTGTCGCCCGCCGAAACATAGTGCTGCGTTCTGTGGCGCTTGGAGGCGACCGCCGCCGCCTGTTTTTCCACGCCGATGACATAGCGAGCGCCCAACTCGTTGGTCATCACCGAGTCCAAGGTCAGCACCAGATAGAGCGGCGTGATGTTGGTCACCACCGCCATTTGCGGGCCGGTCTTGGTGTCTTTTCTAACCAGCAAATTATTATCCTGAGTTTTCACCCACTCGAAGGGATTGAACGTCTTGTTGCCCGTTTCAAAATCTATCGCAAAGGGCGATTGCAGCCGCGTCACCGCCGCGTCCCGGGCCGCCGGATCCAGATCCGGCAACGGCTTGGCCGACGGGTTGTTGATGATATCGCGCGCGGCATCATCCATCGCCTGCTTGTCCGCCTGAATGTAGAACAGCATGAAGACCAGCACGCCAATCAGACCCGCCAGCACCACGCCGAGCAGGATCTTTTCGTAATGTTTTTTGAGGAATTGCATTTTAATGCTTCGGCAGCAGTTTCACGATTTCCACTTCCAGCGAGACGCGCAGGAGCTGCTCCTTCAAAATCGTCTGCAGCCCGCCCTTACCCACCGCCGGCTGAACCGGCGGCTGAATCGGCGGCGGCGGCATATTTCCCCCCGGATTCCCCGGATAAAACCTACCCGGCATGCCGACATCCGGGGGCGTTCCGACGCCCGGCATCCCACCGGCGGCATTGCCCAGGGCCGCCGAGGTCGCGCCCGCGGGCTGGACGTTGATGGCCTTAATCAAAAAGGTGTTGGAGGCGGTCGCAAACGCGCTAATAATCCGCGCGAGCTCCGGGGTGAAGCAGCGGAACGTGACCACATACGGCGTGAACACCGCGAGGTCGTTGGTGACCGCATGGTCGTCAATGTAGTCGCCGGCCGGCCCGGCGGCGTCGTCGGCGGAAACCCGCACGCGCTGGATGCTGTCCAGAGCATTGACGCGGGTCGCAAAAACCGCCTCCGCAATCGCCTTGACCTCGCCGAGCTGCACGGCCAGTGGTTCCAGACTGCCGTCCGCAAATTTCATCAGCGGCTGCTGCGCGGAAAAAGAAAAATTGTATTTCGGCGGTAGCACTACGCCAGCGCTGTCCGCGTCGCGCTGCAGCGTGTCCACGGTGCGGCGCAACTCCCCGGCATAGGCCTCGCTGGTGACGTTGTCCGCCGGGATGGGCGGGATGGGCTGAAAATATTTTCCGGCGGCGTCAATCCACTCGCGCAGTTGCCGGTGCTGCTCCCGCGCGATCTTGGTGTTGTCAATCTTGCTGTTGCCGGGCGAGGGCTTCTGCTGCTGGAGATTTTTCAGCGTGCCATAAATTTCCTGGAGCTTGTCCGCCGCGTCGGAGTTGCGGTTCCAACCCTTGTAAATGTAGAAGCCGCCCGCGCCGAGCAGCCCGAGAGCCACGACGCCGCCGATCACAAAAAACAGGTTTCGCTTGATCCAGCCCATATCAAAAATTGAGGGGGTTGAGCGGCGTCACATTCACCGTGAACGTGAAGGTGCCGGTGGTTTCATCCGGCGTGATCTGGCCGGTCAACTGCGTCGCCTTGGGATCCACCAGCGGCGAGTTTTTTATCTCGTTCTCGACCGCATAGGCGATTTCGCTGCTGGCCGATGGATCCAAGCTGGTCAGGTTAACCGCGCGACAGACGAGCGTGATGGCATTGTTGGCGCTGCCGGCCGCCGGCGGGGCGGCACCGCCGGGCGGCGGCATATTGGGATTACCGCCGGGCGGCATTCCACCGGGAAATCCGGGCGGCATCCCCGGTGGCATCCCTATGCCGGGCATCTGCGCAGACGGAGCGGCACCGGTAGCCGCCCCGAGATTCGCGGCGGACGTCATCGTTTCAATCCAGATGCCCACATCCACATTCGGTTTTTGCGCGGCCAGCTTCTTCTGGATATCCGTCTCGGAACGGATGAGCGCACGGCGCATTTCCGCCAGAAAATCGCCCCAGTAATAACGCTGCTGCAGCCACGTCATGATCTGGCCGGCCTCGGCCTGCGTCTGCTGCAGCTTTTTGTAGGCTGAGTTGAAATGTTCCACCTTGGCGCCGAGTTCGGCGACCTTGGGGTTCAGCCGCTCAATTTCCTTCTCCTTGTTAACCGCCAGCGTCTGGAATAAATACCCGACGCCGAACGCCACCAGCACCAAGCTGAACACGGTGGCGACAAAATACGGCTTCTTCTGGTTCATCGCCTGCCAGCGCAGCGTGCTGTCGGGCATCAAATTCATTTCCACCGGGCAGGTCGCCAGATTGCGCAGGCCGAGGCCGACGACTTCGCCGAGGCCGTGCGCCACGCGCGACAGCTCTTCGAGGTTGATGGCCGGGTCAATCTGCACGTTGCGGAACGGGTTGAAATACTCCACCGGCACGTTCAGTTTTTCCGCGAAGAACTGCGCCGTGTAAGGCATGATGCTCGCGCCACCGGACAAAAACAACCGCTGCGGTGCCGTGCCGCCCTGCTGGCCACGGTAAAACTGCATCGTCTGGTTGACTTGAATATGCAGCTTGGTCATGAACTGCCGCGCAATCTTCGAAATGGCCGCCTGGTTCGGATTGTCCGGTTCCTCATAGGCGCCGCCGAGGCTGACGAAGCCTTCCGCGATTTTCAGTTTTTCCGCGTCGGCAAATTTTAATTTTGCCTCGTTCGCGAAATCCTGGGTGATGATGTTCGCGCCCAGATTGATGCTGCGCGAAAAAACCTTACCCTTCTCGAAGAACAGCAGATTGCTCGTCTTCGCGCCGATGTCGAGCAGCATGGTGCAGTCTTCAAGGTCGGGATAATTATAGCGGAACGCGTTGCACAGTGCGGCGGGCGAGGCGTCGCAAAGACTCAACTTCAGCTTCGCCTGTTCGGCCACGCGGAAAAGCCCTTCGACGATGTCCGACTTGATGGCGACGAGCAGCACTTCGAGTTCGCCGCTCGCGGCGGAGCCGAGGATCTGATAATCCCACACCACTTCGCTCAACGGGAACGGCACGTTCTGCTGCGCCTCGTATTGGATGATCTGGCCGACCTTGGCCGCGTCCACCGGCGGCAGCTTGACGAACTTGGAAAAAACGTGGAAGCCCGGCGCGCAGACGTTGATGCTTTTGGACTTGATGCCCTGCTCAGCGATGGCCTCCTGCAATGCCTGCAAAATGATTTTTTCGCGCGTGGCCTCCTGCGAGCCTTCCAGCCCGAGCGGCTTGATGGCAAAATTTTTCAGCCGCAATCCGCCCGCCTCGTCAATCTCAAACTCGGCGAGCTTGAGGCTGCCGGCTCCGAAATCGACGGTCAAAAATGACTTGGTATTCAGCATGAGTTACACAACCTGCCACTCTAAAAAAACCGGGCGCAAAATTTATGTGTGGCAGCACGAAGTGATTACGTCATAACCGCCGTCCGGTCAAACCAAAAAGAGAAAACTTTGCGCGGCCACGTCAAAAAACATTGCATCCCGCGCGCGGCTTTGGCTTCATCCCGCCATGTCGCCACCGGCTCCCAACGCCGCGCGCCGCCGGATGACGGTTTATTTCTCCGGCCGCGTGCAGGGCGTCGGCTTCCGCTACACCGCCAAGACCGTCGCCACCGGCTTTGAAATCACTGGCACGATAAAAAATTTGCCCGATGGCCGCGTGGAACTCGTCGCCGAAAGCCACCGCGCGGAACTCGAGGCCTTCCACGCCGCGCTGCACGATGCAGGTCTTGCTGGATTTATCCGCGACGAGCAGGTAACTTGGGCGGACGCAAAAAATGAATTTCGGGGATTTGAAATAGTTCGCTAGGAAATGAAATACGCCATCATCGCCGACATCCACGGCAATCTGGAGGCCTTTCAGGTCGTGCTGGAGGACATCCGTGCCCAAAACGCCACGCACATCGTCTGCCTCGGCGATGTCGTCGGCTATAACGCCAACCCCAAGGAATGTCTCCAGATTGTCCGTGACATGAACATCCCCTGCGTCAAGGGCAACCATGACGAATACTGCTCCAGCAACGACCACCTTGAAGGCTTCAACCCGCACGCCGCCGACGCCGTCCACTGGACGCGCAACCAGCTTCACGACGAGGAAAAAACCTGGCTGCGCGAATTAAAATACTCCCGCCTGGCCGCGAACTTCACGATGGTTCACGCCACGCTTGATGCGCCTGACCGCTGGGGCTACGTTTTTGACAAGCTCGCCGCCGCCGCCAGTTTTCCGTATCAAAACACGCAAATGTGCTTCTTCGGCCACACGCATGTGCCCGTCGCCTTCATGCGCGACACCGTCGTGCGCGGTGGCACCTACTCGAAGTTCAAGGTGGACCCGTCCAAGAAATATTTCATCAACGTCGGCGCCGTCGGCCAGCCGCGCGACAACAATCCCAAGTCCGCCTACGTCATCTACGACATGGACGCGCAGACGATTGAACTCCGCCGCCTCGACTACGACATCGAGACCGCGCAGACCAAAATCCGCGCCGCCGGACTTCCGGAACGCCTCGCCGAACGGCTCGCTTACGGCCGTTGAAAATCCTCATTCTCAAACCCAGTTCGCTCGGCGACGTGATTCAAGCGTTGCCCGTGCTGCGGTTGCTGAAGCTGCATTATCCCACCGCCAAAATTTTCTGGTGGCTTGACTCCGCGCTCGCCCCGCTCCTCGAAGGCGATCCGGATCTGGCCGGCATCGTCCGTTTCGAGCGCAAACGCTGGGCGAAACCGCAGCACTGGCCGGAAATGCTCCGCAGCGTCCAGTGGCTGCGCGCGCAACATTTCGACCTCGTCATTGACCTGCAATGCCTCCTGCGCAGCGCCACGTTCGCGTGGCTCGCGCGCGGAAAATTCCTCGCCGGCCTCGACGAAGTCCGCGAAGGCGCGCGCGGTTTCTACGACTACGCCGCTCCGCGCAAAACTTTTCATACGCACGCCGTGGACTGGTATCTGTCCGTGCTGCCGCCACTCGGCGTGCCGGTTCATAAAAATTTTACCTGGCTGCCGGAACGTCCGCAGCTTGCAGCCGAAGTGAATCGGAAATGGCCCGAAGAAAACTCAAAACTTAAAATTCAAAATTCAAAATTGATTTTGCTCCAGCCCGGCGCGCGCTGGAAAAACAAGCGCTGGCCGGCAAAACATTTTGCCGAACTCGTCCGCACGCTCGCCGAAAGATTTTCCACCACGCGCTTCGGCATTCTCGGAGACCAGGGCGACCGGCCGCTCGGCGAAGTTATTTCCCTCGCTGCGCCGGAGCGCTGCCTGAATTTGTGCGGCGCGACCACGCTGCCCGAAATGATCGAGTGGGTGCGCCGCTGCGATTTGCTGGTCACCAACGACACCGGCCCGATGCACGTCGCCGCCGCGCTCGGCCGACCGCTCGTCGCGCTCTTTGGCCCGACCGAGCCGCGCCGCACCGGCCCTTACGGCCAGCTCGAAAACGTTTTGCGCCTCGCCCTGCCCTGCTCGCCCTGCCTGTCGTCGCGCTGCGCCATCGAGCATACCGACGAGTGTTTGCGCACGCTGCCGCCCACGCTGGTTTTCGGGCGCGTGGAAAAACTGCTACCGCCGCACACTTGACTTGCGCGCGGAGCCGGACGATTCTCGCCACATGAAGACTGTCGCGGCAATTATTTTTCTGGCGCTGGCGTTTGAAAAAGCCGGACTGGCACAAGACGGCAATCCGGCCTACCCGCCGCCGGGCAGCCGCGAAATGTCCGTCGCGCTGTTCAACCAGAAAGATTTTACCGGCTGGACGTTTTGCATGAAGGACAACGCCGACCCGCTGAAAACCTGGAGCGTGACCAACGGCGTCATTCATTGCACGGGCAAGCCCATCGGCTACCTCCGCACCACGCAGATTTACAGCAATTATTTTCTCACCGTCGTCTGGCGCTTTATCAAAATCGCGCCCAAGGCCGACAACACCGGCGTCCTCGTCCACATCCAGCCGCCCGACAAAGTCTGGCCGATGTGCGTCCAGGTGCAGGGCAAGCACGACCACCAGGGCGATTTGTTTTTGATGGAAGGCGCCGAATCCAAGGAGCACAAGGGCATGGACAAAAACACGCCCATCCCACTGCGCGGCGACTCGGTGGAAAATGCCGTCGGCGAATGGAACAAGGCCGAAACCATCTGCCTCCACAACCACGTCGAGTCCTTCATCAACGGCAAGTTTGTCAACGAGACCACCGAATGCACCCTCAACTCCGGCTACATCGGCATCCAGAGCGAGGGCGGCGACATCGAAATCCGCTCGATTGATTTCTGCCCGCTGAAGTATTAGCCCGAAAGTTTTTTCTTCAGCCACGCCCGTGCGGCGTCCGGCGTCGGCAATTCATCCGCCAGTTGCCGCTCGCGGATTTCCGCCAGCAACGCGCCGAGTTCCTTGCCCGGCTTGACGCCCAGCGCCATCAAATCATTTCCCGTCAACAGCGGCGGGTGGATTTGCGGCTGATTTTTCAACTCCGCCGCCTGTTCCAGCAAAAAATTGTAATTCTCCAAATTGCCCGAAGACCCAAGGCAATCCAGCCGGTGCAATTCCAATTCCAACGGAAAGGTTTTCCGCATCAACAGACGCCGCAGCGTCGCCTTGCGCATCAGTTTCACATCCTTGAATTGCATGTGATGCCGCACCGCTTCAACGATTTCTTCCGTCTGCTGATTTGGAAATTTCAGCCGCCGTAAAATGGTTTCCGCCATGACCGCCCCAATTTTTTCGTGGCCATAGAAATGGATTTTGCCCGTCGGCGCATCGCGCTCCGCCGTCACCGGCTTCGCGATGTCGTGCAACAAAACCGCCCACGGCAATGATTCGTGCGCGTCCGCCGGAAGTTTTTTCAGCATCAAACCAATGTGATTGAACACGCTGCCTTCGGGATGAAAATCGGGCGACTGCTCGCAGGCAATGGTCGCAACCAGTTCGGGCAGGACGAACGGCAGCAGGCCGCTGTCGCGCAGCAAAACCAAGCCACGGCTCGCGTGCGGCGGACAAAATAATTTCAACAACTCATCCCGCACGCGTTCGGCACTGATGACTTGAATTTTTGTTGCGAACGTTTGAACGGCGGCAAAAGTTTTTGGCTCAATCTCAAAATTCAATTGCGCGGCGAACCGCACGGCACGCAGCATCCGCAAATGATCCTCGCCAAAGCGCTCCTCTGGTTTGCCAATTGTCCGAATTGTTTTTGCGCACAAATCTTTTTCGCCGCCAACCCAATCGTGGATTTTTTCCGTCAGCGGATCGTAGAAAAGCCCGTTTACCGTGAAGTCGCGACGCAAGGCATCAGCCTCGGCATTGGCGAAAACAACTTTCTCCGGTCGGCGGCCGTCCTGATAATCCGCCTCGGCGCGAAACGTCGCGACTTGGAATTGATGCCCGCCTTCAACGACAATCATGACGCCAAATTTTTTGCCGACCGGAATGGTTTTGCGAAAAAGTTTTTCGACTTGCTCCGGCTTGGCATCCGTGGCGATGTCAAAATCCTGCGGCGCGCGCCCGAGCAAAAAATCGCGCACACAGCCGCCCACCCAAAACGCGGCGAAACCAGCCTGTTGCAGTTGGGCAACGATTCTTTGCGCGATGGTTTTTGGCAAATCGGCGATCATTTACGATTTACGATATACGATTTACGCGGCCATTTGCCAATCAACTCGTCAATCGCAAATCGTATATCGTAAATTTATTCTTCGCCCCAGATGCGTTTCAGATGCGCGATGCTGCGGGTCACGGAGTCGAGCGGAACCTTTGGGCTCAGTTCAAAAACTTTGATGTGCTCTGGTTTTACAAACGGCTTGAGTGCAGCGAAATCAATGTCGCCGCCGCCGGGCGGAAAATGGTCGCGCGCGGGAAATTTCACGTCGTGAATGTGGAAGCCAGCCAACCGGTCGGCGCGCTCGGCCAAAAACTTCGCGTGGTCAATGAAGCCGAGGTCTTGCTTGATTTGCGCGTGGCCGGTGTCGTGCCAATAATAGGCCACCGGGGCGGGAAATTCCTTCAGCAGCGCGGCGAAATCGGATTCCACCGGCAGTTCTTCCACGGCTTCCCGAATTTCAATGCCGAACTTCACGCCCCGATGTTTCGCCTCGCCATAAAGTTCGCGCAGCGTGTCGCAGGCGTGGTCAAAGGATTTCTTTTTCTTCGCCTCGCGCGCGGCATTCGCCTCGGCGACGATTTTTTGAAATTTGGGCGAACCTTTTTCACCGCGTTCGAGCAGCTCCTTGAGCTTGCCGGTGTAATCCTTCAAGTCCATGCTGCCGAAATGCAGCACCACCAGCGGCGCGCCAATCTTCACGGCAAAATCCAGCGTGTTCAAGGTGTGTTTGACGGCGAGCTGGCGGTCGCGTTCCTTGTCGGAAGAAAATTCGTAGAGGTTCGGCGCGGCCTTCTCGACCCCGACCGGCAGCGGACAAAAATTGTGCAGGCTGGAAATCCTGATCTCGCCCGCTTTCACGGCCTCGAAAATGCCTGGCAGCAGGCTGATGCGAATGCCGTGGCTCAACTCGGCATAGTCAAAGCCCAGTTCGCGGATTTCGCGCAGCATCGCGCGGCCGTCCGTGTGGCGCGCGGAATTCCAGCAGGTTGAAAAGGAATACATTGGTTGAACCGTAGAATCGTTACATTATTGATTCGCAAAAAACAAGAATCGTTAAATCGCCGCGCCAATGCAACGATTTAACGATTTGATAATTCAAGGCTTCAACGAAAACTAATCGTCAGCGTGGCGCGCGGCGAGCATGGCGGAGAAGCGGGAGACCTTTTCCTTGCGCCGGCGGACGGCGCTCGGTTTCTCGAACTGCCGGCGGCTGCGCACGATCTTGAGCGTGCCTTCGCGGTCGACTTTTTTCTTCAGCCGCCGCAACGCACGTTCCACAGGTTCGCCTTTTTTCAGTTTAATCTCTGTCATTACACTCACATCCTTCCGGGAGCGGGGACAACTTGCCACGGGCAAATTCCCGCATAAATTTAGGAATTGGGAGCATAGGTTTTTGGCGCGGGAAGTCAATGAATAAAACCACACGAACGGATTGATTCTTCATCGCTAATTCATCATTCTTCCTCGAAATGAGCCTTGCTGAACATCGTCAGGCGATTGACAAACTGGACGCGCATATCGTCCGGCTGCTCAACGCGCGCACGCGCCACGTCCTCGCCATCGGCGAAATCAAGCTGGCGGCCGGCGAGGAAATTTACGCACCACACCGCGAACGCGCCGTGTTCGATCGCGTCTGCGCCCACAACGCCGGGCCAATCACCAGCGAGCAACTCCGCAGTATTTACCGAGAAATCATGTCCAGCGCGCTCGCGCTCGAAAAGACCATGACCATCTCGTATTTCGGGCCGGAGGCGACGTTCACGCATCAGGCCGCAATCCAAAAATTTGGCGCGAGTTTGAATTACGCCGCGCAAAAAACCATCGGCGACGTGTTCACCGAGGTGGCCAAGAAGAGCGCGGATTACGGCGTGGTGCCGGTGGAAAATTCCACCGAAGGCGTCGTCACCCACACGCTCGACATGTTCGTGGACAGCGATTTGAAAATCGTTTCGCAGGTGCTGCTAAAGATTAAGCAATGCCTGATGAGCAATTCTCCACGCGCGAAAATCAAAAAACTTTACGTCCATCCGCAGTCGCTCGCGCAATGCCGTGGCTGGCTCGCGAAAAATCTGCCGCGCGTAGAAATCGTGGAGACCTCGTCCAACGCGCGTTCCGCCGAACTCGCGGCGAAGGAAAAATTCTCCGCCGCGCTCGGCGGCGTTTTGGCCGCAGAAAAGTATGGGCTGAAAATTCTGGCGCAGGACATCCAGGACAATTCCGTCAATGTCACACGCTTCATCGTTCTTGGCCGGCAATGTTCGCCGCCGACCGGCGACGACCGCACCAGCCTGATGTTGAGCGTGGCCGACAAGTCCGGCGCGCTGCACGAGGCCATCGCCGCGTTCCGCAAGTTCAAGATCAACATGACGAAAATCGAATCCCGCCCCAGCAAGCGCAAGGCGTGGGAGTATTTCTTCTTCATTGATTGCGCCGGACATTATCAGGACGTAAAAGTGGCCAAGGCCATCCAGCAACTCGGCAAGCATTGCAACTTCGTCAAAATCCTTGGTTCGTATCCCAACGTGGATTGAATTATGAGCCACCTTGTAAAAGCCCGTGAAGTCTTCGACATCGAACTGGCCGCGCTCAAGGCCGTGCGTGCGCAGCTCGACAAATCCTTTGACCGCGCCGTCGAAACCATCATCGCGGCGCTCAAGTCGCGCGGAAAAATTATCATTGTTGGAATCGGCAAATCCGGCAATGTCGGCGCGAAAATCGCCGCCACGCTCACCAGCACCGGCTCCACCGCCGTCGTGCTCAACAGCGTGGATGCGCTGCACGGTGACGTCGGAATCATCAATGATGGCGATGTGATCCTCGCCTTGAGCTATTCCGGCGAGTCGGACGAACTGCTGAATTTATTGCCCGCGCTCAAACGGTTTTCCGTAAAAATAATTTCGCTCACCGGCAACTTGAAATCGTCGCTCGCGCGGCACAGCGACCTTTCACTCAACGTCAAAGTTCCGAAGGAAGCCTGTCCGTTCAACCTCGCGCCGACCAGCAGCACTACCGCCACGCTCGTCATGGGCGACGCGCTGGCGATGGCCGTTCTCCAAGCCCGCGGCTTCAGGCAGAAAGATTTTGCCAAGTATCATCCCAGCGGCGCAATTGGGCGCGCCATGCTTTTGAAAGTCGGCGAAATCATGCGCAGCGGCGAGCGCAACGCGATTGCCAGCGAGAATCTTTCCGTGAAGGAAGCGTTGCTCGTGATGACACACGCGAAGTCCGGCAGCCTCGCGGTCGTGAACGCACGCGGCAAACTCGCCGGCATTTTCACCGACGGCGATTTCCGCCGGCGCATGGCGACCGATGAAAATCTCTTGTCGCAGCCGCTCCAGAAAATCATGACGCGCAATCCGATTTGCGTGCGGGACGACGCGCTGGCGGTGGAAGCGCTGAAGATTTTTAACGAGCGGAACATTGACGACCTCATCGTCGTAAACGCCAAGAACGAGCCGGTGGGCCTGGTGGATTCGCAGGATTTGCCGAAACTGAAAATCGTGTGAAGCTCAGACAAATTTCAGATAGATGACTTTTAAATACTCCGCCTCCTTGAAACCAGCCGGGTGATCCGGCGGATGCTGCAAGGTTTTTAGCTCGGTAAATTTTCTTCCTGATTTAGCGGCCGCGCGGCGCACGGCGTCGAAAAATTCCGGCGCGGAAACGTGCGCGGAACACGAGCCGGCCACCAAAATCCCATCGCGCGAAAGCCGCATGATTCCCAGCGAATTTAAGCGTTCGTAAGCGCGGATGGCGCCCTCACGTTCCGTCGCGCGTTTGGCGAGCGACGGCGGGTCGAGCACAATCAACTCGAACTTATCTGAAGTTTTTTCCAGCCAATCAAAACAGTCAGCTTGCACGGTTTCATGACGACAATTTGCGACCGTTGGGAAATTTTCATTCAGCGCAAAATTTCTTTTTGCCGATTCGAGCGCGTGTGCGCTGATGTCCAAATCAGTCACGGATTTTGCGCCGCCGCGCGCGGCGTAAACCGAGAAGCCGCCGGAAAAACTGAACGCGTTCAAAACTTTTTTTCCGCCCGCAAGTTTTTCGACTTCCGCCCGGTTCTCGCGCTGGTCGAGAAAAAACCCCGTTTTCTGCCCGCGTAAAACATCAGCCTCAAACCGTTTTCCGTTCTCGGAAAAAACAACCGCGCCTTCCGGTGCGGCACCGGAAAGGATTTGCCCGTCGCGTTTTTGAAATTGTTTTTCCGCCAACGGCTGAATATTCCGGCTCAAACGCAAAACGATCCTTTCGCATGGAATTTTTTCTTTGAGTAGCGCAAGAATTTCATCCAGTCGCGGCAGCCACACGGCGGAATATATTTTCGGCACGAGCGTCGCATCGTATTTGTCCAGCACCAGGGCCGGCCAGCCGTCGCTCTCACCGTGAATCAGGCGATAGCCGGTGGTGGTCGCATCAAAAAGTTTCGCGCGGCGTGCCTGCGATTTTTCCAGATGCGTTTTCCACCAAGTAGAATCAATGGTTTGCGGCTTGCCCGCATGCAGGATGCGGACGCGGATAGGCGAATCAGAATCAAACAAGCCGACGGCGAGAAACTTGTCATTGCGGTCGTAAATCACCGCGAGTTCGCCGGTTTTGCCGACGCGGTTCTGCTCGCGGATGCTGTCACCAAAAACCCACGGATGACCGGAGCGCACGATGGTCTCCGCCGTGGCGGTCAAACGCAAACGGAGGCGTGCCGCAGTTTGATTTGCGGCAGGCGGATTCATTCCAATCCGCTGGCTTTGCGGGCGCGTTTCAAAACTTTTTGCGCCAAAGTGCGAGCTTTGCTTGCGCCATCAGCAAGCACGCTGTTGACATAACTCAGATTGCCTGCAAGCTCGGCGCGTTTTTTCCGGGCTTCGGCAAAATGATTCCAGTAATGCTCAAACAACGCCTTCTTCAAGTCGCCATAGCCGAGGCCGCCGGCGCGCAGGTTATCTTCATATTCTTTGCCAACATTGGCGGGTGCGACGAGCTTGAGCAACTGGATGGCGAGATTATTTTCAGCGTCGGGCTTGGGTTCTTCCGGCGTGCGGGAATCCATCTTGATGCCCATGACTTTCTTGCGCAGCGGCTTTTCCTCGCCGAAAATTTCCAGCGTGTTGCCGTAGCTCTTGCTCATCTTTTCGCCGTCAAGGCCGGGCACTTTCGCCGTCTCGCCGCGAATCTGCGGCTCGGGAATCACGAACGTCTCGCCGTAGGCCTCGTTAAACTTGATGGCGATGTCGCGTGTCATTTCGACGTGCTGCTTCTGATCCTGGCCGACGGGAACGACATTGGAATCGTAAATCAAAATGTCCGCCGCCATCAGCACCGGATACGCAAAGAGGCCATGGTTAATGGGAATTCCCTTGGCCGACTTGTCCTTAAACGAGTGCGCCTTTTCTAGCAGGCTCATCGGGGTGAGCGTGGAGAGAATCCACGCCAGTTCGCAGACTTCCGGCACGTCGGACTGGCGGAAGAAGACAGATTTTTTGGGATCCAGACCGCAAGCGAGAAAATCCAGCGCGACATCCAGAGAATTTTTCCGCCGCTCGGCCGCATTGAACAGCGAAGTCATCGAGTGATAATCGGCGATGAAATAAAACGCCTCGCCCTTTTCCTGGAGCGCGATGGCGGGCTGCATCATCCCAAAATAGTTTCCGAGGTGCAGTGTGCCGCTGGGCTGGATGCCTGACAAAATACGCATAGGAAAAGCATAGCGGGAAAACATTCAACGTCCAACATTCAACATTGAACGCCCAAGGTTCACGCTGTTCGATTGATTGGACGTTGGCCGTTCAATGTTGAATGTTCGATGTTTGCTTCCGCAACATCCCGGCGTGAACCTCCCACCGGTGCAAATCCCCGCCCAGCTCGCTCGGCCAGTTTTCCTCGGTGCAGGTCATGAACACCTGGCCGCTGCTCTTGCGCGCCGACTCCAGCAACGGCAGGAAGCCGCTGCGGCGCTTCACGTCGAGCTCACCCATCACGTCGTCAATCAAGAGAATCGGCGGCGAGCCATGGATGCCGGCGAGAAATTCCGCCTGCGCCATCTTCAAGGCAATCGCCAGCGTGCGTTTCTGGCCTTCGCTGCCGAACTGCGCGGCGGATTTTTCATTTTGCAACAACTGCAAATCGTCGCGGTGCGGGCCGACGAGCGTAGCGCGAAAACTTCTTTCGCGCGGGCGCGATTGTGCGAGTTCCACGGCGAAATCATGCTTCACGCTCGGCTGATATTCGATGCGCAATTCCTCCGCGCCGTTGGAAATGCGCCGATACGCCAGCCGCGCGAGCGGGGAAAATTTCGGCACCAGCTCGCGGCGGGCGCGGATGATTTCATTGCCCAGCTTCACCAGTTCGGCGGAAAAACTTTCCAGCGCCGCCTCGTCCACGGTGCGTTGCTTGAGCAGCGCGTTGCGGGCGCGCACGGTGTGCATGTAACGCTGGAGCAGCGGCAAATAACTTGGCTGCGTCTGCGCCAGCAGCAGGTCAATGAACCGCCGCCGCGCGCGGGCGGTGCCTTTGATGAGCTGCAAATCTTCCGTGCAGAAAACGACCGTGCGGAGCGCGCCCAGATAATCCGCGAGCTTCTTCACCGGCTGGCCGTCAAGAGTAAGTTTCCGTTCGCGCAACGCCCAATACATTTTGATTTCGTGGTCGCCCTGCCCCACCACGTTGCCACCGACGAAATAGCCTTTCGTGCCATGCCGGATCATCTGCGCGCCGCCGACACCGCGAAAGGATCGCAAAGTCGCCATGAGATAAACGGCTTCGAGAATGTTGGTCTTGCCCTGCGCGTTGTCGCCGAGCAGCAGGTGGAAGCCGGGCGCAAAATCCACGTCCAACCGCGCGTAGTTGCGGAAGTCTCGGAGTCGCAGATGAGCCAGATGCACAACGGAATTTTAGCCACAGATTTTCGCGGATGAAACACAGATTCGGCGGCTTCGGGCTTTTATTTTCAGCGGGCTTCGGCCAAAATGAATTCATGTATTCGCCGACCGCCGATGACTTTTTGAAACTCGCGACGCAGGGAAATCTCATTCCCGTCGCGCGCCGCATTCTGGCTGACCTGGAAACGCCGCTCTCGGCCTACCGCAAAATTCGCGGCCAGGGCGAATCTTTTCTCTTTGAATCCGTCGAGGGCGGCGAACACGTGGGGCGCTACTCGTTCGTCGGCTGCAACCCGCGCGCGGTCATCCGGCAGGACGGCCAGCACATCCAGATGATTGAAAATGGCCGCATCACCGAAAGCGCCGTGGTCGGGCGCGAGGTGAAGGACGGATTAGAAATGGTCGAGCGCGTGATGAAGAAATTCCGCGCGGTGGCCACGCCGGGTTTGCCGCGTTTCACCGGCGGCGCCATCGGCTTCATCGGCTACGAATTCATCCACGACGTGGAGCCGTCCGTGCCGCGCCCGCCAGCGGATGAATTGAAAACGCCGGTGATGTATTTTCTCATCGCCGACCAGTTGCTGACCTTCGACCGCGCGCAGCAGACCATCACCATTCTTATCAACGCCGTGCTGGATGACGCCGAAAGTCCCGCCGACGCCTACGAAAACGCGACGAGCGAGATTGAGCGCATCATCGCGCTGCTGGAACAGCCGAGCGAACACCAGCCGGTGTCGCTGCCGGCGGAAGTGCCGCCGGTCGCCTTTGAATCCAACCAGACGCCGGAAAAGTTTTTCGCGAACGTCGCGACGGCCAAGAAATACATCACGGCGGGCGACATCATCCAGGTGGTCGGCTCGCAGCGGTTTTCCGCGCCGGTCACGGCGTCGCCGGTGGACATTTACCGCGCGGTGCGCAGCATCAATCCGTCGCCGTATATGTTTTTGCTGGAGCTGGACGGTTTCGCGCTAGTCGGCGCGTCGCCGGAACTGCACGTCCGCTGCGAGGAAGGTAAGGTGGAGATCCGTCCCATCGCCGGCACCCGCAAGCGCGGCAAGAACGACGAGGAGGATTTGGCGCTGGAAAAGGAATTACTCGCCGACCCGAAGGAACGCGCCGAACACGTCATGCTCGTGGATCTCGCGCGCAACGACATCGGCCGCGTGTGCGATTTCGGCAGCGTGCAGGTGAAGGATTTGATGATCGTGGAGCGTTACAGCCACGTCATGCATATCGTCTCGCAGGTGGAGGGAAAATTGTCCGCCGGCAAATCGAATTACGATTTGATGCGCGCGACGTTTCCCGCCGGCACGGTCAGCGGCGCGCCGAAAATCCGCGCGATGCAGATCATTTCCGAACTGGAGCAGACCACGCGCGGCACCTACGCGGGCTGCGTCGGGTATTTTTCCTTCAACGGCAATCTCGACACCTGCATCACCATCCGCACGGCGCTGGTGAAGGATGGCCAAGCTTACGTCCAGGCCGGCGGCGGCTGGGTGAATGATTCGACGCCGGAAGGCGAGTATCAGGAGACGATCAACAAATCCATGGCGATGCGGAAGGCGATCGCGCTGGCGGAGAATTTCTCCAAGGCGTGAGTCCGTCCGCTGCAACCGACGTCCCGGAAAACGCCGCGTGCGCGCGGTGCGGGAGCTTTGACGGGCTGGAAATCGCCGGGCAGGCGCTTTGCAAAGATTGCATTGAACTGGCCGGATGTGGCTGCGCGGGGCATGGCGATGAAAGTAAGGACTGACGTGCGGCGGCGCGAAAATGTTGCAATTTTGCTTTTCACGGCTTGCAATTTTTCTTTTCACCGGCAAATTTTCAATAATTGAATTTTAACCTTTCAATGAATTAAAGGAGCCATGAGCAACACCGCCAAACTTGAACTGGATGGAAAAACTTACACGCTGCCCACCCTGACCGGCAGCGAGAACGAAAAGGCCGTGGACGTGTCGGCGCTGCGCGCGACCACCGGCTACATCACGATTGATGACGGCTACGGCAATACCGGCTCGTGCGTCAGCAACATCACCTTCATTGACGGCGACGCGGGCATCCTGCGCTATCGCGGCATCCCCATCGAGCAGATGGCGGAGAAATCGAACTTCATCGAGACGGCGTATCTGATCATCTACGGCGACCTGCCGAACCGTGCGCAGTTAAAGGCGTTCTCCGACCTGCTGACGGATCACCAGTATCTGCACGAGGACATGAAATATCATTTCGAGGGCTTTCCGTCGGGGGCGCACCCGATGGCGATTTTGTCCTCGATGATCAATGCGGCGAGCTGTTTCGACGACGGGCTGATGAACTGGAAATGGGGCAAGAACAAACAATTCGACATTTATGTGGCGAAACTGATCTCGCAAGTGCGGACGATTGCGGCGTATTCCTACCGCAAGTCGAAGGGGCTGCCGCTGATCTATCCGAAGCAGAACTACAAATACACCGCGAACTTCCTGCACATGCTGTTCTCGATGCCGTATGAGGATTTTGAGATCAAGCCGGAAGTGGTCAAGGCGCTCGACCTGATTTTCCTGCTGCACGCGGATCACGAACAGAACTGTTCCACTTCCACCGTCCGCATGGTGGCGTCCAGCCAGGCGAATCTTTTTGCAAGCTGCGCCGCCGGCGTATGCGCGCTCTGGGGGCCGCTGCACGGTGGCGCGAACCAAGCGGTGCTGGAAATGCTCGCCGAAATCCACAACTCTGGCGACGACGGCTCGAAATTCATCACGGCGGCCAAGGACAAGAACAGCGGCAAGAAACTCATGGGCTTCGGCCACCGTGTTTACAAGAACCACGACCCGCGCGCCACGATCATCAAAAAAGCGTGCGACGATGTCCTGTCCAAATTGCACATCACTGACCCGTTGCTGGACATCGCGAAGAAGCTGGAGGAGGCGGCGCTGAAGGATTCCTATTTCGTCGAGCGGAAGCTTTATCCGAACGTGGATTTTTACAGCGGCATCATCATGCGCGCCATCGGCATTCCGCTGGAGATGTTCACGGTGATTTTCGCCATTGGCCGGATGCCCGGCTGGATTGCGAATTACAAGGAAATCATGGAGGAGCCGAAGAGCCGCATCTACCGGCCGCGCCAGATTTACACCGGCAAGACCATCAATCCCTATGTCCCGCTCGACCAGCGGAAATAATCTGACGCGGCAATTTTTTTGTTGCAACCGGGACAAAGGCGCGGAAACTGCTGCATCCGCCGGAACTGTCCATGAGCAAAATCCTAGTAATTGACGACGAATCCTGGTTGCGCGAAATGATCCGGCTCGCGCTGGAGCAGCAGGGCTTCGAGGTTATCGAGGCGTTTGATAGCACCGACGGCAGCACCAAGGCGCGCCAATTCCTGCCCGACCTCATCCTCTGCGACGTCAACATGGACAAGCAGGGTTCCGGCTACACCACGCTGACCAAGCTACGCGAAGACGCCGCCACCGCCGCCATTCCATTCATCCTGATGACGGGCATGGCCGATTCCGCCGGCATGCGGCACGGCATGGAACTCGGCGCGGACGACTACCTGCCCAAGCCGTTCAAGGTGGACGAGCTTTACGCCGCCGTGAACGCCCGGCTGCGCAAGGTCAAAACCGTCCGCGACGACGCCGAGCGGAAACTCACCACGCTGCGCACGCACATCTCGATGATGATGCCGCACGAGCTGCGCACGCCGCTCAACGGCATCATCTCCAACGCGGAACTGCTCGCCACCGCCGCCGCCACGCTCGGCCCCGCCACCATCGCCGAGATGGGTCAGGAAATTTCCAAGTCCGGCCAGCGGCTCGAACGGCTCATTGAAAACTTTTTGTTTTACGCGCGGCTCGAAATGGTCGCCACCGACGCCGACAGCGTCATCGCCCTGCGCTCCGCGAAAATCGCCGCGCCGTCCAACACCGTCCGCCCCGTCGCCATCTCGCAGGCGGAAATGGCCGGCCGCCTGCCCGACCTCACGCTCGAACTTTCGGATGCCCCGCTGGCCATGGCCGAGGAATATTTCAAGAAAATCATCGCCGAGCTGGTGCAAAATGCCTTCAAATTTTCCGAGCCGGGCTCGTCGGTCCAGGTCAGCTTGAAAACCGCCGGCGAAGAAATTGAGTTTTCCGTCCACGACCACGGCCGCGGGTTTTCCACCGAACACATCCGGCACATTGACGCCTACGTCCAGTTCGAGCGGAAAATGAAAGACGAACAGGGCCTCGGCCTCGGCCTCGCCATCGCCAAAAAACTCGCGGAACTCCACGGCGGACGGCTCGCGCTGGCCAGCGACAAGGAAACCGGCACCACCGTCACCGTCCGGCTGCCCAAATCGAAAAATCCCTAACCGTTCTCAAAACGGAGCTTTCATGTAAATATCCGACAAGCCGGGAATGTAGATCAAATATTTCACCGGCTGGATGATTCTTCCAGGCCGGGCTATTTTAATGCCGTTTTCGGCAACATGGACCGATAGAAAAATAAGAACGATCCCAACCACCGGCGCAAAATCCACCTTGCCCGCGCGCAGCGGGATTTTTTTCAGCGGCGCCAGCATTTTTTGCGCGGTCACGTTGACGTATTTCCAAAACGGGTTTCTTCCGAAATAGACGTAGCTGTTCAGCAGGTGCAGCGCGAGAATCGCGCCCGCCGGAATTTTCCAGACCAGATAGCTGCCCAGCCCGATGACCAGCGACTGCTCCAGCCGTTGCGCCACGGAAACCGGCGGCGGCAAAATTTGGAGCCAGACCAGCAGCCAGCCCGCCAGCCACCAAAAGATCGCCGCGCCAAACACCGGCAGCAGGATTTTCGCCCAGCGCGGCCAGCCGTCCACGCGGCCCAGCGGAATTTTCACCAGGCTGTGAATCGGCTCCGGCCCGGACAGCAGCGACAAAAACAGCAGCCCGACATAAAAAATTCCCAGCGTCAGGCCGAAGCTCAAAAAAGAGAACAGGAGGATTCCCGAAAACCAGTCGCTCCGAAACGTCGGCGCAATCACGCCCAGTTCCAGTTTCCCGATCCAGAACGGCGCAAGCCACCGGTAGAAAACCGCGCGCAAAAAAAGCAGCGCGGCGAGGAAAACCAGCAGATGCCAGCGGCGGAGTTTTTTTGGCGCGGCGGGGCGCAGCGTGCCCATCAGCGTGGCCGGCGTCCGTTTCGCGAGCGGGTCGAAACGGAGGGAACGCCAGTTCAGCCACAGCAGCAGCCCGGCGAGGTTCAGGATGAAATCAACGATGCCCATCAGAGTGACATGAGACAAGTGACGGGTGACGAGGACAAGCGCACGATTGTCCGTCACTTGTGCTCACCGCACGTCACATCATTTTCAAAAGCGTGTCCGCCATTTCGCTCGGCGTCACGGCGATGCCGATGCCAGCGGCCTTGAACGCGGCGATTTTCGCCTCCGCCGTGCCTTTGCCGCCGCTGACAATCGCGCCCGCGTGCCCCATGCGGCGTCCGGGCGGCGCGGTGGCGCCGGCGATGAATCCGGCGACCGGCTTTTTGCAGTTTGCTTTGATCCACTCGGCGGCTTCTTCTTCCGCGCTGCCGCCGATTTCGCCGATCATGATGATGCCGGTGGTTTCCGGGTCAGCATTGAAAAGTTTGATGACGTCAAGATGCGACGTTCCGTTCACCGGATCACCGCCGATGCCGACGCAAGTGGACTGGCCGACGCCGCGCGAAGTCAGTTGCCACACCGCTTCGTAAGTCAACGTGCCGCTGCGCGAGACGACGCCGATGTTTCCTTTTTTGTGAATGTAGCCGGGCGCGATGCCGATCCGGCAGCCGCCGTGCGAATCCTTGCCTTCGCCGGGCGTGACGATGCCGGGACAATTCGGCCCGATGAGCCGCGTCCTGGTGTTGCCTTGCAGCGCGCGTTTCACGCGCACCATGTCGCGCACCGGAATGCCTTCGGTGATGGCGACGACGAGATCGAGGCCGGCGTCCGCGCCTTCGAGAATCGCATCGGCGGCGAACGGCGGCGGAACAAATACCGCGCTGGCGGTCGCGCCCGATTGTTTCACGGCTTCGGCAACGGTGTCGAAAATGGGAACCTTCTTGCCGCCGTGCTCAAAGAATTGTCCGCCTTTGCCGGGCGTGACGCCGGCGACGATGTGCGTGCCGTAGTCAATCGAGAGTTGCGCGTGCTTCGCGCCAAAGCTGCCGGTGATGCCTTGGACGAGAACTTTGGTTTGGGGTGTGACGAGAATAGACATGAGAAATTATTTATTACTTCGCTTTACGTTTATGGATGCAAAGAGTGTTGCCATCGGGATCAAAAATCATCGCCATCGAACAGACCGGCGTGGCCATCGGCTCGATGCGAAATTTCACGTCGTGCTTTTTCAGTTGCGCCATCGCGTCGTCAAAATTTTCCACTTCCAGCGCGACCGAACACCCATCGGGGCTCGGCTTGAACATTCCCGGCGCGCAGCCGAGCGACAGCGCATACGGCCCGAATTCATATTCCGTCCACTGATGTTCGCCCGCATTCACCACCGTCGTCGGTTTCAAGCCCAGCACGTCCTCATAAAATTTCCGCGCCCGCGCCATGTCGTTGACGGCGTAGCAACTAAAAGCGATTTCGGTGACCTTGAGCATAACCGGAGCGATAGATTAAGTTTTTATGGCACTAAAACTCAACTCTTTTCCCTATTGAAAACAAATCAAATCGCTAGCAGCAGCCGTTTGATTTCTTTAAGTCGGCCTTTAATGTCCTTTTTGGTGAGACGCGGAAATTTTCCGCCGAGCGTGATGAAATCCCCGTGGCGCGTGATTTTTAATTTATGTTCTTCCACCTCGATGGCCGTCACGCCCTTCTCGCTGGCGAGGATTTTCAGGTCGCCCACGGCCAGCAGCAATTCCACCGGCGGCGGCAACGGACCAAAACGGTCACGCAATTCTTTTTGCAAGGCGTCGAGCGCAGGCTTATCGGTGGCCTGCGCGAGCTTGCGGTAAATTTCGATGCGATGATGCGGCTCGGTGACGTAGTTTTCCGGCAACGTGCTGGCGTAGCCGAGAAAATCCAACGCGATGCGCACTTCCACGCGCGGCTTCACCTTCTCGCCTTTGAGCGCGCCGACGCTTTGCTTGAGCAACTGGCAGTAAAGTTCAAACCCGACGGCGGTGATGTGGCCGCTCTGCTCCGCGCCCAAAAGATTTCCCGCGCCGCGAATTTCCAAATCGCGCATCGCAATCTTGAATCCGCTGCCGAGCGAGGCGTATTGTTTCATCGCGCTGATGCGCTTGCGCACGTCCGTGAGCAGACGCGCGTGACGCGGCAACAGCAGATACGCAAACGCCTGATGCTTGTAGCGCCCGACGCGCCCGCGCAACTGGTAAAGCTCGCTCAAACCAAAACGGTCGGCACGATCAATGATGATGGTGTTCGCGTTCGGAATATCGAGGCCGCTCTCGATGATCGTCGTCGAAAGCAAAACATCCGCCTCGCCGTTGACAAAGGTCGTCATCACCTCTTCCAAATCGTCCGCGTGCATCTGGCCGTGGCCGATAACAATGCGCGCCGACGGCACGAGTGATTTTAATTTCGCCAGCATCGTGTCAATCGTCGTCACGCGATTGTGCAGGAAGAAAACTTGTCCGCCTCGATTCATCTCGCGCTGGATGGCGTCGCGGATGGTGCGCTCGTCGTAAGGCGTGGCAATCGTCTCCACCGGCAAACGGTCGTGCGGCGGCGTCTGGATCGTGCTCATGTCGCGCGCGCCGGTGAGCGCGAGGTAAAGCGTGCGCGGAATCGGCGTCGCGCTCAACGTCAGCACATCCACCATCGTCCGCAGCCGCTTGAATTTCTCCTTGTGGTGCACGCCGAAGCGCTGCTCCTCGTCAATGACGACCAGCCCCAAATCCTTGAACGCGATGTCGTCCTGCACGATGCGATGGGTGCCGATGACGATGTCCACCGCGCCCGCCGCGAGATTTTTTACAACTGCGTCTTGCTCGCGCCGCGTGCGAAAACGCGAGAGCAGTTCCACGCGAATCGGGTAATCCGCCATGCGCTCGCGGAAATTATTAAAATGCTGCTGCGC
>Ga0302278_10000319_pt1 | contig 63128 bp, 42 predicted proteins | sample III_Bog_N3_2_FD_194543 | JGI IMG/M metagenome (GOLD analysis project Ga0302278, IMG submission 194543) | Peat permafrost microbial communities from Stordalen Mire near Abisko, Sweden - III_Bog_N3_2 | ecosystem: Environmental > Terrestrial > Soil > Wetlands > Peat | place: Sweden: Abisko...
CGCGGTGATGGACAATCTCGTTTTCCTCGTCGTGCTCGACAAAGGTGGTAACGTGCTTGACCGACCTCCATCGCGCAATGTGACGGTTGTCTCCCTGGCCAAAGACACCATTCAATAGGCCCGCGGTGCAGAGCAGCCCGACATGGCCTCCATGCAGAGGCGTGATCGGCCGCCCAGTGGCTAAGTCTTCGTGTGGAGCGAGGAACGGCATTACTTGCTTCCACGCGCCGGAGTGCGGCAATAGGTCTTCAAGCAAGTCGTAGGGCAGGCCACGGTAGCTGAGAACTGTTTCGTCTGAAGGAGGGACTCGATATGGCTCGCAGGCATCGGGCGCCAATTCTGGCAACTCCTGATAGCTCCCGTTGAGGCCAATGCGCTGCAACAGGCGTTTGTTCGCGTCAATGGCCGAGCCGCGTATGTTCGAGCGCACGCCGAGCACGGCGATCTGGCGGAAGCGCACTGATTCCTCGTCGGTCATGCGGAAGACATTGAGCGCGGTGAAGTGCGAACTTAGCAGCCCAGCACATTCCATCAGCCGCTCGAAGGGAATGACCATCGCCAGCACGCCATCCATTGCCAGCCAGTGATAGGTGTGATCGAGAAACAGCCGCTCCATGCGGTTGTTCGCAACTTGACCAATCTCGGAGTCGTAGGGCGGATTCAGATAGAGCAGTGAAAAGGACTCCGGCTTAGCAACGGCGTCGAAGGCATTACCCTGGATGGCCTCGATGCCCTTCGATTGGGCAATGGCCGCCCGTTCGGCATCGAGTTCGACGCCGTAACGGCGAACGCCTGCGCTTTGTGTGACGATTTCGAGCGCCGTTCCTTGCCCGACGCAGGGATCGACAACCGACGCCGGATCTATAAACTCAAGCAGTGAGCGAAGCCGCACGGCTTCGCTTTCGGGAAGCGGGTAATAGCCCATCTTCAACCGTGCTGCGTTGCGCGCCATGGTTCCTCCTTGGGCGGTAAACTCTGGTGTGTGATTTAAAGCATATTTTGGCCGGAAATAAAGCATATCTTGGCCGGCGAGGGGTTGGATGCGAGCAGCTGTTGGGATCTGAAGCTCTACGTTGAGATACCGAGAGCCTTGCGGGCGCCTAAGTTACCAAACCCTGTGTCTTCCATTCGGTACAGGAACCCTGTGGACGCGCCACGCGGATTCGGTCCACCGCAGGTACTCGCTTCTGGAGTTCTGAGGCGATGATATGGTGCGGCCAACATATGCTTTATTCGCGGCCACAAATTGCTTTATCTCACACCTGGGTTGTGAATCAGGCCCACTACGCCGCTCTGGTCAATTCGATTTGCGTAGTAGGTGTGAAATGTCGAACCGATGCCGAGTTAGAGGGTGGACCCATCGGCGGTTGCGGCACCAGTTCGGCCAGCGGCCATATGGAGATGTTGCCGCAAAGGGCGCAGCATCCGCCGCTGGAGTTCGAGACCGAGGCGCAACTCTCGCAGTAGACGGCTTCGACAATTGGGATGCTGACGAGGCTGCGTCGCGGACGCACAATGCTGATTTCTCCCATGATTTCCCCCCGTGCTGAAACTGCTCTCTAAGCGACCTGCTGGTTGGCCAGGGATTCGAGTTCCTCAATCAATTGCTTTAATGCCGCAAGACTGGGAAGACATGTGGTGGTGGCAAACTTCAGGCTGTCCATGGCAGCGATGAACCTGGCGTCACCTGCGATCTCAACTAGTGCATGAAGCCGCTCAAATCCACGCGCCGCCGCCTGCATCCACTCGACGACACTCTTTTGTCGGTCGGCATTCGGGATCGTCCGGGCATCTTTACTGTGGCCCGCCCGCCGTAGGATCTCCTCGTAGATGTCCACTCCGAGAGTGCTGCGGAACCCCTCAATCGCGGCCGTCAGCTTGTGATCGACAGGGCCGCGCACATCGACAGCTTGGCCGTTCGCCCGAGCTACGATCATGCCCGGCGGCAGCGCCCACTCGGGCAGAGTCGGAATTGCCATCGGCTCGCCGCGGGAATTCAGCCGCACGCGAGTCTCCCCGAAGCGGTAAAGGTAGCGGCCCAGCCCGAAGCAACTGCAGGCACGCTTGAATGCTTGGGCGTCTGCGGCCGTCACTGCGTTTTCCCGGTCGGCCCACTCCTCTCCGGTTCCGACATGGCTGCCCAGCCGCATGATCGTTACGGCCGTCGCCACCAGCACCTTGCTGGTGACGATCGCCTTGCCCCGCTCCATGCGGCAGAGCGACGGCACGGTCGAGATCGTATACTCGCGCGTCCAGCCCGACGGCGTGAAGAGCTCGTTGAGCCGGTCCGTGTAGGCGCGCGGATCGGCAAAAGGCAGAATGACTCCGCTTCGACCATTGTCGAAGGTGCGCATCACGCGCCACTTGATCAGCGCCGGATCGAACGGCGCTTCGAGCTGCGCAAAGAGCTTCTCGCGCTCGGCTTCTGCAAACTTCGTTGCGGCCATGCTTCACCTCCTTGGGCTGGGGGACTGCGTTTCCAGCCGTAAAGAACTGAGAGCGTCCAAAGGGCGCTCACGTGCAAATTGAGATGGACCTGGAGAGCTTGCCTGTACCTGGCAAAGTTTAACCATCTAAACTGCAGATATATTTATGGTTACGTTGGCTCGGGAAGTTAACTTGTGATTCTTGGATACTCGGCGACTTAAGGGGAGCAATCTTGCATTTCCGCCCCAAAGGTATTGATCAAGTGGTAATTTCCGGGTAGACGGTGATCCTGGCGGAACCAAGAATATCGCCCCTGATCTCTCGATGAGTGACTCGATTAGGAATCAATCCAGATGCCGGATGCGTCACTTCAAAAAGTCCATTTCCCAGTATCTAAATCAACATCTCCAATCAAGTATTTGGAAATGAGCAATTGAGCGGCACAACCATTCGCAATGTAATTCAAAATTGATCGGCGGGGTTTTCGGAATCCGCTCGATTTCGGACGGGCAAAAGAGCGCAGTAACACCGCCAACGCACTATGCGGTGCCGTACGTCGTGCCAAGCCATCGACCCTTTGCCTGCTTGTCCTAATTCTCGGTGAGCGTCAAGGTTGCTGTCTGCTGAATCGTCCCCGATGTTGCCGTCACAGTGACTGTGTAACTCTGTGGTGAACCGCCGCCACCGCCGCTTCCGCCACCACCGCCGGTAGTGCCGCCACCGCCGCATCCGGGGAGCAGAACAGCACAGGCGAGAAGCAGAGCCACCAATGCTCCGCCCAGCGGGCGCGGCCGTCTCCAAACAACGAAGAAAACCGCGATCGCCAACCCGGTTGCCGGCAGGAATGGACGCGAGTCTGGCCGCACTACACTGGCCCGCGAACTCCTGGCGATTGTGAGCTGCGTCGTCGCGGCCGATCCAGAAGGCGTGACAGTTGTGGGATTGAACGAGCACGTCGCATCTGCCGGTAATCCGGAGCAGGCGAAGCTCACCGCGGACTTGAAGCCATTCTGCGGGGTTACCGTCAGAGTGACAATTCCCAGGCCACCAGCTGGCACCGTCAACGAGGAAGGCGACGTACTGAGCGTGAAACTTGCAGGCGGCAGGTTGATTGTGTATGTGCCTGAGGCCACAGCACTGCTTGAATAGCCCGAGCCCGCCGCAATGGCCTCAATGGTCATCGTGGACGAGACCGAGATTGGATTCGACGCTGAATACACGGCGGAGGAAGTCGTAGGCACGGTTCCGTCGGTCGTGTAATAAATGGATGCTCCCGGCGTCGCGTCCGCGAGGGTCTCGGAGCCACGCCTCAGCCGCAAGCTTGCGGCCATTCTCGATGTCCCTTCAGTGGACCTGCGGACGCCGCCGCCGGCAGATGACGATCCTACGGCTCCTCCCAGAGGCATCGTTGCATTCCAATTCCCGGAGTGGTTCATCGTTCAAGGAGCCGAACGGCAAGAAGACGGTAAGTCACGCACCCGGCTGTTGGTACACAGGAAATCGCTGACCAGAGGCAAGTTCATCGATCGAGATCAGAAGAAACGCTCCGTCGTGCCTGTCCGATTCGTCCGGGCCTGTCGTGCGGGACACATTGGGGATATTGACTGGTATGCCTTCGTGCACAACGGCCCGTCAGACTGCGCAAAACAAGTTCGCCAGCTTTTCATCGACGAGCGCGGTACCAGCGGAGACTTAACTGAAGTTTGGGTCCGCTGCGAGTGTGGAAAGGCAGAACGCAGCATGGCGCAAGCGGCCGTTCTCGCCAACAAAGCACTTGGATCGTGTGATGGCGCACGTCCCTGGCTGGGGGCATATACCAAGGAGACTTGCGGTGAACCCAGCAGGCTGCTGATCCGCTCCGCATCCAATGCTTACTTCCCGCAGCTTATGAGCGTGATCTCACTTCCAGATAGGGATCAGGCGATCAAACAGACGGTGGATCGCATATGGAACTATCTGGAGGCTGTTGACGAAATGGGCCAACTTCAATACGAACGCAAGAAGGCTGCCGTTAAAGAGGCTCTAGATGGTTTCTCGGACGAAGAGGTTTTCGAGGAGGTTCAGTCGAGGAAATTGGGAGGATTAAGGAGCGAGAAGTCCGTCAAGGTCGCGGAACTTGAAACATTGATCGCCGCTAAGGACGAGATCGGGGATGATCACCCGGACGGCGTCTTCTACGCTCGTAGTCTTCCGCGAAAGGTCTGGGGTCGACCATGGATGGCTCCGATCCAACGGGTTGTGCTAGTACACCGGCTGCGGGAGGTTGTCGCCCAGGTAGGCTTCACGCGGTTTGAATCCGCCGCGCCTGACACTGAAGGTGAACTGGATATCGGAGTGAAACGAGCGGCTCTGGCGCGAGAGGTTTCCTGGCTCCCTGCGTTTGAGAACAAGGGTGAAGGAATCTTTCTCCAGTTCAACAAGGAAGCAATAAAGACGTGGATGGATAGAACCAGTGTTGGTGCTCGTGCCGTGGCACTTGGGGAGGGCTACGAAGCCTGGCGCAAGGAGCACTCGGGCACAAACCGTAAGCCGCCGAACTTGGCCTATCTGATGATGCACTCTTTTTCGCATCTCCTGCTGACAGCGGTGGCTCTGCGATGCGGGTACCCGGCCAGTTCCATTCGTGAGCGGATTTACGCTTTTCCCGAGATTGGGTTTGGCATTCTGCTCTATACCGGCACATCTGACGCAGAAGGTACCCTAGGCGGACTGGTGCAGTTGGGCAGGCAGATTGATGAAGTGGTTAAGAGCGCTTTGGACCTCGGGATGCTCTGTTCAAACGATCCCGTGTGTGCTCAGCATGATCCCTCGAACCCGCATGAGCACCGGTTTCTTCATGGTGCAGCGTGCCATGGATGCCTCCTGATTTCGGAAACAAGCTGCGAACAGCAGAACGACTTCCTTGATCGCTCGCTCGTCGTTCCAACTGTGCAGAACCTTGGCGCAGAGTTATTCTCGGAGATTATTGCGAATGAAGGAAGCCCTGCTGTCGCTGTCGCCGACTGAACTGAGGACGCTCGCAGCCAGCGTGCGTAGCGGTCGGTTGTGTGCCCCTTATTCGGCATCCAGCCTGGGCCGATACGTGGCTGAGCCAACTGCGGCTCTTGTGTCTGCACATCTTCAGGAGCTGTCCGATACCGGCATGAATCCGGTTGCAACCGGCTACTCGCTCGATTTACTCGCGTCTGCTCGCTCGGAGACTGCCTCAATCGACGATCTCATCGACCTGGTCTTGACCGGTCCTCCAATAGCCGGCGCAGAGAATCGGGACACGGGCGTGGTTGTCAGCGATCTGTTTCGGCAGGCGGAAGAGACCATTCTGATAGCCGGCTATGCGGTATACCAAGGGCAGAAGGTTTTTCGTGCTCTGGTGGAACGGATGGTTGAACGGCCATCACTCAAAGTTCGAATGTTTCTCGATATTCAAAGAAAGCCTGGTGACACTTCATCGTCCGCCGAACTGATTCGGAGGTTTGCCCATCGATTCCAAACTGAAGAGTGGCCACACGGGAAGCCTTTTCCTGAAATCTTCTATGACCCACGTGCGCTATCGACTGTCCGTTCCAAACGCGCTGCTCTTCATGCAAAGTGCGTAGTAGCTGACAGCCGGGATGTCTTTGTGTCGTCCGCCAACTTTACCGAAGCCGCTCAGGAGCGGAATGTCGAAATCGGGCTTCTGCTTCATTCCACCTCAGTTGCCGAGAATCTCACTCGATTCTTTGACGCTCTTTGCGCAACAGGGAAGTTTCTCAAGGCCCTTTGAGGGCTGTGCAATGGGACAGTATTATCGCTGGTTCAAGGAGCCAAAATATGAGTCGCTACCGCGGCCAAATCCGTGAGGTCGTCAACCGCAATACAGTGGTCAGTCTCGCTCTGGAGCAAGGCTTCAATGCATTTCTACCTGTCTATGATGGGGGAGTGGATTTCATTCTGTACCGCGAGAGCGACGGCGAAATGCGCAAGGTTCAGCTCAAGAGTCGCTGGACAATCGATCGGAAATATATTGGTCGCGACATATGGGTTGCATTCCCAATCGCCGGTGACTGGTACCTGGTGCCGCACGAGAAGATGTTAACGGCTGGGGAAGCCGATGGCGTAACCCAAACCGCCTCTTGGATCGAGAACGGTGCCTATTCGCGACCGAGGCTATCCGCATCTGCGATCAGCCAGTGCGAACCATACCGGTTTGCTCCAATTGCGGAAGTGGCCGCCAAGGCTGCGAAGGATGAAGCCGAATGACCCACGTGGTTGAGGGAGCCTAGTCGGCTCGGCCAACGACCTCTCCCCGTAATCCCTGTAAAATTGGAGTTCGAGCAAAGCGAGGGTCTGCGATGGCGAACAGATACGGAGAAGCAGCACTCATTGCCGCCCGCGAAGCCGCTTCTCCCAAGATCAGTCCGGCAGTTCGATGGGAAAGCGCGATGGCAAAGCTATATCCGACCAGCCCGTCGGCACGGAAGAAGGGCTGCCCACGTGGAGCATTTCTGGGCCTCTGCGAAGAGGGGTTGGTTAGAGGCATTCCCGCTGGGCGCTACACATCGTCAAAAGACAATAAGGAATACGCGGTCCGGGCTGCGGCATTGCTGACCGAAGGGAAGCAGAACTGGTCTATAAGTTCACTGTGGAGGGCAGTGGCGATCGATCCGGAGAAGACGCACAACAGCCAAATGGATGTTGTGCTTGCTCTATGGAATAACGATCTCATCCTGCGGAAGCCGTGAGCCGTTGAAGGCGACCGGTGGGATGAAATTCCCGGCACTCGTTCCAACCTCCTTGTGAGTTCGGGACGGACGGGTGGGACGGCCGAGGCATGAGATGAACGAATTATTGAGCAGATTGTCTTCGTACCACCTCTTCAACTACCTGTTGCCGGGGTGTCTATTCGCGGTCGTGGCATCGAAATTCACACATCACCAGGTCATTCAGCAGAATCTGGTGTTGGGCCTCTTTCTCTATTACTTCTATGGATTGGTGATCAGCCGTCTTGGCTCTCTTGTTTTGGAACCTTTCCTCAAGCGCGTACGATTCCTGAAGTTTTCTGATTACGGCGATTTTGTTATCGCGTCCAGAGCGGATCCCCAAATTGATGTGCTTTCTGAGACAAACAACATGTATCGGACACTCTGCAGCCTTCTGGCGGTTTTGGTTGTTTTGTGGGCGTGCTCTTTGGTCGAGACGAAATGGCCATGGTTAAGTAGTTGGGAACTGCCATTGCTGATCGGGTTCTTGATAATGCTTTTCCTGCTGTCTTACAGAAAGCAAACAATGTATATAACCAACAGGGTCAAGGCGAGTCTGCCGAAATGATCACCGAGGTATGCATTCGATGTTTACGTTTACGATATTCAACGTTGGCCACGGCTTTTGCGCATACGCCACGACACCAGGCGAAGTAGATATTCTTTTCGATTGTGGCTATGATGACGATTTGATGTTCTACCCTTCGACCTACTTTTCCGATAGAAACATCTCGCACATCCATAACCTCACGATCAGCCACTTCGACCAGGATCATATATCTGATCTCGAGAGTCTGCGGGAGACTATCAAATTCGACGGCATCTCTCGGAACAAGTCCATACCAGCGGATTTCATCAAGAGGCAAAAACGCAATCAAGGCGGCATAACATCTGCCATGGCCGTCGCGATCGAAATGCATTCAGAGTGGACGTCGCCCCTGTCCATTTCGCCAAACTACGGGGGTGTGCAGGTAAGGCGTTTCTACAATGATTATCCGGCGTTCACCGACTTCAACAACCTGAGTTTGGTGACGTTCCTTGAATACCAGGGTTGCGGCATTGTTGTCCCCGGCGACTTGGAGGGGGCCGGCTGGAAGATGCTCCTAGAGAACAGTACTTTCTGCGAATGCCTCAAGAGAACGAACTACTTCATCGCATCCCATCATGGAAGGAATGAGGGATATTGCGAAGAAGTTTTCGATTACTGCAAACCCAAACTGATCATTTTGTCGGACAAGGGAATCGTTCACAAGAGCCAGGAGCACGACTACACGAAGCACGCTGCTGGTTTACCTGACAACGGCGGGGGAACTCGACGAGTATTGACGACACGAAGTGACGGGCATATCCGAATTGAAAAGCCGGCAGGAGAGCCCGTTTCAGTGATCTACAATCTTGAACTCTAAAGCGCGGCGTGCGGCTTGGATCAGGATATCGACATCGCAATAGTTGACCTCCTGACCTCTGCTTTTTCATTCTGGCGAGGGTTCGATTAGGGTGCTGAAGCCTTATTTTAGGTGCTTTTGGGCGCTTTCTGAGCCATCAGTGCGCTGTAGAATCAATGAGTTACGATTCAGACTCTAACTGTCACGGCAGAGGTCGCGGGTTCGAGCCCCGTCGTCCCCGCCATAAACCAATCAGAATCAATGGTTTACGGCATAGAAAAGTGACAGTTAAAACCCTACGGGACCCTGCGGTACGGAACTTCTAAATCGTACCAACCTCAAGCCAACAACAACCCAATCTGTCTCTGCCTTGCACTGCGCTTGTCTGGCGAAGAATGATCGTCCGTTCATACGCCGAGTTCAGCTAGAGATTTGACTCACGTCAATCCCCAATCAAACCCTCCGCCGTTCGACGATCCGTGATAAGGACGTCGAGCCAATCCCCGCGTAAGGCGGCCAGGATGGCGCTCAACTTCTTCTTTCCGCCGGCGATGCCGATTACGCGATCGACAGCGCGCAAATCTGTTGCTTCAATACCAATGACACGTTGCATGAGGGGAGACTTGATGGGGACACCTCGCGCATCGAAATAGCGGAAACAGATGTCGCCGACAGCGCCCAACCGGCCTAACTTCGCCCGCTCCTCCGCGGAAAAGACATTTCCGCTACTGGTGAGAAGTCGCGATGGCTCCATTGAGCCAATACCCACTAGAGCAACATCGAGACGCTTGAAGCTCTCAACAGCCGCTCGAATCGTTGGCTCACGGGAAAGCACGCGACGCGCTTCTGCTGTGGCCACTACGGCTGGAGATTGGAGAAGAATCGCACTTGCGCCGACCGCACCCGCGAGGCGCTGTGCCAGGTAGATGGCTGCTTCCTGCTGAACATCGGCGTTGCCCACCCCGCCCAGGATTTGCACCACTTTTCCGCCCTTGGCGTAACTTCCCAGATGGAGTGCATCCACCATGGCAAACAACGATCGGCTCCAGGAGGAGATACCGATGTTGATTCCTGGCTTGAGCGTGGTTTCGAGGTAATATGCCGCCGCGGCTCCGAGATCGCGAACTAACGGGTCCTCTTCAGTTGAGCCATCGATGACTACCGCATCCTTCAAGGAATAGGTGGCGATGAGTTGGTCTTCGAGGTCGGAATATATTCCCGGAGGTGTCGCGACGCTAAAGCGAATAATGTTCATGTCACGCGCCCGCTTAAGCAGGCGCGAGACAGTGGATTGATGGATCTGTAGCCTATCTGTGATTTCCTGCTGGCGAAGGTTCTGCATGTAGTACATGCGGGCCACCTTGGCCAGCAGGCGAAGCTCATCTTGGCGGGGCATAATCCCTATTGTGTCATAAAAAGTGGCATATGCATCAAAATGCAGGCAAAGGCGGCAGGTCCGATGGCCGTTGGTGGTGGTAGACCTCCCAACCCAGATAGCGGCCAAAAGCTTCCGCGACCGCGGCCGCCGTATGGCTGCGATTCATGGCGGCGTGGTGCTCAAAACCGTTCTGGCAGATCACGTGCATCAGCCCGGGCAGTCCTGCCACCTTCACCACCGCGCGTGTGCCGAAGGTCTTTAGCGGATCGTTGGTGAATTCGCCTTCGCCCACGTAGGCGGTGATTTTCCCGCTGAGATCGTCGGTGCTCACGCGGCCGAAGGTCACGGGACCAGCAAGCGTGCGGCCTTCCAGCGCGCCGAAGGTGTTTTCTTCGCCGAGCGTGGTGCCGAGGATGGGCGCCGTGGCAATGCGGATGTCGGGCAGAAAGTCCTTGGCCCAGTTGCCGCAGTGGAAGAAGACGCATTTCTCGGGATCGCCGCTGTAATTGTTGTTCCAGTCGACAAGCGCGCTGGGCGAACCGCCGGCGAGTTGCAGCGCGTACATGCCTACCACGCCGGCAATATCCACTTCACAGGCGGAGGGCAACATCTGCTCGCTCATCATCGACATGATGGTGCACACATTCACGCCAAAGTTCTTCTGAAGCGAACTCCAGCACTGGATAGCTGTCGCGGTGATCGAGAGCGATTGCATCCAGTCGTCCACCACCAGCGCGAACTTGGCCATGCGCACGATAGCCTCGTCGGGGACCTTGGTCGAATCAGCATACGACCGAATCTGCTCGACGCGCTGCCGCACACGCTTGTCGTCGCTGGAGATTTTGGCCGCGTTGCCAAAAACTTCAGAAAGGTCGATGGTGTTCACCGTGATGCCCGAGGCTTCAAGCAGCTTTTCGCTGTAGCGCGTGGTATTGAAGGCGTTGGGCCGCGCTCCCACAGCGCCGATGCGCATGCGGCTCAAGCCGCGCACCACCTTGCAGGTCTGGACGAACTGCACCAGGTCCTCACGGAAGCGCGGATCGAGAATCGCCACGGTGTGATCGCGCGTGAGCGAGTACGGAATGCGGTACTGGCGAAGGTTATTGCAGACCGATATCTTGCCGCAGAAGGCGTCCCGCCGGCGGTCTAGACCGAACTGATCGAGATCGTCCGGGCAAGCCTGCACCAGAATCGGAATGTGCGTGTCGGCCAGACGAATCGAGTCGGCAACGCCCTTTTCATCGCCAAAATTCGGCAGGCAGACCAGGATGCCTTCGATGCGGTCGCGGTTTTTGCGCAGCAGCTCGCCGCATTTTTGCGCGTCGGCCCAGGTTTCAACCGCGCCCAGCTTCGATTCTTCCGGCGAAAGCCAAACCGGTTCGATCTGGAGTTCGGAAAATAGCTTGGTCAGGTCCTTGCGTGCTTCAGAGATCAGCACGTCAGGAAAAAAGTCGCGATTGCCGACAATGACTCCGAGACAAGTGGAATTCGCCATGGCGTTCACCTTACCTTTTCGAAATTGCGGTAGCTTTCGGCATTGTTCTTGGTCACCAGTTCGCATGGAATGATCTGCAACTCCGGCTGGCCAGTCGAACCCGTGTTCAGAAACCGGTCCGCCTCATCCACCGCGAGCCGGGAAATCAACACCGCAGGTTGCAGGGCGGTGGCCCGCAAGTCACCGCGCTGAATGGCGTCGATCGCATCCGGACTTCCGTCGAATCCGGTAATTTGCACATTCAACTTCCCGGCAGATTTCAACGCTGCCGCCGCGCCCAGAGCCATGGTGTCGTTTCCTGCAATGATGCCTGCGATGTTTCCATGCGCCTGAAGCATGGTCTCCGTCTTCTGAAATGCCTCCGCCTGGGACCAATTCGCGGACTGTGCGGAGACGCGCTTGAGATTCGAATACCGATCGAGCACGGCGTGAAAGCCCTGGGTGCGAATCTGCGCGTTGGTGTCGGATTCCTTTCCCAGTAACTCTGCATACTCGCCACTTCCATTCATGGCGCGCGCGAACTCCGCCGCAACCAGCCGCGCACCCTGATCATTGTCCGAGATGATCTGTGCCTTCGCAATGCCGGTGGCATCGATTTCGCGATCGATCAGGAACACCGCGATGCCCGCCCTGGTGGCGCGCCGCACCGCCGAGACAGTTGCATCGGCGCCGGCATTATCCAGAATGATTGCTGCAGCGTTGGAGGCGATCGCGGCATCCACCAGATTGTCCTGGCGGAAGGCATCGTCTTCATGTGCGTCCACGCGCACACGATAACCGAGTTCCAGTGCGCGTGCCGCAGCGGCGTCCGCTTCGGCCTTGAAATAAGGATTGTCCTGCGAGGGAACAATCACCACGATCAATCTCCTGCGGTGCTCGTCGCGGTGACAGCCTGCGCACGCAAGCAGAAGCGCCAATGCGCAACTCAGGCCGGCAAGAGAGCGAAGCATCATGATTGGCCCTCTTTTGTGCTCGCGGTTGTCAGATAAGGCAGGATCCGGACCTCCAGCCGCGTCTGCAACTGGTCGAGCCCCACGGCCACCACGATCACCACGCCTTTGATTACGATCTGCCAGAACTCTGAGACGCCCAGCATCACCAGGCCGTCGGCGAGCACGCCAATCACAAAGGCGCCGATCAACGAGCCTGTGACCGAGCCGCGGCCGCCCATCAGCGATGTTCCGCCCAGCACCACGGCCGCGATGGCATTCAGCTCGAAGCTTTCGCCGGTTGCCGGATGCGCAGCTTCTAATTGCGCCGCGATGATGAGCCCCACCAACGCCGCACAGAACGCCGAAAAAACATACGTGGCCAGCTTTACCTGCGCGACGCGAATGCCCGCCAGACGCGCCGCGCGCTCATTGCCGCCGATCGCATAGATGTGCCTGCCGAAGGGAGTCTTGGTTGCCACCACCCACGCGACAGCGAAAAGCGCCACCATCATCCAGACGGGCGTGGGTACGTGCAGCAAAAAGCTTTGGCCGAACGCAGGAAATCCCGTGTTGCCTCGCGCCGGCGCGCCGCCGAGATTGGGAAATGTTTTTCCGTTCGAGATTAGCAGCGCAGCGCCGCGTGCGATATAGAGCGTGCCCAGTGTCGCGATAAACGGAGCCACGCCGGCTTTTGCCACCAGCCATCCGTTCAGCGCGCCCACCAGCAGGCACGCACAAATCGTAAGCAGAATGACGATGGCAACCGGCGGAAAGTGCGTGGCGCCGCCGAAGGAGAGTCCCTGCGTGAGAAGATAGCCAGCTACCATGCCGCCGAGTCCCGCAATGGAGCCCACGGAAAGATCGATACCACCGGTCAAAATAACGAAGGTCATGCCCACTGCCAGGAGTGCAGTGATAGCCACGTGCTTGGTGAGGATCGAGAGATTGTTGGAGGTGAGAAATTCCGGCGCGAGCGCCGAGAACAGGATGAGGAGTATCAACAGCACCAGAATGGCGCGGGCCCGCAGCAGGAGCAGAACCAAGCGAGCCGACGCTACCCCAAACCGATTCGCGCGCGGTTGGCTGGGCGTTTCAGATCTCATGCTGTACCTCCTGCGTGGCGCGCCGGGGCCGCACTGGCCGCAACGGCGACCGAGGGGCTGGCAGCGGCGAACAAGCCATCATCGCTCAGTTGGTCGCGTGCGAACTCAGCGGAAATTCGCCCCTGGCAGAGCACAAGCGCGCGCGCGGCGAGCGCCTGCGTCTCTTCGATCTCCGATGACGTGAACACGATGCTCAGTCCTTTCGCCGCCAATTCGCGCAGGATACCGTAAATCTCGGCCTTTGCGCTCACATCGACACCGCGCGTCGGCTCATCCATCAATAAAACCGAAGGCGAGCACATCAGGCAGCGGGCCAGCAGCACCTTCTGCTGATTTCCTCCCGAGAGCGTGGTCACGGGAAGTTCGACGTCCTTTGCGGCGATATGCAATTGAGCCGCAAGCTTGCGCACGCGCTGCGTTTCTTCGTCGCGCGAAAGAAAGAGGCCGGTCTTCGCCGCCATTACAACATTTTCGCGAATCGAAAGCTCAGGGAACAGCCCGTCTCGTTGCCGGTCTTCAGGCATCAGAACCATCCCCGCCCTTAATGCGTCACGCACGCTGCCAGTGCGAATTGTCTGTCCGCGAACGGCGACAACTCCCGACGCAATCGGCCGCAGTCCGGCAAGCGCTTCCAGCAGCTCGGTGCGGCCCGCACCCAACAGCCCGTAGACTCCAAGAATTTCGCCTTCGCGCACAGAGAAGCTGACATCGTGTACCGGCGCTTGTGCCGCTTCATCGCCGACTGAGGCGGGGAGTGTGAGGCCGCTTACTGTCAGCACCACAGAATGAGACGGCGAGCTTGTGCTCGACGTGTCGTGGGCGCCTTCCTTGCGGCCAGACATCCGCTCCACGATCCACGCGCGCGTCGCATCGGCGCGTGTTGCTTCGCCCACCACGCGCCCCGAGCGCAACACGGTGAATCGATCCCCGAGATGAAGCAGTTCATGCAGCCGGTGCGAGATATAGATGATGGTCACACCGGCGCGCTTCAAATCCGCAATGACTTCGAAGAGCGACTCCGCCTCCGATGCCGAAAGCGCGGAGGTCGGCTCATCGAGAATCAAAATCCGCGACCCCTGATCCAGGGCGCGTGCGATCTCCACCACCTGCCTGCAACCCAGCGACAATCTTCCCGTTTCGATGGACACATCCATGGGCTTGCGCAGGGGTCGCAGCGCGGCGTTAGAGCGCTGGTCTTGCGTCGCTTGATCGACGAACAGCGCCGCACGGCATAGCTCCCGGCCCGCGAAGATGTTTTCGCTGATCTTCAGATTGGTAAGCGCAAGCAACTCCTGATAAACAATCGAAATTCCCATCGCCGCAGCGTCGCGTGGTGTGTGCAACGCGACCGGCCGGCCCTCGAGAAGCAACGTGCCTTCATCGGCTCTTTCCGCGCCCGCTAAAATGCGCATCAGTGTGGACTTCCCGGCGCCGTTTTCGCCGATGAGCACATTCACTTGCCCGCGGTAGACGAGGAAGGTGACACAATCAAGCGCGACGTTGCCCGGATAGCGCTTCGTGATATTGCACGCTTCCAGAATGACCTCCGCATCGGGCTGATTCACCTGACTCATGCGACACGCTCCGCAGTGAGCCGCGCGCGTTGGACTGCGAGCCGCCACGCGCTGCGCAGACGCTCGCGTTCGGTCTGTGATTTCTTCGGCTCGAATGGCTGCATGCTCTTAGGCAGCGCAGCTAACTCATCCAGCCCGCGCCACCAACCCAAGGCAAGACCACCTAGCAACGCCGCGCCGCGCGCCGAGAGATCCTCCTGCGTGGATCGGTGCACGGGCCGGCCAAGAACATCGGCCTGCATCTGTATGAGCGAATCGTTGCGCGTGGCGCCGCCATCGGTGAGCAGAATCGGCAATGTCACTTGCGCGGCGTCTTCCATCGCTTCCAGGACGTCGGCGACTTGAAAAGCGATGGCGTCTACCGCGGCCCGAGCCAGATGCGCGGCCGTGTGCGAGCGCTCGACATTGGTCATCAGGCCGCGTGCAGCCGAGTCCCAATAGGGCGCGCCGAGTCCGACCATCGCAGGCACCAGAATCAGGCCGGCCGCGTCAGGAACGGTTGCGGCCAGGGTCGCGGCATCTTCAATAGGATGCGCAAGGCCGAGAAATTCGCCCACCCACTGCACGGTCGCGCCGCTCATGGCGATGTTGCCTTCGAGCGCAAAGTGCGCGCCGTCTGCACCCGACCACGCCACGGTGCGCGCCAGTTGTTTCGCTTCGGTCACGAGATCCGCCGTGAGCATCATCAACGACGAGCCGGTGCCATAGGTTGCTTTCACCGTTCCTGGTTCGTAACGGCCGTGGCCCACAAGCGCGGCGTGTGAGTCGCCGATCATGGCCACGATGGGAACACCTTTGAGCTCGGGAATCGCTGCGCAGGTTCCGAAATTCCCGCTCGATGGGCGCACTGCGGGCAACGCGGCAAGTGGAATCCCGAAAAGATCACTCAGAACAAGATCCCACTCGAGCGTGGCCAGGCTGAGCAGCGCGGTGCGTGAGGCATTCGTATGGTCGGTCGCGTGCACCTTGCCCGCGGTCAGGTTATAAAGCAGCCACGCGTCGACTGTGCCCAGATGCAGCTCGCCTCGTGCGGCCTGCGATTGTAGATCGGGATGCCGATCGAAGAGCCACGCCCACTTGGTCGCGCTCAGCAGAGGATCAAGCGGAAGTCCGCTGATGGATTGAATGGTTACGGAATGTTCGCGAAGCCGATCGCAGACTGGCTCGGAACGGCGGCACTGCCAGGTGATGGCGTTGCCCACAGGCTTGCCCGCAGCGGAGCTTCCCGCGGCGGCGCGATGCCATGCGACCGCGGTCTCGCGCTGATTTGTGATGGCAATTCCAGCGATGCATGCGCGCTCCGACTGCGCATGGCGCACACAATCCGAGATGACCTGAACGACCGACTGCCAAAGCGCAACTGGGTCCTGCTCCACAAAGCCGGGCTGTGGCTGCAGTATTTCAAGCGGCGCGGAGGCCCGATAGGCCGTGCAGCCCTCGCGATCGACCAACAACGCTTTCGTGTTGGTCGTGCCCTGGTCAATCGCGAGAATCCATTCGCAGGCCATCTATCCCTCGCGCGCCAACAGTTCCAGAGCCGCGCGTTCGATCCCCGCCGCGGTCAGCCCAAAATGTTCGAGCAAAAACTCAGCCTTGCCCGTGGGAGCGAAGACGTCGGGCACGCCCAGGATGCGCATGGGAGTGGGATGTTGCTGCGCAAGCACTTCGGCTATTGCGCCGCCCAATCCGCCGGCCGCGAGCGCTTCTTCAGCAGTTACGATGCCGCGCGTGGTGCGGGCCGCATCGAGGATGGCCTCATGATCGAGCGGCTTCAAGGTGCTCATGTTGAGCACGCGCGCCGAAATGCCACGCACCTCAAGCGCTTTGGCCGCATCGAGGGCCCTGCACACCATCAGGCCGTTCGCGATCAGCGTCACGTCGGAGCCCTCGCGAAGGCGCACTGCCTTGCCTAAACGGAATTCGTAATCGTCGCCATGCACGCGCGGCACGGGCAAGCGCGCGATGCGCAGAAACATTGGCCCCTCGTGCACGAGCGAGTAGCGCATGACAGCCGCGGTCTCCACGGGATCGGCCGGAACAATCACGGTGAGATTGGGCAGCACACGCATCCAGGCGAGGTCTTCGATGGAGTGGTGCGTGGGACCGAGCTGTCCGTAAGCCATGCCCGGCGACATGGCGCAAAGCCGGACATTAGTTTTGGAATAGGCGAGGTCAACTTTGATCTGTTCCATTGCCCGTGCGGTCAAGAAGCACGAAGCGGCGCATAGATATGGGATCATACCGCTGTTGGCCAGCCCACAACCCACTCCCACCAGGTTTTGCTCGGCGATGCCGACATTGATAAAACGATCCGGATATTTGGTTTTGAAGCTCTTAAGCTTTGCAGAGGACAGGGAATCGTTGATCACGGCGCATACGCGTTGATCCTGCGCCGCCAGTTCCTCCAGCACGGAGGAGTAGGCGACACGGCAGTCGAATAATGCCTGCTCCTCTATGACCTTGGGTTCGTCTACCTTGTCCACGATGCTCACCAGTTTACCTCCACACCCAGTTCCCGGCCGGCCTCAACCAACTGTTCGCGCGTAGGAACGCCGTGGTGCCATGCCGGCTTGTTTTCAGCGAATGAAACACCGTTGCCTTTTATCGTGTGGGCAATCAGACAGGTGGGCTTTCCCGATTCAATTGGTAACGCGCTGAAGCGCTCGAGAAGTGCCTCCGGATCGTGGCCATCGACCTCCGCGACGGAGAAACCGAAGGCCCGCCATCGCTCTGCCAGAGGCTCCATGCGCAACGTATTCTCAGTGAAGTCTCCTTGCTGAAGTCGATTCCGATCGACGATGACGATCAGGTTGTCGAGGCCGTAGTGCTGCGCTGTCATCGCGGCCTCCCAGTTCGAGCCCTCCTGGAGTTCTCCATCGCCGGTAAGTACAAATACCCGCCACGATTCATGCCGCATTCTGGCGCCAAACGCAGCACCGACTGCAATCGGAAGGCCATGTCCAAGCGGACCCGTATTGGCTTCCACTCCCGGCAACGCTTTCCGATCGGGGTGGCCATTGAGCATCGAAAGCGGATCCATGAAAGTCTTCAATTGTTCGACAGGAAAGAAACCCTTGGCAGCGAGCGTGGAATAGAAGGCTCCCGAACAATGCCCCTTGGAAAGGATGAACCGGTCCCTCTGCGGCCAGCGCGGCTGCGAGGTATCGACGCGCAGGATCCCGCCCAGATAAAGGACGGAGAGAATGTCCGCACAGGAAAGATCCCCTCCCGTGTGCCCGAGCTGCGCATGGTTCGTCATGGTCATGGCGCTCAATCTGATCCAATTCGCTTTATGCTTGAGCCACTGATAGCGGTCGACCGGACGGGTCAGGTCTTTGAATGCTATTTCATTCACGATGATCGATCCTTACCGCGGCCTGTTCTATTCAATAGAGAATCCACGCAATTCAGCCGGAACCGGAATTGTATCGAATCGCCTGGCAGATGACAACATAATGCACTGGTGGCGCATAAATATGCTAATCCTTAGGGCAACCATGGCCTTGGGTAGTTATCCGATAGCGCTCGCGTCCACTCTCGTAACGGGAACCGGTATGAGCCCTATATTGTTCGCGCGTGCATAGATATGCAGATGAGTCCCTGGCGGATCGAGAACATGACGTTGTTGATCGCGGTGGTCTTAGGCGCTTTGCGACTATCATAATTATGCACATCTACAAATATACTTGACAGCTCATCAAAGGCAGACCTAGAATTCGTCCCCATGACCAATATAGGAGTACCTCGACTGCATCCATTGGCGGCATTGCTTCTCCCGGTTGCGTTGCTGCTTCTTGCCATTGACGTTACACCAACTGCACATGCCCAGGGCCTAGGCAGCATCGTGGGCACCGTCGTCGATCCCAGTGGAGCAGCCGTAGCCGGCGCCAAGGTTACAGCGACGCAATCGGCAACCGGCGTGGTCACGGAAACGGTGACGAATTCTTCCGGCGGTTACGTCTTCCCGGCTCTCCCGCCGACCGGGTATGACGTCACGATCTCCGCTCCCGGCTTTGCCACCTACACGCAGCGCGGAGCCACTCTCCAAGCCGATCAGGCGCTTACCGTCAATGCCTCGCTCAAGGTCGGCGTCGCTACCAGTTCTGTCACCGTGACGACTGAAGCGCCGCAGGTCGATACCACCACCGGCACGATTTCGCAGGTGGTCGACACCGCCCGCGTAAATCAACTTCCTCTGAACGGGCGCAACGCCGCCCAGCTCACTACGCTCACGCCCGGCATCAACGTCGCGCCAAATATCGCCTCTATCGATCAGGGCAATACCAAGACCTTCCCCGTTGACATCCTCATCACCTCCAACGGCGCCCGCACCAACCAGACCAACTTCCTTCTCGACGGCGGCAACAACGTTGACGAATACACCAACGTGAACGCACCTTTCCCCTTCCCAGACGCGCTGCAGGAGTTCAGCGTACAGACCAGCAACTACCAGGCCGAGTACGGCCAGAACGCCGGCGGCGTGGTCAACATCATCACCAAGTCCGGCACCGAAAAATATCACGGCGATCTTTTCGAATATCTCCGCAATCGCGTCTTCAACGCTCATGACCACTTCTCGACCGTGGTCCAGAACGGCGTGCTCACGCCCTACACCGATCCCCTTAAGCGCAACCAGTTCGGCGGCACCTTCGGCGGCCCACTCGAGATTCCACATCTTTGGAAGGCCAACAAGGGTTTCTTTTTTGGCGGCTTTCAGGGCAGCCGCTGGCGCGATACGTCGGCCACCACTTCGAGTGATGCCTCGCTGCCTTCCACGGGCAACCAGGCCGGTCAGTTCCCCTTCACCGCTACCGGAACCGTCACTACTGCCAACTGCATCGTCGATCCAGCGTCCAGTCCGAAAGCCTGCTTTCCGTACACGAACGTAAGCGGCAACAACTACGTGGCCACCATTCCCACCACGCGCTTCGACAAGGCCTCCCTGGCTCTCCTCAACTACATCCCAGTCGCCTCGTCCAGCGGCACGCCCTTCTCCTACCTCCAGCCCAATTCGCAAAATTACAACGAGTTCATCGGCCGCTACGATCAGGACATCCACTCCAAAGATCGCGTCTCCACGCGCTACTTCCTCGACAAGTTCCACCTCAACGGCGTTCTCGATCCTAAAAACTACCTCACCTATCAGGACCAGTCCGACATTCTCTATATGAATGCGATGGCTTCTGAAACGCATACGTTCAACGATCACCTGCTGAACAGTTTCATCGTCAGCTATCAGCGCGAAAGCTCCATCCGCGGCCCGCTGCCCGGCGGCATCGACGTGGGAACTCTGGGAGTAAACATCTGGCAGCCGGCCTTCCCATCGTTTCAATCGGTCGGCGTCACCGGTGACTTTTCCTTCGGTCAGAATCCGCACGCCACCTTCAAGCGCTCCAACACCACCGTTGCCGAAGATCTCCACTGGATCCGCGGCACGCACAATATCGCCTTCGGCTTCCATGGCGAACTGAGCCATCTCGAAGTCATCAACATGAACGGCCAGCCCGGCAGCTTCTCCTTCACCTCCACCACCACCAACAACGCCATGGCAAGCTTCTTCCTCGGCTACCTCAGCTCCTTCAGCCAGGCCTCGGGAAGCTTCCAGAACAACACCGGCAAATTCCTCGGCGCCTACGCGCAAGACAGTTGGAAGTTGAATCACCGGCTCACGTTCGATTACGGCCTGCGCTGGGAGCCCTTTATACCGCAATCCGCCGACGGTCGCATGGGCCAGTTCAACCCCACTTACTATGCCTCCGCCACACACTCCAGCGTGTTTCCCAACGCGCCCATCGGCCTGCGCTTCCCGGGCGATACCGGAATGCCCGCCGCCGGCCTCTACAACACTTACAAGAACTTCATGCCGCGCGTGGGCTTCGCCTATGACCTCCTCGGCGATGGCAAGACCAGCCTCCGCGGCGGCGCAGGAATGTTCTACGACACCCGCATGAACGACCTCTTCAACAACGGCTGGATCGGCAGCTTGCCTTTCGTCGAATCCTACTCGTCCTCGAACCCCACCGCCTCCGACCCCACAGCCACCTTCAGCAATCCTTATGGAAAGACGGCCAATCCCTTCCCGGCGGCCACACCTTTGCCCTCCACCGTCACCTTCACCTCGCCGTTTTCTGTAATCACGTTCGATCCCTCCGGCCACTTCCAGGTTCCTCTCATGTACAACTGGAACCTGGTGATCGAGCGGCAGATAACCACCAGTATGAGTTCGCGCATTGCCTACGTGGCCTCGCACGGCAGTCATCTCTTCGACTGCCCCGAACTCAACCCCGCGGTGCAGACCGGCAGCACCGACACCGCCGGCAACGAGAACGCCCGCCGTCCCTATCAGGGCTACTCCAACATTCCCGAATCGAACATGGGAGGCAATTCCAACTACGAAGCCTTGCAGGCCACACTCAGCGAGCGCGCTCGGTACGGCCTCAGCGGCACTCTCAACTACACCTGGTCCAAGAGCATCGACAACATTCCCTGGGACACGGCCGTCACCAGCGCCGGTACCGGCCAGACCTTCGTGCTTCCCAGCTACGTGCCCAACTTCAAACGCCTCGACACCGGTCCCTCGGTCTTCGACCATCGCAACAACATTGCTTTCTCTTACGTGTGGAACTTCCCGGCGATCAAGGGCAGCGATTTGGTCGTGCGCCAGATCGTGAACGGCTGGCAGACCACCGGCATCCTCGCCGTCCACAGCGGCGATGCGCTCAACATTACTGTCGGCGCCGATACCTCGCTTGCCGGGCTGGGCACCGGCATTGACGTGCCCAACCGCATCGCCAGCGGCTACGGCGGCTCGGCCTGCACCTACGGCACCGCGGCCACCACCACATGCACCAACTACCTCGATCCCACAGCTTTCACCCGCCCCGCCAACGACACCTTCGGCAACCTCAAGAAGGATTCGCTTGTCGGTCCGCGCTACATTGACTGGGATGGCAGCCTCAAGCGTGACTTCGGCCTTGGCCGCGAGAGCACCAACCTTGAATTCCGCGCAGAGTACTTCAATCTCCTCAACCACACCAACCTCGGCGATCCCAATCTGACGCAATCCTCGGCCAGCTTCGGTCGCATCACCTCAGACATCGCGCCCCGCATCGCACAACTCTCTCTCAAGCTTTTGTTCTGATCGCATGTCCGGCCAAATCGCTCGGACGAATGGAGGCCAGTTGGCCTCCATTCGTCTCTGAGGGCTAATATCGGGTGCATTAGAATTTCATGCAAAGAGCGGAAATGAATCGTAATTCTTTCCCGCATACTTGATGCCTGGAGATGCTCAGGACTTGAACCGATACGGACTGGCATCCATTAATAAAGGAGATTGCTGCAATGGGCATGATCAATCGTCGCGAAATGCTGAAGCTCGGATCCGCCGGTTCGTTGGCAGCGTCTATCCTGCCTGGATCCCAGGCTATCGCCGAGATCGATTCCGGAATCCAACACGCGCCAGTTCCACAGTGGGAGGTCTTCGAGATTGCCCTTTCCGCCGCCGTGGAAGGGAACCCCTTTACCGCGGTTCAGCTTTCGGCAATATTCACGCTTGGCCATCGCACCATTACGACCAATGGATTCTATGACGGCGAAGGGCGTTTCAAAGTGCGCTTTATGCCGGACGCGCAGGGCGAATGGTCCTACATAACGGAGAGCTCCGTGTCAGAGCTCTCGGGCAAAACGGGAAAATTCTCGTGTGTCGCGCCGCTTGCCGGATCACACGGACCGGTGGGAGTGTGCAACGGCCAGCACTTTGCCTACGCCGACGGCACTCCCTACTTTCCCTTTGGTACCACTTGTTACGCATGGGTTCATCAATCGGAGAGCCTACAACTGCAAACGCTCGAAACGCTGCGCTCCGCTCCATTCAACAAAATTCGCATGTGCATCTTTCCCAAAAGCTATCAATATAATCACAACGAGCCGCCTTATTATCCCTTCGAGCGCAATGCAGCCGGCGTCTCCGATTTCACCAAGCCGAATCCGGCGTTTTTCGCACATGTTGAGCAGCGCATCGCCGATCTCCGTGCGATGGGCATCGAAGCCGACCTGATCCTGTTTCATCCTTACGACCGCTGGGGCTATGCCACCATGCCGGCGGAAGCCGATGACTTTTATCTCCGGTATGTCCTCGCTCGCATGTCCGCCTACCGGAATATCTGGTGGTCGCTCGCGAATGAGTACGACTTCATGCGCGCCAAAACCACCCAGGACTTCGACCGCTTCTTTCATATCGTTGAGCAAAACGACCCAGTGAGCCACCTTCGCTCAGTGCACCACGGCCACACCATGTACGACTACGGGCATCCCTGGGTCACGCACGCCAGTCTACAGAGTTCAAAATTCGAACAGGCCCCGGAGTGGCTTGCTGCCTGGAACAAACCCATCTGCTTCGATGAAGTCCAGTACGAAGGCAACCTCAACAGCCGTTGGGGAAACCTTTCGGGCGAGGAGATGGCGCGCCGCTTCTGGCTCGGCGTCATCGCCGGTTGCTATGTCACCCACGGCGAGACCTTGCTCGATCCGGATTCATCGCTCGACGAGAATACAACGCCCACCTTGTGGTGGGCGCATGGCGGCACTCTGCACGGAACCAGCCCCGCACGCATCGCTTTTCTTCGCAAGCTGGTGGAGGAGTCGGCAGCCGGTTCTCCCGCGCGACGTCCCGGCCTTGAAGCGCAGCCCGCTCCCTACTACCTGAATGCCTCCGTTGTAAACCAGTCCAATAGACAGGCGGAAGAGATTCTCTACTATATGGATTATCACCAGCCCATCTTTTACGATTTTCCCCTCCCCGACGGAAAGTTCACCGCCGAGCTGATAGATCCGTGGGAAATGAAGATCACCCCGCTGCCCGGCACGTTTGGCGGAAAAACAAAGATGAAGCTTACCGGCCGCCCCTTCCAGGCATTGCGCTTCCGGCGGATTCCCTAGCGCCCACGCCTCACTTGAATGAAACACAACACAAGCGAATTGCTTCGTTCGAAATCAAGAAAGGGATCGGATCATACTCATAGGAATTTCGCTTTTCGCATTGCTGCCGCCGTCCCCTCTTGAGTAGCATCGAAAGCAAAGGCGCGGACCGGCTTCGCGCCGCGAGGCGAGAGCCATGAAATTACGCATCAAAGGAGATTCGCTGCGCCTTCGCGTAGGCCCGTCGGAGGTGCAGCGGCTCATCGCCTGTGGCCGCGTCGCGGAAACCATTCACTTCGCGCCCGGCGTCCACCTTAACTACGAACTTCAGCACTCATCGGCTGCGGAATGCATCGCCGTGTTTCACGCGCTCCATGAGGTGACTGTGACTGTGCCCACCAGTGCCGCGCAGGCGTGGGCCGATAGCGATGATGTCGGCATCTATGGCGCTGTTCCGAACGGCTCCGGCTCCCTCGAAGTCGCCGTCGAAAAGGACTTCGCCTGTCTCGACCCGAACCACGCCGGCAACCGCGACACCTATCCCAACCCCAAAGCCGCTTGCTAAGGCCAAGAACGTGCGTGTCGAAAAACGAGACCACTACCGCACGACAACCCCGTCAAGCGCCTGATCGATCCGTTCAATCGCCTCCGCAGGCAGTGTCACGCCCACAGCACGCACATTGTCGGCGATCTGCTCGGGACGCGACGCGCCGATGATCGCCGATGCCACTTCGCTCCGCCGCAGCACCCACGCCAGCGCCATCTGCACCATGGTCAGTCCCAGCTCTGCGGCGATGGGCTTCAGCCGCGCGACAGCGGAGAGCAAAGAATCCGAACGGTAGTGCCTGCCAGCCGTCTCCATGAACTGATTCATCTCTTCGCTCGCCGCGCGGGTTCCCGGCGGAGGTGGTTCGCCCGGCGCGTATTTGCCCGTTAGCACGCCATGGGCCAGGGGCGAGAAGGCCAGGTTGCCGATTCCATGGCGCGCGCATGCAGGAAACACGGCGCCTTCAGGCTTGCGCCACAGCATCGAGTACTGCGGCTGGCTCGCAGAGAAGGGAACCAGCGCATGTGCTCCGGCCATCGCTGCCGCAGCATCGATCTGCTCCGCGGTCCACTCGCTGAAGCCGATGGCCCGCACCTTTCCCGCGCGCACTGCGCGGTCGAGCGCAAGCATGGTCTCTTCAAGGGGAGTGTCCTGATCGTAGCGATGGCACTGGTAGAGGTCGATCGTGTCCACGCCGAGCCGCTCGAGTGAACAATGCAACTGCTTTTCAATCTGCGGGGCAGAGAGTCCCCGATCAGGCTCGTCGCCCACGGGAAAATAAAGCTTGGTGGCGATCAGGTAACGGTCGCGCGGAGTGCTTTTGAGCGCCTCGCCGAGCACGCGCTCCGCTTCGCCCGCACCATACTGATTGGCCGTATCAAAAAGCGTAATGCCGTGGTCGAGCGCCGCGTGGATGCAATGAATCGCCTGCTCGCGCGCCACGCCGCCCGCCACCGTGAGCCATGTGCCGAAACTCAGTTCCGAAACTTCAAGCGGGCCGCCGCCCAGTTTTCTATATCGCACAAACCTTCACTCGCCAATCGGTGTTCTTCTACTCCCTACTGGCTACTCCCTAATCTCTGGTTTTACCCCACTGCTTGCACCGATCCCTTGCCGGCCAGTTCTTCAACGCGTTCCACCCATCCGCGGTCGGCGGAGACGCTCATGCCTTCCGGCTCAAGAATTACGGCATACTCGCCCTTTTTCTCAAGCTGTAGGAGCACCTTGCCGGGGCCTGGTGCGGCGTCAGCAGCGGTCTTGAGCGCGGCCAGCATCTCATCCGTGGCGCGGTCGAGGTTGATGCGGATGCGGATGCCCGTGGGCAGCTTCACCTGAACCTCCTCGAGCGCCAGCACCTGACTCACGGCAATCTTCACCGCGGCGTCCTCGTCGCCCATCAACATGCCGCGTACCAGCACCGGCACTTCCATCTTCAATTGCTGCGCCAGCTTCTCGTAATCGCGCGCAAAACAAATCAGTTCGATCTTCCCGGTCGCGTCTTCGAGCCAGCCTTGTGCATACAGCCGCTGGTCGCGGCGGCTCTTCTGTACGCGCAGACCTTGCAGGATCCCGGCCACCTGGAGTTCATCGGCCGGGTCTTGCTGCCCGCCCCAGCGCCGTTCCGGCGGCGTGCGTTCCAGCGCTTCGGCGACCGTGATCACGCCCGTCAGGTTGCGCAACTTCTCCGCATACTTGTCCAGCGGATGTCCGGAAACGAAGAATCCCAGCACTTCCTTCTCGTTCGCCAGGCGCACGCTCTCTTCCCAGTCGGGGGCCAGCGGCAGCGAGTCGGCGTCGCGGCCGTGCGCGGGCGTTTCGTCAAACAGGCCGAACAATCCGCTCTGCCCTTGCTCCGCGTCGCGTTGCGTTTTTTGCGCGCGCTCCATTGCCTTGTCGATGGCGTTGCTGAGCTGCCCGCGGTTGCCTAGCGAATCCAGCGCGCCGGCCTTGATCAGCGACTCGATCACGCGCTTGTTCATCACGCGCAGGTCAACTTTCTCGCAGAACTCCCAGAAAGTCTTGAAGCGCCCGTCCACCTCCGCGCGCGCCTTCAGAATTGATTCAATAGCATTCCCGCCTACGTTCTTTATCGCGGCCAGCCCAAAGCGGATTGCCTCACCGTGCGGAGTGAACTGTGCCCCTGAAACCTGTACGTCCGGCGGCTCCACGGCGATCCCCATCTCGCGGCATTCGCTAATGTACTTCACCACGCTGTCGGGCTTCGAGGTTTCCGAGGTGAGCAGCGCGGCCATAAACTCCACCGGATAGTGCGTTTTCAAGTATGCCGTCTGGTAAGCCACCCACGCGTACGCCGCCGAATGCGACTTGTTGAATCCGTACTCCGAAAACTTCGCCATCTGTTCAAACAACTCTTCCAACGCCGCCTTCGGATGTCCCAGCTTCTCCGCGCCACTCATAAAGCGATCGCGCATCTTCGCCATCGCCTTCTGATCCTTTTTTCCCATCGCGCGCCGCAGCAGATCGGCCTCGCCCAGGCTGAAGCTCGCCAGCACCTGCGCAATCCGCATTACCTGTTCCTGGTAAACCGTCACGCCCAGCGAATCCTTCAGTATTCCCTCAAGCTCCGGCAGCAGAAACTCTACCTTCTTGCGTCCCCACTTGCGCTCGATGAAGTCGTCGATCATGTTCATCGGCCCCGGTCGGAACAGCGCATTCAGTTGCGTCAGCTCTTCCACGGTATCCGGTTTGTAGCGGCGCAGAATGTCTCGCATCCCCGCCGATTCGAACTGGAACACGCCCGAAGTCAGCGCGGTATGAAACACGCGCTTGAAAGTCTCCGGGTCGTCAATCGGAATAGCCTCGATGTCAAGCGTCTCGCCACGCGTCTGCGCAATCAGCTTTACGGCATCATTGATCACCGTGAGAGTTGTCAGGCCCAGGAAGTCCATCTTCAGCAGGCCCATCTTCTCTACGGCTTTCATGTCGTATGCGGTTACGATCTCATCGTTCTTGGTGCGGTTCAGCGGCACCAGTTCCGTCAGCGGGCGTGGCGCAATCACCACCGCGGAGGCGTGCACGCCCGCGCCGCGCACCAGCCCTTCGAGCTTCTTCGCGGTGTCAATCAGCTCGCGCACCTGCTTGTCGTTGTCGTACAGCTTGCGCAGATCGGGCACGTCCTCAAGCGCTCTGTCGATCGTCATGCCCACCGTGGCCGGTATCAGCTTGGCAACGCGATCCACGTCGCCGTAGGGCATATCGAGCGCGCGGCCGCAATCCTTGATCGACGCCTTGGCCGCCATGGTATTGAACGTGATTATCTGCGCCACCTGCTCGCGGCCGTATTTGCGCGTCACGTAGTCGATCACTTCGCCGCGCCGGTTCATGCAGAAGTCCACGTCGATATCCGGCATCGTCACGCGCTCCGGATTCAGGAACCGCTCGAAGAGAAGCACGTTCTGTAGCGGGTCAATGTTGGTGATCTCCATGACGTATGCCACCAGCGATCCCGTCGCCGATCCACGGCCGGGGCCCACGGGAATTCCGTTGTCGCGCGCATACTTGATGAAATCCCATACGATCAGGAAGTAGCCCGAGTAACTCATCTGCTTGATCACATCGATTTCATAATTGAGCCGCGCTTCGTAATCTTCTGGAGTCGACCGCCGGATGCCCCGCAGCTCCAGTTGACGCACCGCCGTGTCGAGCCGCTTCTTCATTCCCGCGCGGCACACCTCCTCGAAGTAGCTGTCGATGGTGTGCCCCGGCGGCACCGCAAATTCGGGGAACGGATTGTCCACCTTCTTAAGTTTCAGATTGCAGCGCTCGGCAATCGCCATGGTCCGCTCGACCACCGCGGGCGCGTCCTTGAAGAGCTGGGCCATTTCGTCCCCGCTCTTCACAAAAAACTGATCGCTGTCGAACTTGAAGCGGTTGCTCTCATGAATCTTCGCGCCGGTCTGCACACACAGCATCACGTCGTGCGCATGCGAGTCCTCGCCGCACAGGTAGTGCGAGTCATTCGTAGCCACCAGCGGAATGCCCAGCTCGCGCTCCAGGCGAAACAGGTCGGCGCGTATCTTTTGCTCGTCTTCAAGACCCTGGTCCTGAACTTCCAGAAAGAAATTTCCCTTGCCGAAGATGTCCTCATACTGTTGCGCGACGGCCTTGGCCCTCAGGTATCTGTCCGCAGCGTCCAAATTCGCGTCGCCCAGCACTTCACACAGCTCTCCGCTCAGGCAACCAGACGTGCCGATCAATCCCTTGCAGTTTTCCGCCAGATACTTTTTGCTTACGCGCGGCTTGCGATAAAAGCCGTTCAGGCTCGCCTCCGACGTAAGCCGGATCAGGTTCCGGTAGCCCTCCTCGTTTTCCGCCAGCACCAGCAGGTGGTTGTACTGGTCGTTGGGCGTATCGGCGCGATGATCCTCCGCCTTGCACACGTAGAGTTCGCAGCCCAGAATCGGCTTAATGCCTTTAGCCTTCGCCGCCTCAAAGAAGTGCACCGCTCCATAAATATTCCCGTGGTCCGTCATGGCCACGGACTTTTGCCCCAGCGCCGCCACGCGGTCCACAAGCTTATAAACGTCGCACGCGCCGTCGAGCAGGGAATACTCAGTATGCAGATGCAGATGGGTAAATTCAGACATGACTAGATTGATTCTAGCCGTCGAGCTGCTTGTAAGAGCATTGGCCACGGGGAGTGACCTAGTGGAAAAGCCGTCAGAATTTTCGTTGGCGGCCCAGCCTATTCGACCAAACGTGAGCAGGCCCCCCCCGAAGTTGGTCGAACAAGGGCCTCATCCAGTACAGAGTCAAATCGGGCGCCCCATCCTTGACGCTTCTTCCAGAAGAAAGCGATCACGGCAAGGGTGGGACAACGGGATTCTCCGCCAACTACTGGTTGTTGATTTGGAGGCGGGGATGATGATGGTGATGGTGATGGCGGTGATGTACGACCACCACAACCTGCGCCTGCGCCGCATAGGGTAATGCGAAGCAGAAGATGAGCACGAGTCCGAGCATAATTCTTTTCATGGCATAGTATGCCGCCTGGAGAATCTATTTACAGAGCTACTATGATCACCGCGCGCATCTCGCGATTATCGCCCGCAACCTCAGGGTAGTGGCGCATTTTCTGGGCGCAGCGGCCTGACCGGAATCGCCCCTCAGCGCCATCTCTCTCCTATCGCTTCAACTCCCCCATTGGTATACTGAACAATGTGACCACAACTGTCCTCGATTCCATTCCCCATCACGGTTCCGCCGGGACTCACCCCACCCAGAAGAGGGTGTTGTTGCTCAAACCACGTGGTTTTTGCGCTGGCGTGGTGCGCGCCATTGACATTGTGAAGATTGCGCTTGAAACCTTCGGCGCTCCCATCTACGTGCGCCGCGAGATTGTACATAACCGCTATGTTGTGAACGAATTAGCGGAAAAAGGCGCGATCTTTGTCCACGAAATCGACGACGTGCCCGACGGTCAGCGGGTCATTTACTCAGCTCACGGCGTGTCGCCGGCGGTCCGCGAGCGCAGCAAAGGTCGCAATCTAAAGGTCATCGACGCCACCTGCCCTCTTGTAACCAAAGTGCACTTTGAGGCCGTCAAATTCGCCAAGCAGGGGTACTCATTGGTTCTCATTGGTCACCGCGACCACGACGAGATTGAGGGTACACTGGGTGAGGCGCCGGGCGTAACTCAAGTGGTTTCAAACGTTGCCGAGGTCGAGGCGCTGCGAGTGCCCAATCCCGACCGTGTCGCCTATCTCACCCAGACCACGCTCTCGCTCGACGAGGCGCGCGACATCATTCACGCACTCAAGGTCAAGTATCCCAACATCGTCGGCCCCCACTCGCAGGACATTTGCTACGCCACCGAGAACCGTCAGGTTGCGGTGCGTAACGTGGCGCACAATGCCGGGTTAGTACTCGTTGTAGGATCCACAAACAGCTCCAACTCCAATCGCCTTGTTGAGGTTTCCCGCAACCTGGGCACCATCGGGTACCTTATTGATAACTCTCAGGCCATCAATCCTGAGTGGCTCGCCGGCGTGGATACGGTTGCCGTCACTGCCGGCGCTTCGGCTCCGGAAGTGCTGGTCGAGGACGTGGTGAATTATTTGCGTCAGAACGGCTTTGAAAACGTCGAAGAGGTTGAGGTAATGCCGGAAAACGTGCGCTTCGGCCTGCCCCCTGAGATTGTGCAGGCCATTGGCAGCGCCAATGGATCCGAATCCATCGCCGTAAGCTAAAACACGATCGCGAGAACGGGCACGCGGCACTTGAGCGCGCCACGGGACGCAAGTTTTTTGAAGGCAGATACGCTTTCCCCAGAAATTCGAGGCGTTTCAGACCGCATGACTCCAGAGCAGAAGACACAAACCGTCACGCACAGTTTCGGCCAGCCCAGATTCGGTCGTATCGACGCGGACTTGGGCGACGTCGACGCGGCGATCGTCCGCGCGCGCGATTTCCTGCTCAGTCTCCAGCATCCTGACGGCTACTGGTGCAGCGAACTCGAGGCTGACTCGATGCTTGAGGCCGACTACATCCAACTGCATACCCTGCTCGAGAGCGGCGATCCCGGCCGGCTTAAGCGTGCTTTCACTGAGATGATGCGCTACCAGAACGACGATGGCAGTTGGAGCATCTATCCCGGCGGTCCCGGTAACATCTCGCTCTCGGTCAAATGCTACTTCTCCGCAAAGCTCATGGGAATCGGAGCCGGCGATCCCCGCCTCGTCAAGTGCCGCGAGTGGGTGCTGGCGCACGGCGGCGTTGTGGCCTGCAACACCTTCACCAAGATGTACCTCTGCTCAATGGGCCAGTACGACTACGATGCTGTCCCCGCCATTCCGCCGGAGATTGTCCTCTTTCCCAAATGGTTCTACTTCAATATTTACGAAATCTCGTCGTGGTCGCGGTCCATCCTCGTGCCGTTGGCCATCATGTTCGCCAAAAAGCCCTTCAAGAAAATCCCCGCGGAGCAGGGAATTGACGAACTCTTCGTAGGCGGCCGCGCCAACTCCATCATGCGTCTGCGCGTCGATCGCAAGCACCTCATCTCGTGGCGCAATTTCTTTCTGGCTCTCGACCGTCTTATGCACTGGTCTGAGGCGGTGCACATTCGCCCGCTGCGCAAACTGGCTTTGAAGCGCGCCGAGAAATGGATACTTGATCGCCTGGAGATGACCGACGGACTGGGCGCAATTTATCCTGCCATGCTCAACGCCATCATTGCGCTGCGTTGCCTGGGTTACTCCGAAGACGATCCGCAGGTGATTCGCGCACGCGACGAGTTTGAAAAGCTGGGCATCGAGCAGGGGCCGACGCCGGAGATGCCCGAGCCCACCTTCCGCATGACGCCCTGCATGAGTCCCGTGTGGGATACGGCGCAGGCCGTCTACGCACTCGGCGAGGCCGGAGTGCCGCGCAACGATCCGCGCATGTTGAAGGCTGTCGACTGGATGCTGGCTAAAGAGGTCCGCCACAAGGGCGACTGGGCCGTCAAAGTGCCCAACACCGAGCCGGGCGGCTGGTACTTCGAGTTCAACAATGAGTTTTACCCGGATACCGATGATACAGCGCAGGTTCTGCTTGCTCTTAGCAAGGTCGACAACCCCCGCGAGCGCTACCAGCACCAGGTGGCGCAACGCGCCCTCGCATGGGAGTTTGCCATGCAGTGCAGGAACGGCGGATGGGGCAGCTTCGACAAAGACAACACCAAGATGATCTTCCAGTACATCCCCTTCGCCGATCACAACGCCATGCTCGATCCGCCGTCGGTCGACATTACGGGGCGCATGCTGGAAACCCTCGCCGTCTACGGCTACACCCGCGAAGATAAGCGCGTACAGCGTGCCATTGACTTCATTTTCAAAGAGCAGGAGCCGGACGGAAGCTGGTTCGGCCGCTGGGGTGTGAACTACATCTACGGCACCTTCCTCGTGCTGCGCGGTCTCGACGCCATTGGCGTGGATCATCTGGAGCCGCAAGTGCAACAGGCCGCCGAGTGGATTCGCATGGTGCAGAATGCCGATGGCGGATGGGGCGAGAGTGTCGGCACCTACGATGAGCCCGACACGCGCGGCATGGGCTTTAGCACTCCTTCGCAAACCGCATGGGCGCTGATGGCGCTGCTCGGTGCCGGCGACGATCGCTCCGACTCCATCGCCAAAGGTGTGCGCTGGCTGCTAGAGCGGCAACGCGAAGACGGAAGCTGGGACGAGTCCATGGGCGAGGGGGCCACGCGCCAGTCCATCATCACCGGCACCGGCTTCCCCAAGGTGTTCTATCTGGCCTACACCATGTATCGCCAGTACTTCCCGCTGATGGCGCTTACAACCTATAAGCGCGCAATGGAACGTGCCGCACTCGGCAGCTAAAACTTGTAGCGCCGGTCTCCAGATCCGCATTTCAATCCCGGCGCTAACGTAGCAATCGCAGTCTGATAGGTTTTGAAAGGGCACGAGTTTACTCGTGCCAAAGCAGCATGGAAAATGATCGGGGCTTCAGCCCCTGAGGGCAAACGCGAATGGCAGTTCCAATCTCCCAAATGTGGACGGTAGCGACATACGTCCTCAAGAACAAGCTCACCGGCCGCAAGCGCTATCCACTTGTGCTCATGCTGGAGCCGCTGTTCCGCTGCAACCTGGCCTGTGCCGGCTGCGGAAAGGTGCAGTATCCGCCGCACATCCTCAAAAAGCAGCTCACCCCGGAGCAATGCTTTGCCGCCGCGGAAGAATGCGGTGCGCCCATGGTTGCCATCCCCGGTGGCGAACCGCTGCTGCATCCCCAAATTGTCGACATCGTAAACGGCCTTGTTGCGCGCAAAAAATACGTTTATATGTGCACGAATGCACTTGAGCTCAAGCGCCGGCTGCACGAATTCACGCCTTCGAAGTACCTCACCTTCTCCGTGCATCTCGATGGCCAGCGCGATGACCACGACTTCGCCGTCTGCCGCGAGGGCGGATACGACATTGCCCTCGAAGGCATCAAGGAAGCCGTGAAGCGCGGCTTTCGCGTCACGCCCAACTCCACCTTTTTTGATGGCACTGATCCTAACCACGTTCGCGCCCACTTTGATGAGATGATGGCCATCGGCGTTGAGGGCATCGTGCTTTCGCCCGGCTACAGCTACGACAAGGCGCCCGACCAGACTCACTTCATGGGTCGCGCCCGCGTGCGCCGCCTTTTCCGCGCCATTCTGTCCAACCGCAAGAAGACGTGGAAGTTCAACATGTCGCCCCTCTTTCTTGAGTTTTTAATGGGCGACCGCAACTACGATTGCACGCCGTGGGGCTCGCCCGCCTTCAACATCTTCGGCTGGCAGCGCCCCTGCTATCTGCTCCAGGATGGCTATACCGACACCTTCAAGGAGCTGATGGAAACCACGAAGTGGGAAGAGTACGGCGTAGGCAGCGGCAATCCCAAGTGCGCCAACTGCATGGTGAGCTGCGGCTACGAGCCCTCGGCCGTCCTCGAAGGCTTCGGTTCGCTCAAAGGCTTCTTCGCCATGGTCAAGGCCAACTTCTCGCTCTACCCCGACAAGCACGCCCTCGACCTGCTCAATGAGCAAATGCCCACCGGCCCGTCGTCGCTAGTGCAGATTACTGAACCTGAGCGCGAACTGGCCAAGCAATAAGTCGTTGCACAAAGCTCGGGTTGGAGTGAACCCCCAAAGTGAGACATTTGAGAAGGACACAGTTTGCAGCGAATGGGGGGCTGCAAATGCGAAGGAAGAAGATTTACACGGAGGAGTTCCGGCGTCTTGCGGTGGGTCGGATGCAGGGTTGCCACAACATTTCCGCTTTGGCCAAAGAACTGGATGTTGCGCGTCGCTTGCTGTATCGGTGGCAGATGCGGCTGGAGGGCCCGGTTGCACCCATTGTGGCTCGATCTTCGGGGCTTGAGGAGGAGAATCGGCTTCTGAAGCAGCTTCTGGCGGAGCGAGCGCTGGAGGTGGATTTTTTCAAAGGTGCCTTGCAAAAGATAGCGGCTCGACGCCAGGCGGACGGCGGCATTGGCGAGACGGCATCTACGACCAAGTGCGGTCAATGATGTCGCTGCAAGGCGGTTTGACGATCGAGCGGATGTGCGTGCTGGCGCGGGTAAGCCGGGCGGGATTTTACCGCTGGCTCACGGCAGAGGCGCCTGCGGAGGAAGAGATGGAAGTGCGCGCGGCGATTCACGAAGTGGCGCTGGAGCACCGCGGCCGGTATGGTTATCGGCGGGTGAGCCGGGAGTTGCGCCGCCGCGGCCTGGTTGTTAATCACAAGCGTGTGGCGCGGCTGATGCGCGAAGACAACCTGCTCGCGGTCCAGCCTCGGGCCTGGGTTCAGACCACCGACTCCAATCATGAACTGAAGGTCTATCTGAATCTGGCTGTGCGCATGCAATTAACCGGGATCAACCAGTTATGGGTGGCTGACATCACCTATATCCGTCTGCGTACGGAGTTCGTCTATCTGGCCGTGGTGCTGGACGCGTGGTCGCGCAAGGTGGTGGGCTGGGCGTTGGGGCGCAGCCTGGCAGCACAACTGACGGTGGCCGCGCTTGAGCAGGCTATCGCACAACGGCAGCCGCTGCCCGGCCTGGTGCATCACTCCGATCGCGGCAGTCAGTATGCTTGCCGGGACTATGTAGGTCTGCTTGAGAGCCACGGCATGCTGCCCAGCATGAGCCGGCCTGCCAATCCTTACGACAACGCCAGCTGCGAGAGCTTCATGCGCACTCTCAAGCGGGAAGAGATCTACGCCAACACATATCGGGATCTGGAAGACCTGCGCGCTCACATCGAGGAGTTCATCGAACGCTATTACAATCGCATCCGGCTGCACTCGGCGCTTGGCTATCTCCCGCCGGAAGAGTTCGAACAGAACGCGGCCAGCAAAGCATCCGGCCAGATGGGCGGTGGTGCGGCAGCAAGCATGAGTTTTTTCAGGCATGGGGAAATCTATCCACCCGATGTGCGCAGAAAAACCGGGAGCGGTCTCGCTGCTTCGCTCCCGGCGCTCATCGGTACGGATGAGTCTCCAACCGGCTATTCCTTGGCGGGGTGCTCTCCAGCAGAGCCCGCCTCCGCTTCACCGGCTATCGACTATGCTCAAGGAGAACCTACGCCTTGAGAAGACAATCACACTAAACGGCAACTGTGTCTTTAACAAACTGTCTCACTCAAGGGGGTCACCCCAGGGTGCCCCATGTCCCGATTTTGAGACGTGGGACAGCGCGATGCCAACGCGCCGAAATCTAACTCCGCTAGCCCCGCTAACACCGCTAGCTCCGCTAAGAGAGAAACCATGACCGCCGAAGTCCAAAAATATACCCGCCAGCAAATCGAATCCCTCGAACTAGCTCCCGGAACCGAACACGAAGCGCTCGAAGGCTGGATCCCCACGCTCGCCAGCGACGACGACATCAAGGCCGCTCTCGAGAAGGCCTTCGACTTCCGCGGCGACGTCGCCCTCACGCTCAAATCCGGCGAAAAAATCGAAGCCTACATCTTCAATCGCTCCACCGGCGCCACGCTCTCCGACTCCTGGGTCCAATTCTTTTCGCCCAACTCGCCCGACAAGCGCAAACTCCCGTACGCCGAAATCGCCCGTTTGGAATTCGGCAAAGACCGCGCCGCCGGCAAGCACTGGGAAGACTGGGTCAAAGCCTGGAACGAAAAGAAAGCCGCCGGCGAAAAGAACATCGCCCTCCATCCCGAAGCGCTGGAGTAATTCGTTCACTGAATCTGCACCCTTGTCTTTGTCTTGACAAGCTATCCGCAGGCAATGCATCCTTCCTCCATTATCTGCGGCAAGCAGAAGTTAAGCTTCTAACCCTGAGCCGATGCCGGTGGAGATGAACCTGCGTTTCATTCCCGAATCGAACCCAGTCTTGGCATGAGACACACCTGCAGCGCTCGAAGAAAGGCGGGTGTGTACCTATGTTCGAAACCATCGAGAGCTCCGAGGAGAGGAGCCGAGACACCGAAGGAGGCTCTTTGCCCACTTGGGTGCCGGCGGCAGGCGCAATCTGCGACGGCGTATTCCTCGCGAACATCCTCTTGAGAATGGCCACAGGCACGGGGCGGATAGGTTTAACCGCATACGGGCTGAGGCTGATGCAAGCGGGGATGTCATTTGATACAGCGACCGCTCTGGATATGGGTCAAATGTCCATCGTAATGGTTCTGTGCTTACTCTTTTCCCTGGTCCCATTGCTCATGGGTGTAATTGGGATATTTAAGCGCGGCGAGAAGCGCAATGCCATAATCGCCATGTTGACGGGGCTCGGTCTGTGGGCGTTCGTTCTTCTTCTCCCGTTGATATAGGTAGGCAAGTTCGGGGAAGACTGGGTCAAAGCCTGGAACGAAAAGAAAGCCGCCGGCGAAAAGAACATCGCCCTGCATCCCGAAGCGCTGGAATAGAGTCGCGAAGAAGCTCGTGCAGTATCCGCGATCAGGCCAGCAGCTTGGTCTGCGCCCCTTGCTTCGCAATCGCCGCAACCGCTCTCTTGTCGAACGAAACAAACGTGTCGCCGCCCAGCCAGCGGCCCTCGTAGTCAATCACGCCATCGGCAAAATCCGCGCCGGATTCCATAGCTTCCAGGCCCGCTTCAACCGCTGCCGTATCCGTAACCACGTTGCCGGCTCCGAGGAATCCACGCACCGACTTCATGATCTCTGCCCTCGGCATTTTGTAGCTATGCCGGAGCACCCAAACCATCTCGCAAAATGCGTGCCGGCTGACGACGATCTGTTCGGCGGAACTTAACGCCAGTCGCGACGCCCGGCTTTGGACGGCATCGTCATTCAGCACGGCACGGACCAGAACGTTGGTGTCCGCGATCATTTTCATCGCCGAACGCCTCTCTCAAACTCTGCAACCACGGCGTCGCCGATGGCGTCATTCATCTCCTCAATGGAGAGTTTCACATCCGTCTTTCCCGCGAGCATTCCAAAAACATCCTCAATCCGGCCCTTCTTCTTCGCAGCCCTGATCCTGCCGATCCCCCCGGGCAACAAATCCAGGTCAATCCTGTCTCCCGGCTTCACCCCAAAATGCTTAAGCACATCCTTCCGGAATGTCACCTGCCCCCTGGCAGTTAGCTTCAATGCGGCCATCTCAACCTCCACAACTTGTCGATTCTATTGTAATGCAAGTTTGCATTATTTGCTGAATTCGCGTACCTGATGCCCAAAATCGAAGACGCCGCGCAGCAATTTAAGATGGTTAATAGATTAGATCGATGAAAGTCCTCGTCACAGGCGCCACCGGTTTCGTCGGCCATCATGTCGCGAAAGCTCTCGCAGCGGAAGGCGCAGACCTTCGTCTTCTCACACGAAAATCCTCGAACCTCGCCAACCTCGAAGGCATCCCCGCCGAAACGGTAGTAGGCGATCTCTCCGACCCCGCCTCGCTCAAATCATCGCTGGCCGGCATCGACGCCGTAGTCCACGTCGCCGCCGATTACCGCCTCTGGATTCCCGATCCAGCAGCCATGTACCGCGCCAACGTCGACGGCACCCGCGAGCTCCTGCGCCTCGCCCGCGAAGCCCAAGTCAAGCGCTTCGTCTACACCTCGAGCGTTGCCACTATGCACTTCTTCACCAACGGCATCGTCTCCAACGAAGACACGCCGGTGACCCTCAAAGACATGGTCGGCCACTACAAGCGCTCCAAGTTCTTAGCCGAGCAGGAAGCCATCCAGGCCGCGCAATCCGGCCAGCAGGTCATCATCCTCAACCCCACCACGCCCATCGGCCCCAACGACCGCAAGCCCACGCCCACCGGCCGCATCTTCGTCGACTTCCTCAACAAGAAATTTCCCGCCTACGTCGACACCGGCCTCAATCTTGTCGACGTCTCCGAAGTCGCGCGCGCCCACGTTCTCGCTCTCACCAAGGGCACGCCCGGACGCCGCTACATTCTCGGCGGCGAAAACCTCACCCTCAAGCAGATTCTCGACAAGATGTCCGCGATCACCGGCATCCCCTCGCCCACGGTCAAAATTCCCTTCGCCGTCGCCGCCACCTACGCGTTCTTTGAGGAGTGGATCACGGGCCGCATCCGTGGCCGCGAGCCACGCGCCACGCTCGAAGAAGTCCGCATGGGCCGCAAGAAAATGTACGCCTCCAGCGCCCGCGCCCAGCAGGAGCTCGGCTTCCGCATCCTCCCCGTCTACCCCGCCATGCGCGCCGCCATCGACTGGTTCCGCGCCAATGGCTACGCACCGGCCAACGCGTCGCAGGCTGGCCAATGACCCGCACAGCCATCATCGCCGCCATGCCCGGCGAGCTCAAGCCGCTCGTCGCCGGCTGGCCGCACTCCACCCGCAACGGCATCCACTTCTGGGCACAGCGCAACGAAGAAGAGGAATGGATCGCCGCATGCGCCGGCGCCGGTCAAGCCGCCGCGACCCGCGCCTTTGCCGCCATTGAAGATGGCGGTCCCGTCGATCTGGTTTTTTCCATCGGCTGGGCCGGAGCACTGCGCGCCGAAATCCCCGCCGGCACGGCCTATAACGTCGCCGGAGTCATCGACGTGCAAACCGGCGAGCGCTTTCGCTGCGACGCCGGCGCGGGAGAACTCTGGCTCGCCACCAGCCCCAAAGTCGCTCCTTATTCCGAAAAACGCCGTCTCACATCAACCTACCAAGCCTCCCTCGTCGACATGGAAGCAGCCGCCATCGCTCGCCTCGCCGCCATGCGCGAGATTCCGTTTTACGCCATCAAAGGCGTCAGCGACGCCCTCACCGACCGCCTCCCCGACTTCAATCGATTCCTCACTCCCGCCGGCCAATTCCAGCTCGCGCGGTTTACTCTCTTTGCCATTCTGCGCCCCTGGTACTGGCCCGCACTCCTCCGGATGGGCGAAAATAGTAAAAAGGCTTCCCAAAGCATCGCGGAGTCGCTGCTCGATTTTCTCAATGGGCAATCTGCCGATGAATGAGGTCACGTCGAAACACAGAATGGCTACCCAAATCTCCAACCCCAAATTGCAACTCGACGAAAGAATCCCCTCCACCATGCGCGCCTTGGTCTATCGCGGCATCAACGACATGCGCCTTGAAATCGTCCCCGTTCCGCAAATCGGTCCCGGCGAGCTGCTCATCAAGATCGCCACCTGCGGCGTCTGCGGCACCGACCTCAAGAAAATCCACCTGGGCTCACACTCCGCGCCGCGCATCTTCGGCCACGAAATGGCTGGAGTAGTCGCCGCGGTCGGCGCAGGCGTCACGAAGTTTTCCGTCGGCGACCGCGTGATGAGTTTCCACCATGTCCCCTGCGGCGAGTGCTATTACTGCCGCAAGAACACGCCCGCGCAGTGCCCGCTCTACAAGAAAACCGGCGCAACCGCCGGCTTCGAGCCCTCCGGCGGCGGCTTTGCCGAGTACATCCGCGTCATGGACTTCGTCGTGGCCAACCGCGGCGTCGTACACATCCCCGACGATGTGCCCTTTGAGCAAGCAGCGTTTGTCGAGCCGCTGATGACCGTGCTCAAGGGCACCAAGCTTCTCAATCTCGCCGCCGACGATACGGTGCTGGTCATCGGCCAGGGCCCCATCGGCCTCATGCACGCCGTGCTCGCCGCGCGCACTGGCGCTCGCGTGCTCACCTCTGACCTTTTTCCCGAGCGCCACGCCATCGCCGCGCGCTTCGGCCTCACCAATCCCATTCACGCCGACAAGGAAAACGTCGTCGAACGCGTGTTTGCCGAGACCGAAGGCCGCGGCGCCGATGCCGTCATCCTCGCCGTCGGCGGCAACGCGCTCATCCGCACTGCCATGGACGCGGTGCGTCCCGGCGGCAGGGTCATGCTCTTTGCCCAGACCCAGCACGGCGAGGCCACATTCGACCCCGCTGCGGTTTGTGTGGACGAAAAGACCCTGCTCGGCTCATACTCTTCTTCGTTCGCGGTCCTGGACGAAGTGACGGACCTTGTCTTCGATGGCTACCGCAACGGCTTCGATCTGACGCAGCTTATTTCGCATCGTTTTCCGTTCGAAGAAGCTGTCGCGGCCATCGAAATCGCATCCAATCCCCGCCCCGGTTCCATGAAGATTATGATGGAGCCTGTGCCTGGGGCCGGCGCAGAGTAGGAAATCCGATGGCGAACACGGTCAAAGACGCGATCCTCCGCGGCCGCAAAAAAGTCGAAACCGTCGTCGAAGGCAGCCGCAAGACGGTCGAGACGGTCGTCGAGGGCGGCCTCGATACCGTCGAAACGGTGGTCGAAGCCGGCCTGAATACGGTTGACGCAGTGGTCGTCAAGGGCCGCAGAACGGTCGAGTCCGCCGTCAGCCTGGGTCGCAGAACCGTCGAGCACGCGCTTCTCGGACGCGGCACCATGCAGGCCGCCGTTCTCCATGGCCGCGAAGATGTCCGCATCGAGCAGGTTCCCATTCCCAAAGCCGAAGCCGGCGAGCTGGTCGTTCGCGTGGGCGCGGCCCTCACCTGTGGCACCGACCTGAAGGTCTTTCGCCGCGGTTATCACGCGCGCATGATCGTGCCCCCGGCGCTCTTCGGCCACGAGATGGCGGGCACCGTTCTCGAAGCCGGCGAAGGCGTCACGGATTACGCGCCCGGCGACCGCGTCGTAGCGCTCAACTCCGCGCCCTGCGGCAAATGTTATTTCTGCCTGCGCGACCAGGAAAATCTTTGCGACGATCTCCTCTTCAACAACGGCGCCTACGCCGAGTTCATCCGCATTCCCGAGCGCATTGTCTCGAAGAATACATTCATCGTTCCGGAAAATGTGCCGCTCGAGCACGCGGCGCTCACTGAGCCGCTAGCCTGCGCCGTCCATGGATTCGAAGATTCGCGTCCCCGCAAAGGCGACATCATCGCCATCATCGGCGGCGGACCCCTCGGCCTCATGATTCTGCACGTCGCCGCGCTGGCAGGATACGAGACCATCGCCCTGGTGCGACACGACGGCCAGGTTGAGGCGGCGCGCCAACTGGGCGCGACTCACGTGGTGCAGAGTTCCTCAATTCGCAAAGCCATCCTGGAAACGCGCGCCCTCACGCCCAAAGACCGCGGCGTCGATATCGCCATTGAGGCCGTCGGCGTGCCCGAAGCGTGGCAGGAGGCGGTGGAACTGGTGCGCAAGGGCGGCACCGTGAACTTCTTCGGCGGCTGCGCTAAAAACACTCACGTTACACTCGATACCAACCGCATCCACTACAGCGACGTCACGCTTCGTGCCACCTTCCATCACACGCCGGCCATCTGCCGCAAGGCCCTCGCGCTCATCTCGAGCGGTCGCTTCCAGGCCAGCGCCTTCATTACCGGCCATGCCCACCTCTACGAGCTGAACCGCGTCTTTGAGAAGTTGATGAACCGCTCTACAGAAAGCGAAATCAAAACCGCGATTGTGCCATAAAGCCGGTGCCTTCGTCCTCAGCCCATCAGAGTCAGGTTCTTAGACCCGGGACAACACAGCGACAGCCCGCCCTCATGTAAACGTGGATTGCAAGAAAGGGAGTTTGCAGCCTGGGTGGTGAGCTCGGTGGGATTCGAACCCACGACCCACGCCTTAAAAGGGCGTTGCTCTACCAACTGAGCTACGAGCTCGTTTAAGGCTGCTTCTTCCAAACTACCACAGCAAGAGTTCACCCGCGCGCACTCTGTCCGGGCCCTTTCGCATCCCGAAAAAAGCCGCGCGTTCTGTCTCAACCAACCCACTGCCGCGGACAATGTTTCAGGCCGCCATCGACCGCCGCAGACGTTGACTTTTCAGGTAACTATCCATGCTGGTACCATGGTAATCGAGAGCTCTAGAGCATTCGATTACTGATGGGGGAGATTTCCCGCATCACTCAGAAAATGAGGCATTTCCAGCTCTTTTCATGGCAAGAAAGTGTTAGCAACGTGGCCTTGCAAGTGTTATTGTTCTGGCAACAGTAGCGCCGCTAAGATTACCGGTGAGAACACCCGCCATCCGGGTGCGCATTCCCGGCTTTTTCGAACCCAAGAGCCGCACGAAGCGCCGCCATCAACAGGCACCCGGAAGAAGAGCAGCTGTGCAGGGGTAAACAATGACTGAGCACGCGCTACCCGATCCGAACGAGCCGCCGGAGGACGTGGCATCCTTATATTCCTGGGCTAATTTGCACGGTGGCAAGTACCGCGACTTCTCGGCCTCGCGCGCAGAGATTCGCGAGAAAACCCGGCAGCGCACGGAAGAGGCCATTGAACAAGAGAGGCTGCGCGCACAGCAGGAAGCTGAGGCGCAACCCGCAGCCGAAGCCGCTCCGGATGAAATACGGCGGCGCGAATTTGCCGCGCAGCAGGCCGCGCGGGAAGCTGCCCAGGAACGTGCGCGCCAGGCCGCGGAGTTGGCTGCGCAACGTGCCGCACAGCAGGCACAAGCTGCTCCGCAAGGCACACAGCAAAGTGCCTGGCAACAACCGCCGGAGCGTCAACCTGCGCTGCCTCCCCACCTCCAACCTTCACCGCCGCCCGCGCCCGCTCCCTCGCAGGAAGGCGCATCTTCTCCGCAGCGCGCGCCATGGTTGTCAACCGATGCCAGCGAAAACGCTGGCCGCCCTGCCTGGCTCATGCCGGAGCGTCCTGAATCCGTCGGCCCGCCTGCGCTTCCGCCTGCGCCTGTTGACACGTTGCAGAGCTCGCGCGATCACCTCGTGTCGCGCTGGTTCGCCCTGCGCAGCGTCTTTGAAGACAATGTGCCCGCGCAGTCTGCGCCAGCGCCCACGACCGCGCGCGCTCCCGTTCTCGCGGTCTTTTCGCTGGCCGGTGGCGTGGGCAAAACCAGTCTTGTTGCAACTCTCGGCCGCGTGCTTTCCGCGCGCGGTGAGCGGGTTCTGCTGGTCGATACCGCTGCCTACGGCTTGTTGCCCTTCTTCTTCGGCGCCCGCGATCAGCGTCCCGGCCTGATACGCACCTTTAGTCCGCCAGTCGCCAGTGGCGACGCGCCCATCCAGATGATCACTCTCGATCCCGAGACGCTGGACTCCGATCTGGCCACCGCCGAAGCGCTCACGGCAGAGATTCTCAAACATGCACGCGGCGTCAGTCGCGTCGTCATCGATCTTGCCACTGCCTCGGGCGCCACCACACGCCGCATCATGCGTTTGTCGCCGCAGATCCTCGTGCCCCTCGTTCCCGACATGTGTTCCGTGGTCAGCGTCAGCTCCATCGACGCTTTCTTCGACCACACTAACGGCACCAACGGCAAGCCGGCACTTCCGTACTATGTGCTCAATCAGTTCGATCCCTCGCTGCCGCTGCATCTCGACGTGCGCGAAGTGCTACGTGAGCAGTTGGGCGATCGGCTGCTGCCTTTCACTCTGCGCCACACCCCGGCCGTCAGCGAAGCGCTGGCCGAAGGCATGACCGTGATGGATTATGCTCCAAACTCCGCTGTGACCGAGGATTACTCCAGCCTTGCGGGATGGGTCAAGAGCCTCTCTGCCGCCGCAAGCACCAGCTTCCGCGGTGTGCGCTGGAGCGAGCGATGACGGTATCGGGTGTTTGGCAGGATATCGGGGCAGGCGAAAATTTCTTCACCAGGATTCTCCGGTTCCTTTTCCTGCTCGGCGCCGCGGCAGTCTTCTTCTTCATAGCGGTTTTGCCTCTCAACTGGGAGCAGCAAGCGGTCCTGGGGCTGGTTAGCATCGCCGTGGCCCTGGCTATGGCGCGCGGTTCCGACTCATACCTCATCACGCTCGCGCTCATGATGCTGTCCATGTTCTGTACCTTCCGCTATGGATATTGGCGCATCGCACAGGTGGTGCGGTTCTTTCAGGACCCGGCCAGTCACGCCGGAGCCATCGACGCCTTTTTCATCATTTGTCTTCTGGGCGCCGAAGCCTACGCATTTGTCATTCTTTTTCTCGGCTACTTTCAGACCATCTGGCCGTTGCGCCGCGCTCCCGTCGCGCTGCCCGACAATCCCGAAGAATGGCCGCACATCGACGTATTGATTCCCACCTACAACGAGCCTCTCGACGTGGTGCGTTACACCGCGCTGGGTGCTCTCAACATGGATTGGCCCGCCGCAAAGCTCCACGTCTATCTCCTCGACGACGGCCGCCGGCCGGAATTCGAGCAGTTCGCCCGCGATGCCGGCATTGGCTACCGCACGCGCCCTGACAACAAGTACGCCAAGGCGGGCAACATCAACGCCGCCCTCAAAACCGTCCATTCTCCGCTGATCGCGATCTTCGACTCGGATCACGTGCCCACGCGCAGCTTTCTTCAGATGACCGTGGGCTGGTTTATGCGTGACCGCAGGCTCGCCGTGATGCAGACTCCGCACCACTTTTATTCTCCCGATCCCTTTGAGCGCAATCTCGGGCAGTTCCGCATCATTCCCAACGAAGGCGAGCTTTTTTACGGAATCGTCCAGGACGGCAACGACTTCTGGAACTCGGCCTTCTTTTGCGGTTCCTGCGCCGTGCTGCGCCGCGAAGCACTCGACCAGATCGGCGGCATCGCCGTCGAGACCGTCACGGAAGACGCGCACACCGCTCTGCGCATGCAGATGCATAAGTGGAATACGGCCTACATCAATATTCCTCAGGCCGCGGGACTCGCGACGGAGCGCCTCTCCGCGCACATCGGCCAGCGCATTCGCTGGGCGCGCGGCATGATTCAGGTACTGCGCACCGACAATCCGCTCTTCGCTCCCGGACTCACCCTCCCGCAGCGGCTCTGCTACTTCAACGCCATGGGCCATTTCCTCTACGCGGTGCCGCGCCTCATCTTCCTCACCGCGCCGCTGATCTATCTACTTCTCAATCACACCAATATTCCCGGCTACTGGGCCGCTATTCTGGCCTACGCATTGCCTCACCTCATCCTTTCCAATGTCACCAATTCCCGCATCCAGGGCGATCACCGCTATTCGTTCTGGAACGAGATCTACGAAACCGTGCTCTCGCCCTACATTTTGCTGCCCACCATGCTGGCGCTCATCAATCCCAGGTTGGGCAAGTTCAACGTCACGGCCAAGGGCGGAGTAGTCAAGAACACTTTTTACGATTCCAGGATCGCGCAGCCTTTCCTGGTTCTGCTCATCTTCAATTTTGCCGGCCTCATCGCCGCCATTCCACGCTTTTTAATCTTCGACCGTGACCATCCGGGGACGGTGCTGATGAATGTCATGTGGTGCGTGTTCAACATCATCGTCCTTGGCGTTTGTACGGCCGTCGCTCGTGAACTCCGTCAGTTGCGTACCACGGTGCGCATCAATGTCGTGACTCCGCTCGTGGTCAAATTCCCCGACGGCCGATCGGTCGCCGCCGAAACCATCGACCTCTCCAGCGGCGGTACCGGCATTCGTCTCGCAGAGGCCCTCGACGTGATGTCTCAGTCCCATGTGCATCTGGCTTTTCCCGTTTCGCCGGCGGCTATCGATCTACCTGCTACGGTTGTATCTTCGGAGGGATCGGTGTTGCGCGTGTGTTTTGAAAACTTGACCATCGCAGAACAGGAAGTGCTGACTGTCGCGCTTTTTTCACGCGCCGACTCATGGCTCGGCTGGGGCGAGTCCCGCGAGAGCGACAATGTGCTGCGCAGCCTGGGCCGCATCTTCCAAATCTCCATGCGCGGCATGTGGCTCACCGCCCGCAGCATCTTCAGCGACCACGACTCGCCGAAGCGCAAGTCCAGTTCGCTCTCCATCGCCCGCACTCTCATCCTGCTCTTTCTGGCCGCGGCGCTGGCATGGGGCGGTCAATCGGCTCACGCCCAACTGCAGAGCAAAGTCATCGTTCCGCAGGCGATTGCTAACTCGCCGCAGGCGCCCGTCGCCGACATCAATGCTCCCGTTCCTCCCGGCGAGTATCACGATCACTTCACGCTCGCCGAAGCCGGCGAGTCCCAGATCGACCAGATCGAGCTGCACAGCATCGACACCAAGCACAGCATCTACTTCACGCTGCCTGAGACCCATGTAATCGGTACCGCGAAGATTCACGTTCATTACGCGTTCTCGCCCAGCCTCCTTCCCCAGTTGAGCCACATCGAGCTGATGATGAACGGAACTCTCTTCGCCACCATCCAGCCCACGCCGGGGCCGAATGGCCGTTCCGACAGCCGCGATGCCGAGGCCGATTTCACCATTCCGTCCGAACTTCTGGTCCACAACAACACGCTCACCTTCGAATTCATCGGCCACTACACCATGGAGTGCGAAGACCCGGCCAACACCACGCTGTGGGCCCGAGTGTTTCCCAGCACCTACATCGACATTCGCGGCAATCTGCTGCATCTGGCCGACGACCTCAAGCATTTACCCATGCCGTTCGTCGATCCCGCCGTCATTCAACCCATCAGCGTGCCCGTGGTCTTTCCTACGGCGCCCTCGCTCAAAGCCGTTCAAGCCGCTGGCATCGTCACCAGCTACTTCGGCATGGTCTCTGAGAATCGCCCGGTCCGTTTCCCGGTGCACATCGGGACCATTCCTTCCGGCAACGCCATCCTCATTGCCGAGAATCCGTCCAGCCTGCCCGCGGAATTGAATCTATCCGGCGTTCATTCGCCCACCGTGGCTATGCGCGACAATCCCAGCGATCCCTCCAGCAAGCTGCTGATCGTGACGGGCGGCGATGCCAACGATCTCATCAAGGCGGCTCAAGCCATCGCTCTCCACACCGATGTGCTTGACGGCCCGCAGGCCCCCATCGACACGCTCAAGCTGCCTGACAAGCGCGCGCCGGACGACGCCCCGCGCTGGGCGCGCACCGACCACACCATCGCGCTCTGGGATTACTCGACCGCCGAGCAGATGCAGGGCGACGGCACCGCGCCGCTCAACGTCTATTTCCGCATCCCGCCCGACATTTACTTCAACACGGAAGGACCCAACACCAGGCTCCACGTGGTCTACCGCTACAACTCCGTTCCCATCGGGCCTATCTCCAGCATGCAGGTGAAGGTCAACAACGCCTTCATGGGCTCCATTCCGCTCATCCCCGGACAGGAAACCTCGCGTCGCATGCAAACCGACGTGCCCGTCCCTATCGTCAACCTTCGCCCTTTCTCCAACACGTTGTCCTTCGACTTCACCTTCCAGTTGCTCAAAGATGCGGGCTGCAAGAATACGACGCCCATCAATATGCAGGGCGCCATCCTGGGCGATTCATACCTCGATCTGCGTGATTATCCCCACTGGGCTGCCATGCCCAATCTCGAGCTCTTCTCGAACGCCGGCTTCCCCTTCACGCGCGTTGCCGATCTGAGCGAAACCACGGTAGTGCTGCCGCTCGCGCCCACCGAGCAGGAGATCGAGACCTTCATCACCCTCATGGGCCACTTCGGCCGCCAGACCGGTCTCCCCGGCCTGCGCGTCACCGTGGCCGGCCCCGACGCCCTGCATGAAGGCGCCAACACCGACTTCCTCATCATCGGCACGGGCAACGATCAACCCGCCTTCGACGCGCTCAGCTCGCATCTTCCCGTCTCCCTCGGCAGCGGGCAAATCCAGGTGCGGGATACGAACGGTTTCTTCGTCAACCTGCTGCACCACGCCTGGTGGAAGCTCGATTCGAACGAGCACACCGAATCCGGTACGCTGACCGCCGGAGGCACTCCCGACGCCATCGTCGAGAGCATTCAATCCCCTTATGACATCGCCGGCAGCCGCACGATCGTCGCCATTCATTTCAAGGATGGCGCTGCCTTCGCGCCCTTCATGGACAAATTCATGGAGGTGCAGCAGACCCACGATATCTCGGATTCCGTCGCGGTTTTCCATGGCGCGCAGTTTGAGTCTTTCCGCATCGGCTCCAAGGTCTATCATGTTGGTGTGCTGCCCTGGTGGACGCGCTTGATGTTGTGGTTCACGCAGGTGCCATGGCTGGCGGCAGTGGTGATAATTATCCTGGCTTTCCTGCTCGCTATCTGGACCCGGCAATGGTTGCGCGCCAGGGCCAGAGCACGCCTGACGATGACGGGGGATTAGCGGAGTGAGCCGGAAATTCACATCACCGCGAGCATGTCATCCTGAGCGAAGTTTTGGCGCGCTTGCGCGGCAAAACGAGTCGAAGGATCTGCGGTTGCTTTTCGGTGGACTTCGAATCGGCCACACGAGAACTGATCGCGTGAAAGTCGGTTTTGAAAGTCGCGAATTTACGGCTCGCTGCAAGACGCGCTGTTTTGAAAGGGCACGACTTCAGTCGTGCCATTAGCAGGGCATAATGGCTCGGCTTTAGCCGCTGAGGGATGTTTCTTCAAGCGCGACAATGGAACGCGTTGCGAGAGACGCCGCACAAACTCCGCCAGCTCCGCTTGCCTCTGGAGACACGAACGATGGGCCTCTCGACATCCCGGGCAGGGAAGCGCGTCCTTCTGATCGTGGCCTTATCCATGTGTTCCGTCACAGGCGGCTGCAGAGAAGGCCCCTGGCAACTCTGGAACTCCTACGCGTCCCGCTTCATCGACCCGCAAGGCCGCGTCTTCGATCCCGAGGGAGATCGGCGCACCACCTCGGAAGGCCAGGCCTATGCTCTCTTCTTTTCTCTGGTAGACAACGACCGCCCCACGTTCAACCGCATCCTCGCGTGGACCGAGAAGAATCTCGCCAGCGGCGATCTCAACACCCATCTCCCAGCCTGGCTATGGGGCAAGGACAAGGACGGCCAGTGGAAAATCCTCGACCCCAACTCCGCCTCCGACGCCGACGTCTGGATGGCGTACACGCTTCTTGAAGCCGGACGCCTCTGGAATTCCAGCGCCGACATCACTCTTGGCCGCGACATGCTCGCGCTCATCGCCAGCAAAGAAGTCGTGAGCCTTCCCGGCTTTGGCCCCATGCTCGTGCCCGGCCCGTCCGGTTTCCAACTCGGCAGCAACTGGATCCTGAATCCCAGCTATCTGCCCATCTTCGTTTTTGAGCGGTTCGCGGCCCTCGATCCCGCCGGACCCTGGCAGCAGATCGTATTGAGCATTCCAAAGCTCCTCGCCCAGAGCTCGCCGCACGGTTACGCCATGGATTGGGTCGAATACATACCCGGCGACGGCTTCTATCCCATGCCCAAACCCTCAGATGCCAGCCAGAACGGCCCCAATGCCGCAGGTCCCGGCGGCAGCTACGATGCCATCCGCGTCTATCTCTGGGCCGGCATGATGGACGCGCACGACCCCTCCCGCAATCTCGTCCTCCAGGCCGTCCCCGCCATGAGCGGCTTTCTCGCCAGTCACGATGCCCCCCGGGAAATGGTGAGTGAGCAGGGCATTCCAGGCGAGCAGGACGGACCTGTAGGCTTTTCCGCGGCGGTAATGCCTTATCTGCGCGCCTACCCGGATTCCTCGCGCGCTATCGCCCGCCAGATGATCCGACTAAGCGCACAGAAAGACGCAGCTTCGGGATTGTATGGGAAGGACAAAGCGTATTACGATCAGAATCTTACCCTGTTTGCTACTGGTTTTCTCGATCGCAGATTCCGGTTTGGCCCAGGGGGCGAACTGAACGTAGAATGGAAGCGCCGATGAGGGTGCGCTGGGGAGCTTGGAAAGCACTTTTGCTTGTTGCAGTCTGTCTCCTGTGGACGGTTCCGCCAGCACACGCTCAAAAATCCTCCGCATCCGTCTCCCCATCCGTCTCCGCCGACGCCACGCGCGCCGGCCTGGCGGTCAAGGCCCGCGATCTTGAAGCCCGCGGCCGCGCCGACCTCGCCCTCCAGATCTGGCAGCAGATTCTTCTCTCCACGCCCGACAATGCGGAAGCTCTTGCCGGCCTCGCCCGCGACTACAAACTCACCGGCGACGAGCAAAAGGCCGCTGTGGCCCTCCTGCGTTTGCGCCGCGCCCATCCCAACGATCCCAACATCGCCAGAATCGAATCCATGTCTGCCAACGGGCCAGGCGACGAATTGCGACAGGCCGGCGACCTCGCCCGTCAGGGCCGCAACGACGACGCCATGCGCATCTACCGCCGCCTCTACGCCGACCATCCGCCCGACGGCGACGTAGCGCTGGCCTACTATCAAACTCTCTACGGCACGGCCAGCGGCAAGCAGGAAGCGATCGCCGGTATGCGCGGCCTGGCTGAACGCAACCCCGGCGATCCGCGTTATCCCGTGCAGCTGGGCATCATGCTCACCCGCGACCAGCACACGCGCGCTGAAGGCATTCGCATTCTCCGCGCGCACGCGAGCGACCCGGACGCACAGGCCGCCTATCGCCAGGCGCTCATCTGGGATTCTTCCAACCCCGCCTCGGCTGCCGAGCTGCGCGAGTACCTCAAGACCCATCCCCAGGACACCGAAATCTCCGGCGCTCTCCGCAAAAGTGAAACCACGCAGGCGCAGAGCAACAACGGCATCGCGCGCACGCCCGCCGAACGCGCCGCCTTCGCCGCGCTCAACGCGCACCACCTCGACGAGGCAGAGCAGCGCTTCACGGCGCTTCTCGCCGCCGATCCCAATAACGGACGCCTCGCAGCCGGCATGGGCTTTCTTCGCATGGAGCAAAAGAACTTCAGCGGCGCGATCGGCTATCTAGTTCAGGCCGAGAAGAACGGCTACAAGGTCACGACCGTTGAGACCGCGCTGACTACTTCCTGCTTCTGGCTCACCCTGGGCGAGGGTACGCAGGCTCTCGACGAAAACCAGCTCGATCTTGCCGCCACCAAATTCCGTGCCGCGCTCGCAATGAATTCGCGCAGCGCCGATGCCCTCGACGGCCTTGCCGGCGTCTACACCCGGCAACAGCAATACTCCGCCGCAGCCACCGTCTATCAGCAGCTTCTGCAAATCCAGCCCGCATTGCTTGAGGCTTGGCGCGGCCTCTTTCTCGCCTATGCGCACGACAATCAGAACGCCAAGGCGCTGGCCATCGCGGCGCGTTTTCCCGCAAAGGTCAAGGCCTCGCTCGATAAAGATCCCGAATATCTGCACGCGCTCGCGAGCATCTATCAGGCTCAGAACCGCCCAGCCGACGCGCAGCGTACTCTCGCCCTCGCGCTTTCGCTGCCGTTTCCCGAGAACAGCGCCACTCTGCTGGCCGGCACCAAGCTGCAATACGCCGGCATCCTGATGGACGCCAAGCATTACGATCAGGCTCTCGCGGTCTTTTCGCAGGTGCTCGCGAGCGATCCCTCCAACGTCTCCGCGTGGGAAGGCCGCATCAGCGCCCAGCATGAGTTGGGGCAGGACACCGAAGCTGTTTCCGATGTTGCGAAGATGCCCGCGGCGACGTACGAAACCGCGCTGGCCGATCCCAGCGTCCTGGCCACGCTTGGCGCCATTTATCAGCAAGCCAATCAATTCGAAGTCGCGCAGGGGCTGCTCGAGCGCTCTCTAAAACTTGAGATTGCGGCCGGCGGCCAGCCCAGCGTCGCGCTGCAATTGCAGTTAGCGGGTATCTATCTCGTCCGCAACAACACCGATCAGGCCTACTCGCTCTACCGCCAGGTGCTCACGGACCACCCCGATCGCGCCGACGCATGGAAAGGCCTCATCGCCGCGCTCACGGCCACGCATCGCGATCAGGAAGCGCTCCAGGAAATCGCGCAGATTCCCGCGACCGTGCGCAAGCAGCTCGACGGCGACATCGACTTCCTCGAAACCGAGGCCAGCCTCTACGCCACCACTGGCGACATCACTCACGCCGAGCAGTACATGAATCGCGTGCAGGCTTACTACGCCAAGGCCAAAGAAGAGCCGCCGCCCACCGTCGAGATCCAGAATGTCTGGCTGCTCTACAACATTGGCAATGACCGCGCGCTCTACGCAGCCCTGATGCGCATCGGCGGCCGCACCGATCTTAGCCTCGCTCAGCGCGAGACCGTGCAGACCATCTGGGCTAACTGGAGCGTGCGCCGCGCCGCCGCTGCACTCGACAACGGCAACGCGCAGCGCGCCGTGGACATTCTCGAAGCGGCAGCTCAGGCCTTTCCCAACAACCTCACCGTGCGCAAAGCCGTGGCTGGCGGATTCGCGCGTGTAGGCCGCGGAAGGGAAGCATTGGCTCTCTTCAAAACCATTCCCATGCAGGACGCATCCGCAGGCGACTTTGAAGGCGCTGTTGGCGCCGCTCTCGCCGCCAACGACAAAGGTCAGGCCGAGATCTGGTTGCGTCAAGCGCTCGAGCGCTTCGCCACCGATCCCGCCATCCTCGCTTTGGCGGGACGTTACGAGCAAGCCCGCGGCGACAACGAGCGCGCCGCCGACTACTATCGCGCCTCACTGGCGGCCATGCCCAAAGTCTCGCCCGTCGACCGCCTCGCCCACGCCCTCGTCTATCCGGAGACGGACACAAGAGTCCATCGTGCCGTCACAGCCTCTGATCTCAAGCGTCTGCTCGATCCTGACTACGAGCCCTTCGCCAAAACCACCAAGCTTTCGCCTCTACCCACCTACGGTCCCGATCCCTATAACCCCGCGCCCGTAGTGTTGCCCCCACCGCAACCCGCAGAAACCAATCCTGCCGCACCCCCCGGCCCCGGCGCTCGAAATGAATCTTTGCCATTCGCGAAAGGGCACGACTTCAGTCGTGCCGAAAGTGTCTCAAGAAGAACGTGGGCTTTAGCCCCTGCGCGATACTTCTCTCGCGAAGATACTTCTTACCGCCCCCGTCGCTCCAGCAGCGCCGCGAACCTCGTGTTCGCATCGTGGACTCCCGCGCGCCGGTCGCCAGCCGCAGCTCACGCCGCGATGCGTTTCGCTCCCATTCGCCCCGTCATTCAATCCGCGATTGAAGCCTTCGGCCAAGTCGCCATCGTCCCCAACCCGCCGCACTCGCTCGCCTCCGACTCCTGGAAGGGCCTCGTCTTCTCGCTCATGGCCGGCAATCGTAACGCCGAGGCGCTCTCCGAACTCGGCAAGATCCCCGCCGACGTGCGCCGCCAGCTCGAAGCCGACGTCGAATGGGTGCAGGGCGTTGCCAGCCTTTACTTCGCCGTTGGCGACACCCAGCACGCCACGCTCTATCTCCATCGCGTCGAAAACTACCTGCTCGTGCATCACACCGCTCTACCTGCCAGTCTTGAAGTGCAGCACGCCTGGCTGCTCTACAACCTCAAGGATGATGCCGCGCTCTATCCGATTCTCCAGCGGCTCGATGCCCGCCAGGACCTGACCGCCGATCTGCGCAAGCAGGTCGAGACTCTCTGGGCCCAATGGGCCGTCCGCCGCGCCGATCAAGCCATCGAGAGCGGCAATCTCACGCGTGGCGTTGAAATTCTGCAAGCCGCGTCCGAGGATTATCCGGATAACATGACCGTGCGGCTCGCCGTCGCCGGAGCCTACGCGCGCGTGGGCCGTTCGCAGGAAGCTGTCACCCTCTTCAAGTCCCTCAACATGAACGACGCCAGTGTCGGCGACTTCCAGGGCGCCGTCTCCGCCGCCATCTCTGGCACAGACATGGCTCAGGCCGAAGCCTGGCTGCGCATTGCATTGGGCAAGTATCCCAACGACCCCATCGTCCTCGGCCTTGCCGCCCGCTTTGAGCAGGCTCGCGGCAACAACGAACGCGCCAGCGCCTTCTGGCGCGCCGCCATCGCCGCCATGCCTCCCGGCACCGGCGTCAAGAGTCTCGACTACGGTCTCGTCATGCCGCCACGCGCCACCTACCGCACGCCCAGGGCTGGCGACACGAAGCATCTCCTTGATCCGCGTATCGACCCGCAACTCGACCCGAACGTCGCCCCGTCTGCCGAAGAGCTCGCGCCGCTGCCTTCCTACAAGCCGCAGCCCAGCGCGCAGGCTCCCGTGTTTGCGCCAAACCGGCCGGCAACCGCACCGCCTTCGCAGGCAACCGCGCCTTCAAACGAACCGCTTCCGCTTCCGCCCAGTTCCGCCTACGGGCAGGGAACTGCGCCCTCAAATCAGCCCCCGTATTTTCCCCAGGCCACCAACCGCAATCATCCGTCCTCCGGCCCCGCATTCGTCGAGCAGAGCAATTCGCAACCGCCCTTAACAGGCCGAGTTCAACTCCCGCCCACTGAAGAAACCATCAGCACCACGGACAGTGAAGGGAATCCGAGCCTCTCGCCGCAGACATCGAAGAACGCCGCGCCGCAAACTCCACCGCCCGCCAATCCCCGCATCACGTCCGAGCCCATGGGCCCCGCGGCCGCGCAGACGCAGGCCCTCATCGCCGAGCAGACCGACAGTCAGCTCACTCAACGCTCGGCAACCGTCATTCACAACGTCCCCAATGCGCCGGTCGCACCTGTGCCCTTGGCCCAGGCACCGCCTGCAAAGAACGCCGGGCAGGGGACCTATGACACGGCGCAGTACACGCCATCCGCGCAGGAAGCTGCGACGGGCGCCTACTCCGCACCGCAGCAGCAGACGCCGCAACAACAGCCTCAAGCCACGCCACAGCAGCCTCCGGCCAAGCCCCAAGCCGGCGCAACCACTCACCACAAGCGAAAGAAGAGTCAGCAAACACAGACTACCGGCACCAGCAATCCGCCGCTCGAAGCTGCTCCTCCTCTCAGCGAAACCGCGCCTCCGCCCGAGGCCCAGCAGCCCGTTCCCGCGCCGCAGGAGCCATCGACAGAAAGCACCACCTCCACTGGCCTCAGCGACCAGGAGCTCGAGCAGCGCAGTCTGCCGCCGCTGCGCGGCCCCTGGATTCGCATTCAGCGCCAGGATAATCAGCCCACGCCACGCGATCTGGCGGAGCAGCAGTTGCAGGCCATCGAGAGCGGCTATAGCGGATGGCTCGGCGGCAGCACCGTGCTCAACTACCGAACCGGCGCTCTCGGTTACAGCCAACTCGCCGCCATCGAGGCGCCGTTCGAAGCCTCTGCGCATCTCGGCTATAGCGCGCGCATCACCGCCATCGCCCGGCCCGTCTTCCTCGACTCCGGCCAGGCTGACGGCACAGCCGTCATCTCCGTTCTTGAGTCCACCGTCTCCGGCAGCGCGCTCACCGCCATTCCCGAGCCCATCGGCACGCTCACCGCCACCAACGTCATCCCGCCCGCGCAGCAAAATGCAGTTGGCATCGGCGGCGAGCTGCAGTTGGCCTTCCCCCACTTCGCCATCGCGGGCGGCTACACGCCCTACAACTTCCTCGTCGCCAACTTCACAGGGCGTCTCGTCTGGAAGCCGGGCAACGGACCCTTCACCTTCTCGCTCACCCGCGACTCCATCAAGGACTCGCAGCTCTCTTACGCCGGCCTTCGCGATCCCGGCCTGGCCAACCTCAGCAGCCCCGGCCCCATCTGGGGCGGAGTCGTCGCGAACCAGGGCCAGGTGCAGTTCGCGCACGGCGATGCGCAGTCGGGCTACTACTTCAACGCCGGCGGCCAGTACATCACCGGCTACCACGTCCTCAACAACAATCGCATCGATGGCAACGGCGGTGCTTACTGGCGCGTCTTCACTTCTCCCGAGTACGGCACTCTCAGCGTCGGCGCCAACTTCTTCGCCATGCGCTATGCCAACAACCAGAACGCCTTCACCCACGGCATGGGCGGCTACTTCAGCCCGCAGGGATACTTCCTGGGCAACGTGCCCTTCACCTGGTCAGGCCACTACATCAATCGCTGGCACTACAACATCATGGGCGCGGTCGGCGCGCAGGGCTTCCAGGAGAATTCTGCGCCGCTCTGGCCTCTGGCCGGTGACAAGCCGCTAGAGATCGCGCAGAACAACCCCCGCCTGCCCGATGTCACTACCGTCAGCGGCAACTACGACGTCCGCAGCCAGGTAGCCTATCAATTCAGCCCGCACTGGTTCGTCGGCGGCTACCTCGCGGCCAACAACTCCCGCGACTACACGTCGACTTCAGTTGGCTTCTTCGTCCGCTTCATGTTCCGCGAGCAACCGTCGACAGCCACCAATCCCACCGGCCTCTTCCCCTGGGACGGCATGCGCCCCTTCACGGTGCCTTAGGACCTACCGGCATCGAGCAGTTAGCTAAGTTAAAAAATAAAGATAGATAGAATGTCATCCTGAGCGACGAGCGCAGCGAGGAGTCGAAGGACCTGCGGTTGTTTTTGTTTTTGTCTTTCGCACTTTCCAGATCGATCGGGATCAGCGCTTGTCGTTAAATGGACTTCGGATTCGTCGCACTATTTCCTTTGTACACTCGCTCGCCTTATCCGTTCACTTCTTCACTCATTCCCTGGTCCCAGCTTCTCATCCTCGCTTCACCGGCCTCTGCATCGGCACCACCTGCACCGTCACGTCGCGCACCTCCGACAGAAACCGGTTCAGCACCGACCCGCCCCACAAAATGTCCCAGCGCGAGCGCGCCGATTGCCCAAACACCACGTGGCTGATGTTCTCCTGCTGCGCAAACCGGATCAGCGCGTCGGAAATATTCCGGTCGGTGAGCGAAACCACCTGCGCGCCCAGATCCCGCGCCATGCGTTGATACTCCTCCAGCCGATGAAAGGCCTCCGGGTCGCCGTGCCCCTTGTCGTCGGGACGGCTCACATACACCGCGTACCAGTTCGTCGCAAGCCGCCCGGCAATACGCGCGCCGATGCGCAGCAGGCGCTCGGTGCCCGGCCGCGTGCTCAGGCACACCATCACCTTCTCGGGAATCGGCGCCTGTTCGAGGCCCCGTGTGCGGCGATACTCCGCTGCCCGGTTGCCCACCTGTTCCGCGGTGGTGCGCAGCGACAGCTCGCGCAGCATGTTCAGGTTGCCCTTGCGGAAGAAGTTAGCCAGCGACTGCTCCACCTTCTCCGGCGCGTAAATCTTTCCCTGCCGCAGACGGTCGCGCAGTTGATCCACCGTCACGTCCACGTTCACCACTTCGTCGGCGCGCTTGAAGAAGCTGTCGGGAACGGTCTCGCGGATGGTCGTGTTCGCCGAGCGGTTCACGGCGTCGTTCAGCGTTTCCAGATGCTGGATGTTCACCGCGGTCATTACGTTGATGCCCGCGTCCAGCAGCTCCAGCACGTCTTCATAGCGCTTGCCGTTCTTGCTGCCGGGAACGTTGCTGTGGGCCAGTTCGTCCACCACCACGGTATGCGGATGGCGCGCAACGATCGCGTCCAGGTCCATCTCTTTCAGATTCACGCCGCGATAGGGAATCACCTTCTGCGGAATCACTTCGAGATCGCGGATGCGCGCCTCGGTATCCTTTCGCCCGTGCGTCTCCACCAGCCCGATCACAACATCCACGCCCTGCTGATGCTTCATGATGTAGGCGTCGTTCAGCATGTCGTAGGTTTTGCCTACGCCGGGCGCCGCGCCAATGTAGATACGCAGCTTTGCGGGTTCCTGAGTTTTTTCGAGTTGAATCTCGGCCATAGCTCAGCCCACCTCGACAGGATGACGCTCTTCTTCGGTGACAGCTACGGGAAGGGTGAAGCGGAATGTCGATCCGTGGCCCAGCCGGCTCTCCACGGCAATCTGTCCGCCCAGCGACTCCACCAGCCGCCGCACCAGCGAGAGGCCAAGCCCCGAGCCTTTCTCTGAGAAGGGATTGAAGCGATCGAAAATTGCGCTCAACCGGTCAGCCTCGATTCCGCGTCCCGTGTCGCGCACGCTGAACTGCACAAAAGTCTTGATCTCTTCCGCCGCCAGAAGCACTTCGCCCTCGTCCGGCGTGTAGCGCACGGCGTTCGAAAGCAGGTTGTCCAGGATCGAGCGCAGCGCTCGCCGGTCGGCCCGCACCATGGACAGATCGGCATACGCCTTTACATCGACCCGGATATGTTTCTTCTGCGCCTCGTCGCAGTAGCGATCACGCGTCTCGTTCAAAGCTTGCAGCGGACGGATCCGCTCCAGCTTCATTTCGCGGTTGCCCGTATCGAGCTCGGCCACTTCGATCAGGTCGCCCATCAAGTCGTCCAGGTTCTCGGCGTCCTTGCTGGCGTCGGCCACCAGTTCGGTCTGGAGCTGCGTCATCTCGCCACTGAAGCCCTGCGCCAGCGCATACAATCCGCGCCGTAGCTGCAACAGTGGATCGCGCAGTTTGCGGCTGGCTACGGCAATGAACTGCGTTTTGAAGCGGTCGGTGTCCTGCAGGCTGGTCACGTCTTCCAGCGTCGTCACCGTGCCCAACAGGCGGCCTTCGGAGTCGCGCATGGGCGTGGTGCGCAGCCGGTAGCTGCGCTCCTGCTGGCCGATGCGCATCGGCAGCATCGATGCCTCACCTTCGGCAGCCACGGCTTTCTGCATGGAAACGGCATCGCGGATAGCATTCAGAATTTTTTCGCCGCCGGGCGTATTGGCCAGGGCCATGCGGTCACCCGCGGCCTCGCCCAGCAACTCCGCGGCCGCCTGATTCACCTTCAGCACGTGGCCTTTGCCGTCGGTAACGATGATGGGCTCAAATATCGACTGAAGCACGGCGTCGGAGAGCTGAAACTCCATCTGCCGCCGGCCAGCCTCGGTGTCGCGCAGCTCCCGCAGCCGCACGGCAATCCGGTTCAGCTCGCTGGCGATCACGCCAAAGCTGTCGCGGCTGCTCCAGTCAACGCGATGCTCAAGATTCCCCTGGGCAATGCGATGCGCATCGCGCGCCAGATTCTGAATCGGCCGCAGCACAAAGAAAACCGTGGCTGCCACGACCACCACCGCAACCGCGCAAATGGCATTCGCCAAGCCGAGCTGCCCGGCCGCAGCCAGCGCCCGATGCGTGGCGATCACCAAGCCCACGGTCAGGCAGCCGAGGAGCATACAACCGAGAATCAGTCGCTGGGTAAGATTGAGCATGTCCGGTTTCCGTGCCAATGAAGAATGAAAGGTTGACTCTCCCATTCTCGCGGATGTGGCCGCTCTGTGCAAAGTCCCCTGTGATTTAGCCACCTGGTGGAGTTCTAAAATTGTTTTGCACAAAATGGGATCGCCCCCGATCCCGCTCTAACTCCGCTAACGCCGCTAGCTCCGCCAAATCCGCCGCGCCTCGTCACGGAATTTGACACACGGCTAGCGAATCATTGTGCCATCGGCAGGCAAGCCCTTCCGGCTGTGGATGGGCCACCAGCACCCAATCCACGCCGAACGCCGCTTTGAGCCGCTCAAAGTCTGCGAGCTTGAAGTTGCGCCAACCTTCTTCGGCCGTCACCTGGCTCGCCCACACCGGCCCCAGCTCCGGCACCTGGGTCACCACTGCGGCATCCTTCACCGCATCCGCCAGTTGGCTGCGCTCGGCCAACGCGCGAAACTCGTGGAAATCCTCGCCAGGCACTTCCATGTAATGCGGATCGAGCGCAAAATACGCGCTCTCCGGCGTATTCACCCGGATCCATGCAAAGGCCTGTAGCCAGGGATTGGCGGGCGCACGCCCCGGCAGTTCCAGATGTTCCACGCCACTAAACTCAGCCCGCTGCCACAGAAACATGCTGCCGTTGATCGCCAGCAAAAACACCGCCCAGCGACCCACGCTTCTCTGCAACACAAATCGCCCCAGCATCGCGCCCGCCATCATCATGAACAGGAAATACTCAAGGTGCAGGTAGCGCATCGGCTGCAAAGGTGTCAGCCGCACCAGGGAGGACGGCCACAACATGGCCATGGCCAGCACCTGCTGGAACAACGCATAGAAAAACACAGCCGCTGCAAATCGCGCCAGCAAAGTCTCTCCACGTTTGTGCGCAAAGCGCCAGAGCAAGCCGAAGAGGATCATCGGCGCCAGCGCTCCCAGCCACTCGTACCAGGTCCATTGGTACAGGTAATAATAGGTGCGCGTGTCCAGGGCCTTGCGCCATGTCGCATCAGCCGGCTCGAAGACCCATCCCAGTGGCACCAGCGCAAACGTCGCGCTCCGTAGCCAACGCAGCCGCACATGCAACTGCTCCATCAGAGCCACAGTCAGGAAGCAGCAGAAGGAAATTCCCATGGCGGCCATCAGCGGATGCATCAAAAACGCCACCAGCAGCAGCGCCGCCGCCTGCCAGTGTTTCCTGGAGCTGGCTGCATAAACGGTGTCGCGAAAGGGCACGACTTCAGTCGTGCCGAAAGAGCCTAACGAACTTTGGGGCTTTAGCCCCCGAGGGATGCTTCTCAATCGGGCCCGAGCATTGCTGCGACCAGATCCGTTCAAAATGCGCCACACCGCCAGCAGGATCATGGCCGTGGCCAGTGTGCGCGGATGCAGATGCTGGTCGGCCATGTAGAGCGCCGTGCCTGCTACGGGCAGCGTAAACACGCCCGCGACCATCGCGACCGCTGCCCATCGCGCGCTGCTATCGCGAAACAGCAGGTTCGCAATCTTCTTAACCGCCCACAGAATCAGGAACAGCGCCACCAGTTGCCAAACCAGCTCTGCCCACGCGAGCGGCATGTGAGTCCAGCGGACAAAATGCGCCATCAAGCCATCGAACGCGGTGGCCTGCATTTGCAGCCGGAAAAAATCTGCATTGTGCGGAAAAAGCGCCGGATTCAGGTCCGCTTTCACGGCCGACAAGTAGATTCCGTCGTCTTCAAGACCGGGGTGGTAGCCCATCGCCAGAAAACCCAGCACCGTGAAGAGCAGAACGCCCGGCAACTCCAGAGAAGAGCGCGTGCGCCTCAGCCGGGACTCGCCAACCGCTTCCAGAACAGGTGCTACGCAATGCGCCACAAGAAATAGAATAACGGACGTGAACGAGCCGGCGCCGGGAAGCGGGACCGGCAGGCCGGTCTGGCTCCGCTAACTCCGCTAGCGCCGCTATCCTCTACAGTTGCGGCAGCAACATGCGCAGCAGCAGGAATCCGCCCACGCCCGCAAAAAACACCAGCGCCATGCGAATCCCCGGCTCGCGGTTTACCTCGGGCACCAGGTCGGTCGCGGCCACATAGAGCGCCACGCCTGCGGAGACCGGCAATCCATACGGCACCCACCGCGGCACCAGTTGAATCACGAGCACGCCCACCAATGTTGCCGCGGCCAGCCCGACCGCGGACCCGAACGCCGCCCCGCGGCTCAGCCCGCTGGCCAGCATCACGCTCGCCATGGTGAAACCTTCCGGCGCCTTATGCAGCAGGATCGCAAGAAAGATCAGCCATCCCAGCCAACCGGAGATCGCGAAGCCCGACCCAATCGCCACGCCGTCGAAGAGCGCGTGCACGCTCAAGCCGCCCAGCACCGAATACCCCGTGCGCTTCGACACAAACTCGCCGGCGTGCGTCTCTTCGCCAAAATGAAAATGCGCGTTCATCGTGTGCTCCAGCAGATGCACCGCGCAATACCCGGCCATGATCAGCGCCGGCGCTAGCCCCGCATTCAGCTTGAAGCTCTCAGGCGCCATCTCGAGCAGCGCCGTCGCCATCAGAAATCCGGCGCCCAGCGCGACAAAGTAGCGCAGGTAGCGCTCTACGCCGCGTGCGCGCACCAGCACCAAACCGCCAGCCACATCGGCGAGTGCGGCAATGGTTCCGAGAATGAGAGAGGTCGCCAGCATTCAATTGTGAAGCGTGATCTGTGATTCGTGGGCCGAGAAACTGCGACAGAAGCCGGTGAAGCGAAAGCAGCGAAGCAGGGCTTTCGGTCCTTAGTCCCTCAGTCCCGAGTCCCTTAGTCCCTGCCTTTTCACCCGCTGTGCCTGATGTGCACCACATCCCCATCCTGCACCACATACTCCTTGCCTTCCAGACGCAGTGTACCCTTGGCCCGCGCTGCTGCCTCTGAGCCGGCTTCCAGCAATTGGTCCCAGCGAATGGTTTCGGCGCGAATGAAATGGTGCTCCAGATCGGAGTGAATCGCCCCCGCAGCCTGCGGCGCCTTCGAGCCGGTCGGCACCGTCCATGCCCGGCACTCGTCCTCGCCTGCGGTGAAGAAACTGATCAGCCCCAGCAACTCGTAGCTCTTGCGAATCAATCGCACCAGCCCGCTCTCATTAAGTCCATAGCTGCCCAGGAATTCCGCGGCTTCGGCGTCATCCATCTCCGCCAGCTCCGCCTCCACCTTGCCGCAGATTGCAGTCGCGCCCGCATTCGGCCGGTGCGCCAGCTCATCGAGCTTAAAGCGGCTCACCGCCGCTTCTAAATCGGTGCCCAGCGTGGTGCTTTCGTTCACGTTAAGCACATACAGAATAGGTTTTTGCGACAAAAACATAAAGCCGCGGATGAGCTTCTTCTCGTCCGCCGTCATCTCTAACTCGCGCAGCGGAATCTCTTTTTCGAGCGACTCCTTCGACCGCAACAGCAGCGCCTGCTCGCGCTCCAACTCACTGGTGCGCCCCTTCTTCATGTCCTTCTCAACCCGCTCAAGACGCTTTTCCACCTGCGTCAAATCGCTCACCATCAGGTCGAATTCCACACCCTTCAAATCGCGTAATGGATCGATAGGCCCTTCGTGCGGAACGGCATCGTTCTCGAAGGCGCGCAGCACGTGAATCAGCGCATCCACGTTGCGCAGGTTGGTCAGGAACGCTGTTTCTTTCAGCGCCTCCTGCCCGATTGCCGCCACGTCGACGTACTCCACCGACGCGAAAGTGGTTTTCTTCGGCGAGTACAGGGCCGACAGCTTGTCCAGGCGCTCATCGGGCACACGCGCCACACCTATGTGCGCCTCGCGCGAGAATCCGCGATCCTCGATCTTCGCTTTGGTCAGAATCTTAAAGAGAGAAGTCTTGCCCACCTGAGGCAGGCCGATAATGCCGGTTTTCATGTTGGTTCCGCTTGGGCCCGACCACGATGGAGTGCGCACGAGAAGGGCTTCTACAATGATACAAGGCCGGCATCGAAGCGATGAGACGCATGGCTCAGTAAAGCAGGGCAAACGCATCTAATTTTGGACTCCGAGTAGTCGGAGCAGATATTCGTGGTCCCAAGCAGCCTGCAGCCGTTTGCCGTGGATGCCCAATTTGCA
>Ga0302278_10000322_pt1 | contig 62977 bp, 55 predicted proteins | sample III_Bog_N3_2_FD_194543 | JGI IMG/M metagenome (GOLD analysis project Ga0302278, IMG submission 194543) | Peat permafrost microbial communities from Stordalen Mire near Abisko, Sweden - III_Bog_N3_2 | ecosystem: Environmental > Terrestrial > Soil > Wetlands > Peat | place: Sweden: Abisko...
GCGGGGACGTCCTGGGGGGTGCGGATTTAAGAAGCAACGTTCCTCAGACGGGCGACGGAGGATTGGATCGGGCTTTCAGCCCTTGATCGTGATTGGCCACGGACCTGGGGCGATGCCCCAGGCTGGTATGAAATCGGGCCTTTGGCCCTAATGGCAACTTACTACAATGCAACAGGTTGCAAAGATATTGGCCCTGAAGGCAACTGGCTGCCAATCAACATGTTCCGAAGATGTTTCTGAAGGGCGGGGTGCGAGACAGCAGACTGGGAAGTCGGCGGTATTTTACGTCCGGTTGGTGGAAACCGGGGGCAGTGCCGAGATGCGCCCCCCGTATTTGGAATCAAGGCAAGGGCCGGCGGTGGCCGAACGCTCTTTGAAGGTGTAAGTCGAGAGCTGGCCGCGCTCCATCGAGGAAATGGCCGCGATTGGTTGAAGCAGACGGGTTTGGTCGGAAGGCTTCATAAGGTGCCTGGCATACCAGTCACACGCGCCCAAAAAACCAGGCATTATTTCAAATTTGAAGAATTTTGGCTCACCCCCTTTGGCGTCGCGTGTCCGGGTGGGGATGTCCGCTGCGTTATCGTTGCCAAACCCGGGGCGGTTGGGTTATTCTGCGCGCATGAAATTATTCGCCCTGATCAATGTTTTCACGCTGGCGTTTTTCCTGACGTCCGCCCGGGCCCAATCGGGGCCGGATGATCAATACATTCAAATTTACGCCCTCATCCAGCAGGCGGAATCGCTGGCCGTTGCCGGGCAGCCACAGCAGGCGCTGGCCAGTTATGTCCAGGCGCGGACGGAACTGGACACTTTTTCCAAGGTTTACCCGGACTGGAGTCCTTCCCTGGTAACGTATCGCCTGAGTTATCTGGCCAATAAAATCGCCGCCACCACCGCATCGCTGCCGCCGGATACGTCGGGGAATCCGCCCGCCGTTACTATGCCGGCGGCCCCGGCGGGCGCCGGATCGGATTCAGAATTGGTGAATTTGCGGACGCAGGTGCAAAATTTGCAGGCCGACAACGCGACGCTCGCCGCCAAGCTCAAGGAGGCGCTCAGCACCCAACCGTCGGCGGCGGATCCCCGCGATCTGGCCGCCGCCCAAGAGACCCTCCGGTCTCTGGTAAAGGAAAATGCCTTGTTGCAGGTGAGTCTGGATCAACAAAAAGCCGCCGCCCCCGTGCGCGGCACCGCCGCCGAAGCCCGGGCGCTGGCGAAAGCGCAGTCGGCGCTGGCGGATTTGAAGCAGGAACGGGACGATTTGCGAACGCATCTCAACGCGGCGCTCAAGGCGCTCAGTGCGAAGCAGAGCCGTTCGGAAGTGAAGGCGCAGATCGCCCAACTCACCCAACAGAACGCCGCCCTGCAGGCGCGATTGGCGGTGGATGAGGCGAAACCCGCGCCTTATTCCGCCGAGGAACTGGCGCTGTTCAGGTCGTCGGCCGCCCCGGCCCCGACCCCGGCCCCGGTTGTGGCGGCCTCCGTATCCGCCAAGGAACTGACGCCCGCGGAACAGGCGGTATTGCGGGAAGCGACCGCAGCAATGGCGGCCCGGCCCCCAGTCGTTGCGGCGGCCCCCGCCGCCGCCGCCGAACCGACCGTCACGGCCGGAGATTTACTGGCTTCCGCCCAGACTGCTTTTGCCGCCGGGAAATATGACCAGGCGCTGGACTGGTTGGGCCGGGCGGCGAGTCTGGACCCGCAAAACGCGCAGGTGCAGAATTTGCTTGGGGTCACCCTGGGGCACAAAGGCTTGCGGTCGCAGGCGGAGGCCGCCTTTCGCCAGGCGTTGCTGCTGAATCCGAATTACGGCGAGGCCAACAACAACCTGGCGGTGGTTTACGCGGATGAACAGCCGCCGCAGCCGGAACTCGCCCGCTGGCACTATTTGAAGGCGCTCGCCGCCGGCCAGCCGCATAATCCGGACTTGGAAAAAATCCTGGCCGACAGCGGCGCCCCCATACCGGCGCAATGAGGATTTTCCTCGCCGATGCCGGCGCAATGCTTTCATGACTGTGGGAGCACCGCCCCCACGGTCAGAGCCGTCACCTCGCGTTGCATTTCATCGGCGAATAAACTCGCTAATCCCGGTCAGTTGTGGAAGGTTTTCGGCCATTATGCGCATGAAAGCAAACGGGCTGCGGGGAATTCTGCTGATCGCCCTCGTCTGGGGAACCGCCCCGGGGTTGCGGGCGGAAATGGTGACCAATCTCTTTGGCTTCACCGGCAAGGAAATTTACCCCATTGACGATCAGATCAGCCTCCTGCACGCGGCGGATTTGGATGGCGACGGGTTGACCGATTTGATTGTCGTCAATAATCTCCGCGCCAAAATCAACCTCCTCTACAATCAAACCGGCAAAACCAATCTGGCGGCGGCCAACCCCGCCCGCAAGTTGGAACTGAACGAACTGCCGCCCGATGCCCGGTTCCGCATTGATTCCATTCCCACCGACGAACGCATTGCCGCCCTGTCGGTGGTGGATTTGAACGGGGATGGGCGCCCGGATATCGTCTACTACGGGGATACGCGCGATCTGGTGGTGCTGTATAATCTGGGCACCAACGGCTGGAGTGAACCCAAGCGCTGGCACATCGAGGACGGCCAGATGGATGCCAACGCCCTCGTGACCGGCGATTTGAACGGCGACGGCCTGACTGATGTGGTCTTGCTGGGTGAAAACGGCTCGGTCTATTTTCTGCCGCAACTGGCCGACCACACCCTCGGGGATCCCCGCAAAATCCCTTATTCCGGCACGCCCAAATCCGTGCAGATCGTGGACCTTGACGGCGATGGCCGGAATGATTTGTTGCTGGTGGACTTTGACAGTCCCACCCCGTTCCGGTTCCGGTTGCAAAATTCGGCCGGCGAGCTGGGCCCCGAGATTTATTTCAAAAGCCCGCCCATCCGCTCGTATGTGGCGGATAATCTGGAGGGCACCGCGACCAATTTTGTGGTGACCATCGGGCAGAGTTCCGGGCGCGCTGAAGTCTCCCAGTTTGTGCACCAGGCCGGCGAAGCCTTGTCCGGCGTGTTTTCGCACGGGCAGTTCCAAGTCTTCCCCCTCAACAAAACCGACGCGGCCCGGCGCGGCATGCTCTGGGCGGATGTCAACGGTGACGGCCGGGCCGACCTGCTGGTGGCCGAGCCCGAGAGCGGCCAGCTCTCGGTTTATTTGCAACAGACCAACGGCTCGCTGGCCGCCGCCCGCACTTTTCCGACGCTTGCGGGCGTCAGCCAGATTGCCGCGGCGGATTGGAATGGGGACGGGCAGCCGGAAATTTTCCTGTTGAGCCGGGATGAGAACGCCATCGGCATGACGCGGTTTGACGCGGGCGGCAAGCTGCCGTTTCCGACGCTCCTGCCGCTGGATGGCAAACCCCTGGTGATGACCACCGGGGTTTTGAAGCGCGGCGCCAAACCGGTGCTGGCCGTCATGGTGGACAAGGATGGCGTCCGTTCGCTCGTGATCCGCAGCGCCGATGGCAAGACCAAGACCAAACGCTTGAGCCCCAATTTCAACGCCAACCCCGCCAGCCTCTCCATTCATGACGTCAATCAGGATGGCCGGCCGGATTTGGTGGTGCTGATTCCCTACGAAAAAATCAAGGTGCTGCTGCAAAAGGCGGGGGGTGATTTTGATGAGGTGGATGTGGATCCCCCCGGCGGCCCCATGGAGGAGCCCTGGCTGGCGGACCTGGATGTGGATGGGGACGGCCGCGACGAACTCCTGCTGCCGCAGAAGAATTTTGTGCGGGCCGTGGTGCTGGAGCAACTGCCGAAAGTGGAAGGCCTGACCAACGCCCCCGGCTGGGAGTTCCGCGTGAAAGACCAGATCAACGGCGCGTCGCATGACTCGCGCATCACCGGGGCGGTGGCCGTGCGCAATGGCACCAATCCCATCGCCGCCGTCTTTTTGCTGGATGCCGAGCACAAACAACTGACGTTGTGTGAACGCGACGCGGCCGGCGTGTGGGGGGTGGTGCATAACCTGGATTTGCCGGTGGCGGATTTTGACGGGGTGAGCGCCGTCCAACTGGGCGGGCCCGGGGTTCAGAGCGTGGTGTTCCCCGGGCTGAACGCCGTGGCGTGGCTGCCGCTGGCGGGCGACGTGTGGGATTTAAAAGAACTGGATGGTTACGACACCCCCATCAAGAATGGTTACCTGAATGATGTCGTGGCCGGGGATCTGATGGGCGACGGGCGCAAGGAACTCATTTTCATGGAGACGGCCAAAAACTATCTCGACGTGGTGTTGTTCAACCGGCAGCACAAGCTGGTGCCGGGTGACCGTTGGCCGGTGTTCGAGCAGCACACTTTCCGTGGCCGGGAAAACGCCCTGCCCGAGCCGCGCGAAGTCCTCGTGGTGGATGTCACGGGCGACAAGAAAAACGATCTGATCGTCCTCGTCCACGACCGGATCATCGTTTATCCGCAGGAATAAATCCGGCCCGGCCGCCCGCCCCCCATGTCCGACGACTATGTCTTGCAACCGTTTCACCCCCCGGTGACGTTGCAGATTGATTATAAGAGCGAACTCAATGAACAGCAGTGCGCCGCCGTCACCGCGCCGCCCGGGCCGGCGCTGGTGATCGCCGGGGCGGGTTCGGGCAAGACCCGCACGCTGACCTATCGCGTGGCCTACCTGTTGGAACAGGGCGTCACGCCGGACCGCATCTTGTTGCTCACCTTCACCAACAAGGCCGCCGGCGAAATGATGCGCCGCGTGGCCGAACTCCTCGGGCATCCGCTGCCCGCGCTCTGGGGGGGGACCTTTCATTCCATTGGCGCCCGGGTGTTGCGCGCCCATGCCGAAACGCTCGGGTTCCAGCGCGATTTCACCATTCTGGATCGGGATGACTCGCGGGACCTGCTCAAGCACTGCCTCGCCGAGGCGGGCATTGAAATCAAGAAGTCCGATAATTTTCCCAAGCCGGATGTGTTGCTCGAAATCTTTTCGCTGGCCGGCAACACCCATCGGACCGTCACGGAAATGATTGACGCCCAATACGGCTATTTCGGCGAACACCTCGAGAAAATCAACGCGCTGGCCAAAAAATACACCGTCCGCAAACTGGCCGCCAACAGCCTGGATTTCGACGATCTGCTGCTCCTGTGGCTCAAGCTGCTCAAAGAACACGCCGGGATCCGCGAACATTACCAGCGCCGCTTTCAGTTCCTCCTGGTGGACGAATATCAGGACACCAACAAACTCCAGAGCGACCTGATTGACCTGCTCGCCGCCCGGCATAAAAACGTGATGGTGGTGGGCGACGACGCCCAGAGCATCTACGGCTGGCGCGGGGCCAATTTCCTGAACATCATCAAGTTCCCGGACCGTCACCCCGGCGCGAAGGTTTACAAGATCGAAACCAACTACCGCAGCACGCCGGAAATCCTCCACGTGGCCAACGCCGTCATCGCGGCCAATGTGCATCAGTTCGCCAAGGAACTCGCCCCGGCCCGCCCCTCCGGCCTGAAGCCGACGCTGGTGGCCTGCCCGGACACCGGTTACCAATCCGCCTTCATCGCCCAGCGCATCGGGGAACTGCATGAGGAGGGCGTGAGTTTGAATGAGATCGCCGTGCTCTACCGTTCCCATTTTCACGCGCTCGAATTGCAACTGGAATTCACCCGGCGGCAAATCCCCTTCACCATCACCAGCGGCATCCGCTTCTTTGAACAGGCGCACATCAAGGACGCCACCGCCTATTTGAAATTCGTGGCCAACCCGCGCGACGAAATTTCCTTCAAGCGCCTCGTGCAGCTCATGCCCGGCATCGCCGCCAGGGGGGCGGATAAATTGTGGACCCATTTTTTGAGCGTTATTCCCCGCGAGCCCGCCGCGCCAACCGCGCCCTGGCCCATCGCCACCGCCCTCCAAGCCTGGGCCAAAGCCGTGCCCGCCAAAGCGGCCACCGCCTGGGCGCAATGGGTGGCCACCATTTCGCAACTCGAAGCCGAAGCCGTCCGTAAAAACCCGGCCAAAATGTTGCAACTCGTGCTGGACGCGGGTTACGAGGATTACCTCAAGGCGAACTTCGACAACTACAGTTCCCGCCTCGACGATCTGGAACAGCTCTCCGTGTTCGCCCGGGATCTCGGCACGGTGGATGATTTCCTCACCCAACTCGCCCTGCTCACCAATGTCGAGGCCGAGGACGACAAGCGGGCCGGCCCCGATGAACAACGCGTCCGGCTCTCGACCATTCACCAGGCCAAGGGCCTCGAGTTTGGCGTGGTCTTCGTCATCATGCTCTGCGACGGCATGTTTCCCTCCACGCGCAGCATGGAAAACGAGGCGGGCGAGGAGGAGGAACGGCGGCTGTTTTACGTGGCGGTGACCCGAGCGCGGGACGAACTGTATTTAAGCCACCCCGAAATGCGCGGAGGGTTCGGCAACAGCGGCGACACCTATCAGACCGCCTCGCGTTTCATCGGTGAAATCCCCAAACACCTGCTCCGGGTCTTGAAACTACGGTCCAGTTATTATTGAGCGCGTGATCTTCATGCCGGCTGGGCTTGGCCTCCAGTTCCACGAAGTTCATTGTTTGCGTGAGCTCCCGGATTAGCGCCGCCGCATCGTCGGGCAGATAGCAAAACCCGAGTCGGCCGCCCGTCAGCGTTGCGAAAGTTTCGGCGAGCGCATGGGGTCTGGTCCATTGGCCGGGCTCCAGCGCCTTTTGTTCGATGCGGGAATCGTGGAGGGCGTCAATCAGGGCGGAGGCGTCCCAATAGCGTTTCATCGCGCGTCACGCTCGGCGCGCACGGCGGCGGCAACAGTTTGGCGGCCCAAGCGGACATCGGCTCCGCGCAAGCGTCCATCCATCCGCCGTGGTTTTACGACCGGAACCTGGGCCCATTCGACGAGATGAACGCTGCCATCCGGTTGCACCGTGGCCTCAAAGTCGGCCTGCGGCCGGAATAATTCCGCGTTGCCCAGCCGCCCTTGACTGTCTGCCGTCAATTTCATATCTGACTTATCCCACAGAATCCGGCCATTTTCAAGTTTAACTGCGTTGGCACTTGGCGGTTCCGTGCATCCCGAAGTTGTTGGTGAGCCCGGACAGGCAGACGTTTTTGAACTCGACGACGTGTCGTCTCGTCCAAAAGCGGCGACGTGTCGCCGCACTCCCAGGGGGAGAAGCTGGGATGCCCCGTCCTCGTTTCCGCACTTTCATGCCGGCTGGGCTTGGCCATCAGTGTCCTCATTCTGCCACCGCCGGACCGTCCGTTCCAGATAGAGCACCGAAAGGGGCAGCACATCCAAGAATTGACGGAATTCGTAAGGTGTATGCGCCAAAACGCAAGCCCAAGTGAGGCCGGCCAGGAAAACGACCAGGATGAACTTGGTTCCCCGGTCATTCAGGGTTCTCATGGGCAGACACAACGCCAGGACGAAGGTGCCGGCGTTGACCCAGATGAAATGGTTGACATGAGGATTTAGCAAGTCCAAGAACACGGCGAAACCGGGGCTTCCCGCCGAGTCGGCGGTAAAAATCCGGGGCGCTCCCAGCACCGAATCGGTAATCCACAACTTAAGCAACAGGCACGCGCCAAACGTCGCGCCGAACCACGTCCAACGCGCCCGCCAGCTCAACGTCGTGAAGAAAAACAGGAACGCCGTCACCGCGACGGTTTCCTTGAAAGCCGTGCCCAGCACGACGACCGCCAGCATCGGGAGGTAATATTTTCGCTGCCAGAGCAGGTAGGAGACCGTCCAAAAAAACATGCTGGGCAAATCCCAGGGTGTGATCAACACGCTGTCCGGCGGGGTGAGGATGTAGGTCAGGCCGGCATACACCAGCGGGAGAACGAACAGGACGTTGTCAGCCAAATAGATCAGCGCCGTGAAAATCAGCAACAACCAGGCGGTATTATAAAAGGCAAACAGATTTTCATAGACGGGGATGGTCAAATTATCCCCCGGGGCGAGGGCATCACATAGCCGGCCGGCCAGCCAGAAGCCGCCGATGCGCGGCTTCCAGACTTCGGCCATGAGGTTGAAATGGCCATGGAGATGGATATCCGCCACGAACATATAGAGGGTGAGACTGTCGTGGTCATTGCCATGCGCCGCTGCGCGGGTAAAAACATACCAAATGGCGCAGAAGGAAAGCGCCATGAAAACTGCGACCCATTTGATTTTGTCCCTGTTGCACATGGCCTTTTGCCTCAAGGCTGGACAAGCCGGCAAAACTTTGCAATCGGAAATATGTGACCTTATTGGCCGGATTTCCCCGTCGTCGGCTGGCGCCCCCGTGATTTGGCCAAATTTCCCCGCTTCCCCGTTTTCCGCTTTGGCCTTTGGAATGACCCCTTCGGCAGACCGCTTGCGATTTGTCTCCAGCGGGTCTGGTTTTTCGCCGATAGCAGAATATAGATTTGGGTCGGTGGTTTGATTTCACAGCATGAATGGCGAGGCAATACCGGCACCACTGCCGACTGAACAGGGCTCGCCGGGAGGCCGGGTTTTTGAGCGCCTGGCCCGGGGGACCCGGCGGGTCCTCACCTCCCTTGATTTTCCCCTTCCCGGCGAATGCCAGACTGATCCTGAACTGATGCGCCGGGCCCGGCTGATTTCCCGGTTTGGCACGCTGGGGGCGATTTTTGGCACGCTCTACGCCTTGTTTTACCTGTTGATTGGCCATCGGTGGGGGGGCTTGATCATCATTGTTTGCAGCGTGTGCTTTGGTGTCACGCCGTTTTTGATGCGTCGGAAGCAGATGATCGAGCGGGCGGGTCATTTCCTCAGTTGCGTCCTGACGCTTGGATTCACGGCCTTGTGTTTTGTGGAGGGTGGATTGCAGGGGCATGCCATCGCGTGGCTGGTGAGCGTTCCGCTGTGCGCCCTGTTGATGTTGGGGCGGCGGGCGGCCATGCGTTGGGCCGTGCTGGCGTTTCTGACGGCGAGCGTGGTGGCGACGCTGGCGGTGGCGGGGATTCGCCTGCCGCTGACGTACGACCAGAAATGGGAGCCGATTGTGTCCGCCACCGGTTATCTGGGACTGATCGCCTTCATGTTCCTGCTGGGGTTGATTTTTGAGTCGGGCCGGGCCCGGGCGTTTGCGAAGATGCAGGCGGCGCTGGCGGAACTGGCCAAATCGAACGAGCATCTGGTGCATTTGAACCAGGAGAAGAATGAGTTTCTGGGCATTGCCGCCCATGATTTAAAAAACCCGCTGACGGTGATCATGGGCAGTGCGCAAATGGCGGGGATGATGGAGGATCGGCGGGAGGTCAACGAATTGCTGGACGGCATTTCCAAAGCGGCGGTCCGGATGCGCGATTTGATCGCCAATCTGCTGGATGTCAATGCCATCGAGGAAGGCCGGTTCACCTCGCAGGTGGAACCGTGCGACCTGGGCGCGCTGGTCACCCAGTGCGTGGAGAACAATCAAGCGGTGGCCACCAAGAAGCGAATCCTTATCAGGACCGAGGCCGCCGCCGGACACTGGGCCAAAGCGGATCCGGCCGCCACCCGGCAGATTCTGGACAACTTGATTTCCAACGCGTTGAAATTCTCACCCCCCAACACGACGGTGCGGGTGCAGACGCGCGTGGAATCTTGCCAGGTATGGGTGGTGGTGAGGGACCAGGGCCCCGGCATCAGCGCGGCCGATCAGCAGAAGCTGTTCCAGAAATATTCCCGCCTGAGCGCGCGGCCGACGGGTGGCGAATCCTCCACCGGGCTTGGACTGGCCATTGTGAAGCGCCTGGCCGAGGCCATGGCGGGCACCATTCAGTGCGAAAGCGGACCGGGTGCCGGGGCCGCGTTCATCCTGCGACTCCCGGTTTGCCGGCCTGTCGGCCAATGATCCGCCGCCGGAAAGCCAAACGCGTTACCGCTCCGGAGCGGATTGCCACCGCTCGATCCACTCGCCTGCTCAGGCGCACGAACTCGCCCGCCCGGGACTGGCGGGCTCCCCCATTTCAGAGTTCGTGTTCAGCGTCTCCGGCAAATCTAGGTCGGCCAATTCCATGGTTGAGGTTGTGATCTTTTGGGACCGACGGCGGGCCGCGGGAAAGTCTTGGGATTTATCGTTAAAGTTTCGTCATTTTTCGGCGATAGGATATGAATGACTCATTTGCGTATCAAGGGTGGTTGGGGGACTAAAATGTTTGGCTGGCTGGTCGGTCTGACCGTGGTGGCGTTGGTGCTGCCGCTGTGCGCTGAGGCGGCAGTTTATAACCGAGCGACAGCCAAGGCAACCTTCAAGCGACCGACGGAGACTCCCTTTCCCTCGGATAACACCCCGACAGTGGCGCGCGAATCGCTTGGCAAGGCATTGTTTTTTGACACCCGGCTTTCGGGCGCGAATTCGACCGCCTGTGTCTCCTGCCACAACCCGGCTTTTGGCTGGAGTGACGCCTTGCCGCGGGGCGTTGGCTTTGGCTCGAAGGAGTTGGGGCGCCGCACGCCAACGCTGCTCAACAATGCCTGGGGGGTGGAATATTTCTGGGATGGGCGGGCCGAGTCATTGGAAGAACAGGCGCTCGGTCCCATTAAAGCCGCGGGGGAAATGAACATGCCCCTGGACAAGATGGTGGAGAAAATCAAGGGGATTCACGGTTATGACCCGCTGTTTGCCCGGGCTTATGCGGGTGAGGGCATCAATGAAAAGGTCATTGCCAAGGCGATTGCCAGCTATGAACGCACGCTGGTTTCCGGCACCGCGCCCTTTGATGAGTGGGTGAATGGACGGGAAGACGCCATCTCTGAATCGGCCAAGCGGGGGTTTGACCTTTTCAACACCAAGGGGCTGTGCCTGCAATGCCACACCGGCTGGAATTTTACGGATGACGGGTTTCATGACGTCGGGATTGATGACAATGACATCGGCCGCGGCAAGGTGCTCCCGGGCATCCCGGCGGTGGTCCACGCCTTTAAAACTCCGACGTTGCGGGACGTTTCGCAGCGCGGTCCCTACATGCACAATGGCTCGGAGAAAACCCTGGCGGACGTCATCAGCCTTTACAACCAGGGCGGCAAGGTCAAGCGCGACAGCGTGGATATCAATATCCGGCCGCTGAATCTCACCGCGGCAGAAATGCGCGAGCTCACCGACTTTCTGCTCACCTTGTCAACCGAAGAGCGGCCGGTCACCATTCCGATTTTGCCCAATAATTGAAATCCACGACTCCCATCATGAAAACAACACTCATTCTCGCCGGCATGGTCCTGGTCGGCGCCCTCGCTTTGGCTGACGATCATGTCGTCCAACAACTGGACCGGAAGTTCTCGCAAACGGAAATCACCATCAAAACCGGCGACACGCTGACGTTCACCAATTGCGACCCGGTGACGCACAATGTGTTTTCCATCTCCCCGGCCAATCCTTTCACGATTAAAGTGCAAAGGCCCGGCACCGCCACGTCCGTGACGTTTACCAACGAGGGGGACACCATGGTGCGCTGCGCCATTCATCCCGGGATGAAGATTTTAGTCCACGTCCAGCAATAGTCTGGCGGCCAACGGGCCGCCGGGAAGGCCGACATGTCCAAGCATAAACCAAAATCTTCGGGGCGGTTCAGTTTGGCGCGGCTTTCTTTGTCCGCCAAATTTTATCTGGCGCTGGTGCCGTTGCTCCTCATGGGGGCCGGGGTGATCCTGGTCGTGCGCGACAGCCTGCGCAGCAATGTCCAGAAATTTCAGGAATTGATTGAGGCGCGGACGATCAAGGACCTCGCCATCACCTCGCAGGGCCAGTTGTCGGCGCAAAATGACGCCACCAAGGCCATGCTCATCGACATCAACAATGCCGAGGCGAGCCAGCGGAAAATCGAAACGTATGATGCCTTCCAGAATTCCATCACCCAACTGGCGGCGCTCTCCCATGCCCCCACCCTGACCTCGCTGATCCACCAAATGCACGATCTGGATGAGAAGGAATTGCAGCCCATTGACACCCGGGTGCTCGAAGCCGTGGGCGGCGGCGACGGGGACGCGGCCAAGAAAATTTACTATAATGAATATGAACCAGTCCGGACGCGCTATGCTTTGCTGGTAACCCAGCTTTGTGCGGAGGCCGAAAACCTGGCCCAACAGGCGGCGCGCGCCGTGGAGCAAATGAACCGCACCTCGCTGCTGCACATATCGGCCACCTTGCTCGGGGGGATCCTGCTGGTCATGCTCATCATGGTGGCGATCACGCGGCATGTCAGCCGGCGGTTGCGGGCCACGACCAAGATGATTGAAACCCAGGCGGAAGCCACGCTGGCTTCCAGCAACCAACTGCGCGCCGCCAGCCAGACCCTGGCCGACAACTCCTCCGCCATGGCGGCTTCGTTGGCGGAGACCTGCGCTTCCCTGGAGGAAATGACCGCCACGAGCACGCGGAGTGCCGAAAGTGTCAGTCATACGAAAGCCTTTACGGACGAGACCTGTGCCGACGCCGAAAAAGGGGCGGCGGACATGCGGATCCTTACCGAGTCCCTCAATGGCATCCAGACCTCCGCCGGCGCGACCGCCAAAATCATCAAGACGATTAACGAAATCGCCTTTCAAACCAACATTCTCGCCCTGAATGCCGCCGTGGAGGCCGCCCGTGCGGGTGAGGCCGGCCAGGGATTCGCCGTGGTGGCGAATGAAGTGCGCAACCTCGCCCAACGGTGCGCTGACGCGGCGCGGGAAACGGGGGAGCGGGTCGAAGATTCCCTCGCCAAAACCATGACGGGCGTGGGCATCGGTGAGCGCGTAGCCAAAAACTTTGCGGATATTGCCGAAAAAATCCGCCGCGTCAACGGGCTGGCCGCGGAAATGGCCGCCGTTTCCAAGTCCCAAAGCGAAGGCTTTGGCCAGATCAATCAGACCGTCACCCAAATCGATTCCACCACCCAAAGCAATGCGGCCGGCGCTGAGGAAAGTGCCGCCGCCGCCGCCGAACTCAATAGTCAGGCCATCGTCCTCCAAGACGCCGTGGCGGATCTGCAGCGACTCATTCAGGGCGCCAAAACGATTCTCCCGGAAAGCCGCTTGACCGAACCGGGCGGCCCGGCGCCGGTTGCTCCGCAGCCGCGCTCGCCCAAGCTCCGGTCGCGCTCCCAAGCCCGTTTCGCACCAAGCCGCTATTGAAGAACCCGAACGCGGACACGGAAGCCACCGCAGAAAGCCGGAGGCCGGGGTGCCGGTTTCTCTCTGTGTCATGGTTAACACTCGGCCTCGCAGAAATATGCAATAATCAAGAACCCTTTCCGAAGGCAAAGTGGTTGGGACGGATAGCTCTGATTAGGAAGCCGCGCCGCGCTTGACAAAGCGCTTGACCCTTTGTGGGGCGGGGGACAAGCTTTGGACATTCCATGAATATCGGGATGGGGATTGTCCTCCATATTATATGCGATTTATAATTCTGCCGGTGATTTTGTGCGGCCTGGCGTTGCCCCTCTACGGGCAGTATTCGGCCCGTCAGGAGGGGGACGTCGTCCGCCTCGAGGATGCCAAAAATCAAACGATCGTCTCGGTGATGCCGGGGCGCGGCAACAACGCCTTTGAAATGACGGTCAAAGGTGAAAACGTGCTGTATTTCCCCTTTGCCTCCGCGGCTGAATTCAAAAGCCGGGGAGCTTTCAGCGGCATTCCCTTCCTGGGACCCTGGGCCAACCGGCTGGATGAAATGGCCTTTTACGCGAACGGGAAAAAATATCTGCTTAACGCGGGGTTGGGCAATGTCCATGGTCCCATCCCCATGCACGGCTTTCTCACCACCGCCCCGTGGGCGGTGGTGGCCGTCAACGCCGACCAGCACTCGGCCTGGGTCACCAGCCGGCTGGAGGTTTACCGGGAACCCGACTGGATGGCGCAGTTTCCCTTCGCCCACACGCTCGAGATGACTTACCGCTTGCAGGACGGCACCCTTGAGGTGGCCCTCAAGCTCAACAACCTCAGCGCCGCGCCCATGCCGGTCGCCATCGGCTTCCATCCCTACTTTCAGATCAATGACGCCCCGCGTGACGAGTGGACGTTTTCGGTCGGCGCCAAAACGCATTGGGTGGGGCGGCAGAATCTCCCCACGGGTGCGACGGAGCCCATCGAAAAGGTGATTCCCCACCCCGCGGGCGGGCCGCTGAAGGGGATGCGACTCGATGATGTCTTCGGCGACTTGATCCGGGACTCGTCGGGGCGGGCGACCCTGTGGGTGCAGGGTAAAGCGGAGCGGGTGGATGTGACCTTTGGCCCGAAATATCGGGCGGCGGTGGTGTATTTTCCGGCCGGGCCCGGTCAGGACTTCATTTGCTTTGAGCCGATGGCGGGCATCACCGACTCGATGAACCTGGCGCAAAAGGGGCTTTATCATGAACTCCAATACCTCGCGCCGGGCCGGGTCTGGGAGGAGAGCTTTTGGATCAAGCCCAGCGGCTTCTGAATTTGAACTTTACTATGCGCCCCGGCGTGGTATTATCCCTGCTTGGTTTTTTTCGGCGGACTAACTTAAATTTTTTATGGCAAAATTGACGGTTCGTGACTTGGATGTGCGCGGGAAACAAGTTTTCCTCCGCGTTGATTACAACGTTCCCCTCGAGGAAAAAGACGGCCAGATGGTCATCACCGATGCCACGCGCATCGTGGAGACGCTGCCGACCCTCAAATTGCTGATCGAAAAGGGCGGCAAACTCATTTTGACGGCCCATCTCGGTCGGCCGAAGGGCAAGCGGGAAGCCACCATGTCGCTGGCCCCGGTGGCGGTGAAGCTCAGTGAATTGCTCGGTCAACCGGTCGGCTTCGTCGCGGACTGCATTGGCGAGCCGGTGGAAAAAGCCGTGGCCGCCATGAAAGATGGCGCGGTCATCCTCTTGGAAAACGTCCGTTACTACAACGAAGAAGAAGCGAACGATCCCGCGTTTTCCGCCAAGCTGGGCAAGGTGGCCGAAGTGTATGTGAACGACGCCTTTGGCGCGGCGCATCGCGCCCATGCCTCGACGGCCGGGGTGGCCAATGTCGTCGCCGCCCGCGGCGGCCAGTGCGCGGCCGGTTTGCTGATGGAACGCGAATTGAAATTTCTCGGCGACGAACTGGATCATCCGGTGCGGCCGTTCGTGGTGATCCTGGGCGGCGCGAAGGTTTCCGACAAGATCAAGGTCATTGACCGGCTGCTCGAAAAGGCGGACACGATTTTGATCGGCGGCGCGATGGCTTACACCTTCCGGCTGGCGCAGGGGTATAAGACGGGCAAATCGCTGGTGGAACCGGACGCGATTGAAACCGCGAAATCAGCGCTGATCAAGGCCAAGGCCAAAAACGTGAAGTTCCTGCTGCCGGTGGACGACGTCGTCGCCACCCCGGTGAAGACCGACAAGCTGGACAAAAAGGGCAAGGCGATCATCGAATTTCAAAATCCGACGGTGAGTTCCGACCTCAATGTCCCGGATGGCACGGCGGGCCTGGACATCGGCCCGGCCACGGTCAAGGCCTATGCCGCCGAACTGGCCGGCGCGAAGACGATTTTGTGGAACGGCCCGATGGGGTTGTTCGAGAACAAGCAGTTTGCGGCCGGCACCAACGCCGTGGCGCAGGCGGTGGTGGAAGCCACGCAGAAGAACGGGGCCAAGAGCATCATCGGCGGGGGCGACAGCGTGAAAGCGCTGAACAAGGCCAAGCTCGGGGACAAGGTGACGTTCATGAGCACCGGCGGGGGCGCGAGCCTCGAATTTTTGGAAGGCACGGAGCTGCCCGGCGTGGCGGCGCTTTCGGATAAATAATTTTACCCAGCTTACAAATGAATAAAGAACGCAAACTGATCATTGCCGGCAATTGGAAGATGAACAAAACCGTGGCGGAGGGTCTGTCCCTCGTCCGCGATTTGAAACGCGAACTGGCCGGAGTGAAGGAAGTGGACATCGTGGTGTGCCCCCCCTTCACGGCGCTGGACGCCATCTCGAAGGAGATTCTGGACTCGAACCTCCGCCTGGGCGCGCAAAACATGAGCGAAAACAATTTCGGCGCCTACACCGGTGAGATCTGCGCCGGGATGCTCAAGGAATTCTCGGTGCGCTACGTCATTTTGGGCCACAGCGAACGCCGCCAGTATCAAAAAGAGGCGGATGCGTTGATTGCCAAAAAGGCGCTGGCCGTGCATGGCGCCTCGCTCAAGCCGATTGTGTGCGTGGGCGAAACCCTGGCCGAACGCGAGGGCGGGCACACGGAAAAAGTCCTGGAAACCCAGGTGCATGGCAGTCTCGCCGGCCTGTCCAAGGAGCAAATGATTGAAACCGTGGTGGCCTATGAACCGGTCTGGGCCATCGGCACGGGCAAGACGGCCAGCACCGAACAGGCGCAGGCGGCCCACGCCTTCATCCGCTCCCTGCTGGGCAAAATTTTCGACGAAACGGTCGCCCGCAAGGTGCGCATCCAATACGGCGGCAGTGTGAAGGCCAACAACGCGAAGGAACTGATGAGCCAGCCGGATGTGGACGGTGCGCTCGTGGGCGGGGCCTCGCTCGAGCCGAGAAGTTTTGCTGACATTATCAAAAATTCCATTTAATCTCAGGTCATGATTATTCTGTTTGCGATTTTAACGGTGGCCCTGGTGCTGTTGAGCGCCCTGTTGATCCTGCTGGTGCTGGTGCAACTGCCCAAGAAAGACGCGGGCACGGGCATCGCCTTTGGCGGCGCGGCCGCCGACGCCTTGTTTGGCGCCGGTTCCGGCAATGTGCTGACCAAAATCACGGCGTGGTCAACCGGGATTTTCATCGCGGTCATCCTGCTGCTGAGTTTCGTGCATGACCATCTGAATACCGGGCCGGATGTCTCGGCGTTCGAGAAAAATATTCAAAAAGTGCAACAACAGCAACAGAACGCGACGATGTCCCCGGCGCCGGTTCCGGCCGCCCCGCATCCCGCCGTCGCCGCGACGAATGCCTTCAAGTTGTCCACCCCCACGCCGACCACTCCGACGGCCCCGGCGCCCAAGAACTGATCCGATGTTTGATTTCAGACGCGCCCGGCGATTTAATCTCCCGGCGCGTTTTTTCTTTTTACTCGTGGCCGCGCTCCCGCTCGGCGGCTGTCTGCGTCATGAACCCCCGGCGGATCTCACCCTCATCAATAAGGGCGAACCGGAATCCTTGGATCCCCAGATCATCACGGGGCAGGCGGAGATGCGCATTGTCGAGGGCCTGTTTGAGGGCTTGATGCGGCTGGACCCCAAAACGGCCCGGGCCATCCCCGGGCTGGCGGAGCGCTACGAGGTTTCGCCGGATGGCAAAAACTATACGTTTCACCTGCGCACGAATCTGGTGTGGTCCACGGGCGAACCCATTCGGGCGGAGGATGTGGTCTATTCGTGGCGGCGCGCCCTGGACCCCGCGACGGCCTCGGAATATGCCGGCCAGCTTTATTACATTAAAAACGGGGAGGAATACAACACCGGCAAAATAACCGATGCCGCCCGGGTGGGCGTCCAGGCGCCGGACCCCTTCACCGTGCGGGTGGAATTAAACCATCCCACCGCCTTCTTCCCGGATCTCTGCGCTTTCCCCACGCTGTATGTCGTGCCGCGCCGCACGATTGAAAAGTATGGCGATGGGTGGATCATGGCCCATCCGCTCCCCAGCAGCGGGCCGTATGAACTGGTTTACTGGCGTTTGAACGACCGTGTGCGGCTGCGGAAAAACCCCCGTTACTGGGACGCGGCGAACACGCGGTCGGCGGTGATTGACGTGCTGCCGTTCAACTCGGCCAGCACGGCCTTGAACCTGTATGAACAGGGCCGCGCCGACATTGTCTGGGACAAGGAATTGGTACCGGCGGAGTTGCTGGACGTGTTGTTGCGCCGGCCGGATTTTCACACGTTTAATTATCTGGGCACGGTGTTCCTGCGTTTCAATGTCACCCACCAGCCCTTTGATGACGAGCGGGTGCGCCGGGCGCTGGGCATGGCGGTGGATCGCGAGCGGATCGTCAAGAAAATCACCCGCAGCGGCGAACCCGCCACCACCAGCCTGGTGCCCGCCGGGACGGCGAATTATGACCCGGTGCCGGGGTTGGCGTATAATCCGGCGGCGGCGGCGAAACTGCTGGCCGAGGCGGGTTACCCCGGCGGCCGGGGTTTCCCGCGTTTTAGCACCCTGGTTTACGGCATCAAATTGAACGAGGACATCGCGGTGGAACTCCAGCAGATGTGGCGCGACAACCTCGGCATCACCATGGAATTGCGCCCGCTGGAATGGAAGGTTTATCTCAGCACCGAGAACCACATGGATTATGACGTCTCGCTGTCCGACTGGATTGGCGATTACAATGACGCCCAGACGTTTCTGGGCATGTTCACCAGCGGGGATGGCAACAATCACACCGGTTGGAAAAACCCCGGCTACGACGGATTGATCCGCGCCGCCGGGGAACAGGCCGACCTCGCCGCCCGCGAGCAAACCTTCCAACGCGCGGAAACCCTGCTCGTGCATGACGCCGCGCCCATCGTGCCCATTTATAATTATGTGGGCGTGAACTATTACGACCCCACCCGCATTCACGGGATTTATGCGAACGTGCTGGATGATCATCCCCTGCGGGCGATTCAAAAAACCCTCCCTCCGCCCTGATGTATTTCCTGCGCCGCATCCTCTTTGCCATCCCGCTGTTGCTGGTCATCAGCGCGCTGGCGTTTGCGCTGGTACACTTGGCGCCGGGCGGCCCGTTTGACCGGCAGCGCATCCCGGCCTCGCCGGAAATCGAACGGCATTTGCTGGCCAAATACCATCTGGATGAACCCGTGTGGAAACAGTATCTGGAATTCTTGCGGGACTTGGGCCACGGGAATTTCGGCGTCTCGATGAAATACCGCGACCATTCGGTGAATGACCTCATCGCGCAGGGACTGCCGGTTTCCCTGACGCTCGGGGCGCTGGCCTTCGGCTTTGCCCTGGCGACCGGTCTGCCGTTGGGCTTCTTTGCGGCGGCCCAACGCGGCCGGTGGCCGGATCGGGTCGGCAGTTTGCTGGCCCTGCTGGCCGTCTGCGTGCCGGGGTTTGTCATCGCCCCGGTGCTGATCATCGTGTTCGCCGTGAAGCTGAAGTGGCTGCCGGTGGCCCTGTGGGAATCGCCGTGGCACCTGATTCTGCCGACGATTGCGCTGGGCCTGTATTTCTCCGGCCAGGTCGCCCGCCTGATGCGCGAGGGCATGCTCAGCGCCATGCAATCGGAATTCATCACCGCCGCCCGGGCGAAGGGCCTGGGCGAAAATGAATTGCTGTTCAAGCACGCCTTTCGCATCGCGGTTCTGCCCGTCGTCTCTTATGCCGGCCCGATGCTGGCGGATTTACTCACCGGTTCCTTCATCATCGAAAACATCTTCCAACTCCCGGGCCTTGGCGTATTTTTGGTGAACAGCTCGCTGAATCGTGATTACCCGGTGGTGGTCGGGCTTTCCCTGTTGTATGCCATCCTCCTGATCGGCCTGAACTTGATCGTGGATTTTGCCTACACCCTGCTCGATCCCCGCGTGAAATATGAGTAAGCCGGCCGCCCTCTCCCAGTCACCCGCGCAGCGCGCCTGGCGGCGGTTCCGGCAAAACCGCCCGGCGGTGTGGAGCGCCTGGTATCTCGGGCTGTTGCTGGTCATCGTCCTCCTGTGGCCGGTGCTGCTGGCGGTCGCCGGCGGCGCTTTCGGCCACGCCCACAACCCCGACCAGCTTTCCGACGCGCAATTCGCCCCGCCCGGGGCGCAGCACTGGTTCGGCACGGATGTCCACGGCCGGGACCTCTTTTCCCGCGTCTTATACGGGGCGCAAATTTCCCTGCTGGTCGGCTTGGTGGGCACGCTGGTCAGCCTGGTGATCGGGGTTGCCTGGGGGGCGGTGGCGGGCTATGTCGGCGGGCGGGTGGACGGTTTCCTGATGCGGGTGGTGGATGTGTTGTATTCCCTGCCCACGGTGATTTTTGTGATCGTGCTGATTTCGACCGTGGGCGAATTGCTTAAGCAAACGCTGGGACATTCGCCGGCCCTGGCGGCGGCCCTGCGCGTGATTCTGCTGTTTGTCGGCCTGGGCGCGGTTTCCTGGCTGACCATGGCGCGGATTGTGCGCGGCCAGGTGCTGACCCTGCGGACGCGGGCGTTTGTGGAAGCCAGCCGGACGCTCGGGGCCGGCCCGGTGTGGATTCTCACCAAACACATCATCCCCAACATTCTGGGCGTGGTCATCACCTACCTGGCCCTGACGATGCCCGCGATCATCCTCTACGAATCGTTCCTGAGCTATCTGGGCCTGGGCGTGCAACCACCCATGGCCAGTTGGGGCACGCTGATTGCCGAAGGCGTGGGCCAGATCAACCCCATCCGCATCTATTGGTGGCTGATTGTTTTCCCCGGCGGCGTGTTGGTGCTGACCCTGCTGGCCCTGAACTTCCTCGGCGATGGCCTGCGTGACGCCTGGGACATCAAGGCCCGCTGAGGTTTCCCCGATTCCGCTTTCCATCCCCCGGCCGTCAACTTATACTGGCAATTGAGCGATTATGCCGAGTGTTTTCATCAAAACTTACGGGTGTCAAATGAACGAGCGCGACAGCGAGGCCGTGGCCGCGCAACTCGTGGCCCGCGGCTGGTCCGTGGCTCCGTCCGAAACCACGGCCGATGTCATTCTGTTAAACACTTGCAGCGTCCGCGACTTCGCCGAGCAGAAAGCCATCGGCAAAATGCAGAATCTCGCGGCGGAAACCCGGCGCGCCCGGCCGGGCGTGCTCCTGGGCTTCCTCGGCTGCATGGCCCAGAGCCGCGGCCGCGAATTGATGGATCAACTGCCCGATGTGGACCTGGTGCTGGGCACGCAAAAATTTCATCACGCCGCCGGCCACCTCGAGGATCTGCTCGCCGGCCGCCAGACCAAGATCGTGGACGTGGCCGAGGAACCCGGCAGTGAAGCCACCATTCGCGAACATCTGCTCAACGGCAGCGCCAAAAAATCCGTCAGCGCCTTTGTCAGCATCATGCAGGGTTGCAATCAATACTGCACCTTTTGCATCGTCCCCTACACCCGGGGCGCGGAACGCAGCCGGACCCTCCCCGACGTGGTGGCCGAATGCCGGCAACTCGCCGCGCAGGGCGTGCGGGAAATCACGCTGCTCGGCCAGATTGTCACCAGCTACGGCAAGCGCGAATTCCCCGTGCGCGACGGGCGGTCCGCCTTTGTCCAACTCCTCGAGGCCGTCCATGAGATTGACGGTTTGGAGCGCATTCGTTTCACCTCCCCGCATCCCCGGGGTTATGGCGACGACCTCATCGCCGCGTATGGCCGACTGCCCAAGTTGTGTGAATGGGCCCATCTGCCCCTCCAGAGCGGCAGTGACCGCATCCTGAAATTGATGCACCGGGGTTACACCCGGGAGCGTTATGCCGCGCTCATTGAAAAACTGCGCCAGGTCCGGCCCGGCATCGGGCTCACCACGGATATCATCGTGGGGTTTCCGGGCGAGACGGACGCGGACTTTGAGCAAACCCTCGATTTGTGCCGGGAAGTGCGCTTTGACAACGCTTACATCTTCAAATATTCGGAACGCCGCGACACGCCGGCGGCGATGATGCCCGAGCAAGTGCCCCAAAGCGTCCGCGAAGAACGCAATCAACGGCTGTTGTCCGTCATCAACGCGATCGGCCGGGAAAAATACGACGGTTATCTGAACCAAACCGTGCAAATCCTGGTGGAAGGCCCGAGTAAAAAGAATCCGGCCCGGCTCACGGGCCGCACGCGTTGCAACAAAATCGTGCTGTTTGAAGGCGCCGACCGCCATGTGGGCCAGCTGCTGGATCTCCGGGTCAAGCGCACGGGCATGTTCACCCTGTATGGCGATCCCGCCATCCTGAACTTGTAACGCGTCGTCCTCAGCACCCGGCCGGAAAGGGGGCACGCCTTCCGCTGCGCTTCGGCGCAACCAGAACGGGGGATTTTACCGCATTGGGTTTGCTCCTGGCCCGGATAAAGAGATCAAGGACTCTAACATCCTCGACCAGTTTCGTTGACCGTGAGCTTAGCCCGAACGTGGAAATCGCCAAGGGAGCGCGCCGTCGCTGAAAACCAGGACGCGTGATGATAATCCACAGTCGTTTCCTCAGTTCATTCGCCCAACGGCTGGCTGCGGGAGCCGGTCAGGCGAAAATCGCGTCTTCGGCGTCGGTCGCCCAGTCGAGCCGGCGCAATTGTTCGCGGATTTTGCGGCGCTCGTGGCGGTGTTCAAAAGATTTGGGGGGACTCAGCCGCGCTCCGGCGGCGCGCTGGTGGGAGGTGCTGGTGTTGGATTCTGATTTCGGTTGCAGAGGTGTTTTCATATATACAATGGATGTGTCGGTTATCGGGCCTGTGTCCGGTTGTTATTTTTTGAGAACCGCCAGTTGTCCGGTCAGCCGCTCGGGTTAAATGCGATTTATTAAGTCGTCTATTCAATTATTAAGTTTGTTTCAATATTTAATTAAATTAATATAAATTGCGTCATTTAAACTAAATAACGATCAACAATGTCGTTATTATAGTCAGATTTAATGCAGTGTCAAATGTTTGTTTAGATGTTTCTCAAAAGCGGCCGCCGGGTTCAGATTTCCCAATCCAGGCCGGCGACCTGGTTGCGGACGCTTTTATCGCGGATGGTGAGTTGCTTTTCCTCATACACGACGAGGGAATTGGGCGCGACGCTCTGCATGAGGAAGACGTTGGCGCCGATGGTGGAATTGGCGCCGATGACGGTTTCGCCGCCGAGGATGGTGGAGTTGGGGTAGATGGTGACGTTGTCCTCGACGTTGGGGTGGCGTTTGCCGCCCTTGACGATGTGGCCGGCCCCGTCTTTGGCAAAGCTGCGGGCGCCCAGGGTGACGCCGTGATAGAGTTTCACGCGGTTGCCAATCACACAGGTTTCGCCCACGACGACGCCGGTGCCGTGATCAATGAAGAAGTGGGTGCCGATGGCGGCGCCGGGGTGGATGTCTATGCCGGTGCGGCCGTGCGCCCATTCGGTCATCATGCGGGGAATGATGGGTGCGCCGAAAGAGTGCAGCCGGTGCGCCAGGCGCTGGATGCCGATGGCTTCGATGAAGGGGTAGGAGACGATGATTTCTTCGCGCAGCAGAGCGGCGGGGTCGCCTTCAAAGGCGGCTTCGATGTCGGTGCGGAGGAGGTCGCGGACGGCGGGCAGCGAGCGGCAAAACTGCTCGATGATGGGCGGGGTTTTGCCGGTGGGCTTTTTGGGATTGCCAATGCGGACGCTTTTGCGGACCTGGTCGGCCAGCCGGGCCATGACGCGGGCGAGGCGCTCGGTGGTGAGGTCGGCGAGCGAGCCGTGATGCACGGCGTCTTCATCGTGAAAGCCGGGGAAGAGCAGTTGCAGGAGGTCTTCGCAAATCTGGCCGACCGCCCGTTTGGACGGCATGTTGTGCGAATCCCGGTTATTGAGGCCGCCGACCCGCTCGTAGGAGTCGAGCAGTTCGGTGACATACAAGCTCAGGGATTGGTGCATGAGCGGGTGCCCGGGCGGTCAGGGAGTGCGCCGCAGGTGGCGGAGGACGCGCACGAGGGTGTCCACTTCTGCGCGGGTGTTGTAAAACGCCAGCGAGGGGCGGACGGTGCTTTCCAAGCCGAAATGCCGTTGCGCCGGCTGGGCGCAGTGGTGGCCGGCCCGGACGGCGATGCCGTGTTTATCGAGGTGCTTGGCGATGGCTTGATTGTCCAGCCCGGGAATCACGAAGGACAGCACACTGGCCTTGCTGGCGGCGGTGCCGATGGGGCGCAGGCCGGGGACGGTGGCGAGCGCCTGGGTGGCGTATTCGAGCAGGGAATGCTCGTAGGCCGCCAGGCCGGGAATGCCCACCTGGAACAAATAATCTATCGCCGCGCCCAAACCGACGACGCCGGCGATGTCCGGGGTGCCGGCCTCGAATTTCTCGGGGGCGTTCTGATAGATCGTTTTCTCGAACCGGACGTCGCGGATCATGTGGCCGCCACCCTGCCAGGGGGGCATGGCTTCCAAGAGGGCCGTCTTGCCATACAGGGCGCCGATGCCGGTGGGGCCGAATATCTTGTGCGCGGAGAAGACGTAGAAATCCGCGTCCAACGCGGTGACGTTGATGGGGAGATGGGGGGTGGATTGCGCGCCGTCCACCAGCACCGGCACGCCGCGGCCATGGGCCAGGGCGATGATCTCTTCGACGGGATTGATGGTGCCGAGGGAATTGGAGACATGGGCCACGGAAACAAACCGGGTGCGCCCGCTCAACAGTTTCGCGTATTCTTCCAGAATGAGTTCGCCGCGATCATTGATGGGGATGACCTTGAGGACGGCCCCGACTTGTTCGGCCAGCAACTGCCAGGGGACGATGTTGGCGTGGTGTTCGAGTTCGGTGACGATGATTTCGTCGCCGGCGCCGATGTGCTTGCGGCCGTAGCTCTGGGCCACCAGGTTGATGGCCTCGGTGGTGCCGCGCACGAAAACAATTTCCTTCGCATCGCCGGCCCCCAAAAATTTGCGGACTTTTTCGCGGCCGGCCTCGAACAATTCGGTGGAGCGGGCGGCCAGGGTGTGGGCGGCCCGGTGGATGTTCGAGTTGTCGCGCGCGTAAAATTGGGAGGTGGCGTCAATGACCGCTTGGGGCTTGTGGGTGGTGGCGGCGTTGTCCAGCCAGATGAGCGGCTTGCCGTTCACATATTGGTGCAGGGCGGGGAAATCACGCCGCACGCCCTCGACGTCAAAGGCGGAAACGGGCGTGGGTGTCTGGGGATTCGTCGAGGTGCCGGGGGCGTGGGGGGAAACATCGCCGCCGCGCAGGAAATAAAATTCGGGCGTGGCGGGCGTGGTGGCGTCGGCCAATCCCAAGAGGGGATTGCCGGCGCTTTTTTTGGTTTCCGGTTTTCGGCTGTGCAACAAATCACCATTGCAACGGGGTTCGCCGTAGGCGTAGTTGTCCTCCGAATCCGCGGCATGGCCGCCGGCGGGCGTTTTTTTCGCCGCTTCCAAGCGGGGGGCGGCGGGTTGGGCGCTGGGATGCACGGGGGGCAAGCCGGAATTCTGGTCCGGGGTGGCGGTCGGGAGCGTGGGGAGGGCCGGCAACGCCACGGGGGGGGCGGCGGACACGGGCGGCAACGCCGTCACCTGCCGGGAGGGGCGGGTGATCTCGGAAAACGCCTCGGCCACCAGCCGGGCGACGAGTTCGGAATGCGCCGGCTCGGCCGGCGCTTCCGAAACCGCCACGGGCGCGGCCGCGTTATTTCCAGTTGTAGTCATGATATTCGTTCACGTGCACGTTGTCCAAACGGGCAATGGCGTCCGTGGTCAGCACGCTGGCGGAGAAATAGCGGGTGACCAGATGCGAGGCGATGGAATGTTCATTGGTGCCCATGTAGCGGACGGACAGGCCGGGTTCGACTTCGCCGGTGACGCCGGTCTTTTGCAGGCCCACGACGCCCTGTTCGGCTTCGCCCACGCGCAGGAGCAAAATGCTGGTGGTGGCGGACTTGGCGTTGATCTCCAGTTTGTTGGAGGGAATCAGCGGCACGCCGCGCCAGGTGATGAACGGGGAACCGAACAGATGCACGGTCGGCGGCGGCACGCCCCGGCGGGTGCATTCCCGGCCAAAGGCGATGATGGCGCGGGGATGCGCCAGGAAGAAGGCCGGCTTTTTCCAGACCAGGCCGAGGAGTTCGTCCAGATCATCGGGCGTGGGGGCGCCCGTGCGGGTCTTGATGGTCTGGGTCGGGCTGACTTCGTTCAACAGGCCAAAGCCGGCGTTGTTGATCAACTCCCATTCCTCGCGCTCCTTGACGGCTTCCACGGTCAGGCGGATTTGTTCGCGCAACTGGTCAATCTTGTTGCTATACAAATCCGTGACGCGGGTGTGGGTGCGCAGGACGGTTTGAATGGTGCTGAGATGATATTCGCGGGGGTCTTCCTCGTAATCCACGAAGGTGGTCGGCAGTTTCGGTTCGCCGCCGGCGACGGTGAGGAGGTCCACCTTGACTTCGCCGAATTCATTGGCCGGTTTGCCTTTGGCGGCCTTGGCGACGCGGTTGACGCGGTAAACGCCGCCGTCCACATCCACCCAGGGCAGGAGTTTGTGCAGCCAGCGCGGGGTGATGTCCGTGATTTGCGGGACGGTGACGGTGGCGGTGGCGAGGTTGCGCGCGGCGGTGGCGCTGAGGCTCAGATGCGGTTCAAGGGGTTCAGTGGCCATAGGGATGTTTAGTTGATGTTATCGGATAAAGGAGGTGAGGCGGAACGATTGCCGGGGAAGAAACGAGAACCCGGCCACCGGCGAACGGTTGGTTCGCAGAGTGACCCGACTCAGTTTTTCAACGCAGTGGTTCCACATAAATGCACGGCACTTAGCGAGAACTTCCGGTTGACCGGTCAGCCAGCTACTTACGAATTCAAATGCTTTGGATCATTGAGCCCGGGACGGATGATTGGGAAATCTCTCACGACCCGGAACGATTTAATCTTGAGATGAAGTATAGGATGAGAGTCATGGTCCTGTCAATCCTCCTTGAAACCCTGTTGGCGGAAGCGCTGGAGTTTGTAGATGAGGGTGCGGCGGCTGATGCCCAGGGCGCGGGCGGTTTCGGTGCGGTTGGAATGGTGCAGACGCAGGGTTTGAAAAATGGCCTGGCGCTCGATTTCCTCGAGCCGTTCCATATCCGTGGTCTCGACGGCGGGGGCGGACTTGCCGGCTTCGAGGACGCGGGCGGGCAGGTGGTCGGGCAAAATGAGTTCGCCGCGCGAGAGCAGCGCCGCGCGTTCCATGGCGTTGCGCAATTCGCGGACGTTGCCCGGCCAGGCGTATTTTTCGAGGCAATGGACGGTGGGGTCGGACAGCCGGGCGCGGCCCCGGGCGAATTCGGTGACGAACCGGGTGGCCAGCGGCAAAATGTCCTCGCGCCGTTCGCGCAGGGGCGGCAGGTTGAGTTCCACGACGTTGAGGCGGTAAAACAGATCCTCGCGGAACCGGCCGGCTTTGACCTCGGCCTCGAGGTTGCGGTTGGTGGCGGCGAGCAGGCGGGCGCGGGTGTGCAGCTCGCGGTTGGAACCGACGCGTTGAAAGCCGCCGTCCTGGGTGATGCGCAGGAGTTTGGATTGCAGGGCGGGGGACATCTCGGCGATTTCATCCAGGAGGATCGTGCCGCGATCCGCCTCCTCGAAGCGTCCGATGCGCTGGGCGTGCGCACCGGTGAACGCGCCTTTTTCGTGCCCGAACAGTTCGCTCTCCAACAGGTTTTCGGGGATGGCGGCGCAATTGACTTTGATGATCGGTCCCTGGGCGCGCAGGCTCCAGCCGTGGATGACGTCGGCCAGAATCTCCTTGCCCACGCCGCTTTCGCCGGTGATCAACACCCGGGTGTCCGAGGGGGCGATCAGCGAGGCGTCGCGGAAGACGGCCTGGGTGAGCGGGCTGCGGGCGATGACATAGGCGGGCAGCTCTTTCTCGGCGTCATAACGCAAGGGGGCGGAAACGGACAAGCCGACGGTCTGGCGGACGGAATCGAGGAGTTCATCAAGGTCAATGGGCTTGGCGAGGTAATTGACGGCGCCATCGCGCATGGCGGCGACGGTGTCGCGGACATCGGGGAAGGCGGTGACGAGGAGGACGGGCAGGGTGGCGTGCGCCTGGCGCGCCCGGCGAAGGGTTTCCAAGCCGGAGAGCCCGGGCATGCGCACATCGGTAATCATCATGGCAAATCCGCCGGCGGCGAGCAGCGCGAGGGCGCGTTCGCCGGAGTCGGCGGTCACGGTGGCAAACCCCTGGCTGCTCAAAAACGAGTCGAGCAGGCTGCGCTGGCCGGGGTCGTCATCCACAATGAGGATGCGGGGAGATTCGACGGGCGTTCGGGGCATGTCAGGCGGCATGGGGGAAAATTAAACGAAGTGACGGGTGGGCAAAAGCAGTTTCCGTTGGCGGGAGGAGTTGGGGCTCGGGTCTGGGGTTTCGGGTCTGGGGTTTCGGGTCTGGGGTTTCGGGTCTGGGGTTTCGGGTCTGGGGCGTCGGGTCTGGGGCGTCGGGTGGTAGGGAACGCCTTGACTGACCTTGACCGGGTTGGACCGACCCATTGAACCACAGAGCAGGGACGCCCTGCGGAAGTTTGCCAGTCCAAATGATGTGGCGCGGAGGTTCCAAGGTTCGCCAGCGTCAGCGGCCGGGGCGACTCGCGGAGGGGGGCTCCAGCACAGTATCGTGTCCTCGGGGGAAGAGGGAGCATATTTATTTAGTTATCTTGCCGCCTCAAGATAAGCATAAAAATGCATATTGTCAATGGTTTATAGTCATAAAATTGCTATTTCGCTCTGTGCCTGGCATCCGGCTGGTTGCGGCTGGATGGGACAATCCATCGCCAGAATCGAGGCACTTAATCATTCACGGTCGCGGCCAGAGTTCGTGCGGTCAAGGGCTGGCCGCGAGGGCGTGGCCAGCAGCGCCCGGGGCGGGCGTGGTCCCGGGTGCATCTCAGTTTTTGTGAAATCATGGTGGAAGAGGTCGCCCCTGACGGGGCTTTTACGCTTTTTCGGTGGTTTTCTACAAATATTCCACCCCTAACGGGGCTGGCAGGAACGTTGCTTGGCGGATTCGCGCCATCCTTCCAGCGCCGTAGGCGCGACCGATTTGTAGTAAAATGCCATAATAAGCCCAGCCCCGTCAGGGGCGACATATTCCATGTACAAAAACTGAGATGCGCCCCGTGGTTTCCCGTTTCCGCGCTCACGCTTGACAACCAGAATGGTTGCATTATGGTTTTGAGGTCATGCCCAGCATTACGTTAAAGGATATTCCGGCGGACCTGCACGCGCAATTGAAACGCGAGGCCAGCGCTAATTTTCGTTCTTTAAACCAGGAGGCCATGGCGCGCATCCAGCGGAGTTTCGATCTGGATGAACGATACACGACGGCCGCGGTCAACCGGTTGATTGAGCAGGCGGTTAACAGCGGGCCGGAGCAGCGGTTGACCCGGGCGGCGTTGGATACGGCCCGCCAAACGGCCCGGGAGAAATTTGGCAAGCGGAAGCAGGCGGCATGAATTTGACATACCGTCCCGAATTTTTGGAAGATGTGGCCCGCGAAGAGTTTTACCTGTTGGAACATGCCGGGGCGGAGATTGCCGACGCCTGGCATGAGGCCCTCTGGGAAACGCTGGGTTTTCTGAACGGCACACCGCTGGCGGGCCGCGCCCGGATGGACCTGAAATTTCCCGGCATCCGCTCCTGGCGCGTCACTCATTTTGAACGGTGGATCATTTTTTACGGGGTGCGGGGGGACGATTTGATTTTTTACCGGGTGGTTTCCGGGACCATGAATCTCCAGGCCCTGAAATTGAAGGAGTGACGGGAACTTACGCCTTTAGTTTCAAATGGGAGATGCGGAAGACGGCGCCTTTGGGCTCGTTGGGCAGGCAGACGATTTCCCAGCCGTGGGCCAGGATGATCTGCTGGACGACCGCCAGCCCCAGGCCGGTGCCTTTTTGGTTGGTGGTGAAGTAGGGTTTGAAGATTTCCTCGCGGTTCTCGGCCGGCACGCCGGTGCCATCATCGCGGATTTCCAAAACCGCCTCGGCGGCCCCGGCTTTGCGGGTGACGATCTGGATGCGCCCGTTGACGCCCACGGCCTGGACGGCGTTCATGATCAGGTTGAACAACACCTGCCGCAACAATTGTTCGTCGGCCTCGATGAACACGGGGTCGCCGGTGGATTCGATGGTGAGTTTTTTCTCCTCGATGTCAAAGCCCAGGGTGCGGACGACTTCGTTGATGGCCAGGGACAGGGACAGGCGGATGCGCCGGACTTCGCGCGGGCGGGAGTAGTTGATGAATTCGTTGAGTTGGGCGGTGACCTTGTCGGTCTGATTGACGATGGCGAGGGATTTATCGTGAATCTCGGGGGTGGAATCCGGGGCCTTGGAGAGCATTTGGGCCATGCCGCGAATGATGTTGAGGGGATTGCGGGTTTCGTGGGCGAGGCCGGCGGCGGCCAGGTTCATTTCGCGCAGGTGGGAGTTTAATTCGCTGGCCCGGATGAGGCGGATTTGGAGTTCCGTGGTTTTGGCGAGGCTGCTCAAGGCCAGCCCCAACCCGAGGGCGGAGATCCCGGCAAAAAAAACAATGACATACCGCAGCCAGAGGTCTTCCTGGCTGATGGCCCGGATTTTTTCCGTGGACATGGCCAGCACCAAACCGTGTAATTCATGGCTTTTGATGAAGGCCTGGTAGTCTTTTTCCGTCATCCCGCGCAGCCAGGGGGGACGCCGGCCGCTATCGCGGTTTCCCCGGGGGCGGGGTTCGCCGTCCGGGGGTGGTCCCGGGGGTGGTTGGTCGGTTTCCGCCCGCATACTGCCATTGGTGTCCGAGCCGGCGGGGGCATTGGTGCCGGCGGCGTCCGGCGGTGGGAACGGACGGCCATCATCCGGGGGCGGTCCACGCCGGGGGAAGTCCCGGCCGCCACCGCGCAGCGCGTTGGTGGATTCGGGATAGGGAATCACGACGGGGGTGGGGAGGTTGGTGCCTTCTTCCGGGGGCACGCGCGCTCCTTCGACGGGGTTGACGAACGTGACCGTGCGGGGGCCCCACACGCCATCCGGCGACAGTTCGATGTGCGAAATATCAATGGGGTTGCCGGCGCTGACGACCGGTTCACTGGCCGCGTTCAGGAGGACGACGGAGAGGAGTTCGCTGGATTTGACCAGTTGGTTGGTGCGGCCGTTGACCAGCTCCTCCAGCACCGGTTCAAGCCGTTGCTGGAGGACGCCGCCCCGGAAAATCATGCCCCGAATGACCGCGCTGAGGGTTTTGGCGATCTCCTCGGAACGGTTGCGCAGGTCGGCTTTGGCCGCTTCCTGCACCCGGAAGTGTTCCTCGATCTGCCAGCCGACGACGAGGAGCCAGACGACGAGCAGGAGCCCGAAAATAAGAGCGCTGCGGCGTGGGGTGGGCATGGTTGGGAGGGTTGGGGCCGGCCGGCGTTGGTTAATGACTCTTCCGGGCGGGCAATTTATCCAGAAACTGGTTGAGTTCCTGTTCGTTAAAGGCATTGGTCACGAACTCAGAAGACTGGGTCTGCTCATGACTGGAAACCGCCGCCAGTTGGTCCGCCGCCTGGACAATGTGCGGGGTGATGAAGATCACCAATTCTTCTTTTTGCTTACTCTTGGTGGTGGATTTGAAGAGATTCCCCAACACCGGAATGTCGCCGAGTACGGGCACCTGACTGACGTTGGACGACCGGACGTCCTGAATCAGACCGCCAATGACGACGGGTTGACCATCCGGGGTGACCACCACCGTATTGGCGGAGGTTTTGTTAATGTTGGGGGCGTAAATGGCGGAGGAAAAGATGCTGGCACTGGTGATCACCTGTCCCGGGGTGGAGGTGTCAACGGAGGTGTTTTGCGGGACCAGAATCATTTCCACCAGGTTGTTGGCGCCAATATACGGGGTGACATCCAATTGAATGCCGACGTTCTGATAGTTGCCGTTGATGGTGGGAATGGTGGTGGAGGAACTGGTGCCGACGGAACCAAAGCTCACCCCGCTGGGCAGATAAATGCTTTGACCCGCGACGATTTCCGCCAATTGACCGTCCCGCGCCAAAACGGAGGGCCGGGCGAGGATTTCGGCCTTGCCCTGCTGGGCGAGGGCCTGGAGGGTGGCCTGATAATCTTTGCCGATAATCTGGTAAAACCCGCCGTTATTGCCCGAGGGCGTCGGTGATTGATACGTGGTAGCCGGGGTCTGCTGCCCCAACGCATTATAAGTGGCCGAGGCCGAATTCAGTTGGGAGAGGCCAAAGGCGTTTGCGGCGCTGACGGAGGAATTGCCGGCGGGGCCGGCCCAGCCGCCCTGCACCCCCAGATCGAGAGAATTATTATGGGTCACCTGCAGGAAGACGACCTTGATGAGCACCTGGCGCTTGGGCCGGTCCAGGTTGTCAATGACCTCCTGGATTTGCCGGGCGGTGTCCTCATCGGCAACGACGGTGATGGTGTGGGTGTCCGGGTCCACGGCAAAGGTGGCGGAACCAACCTGGCCGTTGTTGTTATACTGGCCGGTGGCGGTGGAACCGGCGTTACCGCGGTTCCCGCCGCCGCCAAAGCCACCCCCGCCAAAGCCGCCAAAGCCGCCGCCGCCACCACCACCGCCGCCGCCCCGGCCGCCGCCAAAGCCCTGGGCGTGAACGAACAGGGCCGAGCTGAGCAGTCCCATCAGGATGCCAGCGGAGGTTTTTTTATAAAAATGTGTATTCATAAATTGTTAAAATATTTAAACGGGTTGACGATTAGTATCCGCCGCGGTTGCCGCCGCCGCCCATGCCGCCGCCGATGCCACCACTGCTGCCGCCGGTGGTGGTGCTGCCGGTGCCGGAGGAGGAGGCGTTTTGGGTTTCCCGCGTTCCCAGGGCGCTGCCCGTGGTGGAGGTGCCGGTCCCCCCGCGCGATCCGGAACTGCTGGTGGAGCCGCCAAACATGCTTTGGAGCACCTGCAAGTCCTGCATGGTGTCGCCATTGTTCATGTGGAAGACATAGACTTTTTGGTCCCGGTTGGAGGCGACGTCCAATTGGGCCATCATGCCCTCGATTTCACTCATCAGATCCTTGGAGGCTGTCACGATGACGGAGGACGTGCGCAGGTCGGCGGTGGCCAGCACCTGGGTTTGCTTTTGCATGCGGGAGTTGTTGCCGCCGGCACCACCGGCCGCCGCTCCACCGCCGCCACCACCGCCGCCAGCGCCAGCCATCATGCGGGCAAAAAATCCGCCGCCGCCGCCGGGTCCGCCGCCAAACCGAATGGGAGCCGTGGAGGAGCCGGTGGAACCGTTGTTGGAGGGGAAGATCTGGGCCAGTTCGTTGGCCACATCCGTGGGGTTGGCATGGGAGAGATGGAACACGCGGATTTGCGTTTCGCCCTCGGCGCTGCTGTCCACGGCCTTGATGATTTCCACCAGATGGCGGATGTTGGACTGGGTGTCGGTGATGACAATGGAATTGCCCGCTTCGTTGGCGACAATCGTGGCGTCGGAGGAGACAAAGGAGGACAGATCCTTCACCAATTGTTCGGCCTCCACAAACCGGACGGGAATGATCTGGGTGACAATTTCCGCATTATTGGGAATCTGATCGGGATCGTTGCTGACCTTGACGGGAATATCCCGGGTCTTCGCATCATTTTTGTCCACAATGTTCAACTCGCGGCCATGGCGGATGGCGGCCAAGCCGCTTTTGTTGAGGACGGAATTCAACAGATCCACGGCTTCCACGCGGGTCATGGGGTGGCCGCTGATCACACTCACATTATTGCCCGCCACCTGGGCGTGGGGGTCAATGAGGATGATGAAACCGGCGGCATCGCTCAAATAATTGAGCACCATCTCCAGCGGCGCGTTGCGAAAATTCAAGCGCAGTTCGTCCACATTGGTGCCGAGCGCGCTCGGGGGCTGGAACAAATCCGGCGAGACTTGCGCGGCGGACAGGGCGGCGGCGGGCCGGTCTTCGGGATCCGCCGGACGGACGGCGCCGGGGGTGGATTCGTTCGTCGCGGCGGCCGGGGTGTCGCCGGGCGGCGGGGTGTTGTCATCCGGCGGGGCGGCGTTCATATCCGGGGGCGGTGGCGTGTCCGCCTGATCCGGGGGCGGGGTTTCAGGATTGGCGGCCGGGGTGTTGGTGTCCTGATCCGTCGGCGGATTATCCTGGGCGCGGGCCGAGGATATGAGTCCCGCCACGCACAGGGCGGAAAGAGTTGGCCAAATCAATTTATTCATTATTTCTCCTGTTGTCTAAGCTGCATTAATCGTTTTAGGATGTCACTTTGCGGACCGCTGGGGATGGCGGGGGCGGGGGTGGCCCCCGACGCATCGGCGGCGGCGGAACCGCCGCCATTCGGGGTCGGGCCCGTCCCGGAACTCATTGTCTGGCCCGCATAACCCTGACTCTCGCCCACCGGTTGCCAGGCCCCCTGGCTCCATTGCATCTGGTGGCCCAGCGGCAGGTCAATCGTCTTGCCGTCGGCCTCCAGCTTCACGCTGTCGAGGCTGATCTCCCGGACGGTGTAGCCCGCCACTTTTCCGGAGACCTGCAGGGCCCTGCGGTAGTTGGCGTTGTTACCGTCAAAAAAGGCGAACATGCCTTTGTTGTAAGCCATGGCGCCGACGAAGGAAAAGGCCGGGGCATGATGGTTAATGGAAACCGGAACTTCGCGGCGAACATACCCGACGTGCGGGTAGCGCGCGGGATCAAAGATATTCCGGTTGGCAACGAATTGCGCGAAGCGGTCGAAATCCGTCGGGCCGGGAACGCTGGATTGATCGGAGCGGCGGGATTGACCGGAATGGCGGGATTGGGCCGGGGCCAGTGTGAGGCAGGCCAGCAGGCAGATCAGCGCCAGAACGAAACGATGAAGCGTTGAAGCGTTGAAGCGTTGTAACGTTGTAACGAGGCAACGTTGTAACGCGGTAACATTATAACGCCGGGGAGCGGGCGCGCTTGCGGATGGCGGCGGGGGAAGTGTGGTTTTCATGGCTTGGGGTTGACGAGGGCCAGGCCGCTGATTTGGAGGCCCAGGGTGAGTTGCTGGCCGGCGGTGTCGCGGGCGCTCAACTCCATGGCGTCCAGCTTGAGGCCCATCGGCCCTTTCTCGACGTTATACAAAAAACGACTCAGGGTGGACAGGGTGCCGGCGACTTCCACCCGGCAATTGAGGGTTTGATAATCGTCCGTGTCATTCTTCCACTGGGGCAGGATGCCCGTGATTTCCACGCCGCTGTCGCGCGACCAGCCGGTGATGGCGCCGATTAATTGATGTTCCGCCACGGCCGAGTTGTCGGGCAGGGTGTGGTCGCGCATTTGCGCCCACTGACTGCGGAGGCCGGCTTCGCGGCCGATCAGCGCTTTGCCATTTTTCACCTGGACCCGCAACTCAGCAATCTCCTTGCCGCGCGCGGACCACCAATTCAGCAGGGGCTCCAGGATCAGCAGGTCCCCCAGATACAGGCCCGCCATGGTGATGACCAGGCCGATTAATAATTTCCGGCGATTATCAGTTTTCATTGCCACCTCCATAACCCCAGTGAAATTCCATGGTGAACTGCTCGGGGGTTTTGCCCCGGATTTCCTGCACCTTGAGTTCCGACACGCCGTCGGTCTGGCGCAACTGATCCTGCGTGTTTAACAGCACCGTGTTGTCGCGGGCCGTGCCGTTGCAACTGACGACGTTGCCGTCCCGGACATCAATGGTTTTGGCCGTGAGGTCGCCATTTTCCGGAAAGGCCAGGGTGAGCGCCCGGAGAATGCTCAAATCCTGGTAGGAATCATCGAACCACGGGCGGTAGGTTTGGATCAATTGTTGAATTCCGTTCAAGTCGTTAACCTTGGTTTGCATGGCCTTCCATTGGGAACGCAGGAGATGCAGTTGAATCTGCTGGACGAGAAACAGGCTGCCGACCAGCAGCAAAATCACCGCCGCCGCCGCGCCGATGGTTTGCAGCCGGCCGGAGGAATATTTGGCGGCCAGTTGCTGCAGTAACGTGGGTTTGGGGGGCAGAAATTCAAAGGCCGGGGCCTGTCCCGTCAGGGGCAGCGCCGCGAGGCTAAAGGCGGCGGAGAGCGAAACGGCCGGGGGGAGTTCCACCCCGAATTCGCCGGGTGCATACGCGGAAACGACTTCGACCTTCAGGCCCGCCGGTTCGAAGCGCAGTTCCATTTCGTCGGCCAGTTGCTGGGCGAGCTCGCGCGGGCCGAAAATGCGGATGCGTTTGATGGATTGGTGAACCTCGGCCGGCAACTGGCCGAGGGTGATCCGGGCTTCCCGTGACACCAAGCCGGGATGCAGCACCGGATGGCCGGATTCATTTTCGATGGCTCCTTCGAGGCCGCGCAAGGCCGCCACGCCGCCCCGGCTGGTGATCTGGAGTGAAACCTGGTTTTCGCCCACCTGCAAGGCGAGCACGCCGTCGGATTTTTCATCCGCCGGCCGTTGCAGGGCCTGCAAGCCCAGGGCAAAACTGACGGGCCGCAACTTGGCCGCCACCAACACTTGTTCGAGGCTGGCCAACTGGCCGCTGGGAATGCCGGCCATGGTCACCAGTTGTTTGCCGTCCGCCAACTGGCAGGCGGATTGGGTCAGGCGCAGCGTGGCGACATCGCAGGGGAAGCCGCGTTCGGTTTCCATGGCCAACAGGCTGGCGGCATCGGCCGCCGGCAGGTCGGGCAGTTCGGTTTGGGCGGTGAGCACCCACTTGAGCGGCACCCCCACGACGCAGTAACGTTCGCGCACGCCGGCCGCATCGAGATGATTGCGGATTTCGCGCCCCACGAGTTCCGGGGCGGCCGTGAGCGGATCGAGCGTGAGGGTCACGCCAAAGGTTTGCAGTTGTTGCAGCGAGTCGTTCTGGCGGTGGAGCACCACGCCGGTCAGCCGGGTGCCGTCCAAGGCCAGCCCGAGCAGACTCGTCAATTTCTTCCGCCGCCCACTTTTTATGCTTGGAATCATGTTTATTTCGTATCGTTCGCCACCCAGGTTTGACGGGCCTTGGCCCCGAGCGCCCAGCCCAGCCGGCTCAAATCCTGGCGAAACAGGATTTTTGGCGCGCCCTCAGTCACATCAAAAATAAATTTCACCCGGCGGTAGCCGCGCCCGAAGGCGCCCACCGCCGCGATGTCGGCGGTGAACTGATAACTGTGGGTGGTCAGCAAATCCCGCGCCCGCATGGTGGTGACCACCTGGTTGTTGTTGCCCAGGGCGTCCACCATCCAGGCGATGGATTCCACGTTGCCGGGGTTTTGGTCGCGATAGGCGACCAGGCTTTGCGCGGCGCTTTGGGCGGTATTCTCATCCACCCCGCTGCCCATGAACAGGGCGGTCATCACGTCGGCGCCGGCGGTGTTGATGTTCAACCGCCCCGCGACGTAATTATTGGTGCCGGTGGTGATCGTGATGTTGTTGTAAATCAAGGCGAATTGCGCCGAGGTCAGGCTCCGGCCGCCGGTGTTGCAATAGAGATAAAAATCCAGGAGGCTTTTAAATGTTCCCGCCGTAGCGCCTCCGGCGGTAAGGTGAGTGTAAGTGAAAATGCTTTTCGCCAACGTCGTGGAGTTGTTGATGCTCGCGTTTTGCAACAGCGTCAACAGCGTTTCCTGAGGCGCCGTGTTCAGGTTGGTGAGCGTGGAGCCATCCGAGTGAAAATTGGGTTCCCGGCTGTAAACGGTGCAGTATTCAAAGAGGCCGGACGCCACCTGGCCGTTCCCGAGCGTGTCTTTTTCATTGGCGTCCAGCACGCCGTTGCGGTTGAGGTCATCGCCCGCCAGCAAATCCACGGTGGCGCCGTCCACCAGCCGCAGTTCATCCACGGTTTCAAACGGGGCCTCTTTCTCGGTGTAGCCATACTGGGCGTAACTGAGGTCCGGGCTGCCATTCGTGTTGCGCCAGTCCACAATGGATTGGGCAAAATCCGGCGTCATGTTGGGCAGATAGGACAGCGTGTTGGTGCCCGCCCGGTTCAAATTCAATTTGGAGCCCTCGTCAATCAGGCCGAAATACGGTTCGGTGGTGGAGGGGGTGACCGACGGGTCGCGCCCGATGATCCAAAAATGGGCGTCGCCCACGGGCACGGCGGCGCAGGAAAACTGGGTGTTCTCCGGCACCGCCCCGTTGGTGGCGTAATTGGAGAGGGCGTAGCTGACGTAACGGGCCGCGCCCTCGATGGCCTGCTCCGCCGCCAGGCCGTTCACCCGGTTGTCCGCCGCGCGGAGTTCGTAGGTCATGGAACTGGCGAAATACAGCGCGATGCTGACCATCCCGATGGAGACCCACAGCACGATGATCAGCACCGAGGCGCGTTCACGCCGGGGGCTGGTCTTACGAGTTGTCGGGTTCAGGGTCATGTCAGGAATTGGTGCGGGATTGGGAGTCAATGGGCACCAAAAATTGAATGGGCGCGGGGCGGAGGCCGCCATTGTTCTGGCCCGTGAGTTGGATTTCCACGCGCACCGCCCGCGGCAGGTTCGTGTTGGCGGTCGAGGTGTCGGTGGTGTCCCAGGTGTTCTGCCACTGGTTGCCGTCAAAACAGGCGATGGTCAGGCTGTCCACGCCCCCCATCAGCCACTGGTCTTCCACGTCAATGGTGCTGGTGGTTAAAATGTTGCGGGTGACGCTGCGGATCAAATCCCGGCCCGGCTGGCTGCGGTCGGTGGGGAGGCGCAACTGGTAGGCGACTTTTTGCACGTCGCCCCAGGGTTTGCTGGCGCTGAGCGCCGCAGTGGCGGTATACATTTCCATGGCCACGGGCTGGCCGATCCCCGGGCTGGAGACATTGCCCGCCTTGAAATCGCCGGTGAAAATGCCGTTGGTGGTGGGGCTCATCATGCACTGCAAATCCCGGCGCAGGAGGGTGAAGGTGGTGTCCACGGGCGTCTCGGCATCCACCAGCGCCTGGGTGGTGTTGCGCAAATGAAGCGCGGTGAAAAACACGCCGCTGACGGCGAGCATGACAATGGCGGCAATGCCCACCGCCAGGATCATTTCGATCAGCGTGAACGCCCGGGCGTCATGTGTTTTTATGTTCAAGACAAAATTGTTTTCACGGCGGCGTTCCCGGGGTCGTGGCCGCGGGCGGTTGCGCATTGGCCAGCGTGCTCAGGCTCACCCAGTAAATATTGTTCTGCGCCGAAAATTCCACTTTGGCCGTCAGCAACTGCATCGCATCCTGCGGCCAGTTCTGACTGGTCAAAGTATAGCGGAACTCCAGCGCACCTTCATCAATCGTGCCGCTGCGGGTGCCGCTGGTCCAGTTGGTCATCACCAGACTCTCGTTTAAAACCCGGTCGGCCACCCGCGCCGCCGCCGACTTTCGCACCGCCACTTCGCCCGTCAAGCCCGCCACATGCAGGGCTTCCACCGCCGCCGGAATCACCAGCGCCAGAAACAGCATCGCCGCCAGCACTTCGGCCAGCGTAAACCCCGCCGTCCGCGCGTTAGTTGCCGGTGTCGCGAATTTCATATCCCGTCCGATTCTGCATTTCGACCAGCCACAACGAAAACCCCGCCGAATCCACCAATTGCAGCGTGTGCGGACTGTCTTCATCAATCGTGCCATCCGCCAGAAACCGGAGGGCCGGCAGCTTGCGGAAGGTCGTCGGGGCCGAACCCGCGAGATTCACCACCGTCAGTTGCACCGTCGCCGCCATTTCCATCATCTCCCGCTGCGCATCCCCGCCGGCCGGGGCGGTTTCCTCCTCCAGCCCGTAGGTGCCGTTCGGTTGGTCAAACCACAGCACCATGGGCATGCCTTCGGACACCGCCCGGCTCTGTCCCGCATGAGCCAGCGCCAGCAACCGGTTCGCCTCGGAATCCAGCGCCCGGCCGCGGATGAACCCCGACAGCTTGGGGGCGATCATGGACACCGCCACCACCAGCAGCGTCATCACCAGAATCAACTCGATCAGGGTGAAGGCGCATCGGCGGCGGCTACTTGGTTTGCCAGTTGCCAATATCATCATCAGTCCCCGCTTTGCCGTCCGGCCCGGCTGAATACAGGTCGTAACCGACGGCGTTGTGTTTGCCCGGAAATTCGTAAATGTAAAAGTTCCCCCACGGATCCTGCGGCAGTTTGTCCAGGTAGGGGCCGTGCCAGTGCGACGCGTCCCGCGGCATCTGAATCAGCGCCGTCAGCCCGTTTTTCCCCGCCGGGTAGCGGCCGTTGTCCACTTCGTAGGCGTCCAGGGCGGTTTTGATGGCCGCCAAATCCGATTGGGTGGCCGCCAGCCGCGCCTGTTCACTGCGGCCCATCATCTTGGGCACCACCATGGCGGCCAGAATGCCGATGATGGTGATGACCAGCAGCATTTCCACGAGCGTAAAGGCCCGCCGGCCCCCGCGCCGGATTGAATGGGGATTGGATTGATCAATTTTCATCTTGGTTAATATGGTTGAATTTATTTGATATAATCTTGCAGATTGAAAATGGGCAGCAACATGCCGATGAAAATGAGGCCGATGAACCCGGCGATCAAAAACAGCATGAGCGGTTCGGCGAAGGCCACCGCCGTTTTCAAATTACGATCCAGATCAAATTCCGTCACGCTCGCGATGCGGACCAACTCCACATCCAGCCGGCCGCTTTCCTCCGCCACGGACACCATTTCCAGCACCGAGCCGGGAAACAATTGTTTGCAGTCGGCCAGGCTTTCGCCCAAGCGGCCGCCCTGCTGCACCCGTTCAATGGCCTGGGAGACGGCGTCCACCAAAATCTGATTGCCGATGGATTTGCGCGCCACATTGAGGCATTGAATCAACGGGACGCCCGCACCCAGCAGGGTGCCCAACATGCGGCAAAACCGGGCCATGGCAAACTGCGAGATGAGCGGTCCCACCAGCGGGGTTTTTAACACCAGCATTTCCCAGACGCGCCGGCCTTTTTCCGAGACAAACCAGGTGCGCAAGAGCATTCCGACCGCCAGTCCGCCCAGGGCCACAAACAGCCCGTAGGACCGGAGAATGTGGCTGGCCCCGATGATGATCTGCGTGATCAAGGGCAGGGTGCCGTGGACGCTGCTGAAGACCTTCTGAAACTTGGGGATGAAAAACACGAGCAGCACGGTGAGCACCACCACCGCCATCAGCAACAGGATCAGCGGATAAATCATCGCCGTGACGACCTTGGATTTCAGTTCCTTTTCCCGCGTCTGGAAATCCGCGATCTGCGCCAGCACGACGTCCAGAAACCCGCCCAATTCGCCCGCCTGCACCATGGCCGTATAGACCTTGGGAAACGTCTCGGGCGATTTGGCCATCGCGTCGGATAACGCCATGCCGTCCACGACCAGATCGTGCAACTCCCGCCACTTGGCGGAAACCACCGGTGAGGAGGATTCCTTGTAGAGAATCACCATTGCGCGGCTCAACGGCACGCCGGCGGCCAGCAGGCTGGAGAGCAGCCGGGTGAAATTTTCCAGCGCCTTGGCCGGAATTTTTTTGGACTCGAACTTGAAGGAGAAATTGCCGGACAGGGCGGGCAGCGCCGCGCCTTTTTTGGCGGCGGCCTTTTCCACCAGATTGACCGGGCGCAGCCCCTGACCGGCCATCAACCGCAGCGCCTCGGGCCGGCCGGAGGCTTCCAGCGACCCCTCGGCCACGGCTCCGTTGGCTTGCAACGCTTTGTATTGGAAGGTGGGCATGGGGCGAAATCAGGCGCGGGTGACGGCGATCACCGCCGCCGTCGGGGCGCCGGGGGCCGCCGCCTGGCTGTGGGATGAGCGTTCCACTTCTTTGGCCGTGGTCACGCTTAAAACCTCCTCGACGGTGGTGATGCCCAGCCGCACGAGCCGCCAGCCGTCATTCGCGAGCGAACGCATCCCGCCCCGGGCGGCGGCTTCGCGAATCTGGTCGGACGAGGCGTTGTGGAGGATCAATTGCCGGATTTCGGCATCGGCATCCATCCATTCAAAAATGGCGTGCCGGCCCATGAATCCGGTGTTGCGGCAGTCCCGGCAGCCCACCGAGCGGTAAATGATGGCGTTGGCCGGAATGCCCAGCCGGGTTTTGAAAGCGGCGGCGGTGGGGGAGTCGTCCACTTGTTTGCAGCTCTTGCACAAGACCCGCACGAGGCGTTGCGCCAGCACGGCTTCCAGCGAGGAGGCCACCAGGTAGGGTTCCACCCCCATGTCCACCAGCCGGGTGAGCGCGCCGGGCGCATCATTCGTGTGCAGGGTGGAAAAAACGAGGTGCCCCGTCAGCGAGGCTTGCACGGCGATCTGCGCCGTTTCCTGGTCGCGAATTTCGCCGATGAGAATCACGTCCGGGTCGTGGCGCAGGATCGAGCGCAGCCCGCGCGCAAACGTCAGTCCGGCCTTCTCGGAAACCTGGATTTGATTGACGCCTTTCAACTGGTATTCCACCGGGTCTTCAATCGTGATGATTTTGCGGTCGGAATCGTTGATTTCGTTGAGCGCTGTGTAGAGCGTCGAGGTTTTGCCGCTGCCGGTCGGGCCGGTCACCAGAATGATGCCGTGCGGCAGTTGCAGCACGCGCCGGAAACAATCCAACTCGCGCTTGTCCATGCCGATGTCCGGCAGCCCGCGCAATTTCGAGTTCTGCCGCAGCAGACGCATCACCACCGCTTCGCCGTGCAACATCGGAATGATCGAAACGCGGATGTCCACTTCCGCATCCTCGATGCGCACCTTGATGCGTCCGTCCTGGGGCAGGCGTTTTTCCGCGATGTTCAAATGACTCAGGATCTTGACGCGGGAAACAATGGCGGGCTGGAATCGCTTGAGCTGGGCGGGCACGGAAACGTCCTGCAACACCCCGTCAATGCGATAGCGGATGCGAAATTCATCCTCGAAGGGTTCCAGGTGGACGTCCGAGGCGCGCAATTCAATGGCGTCTTTCAACACCTGGTTGACAAAGCGGATGATCGAGGCGTCTTCCGCCGCATTGTCGAGGTTCGTGTCCTCCGCGTTTTCGTCCACCACCTCGAACCCCTTTTCCTCCTCGAGGGTGTCAATGGTGTCGGCGCCCACGCCCAGGCGCTTTTTGATTTCACGCTGGACCACCTCGCTGGTGGCGAGGACCGGCTTGAGATTCAAGCCGGTCATCGTCTTCAAGGCGTCAAATCCCTGCGTGGCGAAGAGGCGGCTGGTTGCCACCTCCACCAAACCATTCACGCGCTGGAGCGGGAGCAATTCCTCCTTCAACAGCAACCGCGCCGGAAACAGGGACAATAGTTCACGATCCGGCTCGACGTCGTCCAGCGTCGTATAACCCAGCCCGTATTCCTGTGCCAGCCAGCGCAACACCCCGTCCTCGGTCGTGACGGGGGGCTGGGCGCGGCGCAGGGTTTCGGCGTCAATCGCGGACAGTTGCCGGGACGCGATCATGCGTTCCAGCAGCGGCTGACTTTCCTGGGCGGGGTTTTGACTCATGGGATCAGGGAACCGTCATTTAACTATTCGTTATTCCAGCAAACCGAGCAGGGTGGCCTGGGCTTCCTGTTTGGAGGTCAGCACCTGGCGCAAGGCTTCCTCGGCCTCTTTGGCTTTGGCGAGCCGGCCCTTCTGGGCTGTCTCATATTTGGTCAGCAGGTCTTTGACCTGGCCGGAAGGGGCGTCGTCATCCAGCGCCTTTTGCAGCGCATCCGCTTCCGGGCTGGTATTGCCAAACATGCCGCCGCCGCCGCCGCGACGATTATTGCCGCCCTGACCGCCGCCGCGACCGCCCCGGCCGAACAATCTGCCCATTCCGGGACCCTGTGCGTCGCGCCGGGTTTCCATAACCTTTTGGACGAGCGGTTGCACCGCGCTCCAGTCGGTATCGTTGGTAAAACCCAGTTGATCGCGGACATTGTCCAAGAGACGCTGCTGCATCGCCGCCGGATCGAAATTTCCACGCCCAAAACCGCCGCCGCCACCGCCAGGGCCACCGCCGTTACCACCGCCGCCGCCATAGCGACCACCACCGCCACCGCCGCCGCCGCCACCGCCATTGTCCTGCGCGGAAACCGCGCCGACACTGCATAACAGAGCGACCGCCAGGCCGCATACGACTGTAAGTTGTTTCATCTTCATTGAGACCTCTTCAGTTAGGTTTGGTTGTTTTGTAATTTCTAATAAAGCGGATGACACCCAAGTGCCGACCACGATTTGCCAGTCAGTAAAGCAATGAACGTGCCAGCCCCGACCCCGCGCCAATGCGCATTTTCCCCTGAACAGGTGCGCAATTTCTGCTCGTTTACCGCCAATTCGTAATGTTTTTGCGCAGTGTCTTGACCGCAGATGGATGCAGATGGGGAAAAGCGGAAAGCGGGAACGCGGGAAAGCGAAAACGTGAAATTTCCACCGCAGATGGCCGCAGATAAACGCAGATAAGGAGAAGAGGCCATGCCTGAAGAACCGAGGCCCCGACTTGGGACTCGGTCAGGTCTGGACTGGATCAACGTTTTCTCCCGGTTTTTATCTGCGTTCATCTGCGCCCATCTGCGGTAAAAATGCATCGTTCCGGCCAAGGCTTGCGTCCTCGTCCCCGTTTCCGTCCTGTCCGCCATTTTATCCGCCGTAGCTTTAGCGTAGGGGGAAGCTTCAACGGCGGCGGATTTCCCGCTTTCGCGCTTTCCACTTTTCCTTGGACTTTGAAGTTTGAAATTTGAACTTTCCCCCGCTCCCCGCCCAACCAAAGCAAGTCGCTCCCACCCCCACATTTTCCCCAAGGAACTGTTGGACACGGGTTTAGGTCGTGCTAGATTAAGGGTGTGAAGCGATTTTTCAGGCCCAACATCAATCATCGCGGACGCATCGCCCGCGGGGTGGTGGGCAGCCTCTGCCTGATCGCCGGAATCGTCATCGTGGATTTTCAACGTGCGGTGGGATTGATTTTCGTGATCGCCGGCCTCTTCGCCCTCTTCGAAGCCATGCGCGGCTGGTGCCTGGCCCGCGCCTGCGGCTTCAAAACCAAAGTCTGAATCGTTGGCCACACGCATCGGTGGGCTTGCCAAACCGGCGTTCGGCCCGCTTGCCGCTTCGAAATTTCGTTGATTTTTGGATTTTGGATTTTCCGCCGCCTGCTATGCTGACCCCATGAATTTGTTGCCGTTTGGAAAATTGACCGCCCACAAGCCGCGCACCTTTGTCCCGGAAAACCTTGATTTGGGCGACTGGTCGCAAATCGCGCCCCTGTTCGACCAATTGGAAACCCGCGCCGCCCGGGCCGCCACCGTCGCCGCCCTCGAACAGTGGCTGCTGGACTGGAGCGAACTCAACGCCGCCCTCGATGAAGAAGCCGCCCGCCGCAACATCGCCATGACCTGCCACACGGACAACGCCGAGGCGGAAAAGGCCTATCTCTATTTCGTGGAAAACATCGAGCCGCAACTCAAACCCCGCCAGTTCACCCTCGAAAAAATCTACACCGCCCATCCCCTGCGCGCCCAACTGCCTGCGGCGCGCTTTGCCGTGTTTGACCGGGACGTCATCAATCATGTGGCCCTTTTCCGTCCCGAAAACATCCCGTTGGAAACCGAGGAGGCCCGGCTCGGGCAGCAATTCCAAAAACTCAGCGGCGGCCTCATGGTGAATTTTCGCGGCGAGGAAAAAACCCTCGTCCAAATGGGCCGCTACCTCGAAGAACCCGACCGCGCCCTCCGCCAGGAAGCCTGGGAAAGTGTCGCCCAACGCCGCCTCCAGGAGGCCGATAAGTTCGACGACCTCTTTGACGCGCTCATCAAACAGCGCCATCAGATCGCCCTGAACGCCGGCTTTGCCAACTACCGGGATTACATGTTCCGCCGCATGGGACGGTTCGATTACACCCCGGACGATTGCGCCCGCTTCCACCTGGCCGTGGAACAGGAAGTCATCCCCGCCGTCCGCGAGTTGCAGGCCGAACGCCGCCGCCAGTTGCAGTTGGACCGGCTCCGCCCGTGGGATCTGGGCGTTGACCCCCAAAACCGCCCGCCCCTGAAACCCTTCGCGGAAGTCGCCGACATGGTCGCCCGCACCCAGAACATTTTCAATCACCTGGACGGCGAACTCGCCGGCGGATTTCAATTAATGCAGGACCTGCATTTGCTGGACCTCGACAACCGCAAAGGCAAGGCCCCCGGCGGCTATCAATCCACCCTTTCCGAAGCCCGGGTGCCCTTCATCTTCATGAACGCCATTGGCCTCCAGCGCGACGTCGAGACCATTCTGCACGAGGCCGGCCACGCCTTTCACGCCCTCGCCACCCGCGACGAGGATTTGTATCCCTACCGCAACGCGCCCATTGAATTCTGCGAGGTCGCCTCCATGTCCATGGAATTGCTCGGCAACGAATTCATCGAGGAATTTTATCCGGCCGCCGGCGCCGCCCGCGCCCGCCGGACGCACCTCGAGGGGATCATCGGCTTTTTCCCGTGGATGGCCACCGTGGACGCCTTCCAGCACTGGATTTACACCCATCCCGGGCACACCCGCACCGAACGCGCCGCTGCCTGGCTGGCGCTCATGGACCGCTTCGGCGGGGCGGTGGATTGGACCGGTTACGAAGCCAACCGCGCGTCGCACTGGCAGCGCCAGCTCCACATCTTCCTCTATCCCTTTTACTATGTGGAATACGGCATCGCCCAACTCGGCGCCCTCCAAGTCTGGGCCAATTCCAAACGCGACCGGGTGTCGGCGCTCAAAGATTACAAACATGCGCTGACCCTCGGCGGTTCCCGGCCCCTGCCCGAACTCTTTGCCGCCGCCGGCTGCCGGTTCGACTTCAGCAGCGAAACCATTCAGCCCCTCATCCAACTCGCTCGCACCGAACTGGCCGCCCTGCCGGGGTGAATCTTTTTTAAATAATCTCGCGCCTTGGACCGCCAATGTCCCACCCCCGGCTTTAAGCTGGGGGCATGAATATGAAAAAAATCATTGGCCTCGGAACCCGGGCAACCCTCCACGCCTTCCCGGCATCCCGGGTGATCGCCACTTTTGGGGCCGCCCGGCTGGTGCGCACCGCCGATGGTCGGCACGAACTCCTCGGCGGCACGGCGGAAGACAGTCGCCAGGCGCGCGAATGGTGTTCCCTGTTCGCGCCGGAAGTCGTGTTCCCCCCCGCCACCCGGACCCCGCGCATCCTCACCCTCACCGCATAAGGCGGGGGAGAAATGTGCCCGGTGCAGCTTTACCCCGAGGTCAACGGTGCCCCCGGCCCCGTTGACCCCGTAGGAGACGACGTCCCTGTCCTCCATAGCTTTAGCGAAGGAGGAAGGAGTCTCTGAATGAGAGTCTTCACGCCCCTACGAGCCACCCACCCCCACAAATGTCACCCCGCGACCCTTGGCCGCCTCGCGCCCTCGCGGCCAGCCCTTGGAAGCACGGGGTTTTCCATTCCGTCCATTCTGTTATTCTGTCAAAACGTTCGCGTATTTCCAGGTCTGCAATATTATGCCGTAAATTATTGACAAATGCACAATATTGCGTATTGTCAGTTTTAGATCGCGAATGAACGCATCTGCATCAGCCTCCGACTTGAAATGGCGGCCGACGGTTCGGCGGCGCGATGCCGCCGAACGTCCGTGCGGTGCGGCTCAAAGAACGGCACCATACCCGCGTCTTGCGCCAGCCGTACCGCATCCCGCTTTGCGGGACAACCTGCTGTATCGCCGATTTCCAATCGGCAGGCCGTCCAAGGATCGAATGCGTCCCAGTCTGCCCGCCCCGCCCCAAGCCTCGCGCCCCAAGCCCCGCGCCTTCTTTTCCTATCCAAATTCCGTTCAGCAGAGGTTCGACGGTTTCAGCCCGGCCCCCCGTCCAACCCAGTCAAGCCCAGTCAAAGCTGGCCCTGCCACCCGGCACCCCGGACCCCAGACCCGGAACCCCAAACCCGAAAGGGGGTCAAACCCAGTCAAGGTCGGTCAAGGTCGGTCAAGGTCGGTCAGGCCCAGTCAAGGCTGTCCCTGCCGCCCAGCACCCAGACCCCAAACCCAGACCCCAAACCTAAGGCTGGACAATGAAAAATGCCCGGCCGCCAGAAAAGGGTGGCAATTCTCCATTCTCGGGTTAATGATGGCGTGACAACCCAAATGAGCAGCCTCACGCGGCGGAAATTTTTGGAACAGGTGGCCGGTACGGCGGCGGCCGCCACCCTGGCCACCCCATTTTTGGGTGCGGCCGACCCCACCGGCCTGTCCGGGCAGCGCCGCCCCAACGTCCTGTTTTTGATGTCCGACGACATGCGGGTGGAACTGGGCTGTTATGCCAGCCGCTTTGGCGCCATCACACCCAACCTGGACGCGCTGGCCCGGGCCGGGGTGCGCTTCGACCGGAACTACTGCCAGTTCCCGCTCTGCAATCCCTCCCGCTCCTCCCTGCTCACCGGCCGGCCCCCCACCAAAACCGGCGTGCTCGGGAATCGTACCGCCTTTCGCGCCGCGCACCCGGATTGGGTCAGCCTGCCTCAGTTGTTCCGCAACCACGGCTACACCGCCCTGCGCAGCGGCAAAATCTTTCACGGTGGCATAGATGATCCCCTGGCTTGGGATCACGCCGAGGGGGCGACGGGTGAAGGCGAGGCCAACGGCGGCGCGGCGGGCGGCAAAACCCTCGTGCTGAACGGCCCGACCGGCGGTCCGCTGCCCACCAATGTCCCCGCCGCGCTGCCGCAGGATCTGAGCCGCGCCGCTTACTCGGACCGGATCGTCGTCCTGGACGGTAATGGCGAGGGCAACGGCGACTATCACGCCGCCGACCGCGCCATCGAGATGCTCCGGCAACACAAAGACGAGCCTTTCTTCCTCGCCTACGGGACGGTCAAACCCCACAGCCCGCCTTCCGCGCCCCAACGCTTTTTCGATTTGTATGCTGCGGATAAAATCCAATTGCCGCCGGATTTCGCCCCCTGGCCGACGGTGCCGCCCGGTTTCCCCAAGGCCGCCATCCGCCCCCGCAACGCGGATCTTTTCATTGGCCGCGCCGCCGGCGAGAATGAGGCCCGCCAGGTGATTCGCGCCTATCTGGCCTCCCTTTCCTGGGCCGATTGGAACCTCGGCCGCGTGCTCGCGGAACTGGACCGGCTCGGCTTGCGCCAAAACACCATCGTGGTCTTTGTGGCGGATCACGGCTATCAACTCGGCGAAAAGGGCAAATGGTCCAAGGCCGGCTCGCTCTTCGAAATGGGCACCCGCGTGCCGCTGATCATTGACGCCCCCGGCCTGACGGGCAACGGCCGGTCATCCCCGCGCATCGTCGAGTCCCAGGACCTCTACCGGACGCTGGCGGAGTTGTGCGGCCTGCCGCTGCCCGGGGGGGTGGAAGGCCGCAGCCTGGTTCCCCTGCTTCAGAATCCCGGGGCCGAATGGAATTATCCCGCCCACAGCGTCTGGAGCGAAGACGGCGCCACCCTGCATGGCGTCGCCGTGCGGACCGAACAATGGCGGTTTGCCGAATTCGGGCCGGCGGGAAAAAACGGCGCGATGCTGTTTGACCCGCAAAACGATCCCCAGGAATTGAAAAATCTGGCCGATGATCCCCAATACGCCCCGGTGCGCGCCGAACTCTCCGCCCTCACCCGGAAGTATGCGGCGGATCTGGGGCAGACGTAATTCCGGTGCCGATGAAACGACCACCCAACTTCACGGCCCGCCACCCCTTTCATGTGCTGACCAAGCCCATCGGGCCGATTTGCAACCTGGATTGCACCTATTGCTTCTATTTGGAAAAGCAAAGGCTCTATCCCGGCGAACGGTCGTGGCGCATGAACGACGTCGTGCTGGAATCCTACATCCGCCAGTATATCCACAGCCAGCCGGGCGACGAGGTGCATTTCGCCTGGCAGGGCGGCGAACCGACGCTGCTGGGCGTCGAGTTTTTCCAAAAGGCCGTCGCCCTGCAAAAGAAACATGCCGCCGGCAAACGCATTGACAACGCCCTCCAAACCAACGGCACCCTGCTGGATGACCGCTGGGGCGAATTCCTCGCGGCCAACCAATTCCTCGTGGGCCTCTCGCTGGATGGCCCGCGCGAACTCCACGACCGTTACCGCGTGGATGCGGGGCAAAAGCCGACCTTCGACGCGGTGATGCGCGGGCTGGAGTTGCTCAAAAAACACCAAGTGGAATTCAACACCCTCACCGTGGTCAACCGCGCCAATTCACAAGCCCCGCTCCCGGTGTATCATTTTCTCAAGGCCGTGGGCGGCGGTTTCCTGCAGTTTATTCCGCTCGTCGAGCGCCGGCCCGCCGACCCGGCCGCCGCGCCGGGACTCGATTTCGCCGAACCGCCCGCTCCCGGACAACCGCGGGTTTCGACCGAGATGGTGACGGAGGAAAGCGTCGAGGCGGATCAATACGGCGATTTCCTTTGTTCCATTTTCAATGAATGGGTGCGGCAGGATGTGGGCCGGGTGTTTGTGCAGTTGTTTGATGTCGCCCTGGGCAACTGGATGGGCCTGGGCTCATCCCTGTGTGTGTTCGCGGAAAAATGCGGCTCCGCCCTGGCCGTCGAACACAACGGCGATTTGTATAGCTGCGATCACTACGTCTATCCCCAATACCGCCTGGGCAACCTGCTCAACCGCAGTCTGGGCGAAATGGTGCAATCCCGCCGGCAAACCCAATTCGGCGCGGACAAACTGGCGTCGCTGCCCAAATATTGCCGCGCTTGCGACGTCCGCTTCGCCTGCAACGGCGAATGTCCCAAACACCGGTTCATCCCAACCCCGGACGGCGAGCCGGGCTTGAATTACCTCTGCCCCGCCTACAAAAAGTTCTTTCATCACATTGACCCGCACCTGCGCGCCATGGGACAATTGCTGCGCGCCGGCCGCGCGGCGGCGGAGATCATGAGCCTGAATATTATATGAGCATTCTGCCCGTCAGTTTGGAAAAGCAGGAGCAACTCGCCCAACGCATGGCCGCCCTCGGCGTGCTGGAGGCGGACATCGAGGAAACCTTCGTCCGCTCCGGCGGGCATGGCGGGCAAAACGTCAATAAAACCGCCACCTGTGTCATGCTGCTGCACCGCCCCACCCAGTTGCGCGTCAAATGCCAGACCACGCGCCAGCAGGGTTTGAACCGGCTGCTCGCCCGCCGCCTGTTGCTGGACAAAATCGAGGCCCGGCAGAAGGGGTTTGTGGCGGAACGCCGCGACGCGGCTGAGAAAATCCGCCGCCAAAAACTCCGCCGCAGCCGCCGCGCCAAACAAAAAATGCTCGCCGACAAATCCCATCAAGCAACGAAAAAAACCTTCCGCCGCCGCGTGTCCGACGAATAAGCCGGCACCTCCGGACCCGGCGCGCCCGTTAAAAATGTTTGCCGGTATTCGCCGGGTGACGGGTATATTGAACCCAATGAACTTTGAAACCGCCCTGCTGGATGTCCGCCGGATGAGCGAAGCCGACCGGCTGGCGGTCGCCGCCGGGGTTCCCGCCGTTACCCTCATGGAAAACGCCGGCCGGGCCGTCGCGCTCGAAATTCAGCGGCGCTGGACGCCGCGCCCGGTGAGCGTGCTGTGCGGACCGGGCAACAACGGCGGCGATGGTTTCGTCACCGCCCGATTCTTGGCCGCCGCCGGCTGGCCGGTCCGGCTGGCCTTGCTGGGCCCCCGTGACCGGTTGGCCGGTGAAGCCCGCCATCATGCGGAACTTTGGTCCGGCGGCGTGGAACCGCTGACGCCCACCGTGCTCGAGGGCGCCGGTTTGGTGGTGGACGCCATCTTTGGTGCCGGCCTGAGTCGCGCCCTCGACGGGGCGGCGGCGGAAACCTTGTCCGCCGCCAATCGTCAGCAATTGCCCGTCGTGGCCATAGATGTTCCCAGCGGTGTGATGGGCGACACCGGCGTGTCGCTTGGGGCCGTCCCGGCGGTGCTGACCGTCACGTTTTTCCGCAAGAAACCGGGGCATCTGCTGTTCCCCGGCCGAACGCTGTGCGGCGAGGTGGTGGTGGCGGACATTGGCATTCCGGCGGCGGTACTGGAGCCGATCCAGCCGGACACCTTCGAGAACGATCCGCGCCTCTGGCTCGCGGACTGGCCGCCGCCGGATGCCGGCGGCAATAAATACACCCGCGGTCACGCGCTCATCGCCGGTGGTTATCCCATGACGGGCGCGGCCCGGCTGGCGGCCCGGGCGGCGGCCCGCGCCGGGGCCGGCCTGACAACCATCGCGGTGCCGGAAGTGGCGCTGCCCATTTATGCAACGGCGTTGACCTGCATCATGGTCCTTCCGCTGGCCGACCCGGAGGATTTCACGAAATTACTGGAAAACCGCCGCTATTCGGCCTGGCTGATCGGTCCGGGTGCCGGCGTCGGCGCGGAGACCCGCGCCCGGGCGCTGGCCATGCTTGGAACCGGCCGGCCGACGCTGCTGGATGCGGATGCCCTCACCTCCTTCCAGGAAGACCCGACGGCCCTGGACCGGGCGATCACCGGCTCCTGCGTTATGACCCCGCATGACGGCGAGTTCCGCCGCTTGTTCGACCCAAGCGGGGATAAGCTCACCCGCACCCGCGCCGCCGCCCGCCGCAGTGGCGCGGTCATTGTGCTCAAAGGTGGCGACACGGTCATTGCCGCCCCGGACGGGCGGGCCATCATCAATTCCAATGCGCCCCCGACCCTGGCCACCGCCGGCTCGGGCGATGTGTTGAGCGGTCTGGTGCTGGGCCTCCTCGCGCAGGGGATGAAGCCTTTTCCGGCGGCGGCGGCGGCGGTGTGGTTGCACGGTGCGGCGGCCAACGCCTTCGGCCCCGGACTCATCGCCGAAGACTTGCCCGAGCTATTGCCCGGCGTGCTTCGGAACTTGAACTTTAAACCTTGAAGGGTGCGCCCCCGCCGGTCCCCGGTCAGAGTTCAATCTGCATGCCGAGTTCAACGACGCGGTTGGTGGGGATGCGGTAAAATGAGCCGGCCGATTGGGCATTACGCGACATCAGCGCAAAAATCCACTGCCGCCAGCGCGACATGTGCGGTGATTTCACGGGCACGACGACTTCGCGGCCGAGAAAAAAGGTGGTCTGGTTCAAGTTGTAGGGCTCACCCAAGAGGGGCGCGGCCGCCAACAATTCGGGCACATTCGGCTCCTCCATGAAACCGTAATGGGCGATGATGCGCTGGAAGCCCGGGGCCAGCGGCTCCACCTGGCAACGCCGGGCGGCGGTGACCACCGGCACTTCTTCCGTCACGATGGTCAGCAGCAGACAGCGCTGGTGCAGGACTTTGTTGTGCTTGAGATTATGAAGCAGAGTGATCGGCGTGCCCTCCGGATTGCGCGACATGAACACCGCCGTGCCGGACACGCGCGGCAGTTTCTGAAACGAGACGTCCACCAGAAACAGTTCCAACGGCATGGAGGCGGGCCGGATTTTATCCCACACCAACTCGCGGCCGCGCTTCCAGGTGATCATCAGGATGAAAATCACCGAGCCCATGGCCAGGGGAAACCAGCCGCCATTGACCACCTTCAACATATTCGCCGCCAGAAACACTCCTTCCACCCCGAGGAACACCCCGCTGACCAACCCCGCGCGCAGGGCGCTCCACTGCCACAACCGCCGGGCGGCGAAATAGAACAGCGCCGAGGTGGTGATCATCGTCAGCGTCACGGCGATGCCATAAGCCGAAGCCAGGTTCGAGGAGGTGCGGAAACCCAGCACCAGCCCGACGCACGCCACCAGCAACAACCAATTGACATGGGGCAGATAAATCTGGCCGCGTTCCCGGGAAGACGTGTGCTTGACCGCGATGCGCGGGAGGTAGCCCAATTGCACCGCCTGGATCGTCAGCGAAAACGCCCCCGAAATCAGCGCCTGCGACGCGATCACCGTCGCGGCCGTGGACAAGATCACCATGGGAAACAACGCCCAGTGCGGTGCCAGCAGATAGAAGGGATTCTCAATGCTCTTGGGATTGCGCAGCACCAACCCGCCCTGGCCGAGATAATTCAGAAACAGCCCTGGCAGGACCAGCGTAAACCAGGCGATGCGAATGGGCCGGATGCCGAAATGCCCCATGTCCGCATACAACGCCTCGGCCCCGGTCACGGCCAGAAACACCGCGCCCAAAACCACAAACCCCGTCCATCCGCTGATTAACAGGAAGCGCACCCCATACCAGGGATTTAACGCGGCGATCACCTCGGGGGATTTCAAGATTCCCCCCACGCCCAGCACCGCCAGCGACCCAAACCAGATCATCATCACCGGGCCGAACACCGACCCGACCCGGCCCGTGCCCTTGCACTGCGCGGCGAACAGCCCGACCAGCGTGAACACGGTCAGCGGCAGGATCAAGTGATCCAATGCGGGGGTGGCCACGTTGATGCCCTCCATGGCGCTCAACACCGAAATGGCCGGCGTGATCACGCCGTCGCCGTAAAGCAGCGCCGCCCCGAACACGCCCAGGCTGATCAGCAGAACCCGGCTGCGGCCCAGCTTCGAGGAGCGTTCCGGGAAGGCCAGCGACAGCAGGGCCAGGATGCCGCCTTCGCCTTTGTTCGAAGCCCGCATCACCACCCCGAGATACTTGATCGAGACAATGAGGATCAGCGACCAGAACATCAGCGAGAGGATGCCCAAGACATTATCCCGCGAGACCGGCAGACTGCTGCTGCCGGCAAAACATTGTTGGAAGGCATACAGCGGGCTGGTGCCGATGTCACCATAAACCACGCCGAGCGCCCCGACCGTCATGAACGCCAGATAGCGACTCGAGGCGGTCGCCGACGGAATTTCCGGGGTCGGGGCCGGAGCCGGGTCCGCAGCCGGACTGGGGGCGGGGTCGGGCAGCGGAGTGCCGCTGGATTTGATCGAATCAGCGGGACCGCCGTCGGCAACGTTATTCATGCGCTGGGTCCGGGGTGGAATCCATCGCCGGCCACCCGGCATGGGGGACCGAGGTGGGGAACCGACCAGAACGGCCATCGCCGCCGCCGGGTTGGTTATTGCGCACTGTTATTTTCAATATCATCATGTCCTGGCCGTCTTTCTGTCCCCATGCAATCCCCCCGGCGGCCCGGGGTGAAGCCACCGCGCCGACGGACACCGCCGGCCCCCCGGCCTCGTGCCAATGGGAACAGGGCCTTCCAACCCGTGTCAGTATCGGGAAAAATACTTGGTTATAAAGGCGAAATAGTGCCGACCCGTCAAGGTTTAAAAACCGTGGGGCGTGCGGCTTTCAAAAACTGGGGACGGCGTGGGGAGCAAAGTGGAGCGGTTGGAAGCGCAAACAGGGACCTCGCAGGATAAATTCCCGCTGGCCAGGGTTCGCCCGGGACCTAATTCAGCACGGCTTTCCGGGGCGCAACGAATTTTAGAACCGGCCGGTGAGCACCCTGCCGGTGCGCATCCAGCTCCAGAATCGCGGCACTGATCTCCAATTGATGCGCCCAGCGGCGGAGTTTTCGGGCGAGCGCGAGGCGTTTGGCCGCCGACCATCCGGCGGCCACGGCCTCCAATTCCGGTTCCAATTTCACCCGGCATTCTGGTTCAGCTTTCATGGCTCAAAAATAGGTGCGCGGGTGGGACATTTGTGGTCCAAGGCGCGGAATAAATCGGGAATTTTTCCGGGGTTGGGACAGGGGAAGAGCAATTATCAAAATGAACCCATAGATCTGCAACTTTTTCATGGAAACAACCCCGAATGGAACACCATCAATCTCGTGGGGTTGCGGCCGGAGTTGCCATTCCCAGCCGGACCGAAAGCCGCGAGCAACCACCATGGATGGTTTCGCTTTCCATCCGGGGCAAACTTGGATCGGTTCAACAAACCCGCACGGTCTCCAGCCCCAGCAGCAGACCGAGCTTTTCAATTTTATGGGCGATCCGGCCAACCCCGACTGCGCAATGATGCGCCGGACCCTGGCGGTTCCAGTCATTCACGAATTGGCGCGCGCCCAAACTGAAACGATACCGGCTGTTGGTGTTGCCAATCTCCAGGATGGGGCCGGGCACAGATTCCCCCTCGGCCACCAGCAGCTTCAATCCGCCCGCCGCCGTTTCCACCACGGAGAGCAGGGTCACCGGCCCGTGTTTCACCGACATTTCCACCGAAAGACCCCGGCCCACTTTGCCGTGATACACCTTGAGCGGCCGCACCTTCGTCCGCCCCTCGGCGATGGCAATATGCCCGGGACCGTCATGCCCCATCAGCACGACATCGTCCGTAAAATCCATGGCGTAATATTCCGTGAACGATCCCCCGGCGCCAAAGGTGTCCATGATTTTCATGGCCTGCGCGTTCTTCACCTCGTATTCGCCGGCCACCGGGATGCCCCGGGCCGTGAGCAGCGAGTTGCCCAGGATAATGGAACTGATCGCATCCTCGTTGTCGGCGTTGCCGGTGCCCATGTAATAATAGGCCAGCGAGCCCAGATCGTGTTCCGCCACCAGGCGATCCAGGGCGAGCGACGTGCGGGCGGCGCGGTCCAGTTCCGCCGGCGGACAATCGGCCCCGACCTCGAAGACCTTTTTGAATTCCGCCACCCGCGATTTGATCGCCCCGGCCTTCACCTCCCGGCGCAGCGCCGCGAGTTCATCCACCTCCAGGATTTCCATGTGCCCGCCAAACACGGCGCATTGCCGCGTGGTGTCGGTGTAAATATCCAGCATCCCGCCGTAATAATGCCCCATCAAACCCAGCCGGTTGTGGAACATGACATGCGCCACGCGCGCGGCCCCGATCCAGGCATCCACTTCGTCCCAAAACACCGGGTCATTGTGCAGCATGCCCGTGATCTGGTGAAAATCAATCCCGGCGCGGTTGAAGACATTGGCCAGCTCCGGCACCGGACAGGCCGCGCAATGCGCCAGCCATTCCCCGGTCATGGCCGTGCGGTCGCCCATTTGATTGAACCGGGCGTAATCCAGCGCCGCCACCGGTTGCAGATTCAGGATGATGACCGGCACCCGGGCCCGCTGCACCACCGGCAACACCGTCGAGGACAGCGCATACGTGGTCACATGCAGAAAGATCAAATCCACGTCGGCCGCCCGGAATTGATGGCCCGCCTCCAGCGCCTTGGGCGGGGAATCAATCAAACCCAGGTTCACCACTTCCACCCCCGGCCGTTCCAGCCGCCGGCCCACCTCGCCGAGGTAACCCTCCAAACGCGGTTTCAGACCCTTGAATTGATCCCAGTAGGCTTCCAGACCGATGCCAAACAGACCCACGCGGAGCGGACGATTAGTGCTAGCCATATTGTGGCGCTATTTTATGAGGAATCCCCGCTTTGACAATCAATTAGATGAAACCGCTCCGCCCGAGGGCGCATCCCGATGTTGCCGGCGGTTTTCAGGCCGAAGGCCGTTTGGGAGTGCGGCGACGCGTCGCCGCTTTTGGACGAGACGACACGTCGTCGAGTTCAAAAACATGGAAATCTCCCGATTCACCAACAACTTCGGGATACACCCTCCGCCCGACCTTCCCCCAAACGAAAACTTGACGTGCGCCCGCGTTTGAAATATTTCCTTGGGGATTAGCACACATACTTAACTGTCTGAACCATTGAAAATCACCTCATGATTGCCCCCACCCCACAAAAGCAGCCCCCATCCGGGGCCAAATCCACCAGCCTGTTCACGACTGCGGACGGGAAAAATTACGCGTTTGTCTTCACGATGGTCACGCTGTTGTTCCTGTTGTGGGGGGTGTGCAACGGCATGATTGACATTCTCAACAAGCATTTTCAAGACTCGCTGCAAATCAACAAGATGCAATCGGCGCTCGTGCAGTTTGCCAACTACATGGGTTACTTTTTCATGGCGATTCCCTCCGGCATCCTCGCCCAGCGATACGGATACAAGGGGGCCATCTTGATCGGCTTGCTGCTGGTGGCGCTGGGGGCGTTTTGGTTCATCCCGGCCACCCACATCGGCACCTACTGGGCTTTCCTGCTGGGGCTCTTCATCCTGGCGACCGGGTTGACCTGCTTGGAGACGGTGGCGAATCCTTACGCCACCGTGCTCGGTCCGCCGGAAACCGGCACCGTCCGCATTAATTTCGCGCAAAGCGGCAATGGCGTGGGCTGGATGATCGGACCGATGCTGGGCGGCATGTTCGTACTCTCTTCCACGGGCGTGGCCAACACGAGCAATGCGGATCTCTACAAGCCTTATCTCATTATCGGCATCGTCGTCACCCTCCTTTTCCTGGCGTTTCTGGTTTGCGACGTGCCCGATCTGCACAACATGGAGGAAACCAAAGCGGCCGGTCCGGCCAAGGCCGTCACCGCCGTAAAACCCTTGTTCAAACGCCGGCATTTTGTGCTGGCAGTGGCGGCCCAGTTTTTTTACGTCGCGGCGCAAACCGGCGTCTTCAGTTATTTCGTCAATTACATCGCCTCCGACACGCCGGTGCTCAGCCAAAGTGCCGCCGCCACCCTGCCGCACAACATGACCTATCCTGCGGCCATGTTATCCGCCGGAGAAATCACGGATATGCCCGCCTTCATCGCCCGCTTGCAAAATGATCCGGATGCCAAAACCCGGCCCGTCTCCGAATTCATCTGGAGCCAGTTGGCTGCGGATCAGGCCTTTCTGGCCGCGCCCAGTTTTGGGGTGCTGGCCGACCAGATTAACGCCACTTACGCGGACCGGGTTTCCGCCACCAATCTGGACACCGATATTGTCCAACAGAAAAAAAGCATTCTCGTCAAAGGGGTTAACCAACTGCTGCAGACCAATTTATTCTTTGCCAGTCAACGCTTCGCCGGGATTGATCTCCCGGAGAGCACTCGCCGGCTAATCACCCAAAATCCCGGCGGTGAACAATTGGTGCGCCTGAACCGGGGCTTATTGGAAGCGGCTTATCCCGCGAACGAAATCGCCAAAAACGCCTACTTGCAGGAGCCGGTGTTTCGCATCACCGATCAAGGCGCGGGGAACCTGCTTTCCTTTGGCGCCTTCGGCTTGTTCCTGCTGGGCCGGTTTACGGGCAGTTTTGCTTTGCGCCGCTTCAAAGCGCATCTGATGTTGTCGCTTTACGGCATTCTGAGCATCATCAGCATGGTCTTGGTAATGTCCCCCCTCGGCTGGCTCTCGGTGGCCGGGCTGTTTGCGAGCTTTTTCTTCATGTCCATCATGTATCCCACCATCTTCTCGCTGGGCATCCATGGGTTGGGGGAACAAACCAAGAAAGCCTCGTCCTTCATCGTCATGGCCATTGTCGGGGGGGCGATCATGCCGCTGTTCATGGGCTGGCTGGCGGATCAGTGGGGCATGCGGACCGGCTTTCTGATGCCGCTGCTGTGCTTTGCCTTCATCGCCTTCTACGGTTTCGCTTGGGTGTCATTGGAAGCGAAGGACAGCGGCAAAACCGCTTGATTTCTTGAAACAAAGAAAACGCCCGGGACAAAATCCCGGGCGTTTTTTTATCCCACCCGCTTCCCTGGCCAGACACGGACAAATGCTGGATTCCAACGACGCTCCGTCGTTCCTCAGCCCGGAGGGCTGACCGACAATAGCCCGGTGATTTATCGCCGGGTTTGGCACCCACCCACCACCAGTCCCAAAGGGACGACTGAAATTCAGGTCAAGGAGTGGGATACGGCCCGTTTTCAGCCGTCCCTTCGGGACTTTGGCCCTGCAAAAATGCCCCCGGCGTTGAAACGCCGGGCTATTGTCAGACGTCGCTCCGCGACGGCCAAACCCGAGGCCGAGCACTTAGAAATCCCCGCCATGTTCAAACCTATCCATCCATTTCCCATTCCACTGAAAACTGCGAAGCACCCCAGATTCTTAAAAATCCTTGAACCCTGCGTCCAAGGGAACGTTGGCCCGCGCCCGTGCGCCCGAAACTGGCTTTATCGCCGGACCGGAGGGTTTCAGCCGGCCCGGACGGTCGTTCCCGCCGGGGGCCGGTCGGGACGGCATCCGTCGGCCAACCGGGGACTCGCTCACCTCGGCCGCCACCGCATGGCCGTCCACCAACGCCAGCAGGCCGTCGCCGAGTTCCTGCAGGGTGCCGGCCTGGCTGCTGAGTTCCTGGGAGGAACTGGCGCTTTCTTCGGCATTGGCCGCATTGCTCTGGGTCACTTTGTCCATTTGCGACACCGCGAGGTTGACTTGGATAATCCCCTGGCTCTGCTCCTGGGAGGCAGTGGAGACTTCCAAGATCAGAGCATCCAACTGACGCACGTTGCCGACGATTTCATCCAGCGTTTGGCCCACCCGGGTGCTGAGTTCGACGCCCCGGGCGTTCTTGCTGAGGGCGCCCTCGATTTTGCCCGTGGTTTCCTTGGCGGCCAGGGCGCTGCGCTGGGCCAGCGAGCGCACCTCATCGGCCACCACGGCAAAGCCCATGCCGGCCTCCCCGGCCCGGGCGGCTTCCACGGCGGCGTTGAGGGCCAGAATGTTGGTTTGGAAGGCGATTTCGTCAATCGTGCGGATGATCTTGGAAATATCGTCACTGGACGACTTGATGTCGTGCATGGCGGCGGTCATTTCCTTCATGTCCGTGACGCCCTTTTCGGCGGCGTTGTGGGCGCATTTGGACAGTTGACTGGCTTTTTGGGCGCTCTCGGCGTTGCGTTTGGTCATCGAGGCCATTTCTTCAAGCGAGGAACTGGTCTCTTCCAGGGACGCGGCCTGCTCACTGGCGCCTTCGGCGATGGCTTGCGCACTCGCCGAAACCTGCGCGGCGCTGGTATTCACTTGACGGGTGCCGTCATCCAGGCGTTCCGCCACCCGGCCGAGTTGCCGGGTCACCGGGCGCAGGACCAGGGTCACCAGCACGGAAATGGCCGCCAGGCTCCCGCCGATGGTGATGGCGGCCAGCACCAGGCTGCTGTGTCCGGCCTGCCGGGACACCAGCAGACTTTGCTGCTGGGCGTCGGCCAGCGCCGCCTTCGAGTAACGGAAAAGCGTCACCCCGCCCACCATGCCCGCCTTCCAATCGGTGTGGCATTCGAGGCAGCTCTTGACCACCACATGGGGCTCGTAAATATCAATTTGATCCGCTGATTCCCGGACCAGGCGCTCGGGCTGCGCATAGATTTGCTGTTTCAATCCGGCCTCCATTTCACCCTTGAGGCGCGCCGGGTCAGAGGAGTAGGTGATCCGGCCCTGGTCATTGAAAAGCGAGAATTCCTGCAGGCCGTGCAAGTCCTTCTGGAGCCGGGTCACCCGGTCAAAAACGTCCATGTCGCCGGCGGCCATGCCGGTGGAGATGCCAAATTCAATGGCGCGCTGAACATTATCCGCATTACCGGAAAGACTGTCCTGGAGGATGCGGGCGTTGGCCTGGCCCACCCGCTCAAAATGGCCCTGCAATTTATAGGACTGGACGGCTTGGAAGCCGGTGATGACCAGCGCCACGCCCGCCGCCAGCGTAATCGTCAGACGAGTTTGTAATGTCATGAAATTATTTCCCGCCCCCCCGGAAGGACATGTTTTGAAAGCCTCACACGGCCTTCATGGTTTTTGTTATTTGCCGTTCAGATTCCCGTGATCGCCCCACTGGCCCTGATAATCAAGTCCGGTTCGGCAGCGGTCATGGGTGCGCAATGGTTCCAACCTGGCCGGTGTCCAACCCGCGCATGTTAATTCACTGTATTAGCATTCGGTTGGGGGCGCGAATGCTTGAGTCAAATCTCTCCCCAATGCCGGGCGCATCCGCATCCACCCGAAACGATAAACCAATCGAAATCAGGCACTTAGAAGAGCGGATCAACATTTCAGACGTAAAAATTGTCCGGGAAATGGCAAGAAATGTGCAGCCTATGCCCGTGGGTTGGAATAAATAAGGAGAACTGGCGCGGCACCCGCAACCTCAGATGTCCCCTGGCGAACGGGTTTGTCCAATGCGCTCCATGGCCCATTGGGCGTGTTCCGCGATCAGGGGCTCCGGATCCCGGGCGGCTTTTGCCAGAGCGGGCAGTGCGACGGCATTGGCGGTGTTACCGAGGGCCACACAGACGTTGCGCAGCAACCCGCGCCGTTTCGTGCGCAACAGCGGCGTGTGGGCAAACCGCGCTTTGAAACCGGCCTCATCCAGTTGCAACAGTTCGATCAAGTCCGGTGCTTGCAAATCCGGGCGGACGTGGGCTTGCATCAATTTTCCCTCCCGGGCAAAGCGGTTCCAAGGGCAGACCGCCAGACAATCATCACAGCCATAAATCCGGTTGCCTATGGCGGGGCGCAGTTCCACCGGAATGGCCCCCTTCAATTCAATGGTGAGATAAGAAATACAGCGCCGCGCATCGAGTTGAAAGGGGGCGGTGATGGCCTGGGTGGGACAGGCGGTCAGACACCGGGTGCAAGTGCCACAATGGTTCCTTTCGGGTGGGTCCGGTTCAAGTTCCAGAGTGGTGATGATTTCGGACAGGAACAACCAGTTTCCCAGGCGACGGCTGATCAGGTTGGTGTGCTTGCCCGTAAAGCCGAGTCCCGCGCGCCCGGCCAGATCGCGTTCCAGCAGCGGGCCGGTGTCCACATACCACCGGGCCGCCGTGGCGCCGCCTCCCAGTTGGATGACATAATCATTCAAAACCTTCAGGGCGCCGCCCAGCACCTCATGATAATCCGTGAACCGGGCGTAACGGGCCACCACGCCGGCCCCGGTGGGGGCGGTCCGGTCGGACCCCGGGGTGTCATAGCTCGCGGCGAGCGAAATAATGGTTTTGGCGCCGGCCAGAACCTTCCGGGGATCCAGCCGTTTTTCCCCATTGCGGGCCAGCCATGCCATTTCACCCTGCTTTCCAGCCTGCAACCAATCCTGAAACGCGCCGGTGTGGTCCGGGGGTTGGGCGGTGGTGAAACGGCAATCGTCAAAGCCCAGTTCCAACGCCCGCTGTTGGATGGCGGCTTTCATTAAAAATCGTGCCGGGCCAGGCGGTATTGATGGACCACCTGCTGGGCGACTTCGCGCAACGTACGCAGGTCGGTGTTCACGAGCACATCGGCCTGCTTATAGAAGGGTTCGCGGGCGGCGAGCAACTCGCGGATTTTGCGGCGGGGATCCGGGTCGTTCAACAAGGGCCGGTGCCCCTGGTGGGAGACACGCTCCCAGACTTTTTCCGGCGAGGCCCACAGGCAGACCACCAGGGCATGACCTTTGAGTGCGGCCAGATTTTGGGCGTGGGTGGGCAGACCCCCGCCGGTGGCGATGAGCAGTTGGCCGCGCCCGGCCAATTCCTGCACCAGTTGTTGTTCCAGCGCGCGGAAGGCGGGTTCGCCCTCCACGGCAAAAATATCCGTGATGGTGCGGCCCGTGCGGGTCTGAATGAGTTCGTCCGTGTCGAGAAACTCAAAGTTCAGGTATTCCGCCGCCAGCCGCCCAACCGAAGTCTTGCCCGTGCCCATGAAGCCGATGAGCGCGAGATTGACGATGCGACGGTCGTTTTGCATGGCCCCACAGTGACCGATTCCGGGCCGGGACGCACGCCGCAAATTCGACCGCTGGGGGGCGGAGACGATGCCTTTCAACCGCAGATGAACAGATAAAAATCGGGAGGAAACGTTGATCCAGTCCAACAATGACCGAATCCTCGGTATTTCGGGCTTTGCCCTTTCTCCTCATCTGCGTCCATCTGCGGTTAACTGCAGGTTCCGGCGAGCCCCAGCGCGTATGCATGGCCTGCTGTAAATAGCTAAAAATAAG
>Ga0302278_10000325_pt1 | contig 62508 bp, 52 predicted proteins | sample III_Bog_N3_2_FD_194543 | JGI IMG/M metagenome (GOLD analysis project Ga0302278, IMG submission 194543) | Peat permafrost microbial communities from Stordalen Mire near Abisko, Sweden - III_Bog_N3_2 | ecosystem: Environmental > Terrestrial > Soil > Wetlands > Peat | place: Sweden: Abisko...
GCCTCGGCGTGGACAAACACTGAAACCACCCTCAGTCTCGGTGCCGGCCGAACCCTTCCCCTTCTCCCGGTGAAAAAGGCCGGGATGAGGGCGGAGGGATTTATTCCCGGATTTTGAAGTTTGAAATTTGAACTTTTACCTCCCTCGGCCCCGCCCCCCCAAAGAAAAAACTGTCCAACCCCGCCCCGATTATCGAACATTCCCGCCATGACCTTGCTCGAAGCCGAACATCGCCACGCCCAACTCGCCGCCGAAATCCGCGAGCACGATCACGCGTATTATGTCGTCGGCCGGCCGACGATTTCCGACCGCGATTACGACCAGCGGTATCGCGAGTTGCTGGACCTGGAAAAAGCCTTCCCCAGCCTGGCCACCCCGGATTCCCCGAGCCAGCGCGTGGGCGGCGCGCCCCTGGGCGCATTTCAGACCGTCCGCCATCCCGCGCCCATGATGAGCCTGGACAACACCTATTCCCAGGAGGAGGTGCGCGATTTCGTCAAACGCGTGCAAAAATTGCTGCCGGGCGAACCCTTGGAATGGGTGGTGGAACCCAAGGTGGACGGGCTGGCCGTGAGCCTCAGTTACGAAGCGGACCGCTTCCGCCTCGGTGCCACGCGCGGGGACGGAACGCACGGGGACGACATCACCGCCAATTTAAAAACCATCCGCAGCCTGCCGCTGCGGCTGGCGCAACCCTCCGGGTTGGCCCGGCTGGAGGTGCGCGGGGAGGTTTACATGACCCGCTCGGGGTTTGAAAAATTGAACGCCGAACGCCTCGCCGCCGGCGAAGAGGCGTTCGCCAACCCGCGCAACTCCGCCGCCGGCTCGCTCAAGCAGTTGGACCCGAAAATCGTCGCCCAACGGCCGTTGGACATTGTCTTATACAGTCTGGGCGCGACGGCGGGCGACGCCCGGCCGGCGTCCCAGCGCGAAATGCTGGCGTGGCTCGGGGAACTGGGCTTTAAAACCCCGGAACGCACCTGGTATTGCCGGGACCCGGAGGAACTCATGGCCGCCATCCGGGAACTGGACACCGTGCGGGCGGGCTTCAATTACGAGACGGACGGCGCGGTGATCAAGCTCAACTCGTTTGACCAGCAGCGCCGCCTCGGGGCCACGGCCAAGGCGCCGCGCTGGGCCATCGCCTACAAATACGCGCCGGAACAAGCCCGGACCCAGCTCAAGGCCATCACCGTCCAGGTGGGGCGCACCGGCGCACTCACGCCGGTGGCCGAACTTGAGCCGGTGTTTCTGGCCGGCAGCACCATCGCCCGCGCCACCCTGCACAACGAGGATTACATCCGGGAAAAAGACATCCGCCCGGGCGACACCGTGGTCATCGAAAAAGCCGGCGAAGTCATTCCCGCCGTGGTGGCGGTGGTGCTGAACGCGCGCACGGGGGGGGAAACCCCCTTTGTCTTTCCGAACACCTGCCCCGAATGCGGTTCCGGCACGACCAAGGAGACCGGCGGGGAGGAAACGGCCGGGGCCATCCGCCGCTGCACCAACCCGGAATGTCCGGCCCAGGTGCGCGGGCGCATCGAGCATTGGTGCGCGCGCGGGGCCATGGACATCGAGGGCGGCGGTGAAGTGATGGCGGCGCAACTGGTCAACAGCGGGCTGGTTCATAACATCGCGGAATTATACGATTTAAAACTGGAACCGTTGATGGCGCTGGAACGCCAGGGGGAGAAGTCGGCGGGCAATTTTCTGGCCGCCCTGGCCGCCAGCAAGACCCGCGATCTGTGGCGGCTGGTGTTCGGACTGGGCATCCTGCATGTCGGCGCGGGCGGGGCCAAATCCCTGGGCCGGCACTTCGCCACCCTCGACGACATCCTGGCCGCCAGTCCCGAGGCGTTGACGGCGGCGGATGACATTGGGGAAGTCATCGCGCAGAGCCTGGTGCGCTGGCGCGGGGACCGGCAAAATCAGCTCCTCATCGAACGCCTGCGTGCGCACGGTCTGAATTTCAAATCCCAATTATACCAACCCCAGGCTCCGGCCGGACCGTTCGCGGGAAAAACCTTCGTGCTCACCGGCACCCTGCCCACCCTGACCCGCGAGGCGGCCACGGCCAAAATTGAGGCGCTCGGCGGGAAGGTCAGCACCAGTGTCAGCAAGAAAACGGATTACGTCGTCGCCGGCGACGAGGCCGGTTCCAAGCTGGAGAAAGCCCAGAAGCTGGGCGTGAAAATCCTGACCGAGGCGGAGTTTCTGGAATTGCTGGCGGCCCCGGTGCCAGCCGGCCCGGCAAAGGCATGAGCCTTCGCTGATTACCGCAGAGCGGGGACGCCCTGTGGGTGCTGATGCAGGAAGAAACGTTCATCAGATGGGCGACTGAGGATTGGATCGGGCTTTCAGCCCTTGGTTATTCGTTGGTGATGGAACCTGGGGCGAGGGCCCCAGGCGGGTATAAAGTCGGGCCTTTGGCCCTGAATGCAACTGGTTACAAATCAATATGTTACGAAAATATTTCTATAGGCACGCAGATGCTGAAGCCGCTTTTTATTTCATGATTAAAAAATCCCGCCTCCTCATGGCCCTCCTCGCCCTTGCCACCACCGGCCCGCTGTACGCCGGCGCGCCCGAGTGGAATCAAGTGCCGGAGATCCTGCGGCGGATCGTGCCGCCGGTGTTTCCGCCGCACGACTGGGTGATCACCGACTTTGGCGCGGTCGGCGACGGCACGAACGATGCCAGCGAAGCCATCCACCGGGCCGTGGCAACGTGCGCCCAACAGGGCGGCGGGCGGGTGATCATTCCCGCCGGCGTTTTCCTGACCGGCCCCATCCAGTTGCCCGGCGGCGTCAATTTACACCTGGAGACGAACGCCACGCTCCGGTTTAAAACCGATTCGCAGGCCTATTTGCCGGCGGTGTTCACCCGCTTTGAAGGCATTGAATGCTACAATTATTCACCGCTCATTTACGCGCGGGGACAGACGAATGTGGCCATCACCGGGGCGGGCACGCTGGACGGCCAGGCCACGGACGAAACCTGGCTGGGCTGGCGGGGCCGGAAAACCGCCCTGCCGGGCACCCAGACGGCGGCCCGGAAACGCCTCGACACCATGAACAACGAGCAGGTGCCGGTGTCTGAACGCCGCTTCGGCGCGGGGGACTTTCTGCGCCCGGATTTCATCCAGTTCAACGGCTGCCGGGGGGTGCTCATCGAGGGCGTGCGCATCCGGCGGTCACCGATGTGGGAGCTTCATCCCCTGCTCTGCACCAACGTGACGGTGCGGGGCGTGGACATTTTTTCCCACGGCGCGAACAATGACGGCTGCGACCCGGAAAGTTGCCGCGACGTGCTGATCGAAAACTGCGTGTTTGACACGGGCGACGATTGCATTTCGATCAAATCCGGCCGCAACAACGACGGCCGGCGCGTGGGGGTGCCGTCGGAAAATCTGATCATCCGCCACTGCCTCATGCGCGACGGGCACGCGGGCACCGCCATTGGCAGCGAGATTTCCGGCGGATGCAGCAATGTGTTTATCGAGGACTGCAACATGAGCAGTTCGAATCTGCTCTGCGCCCTGCGCTTGAAGTCCAACGCCATGCGCGGCGGCGTGGAACAAAACATTTTCATGCGCAACGTGCAGGTGGGCCGGGTGGCGGATTCGGTGCTGCAAATCAACTTTCTCTACGAAGAGGGCGCCCGGGGCGCTTATCCGCCCGGGGCGCGAAACATTGTCCTGGAAAATATTACGGTGGAACACACGCCCCGGGTGCTGAATGTCACGGGCTTCCCCGCCGCGAGAATCTCCGGCATCCGGATTTTCGATTCGACCTTCAAACAGATCGCGGCCCCCGATGCCGTCACCAATGCCGGGGTGCAATTCGTGAATTGCTCGCTCGAGCGCCGGTATTGATTCCAATTGGCTTTCAGGCTGGGACTAAAGCACGCCCGAATTTGGGTCGCGGGCTCGGCGCGAGCGAGGCGTATTCCCGCCGCGACGGCAACCGGCGGGCAACGCCGCCAGCGGCCCAATTCCCGACGAATTAGTCCCAGCTTGAAAACCAATTGAAATCCGGGCCGTCAGCCCGCCACCGGGGCCCGGGCTTCCATGCGGGCATACGCCGGGAGGTCCAGCAACGCCTCGGCCGGTTTCTGCCAGCGGATGAGTTCGGCGCTGTCCGCCCACATTTTTTGCGCGAGCGCCGGTTCACAGGTGATCAACCGGGCCTCGCGCTCGTTCAGGACGTGGAAATATTTGCCGGACACCCCCTGCAGTTGCGGGTTCAAAATGAGCCCGGCCAGGGAGCGGCCGGTATGCTCGACCGTCGAGAGGTTGGCCCCCAGGGCGCGCGCCATGGAATGCAGGGTTTTTGATTGCCACAGGAACCGCAGCGGCCCCGGCCAGGAACGTGTCAAACCGGTGCCGGGAGTCACGGAGGGATCGAAGACGTTCACATCAATCTCCAACCGCCGGGTCACCGGCAGGGATTCGGCCAGGCGGCGGCTGAGTTCGGCGGCAAACAAGACATTGCAGAGCTTCGAGTTGCGGTAACGCTGAAAACGGTTCCGGCGCCAGCCGCCGGGACTTTCGGGCCACGCCAGCCGGCGGGCCTCGAGGTGGGGCGGGTAGTCCACCCCGCCGCTGAAATTCCACGGGTTGAGGGCGTCCCCGCCGACCACGACAATCCGGCCGGGCGGCGTGAACTGCGCCAGCAGCAAATTGACCAGGAGAAAATGTCCCAGATGGTTGACCGCAAACGTCTGCTCATAACCATCGGTGGTATACGTGATGCCGGCGGCGGGATGCACCCCGGCATTGCACACCAGGGCCCGGAGCGGGGGGAACTGGCCGTCGCGCAGGCGCTCGGAGAGATTTTCGGAGAAATAGTGGATGGAGCGCAGCGAGGCCAGATTGAGCAGCATGGGCTCGACGCGGGCCCGGCTGGCCTGCCGCAATTTTTCCGCCGCACTGGCAATCCGTTCCCGTTCATGGCCGGCAATGATGACGCACCAGTTTTGCCCCGCCTGGGCCAGCGCCTCGGCGCAGGCGTAACCCACGCCCCGGTTGCCCCCGGTCACCACCACGGTTTGCTTCGCCCCCCGATAAAATTCTTCACTCATATCCTTTTCCTCAATGGCCGGCCGTTCATTGGCATGCCTTCATCCCGCCAGGCCCAGCAACCGGCGGACCCGGGCCAGCAACTGATCCGCGGTAAATGGCTTCACCAGGGTGTCGGTCACCCCGAGACTGTGGGCGATGGGCAGATAATCCCGCGCGGCCACGCCCGCCCGGTCGCCGGCGAGGGCCAGGATCCGGGTTTGGGGGTGGAATTGTTTGAAGACGATGAGGGTCTCCACCCCCGTCTTGTCCGGCAGCGTCAAATCCGTGATCACCAAATCAAAGCAAATCAACTTGGCCAGTTCCAACGCCATCCCGCCGTCATCCGCCTCGATCAGCCCGAACCCCGCCCGGCGGAAGGTGGCGCCCATCCGGTTTAAAAACTCGGGATCGTCATCCACCAGAAGGATGCTGACGAGGTTTTGGGAAACAATCGTCCGGCGCGCGCCGGTGAGCATGGGCTGGCGCCGGTTGGAATGGGTCACCGGATTCGTCCGCCGCCCCGGCGGGCACGCCCGGCGGCGGGCGGAGGTCAGTCCGGGTAGCAACCGGCTCCAGTCCATGCCAAATAAACATTGATGAATATCCTCCCGGGAAGGTGGCGCCGGGGCCGGGCGCGCGTCCGTGCCGTCGGGCGAACCGGGTTTAATCAACAAGCCGTAGTAGCGCTCCCCGGAACCCGCCGCCCCGCTATTATTATTGTTGTTCAGTTTCATGGTGCCCATCCATCACTGAATCACTATAACCTCTCGCGGCGTTCTGGGTATCTCCCATGATATGGCAGTTCCCGGCCGGGGACGGAAACCCCGGCGGGAATTTGCCCGATAATGGTTAATTTTGCCCGCGCGGCGCCCTTGATACTATAGTTATACTAATAAAAAACCGCGATCAGAACCGCTGAACCAAGGGCTTTCCGGGGGGGCTTTGGAGCGCGGTGGCAACCCCCGCACCCCACCGGCATTTCATGGCAATGGCTTCAGACTTTGGCCGGTTGGAGCAGTTCGCGCTGCCAGTTCATGAGCGTGGCGGCGTGGGTGTTCCAATCCTGGGCCAGGTCGCCCAGCGTGGACCGGCTGGCAATCAGCGTCGGGTCCAGGCCGAGTTCCTGGGCGCGGACATTCCGCACTTTTTCCAATTCCCGGAACCGGCGGAATTCCGCCTCCGAAGGCCGGTTGAACCGTTGCCGGTGGATCACCGGCAGATCATTCGGCGCCACGGCCAGGCCCACCCGCACCGCCGTGCTCAACCCCTCCCGCCGCCGGGGATTCATGCGCGGCGGAACCAGCGGGTCCACCGGTTGCCCGGCGGTCGCCGCCGCGGCGATTTGCACCAGCCGCTCGTGGTTCAGAATGAAAAACGGCGGCCGGGACATCGCCACGGCCTCCCCTTCCCGCCAATGCCACAGCGCCCGCAGCACCGCCAGCGCCCGGCGGTCGAGGCCGTGACTGCCCTTGATCCGCCAGACGGCGTCCGCATCCACCGTCACCGGACGGGCGCATTCGGCCATCAACTGCACACAGGATTCCCGGTGCCAGTCCAGGCGGTGTTTCTGCTCCAGATCCTGCCGGAGTTTGTCCGCCAGCGGCTTGAGATAATGCGTGTCGTTGCGCGCATAAATTTCCATGCGCTCCGTGAGCGGCCGCTGCGCCCAGTCCGCCTTTTGGGAGCCTTTGTCCAGTTTCACCCCCAGAAATTTCTCCACCAGCGCGCCCAAACCGAATTGGCGTTCGCCGAGCAGCCGGGCCGCCAGCATGGTGTCAAAAATGGCCGTCGGCACAAATTCATGATGCTTGCGCAACAGCCGCAAGTCGTAATCCGCCGCGTGCAGGATCAATTCATGCGCCAGGAACACATCCAACAGCGGATTTAAATCCATCCGGGCCAGGGGATCAATCAGTTCATCCCCGGCGCCGCTGCTGATCTGGATGAGACAGACTTTTTCAGGATAGGCATGCAAACTGTCCGCCTCGGTATCCACCGCCAGCCAGGCGGCGGAGGCCAGCGCCGGCATAAGCGCGGCCAATTTGGCATCGGTGTCAATCATCCCCAAAGTTTTACCCGAAAAGCCCGCCGGGCACAAAGTTTTTGGGAAATTCTTTGCCCCCCGCCGCTCCGCCCCCCATTTTACCCGTGCCGGCACCTGATGTCATCGGGCGACGGATTGGGGGGTTGAAGTTTGAATTTTCCTTGAAGTTTGGAATTTGAAATTTGAAATTTTAACCTTGCCCTTCGCCCTTGCCAGCCCGCCGGGTGATTCCGTAATGTTTCCCCATGAACCTGGCCCTGGCCTTTGCCCAATCCGTCGCCCAACGCCCCGCCAAAGTCGCCCTCTACTGGGGCGAAAAGGAGGTCACCTACACCGCCCTCCTCGCCGGGGCCGACGCCCTGGCCGGCGAATTAACCGCCCATTACGGGGTCAAACCCGGCGATCGCGTCGCCCTCTGGCTCAAAAACCGGCCCGAATTCATCACCGCCCTCTTTGGCGTCCTCGGCGCGGGCGCCGTGGTGGTGCCCATCAATAATTTCCTCAAACCCGACGAAATCAATTACATCCTCGCGGACGCCGGCATTGGCGTGATCATCACCGAGCAGGAACTCCTGGTCCACGAACCGGCGTTAAGGGCCGCGCGACCCCAACTGCGGGTGTTTGCCGTGGAAACCTTTCCCGCCGCCGCCGGAGATTTCCAGGTCGCCACCACCCGGCTCCACACCCCCCCGCGCGCCGAAACCGATCTGGCGGTGATCATATACACTTCCGGCACCACGGGCCGGCCCAAGGGCGCCATGCTCTCCCACGCCAACCTGCTCCACAACGTGGAAAGCTGCCGGATCGTGCTCGAAACCGTGCATGAAGACCGCATGGCCGTGGTGCTGCCCCTGTTTCACAGCTACATGCTCACCGTCGGCGTGCTGCTCCCCCTGCTCGTGGGCGGCGCGCTGGTCCTCGTCAAATCCCTCGGCCAGCCGAAATTGATCATGCAGGAATTGGGCGCCCGCCAGGCCACCATCCTGCCCGCCATTCCCCCCCTTTACCGCGCCCTGGCGGCCGCCCCCACCCCCCTCCCGCTGCCCTTCCGCCTCTGCATCAGCGGTTCCGCCCCCCTGCCCCTCCAGGTGCTCAATGATTTCCAGGCCAAATACGGCATCCCCCTGATCGAAGGTTACGGCTTGAGCGAAGCCAGCCCCGTGGTCGCCAAAAACCCCCTGCGCGGCGTCCGCAAGCCCGGGTCCATCGGCCGGCCCATCGCCCACGTCGAACTGACCGTGCAGGATGACACCGGCCGCATCCTCGAACCCGGCGCCATCGGGGAACTATGCGTGCGCGGCGGCAACGTCATGCTCGGCTACTGGAATCAACCCGCCGCCACCGCCCAGGCCTTCCGCGCTGGCTGGCTCCTCACCGGCGACATCGGCTATGCCGACGCCGACGGCTATTTCTTCATCACCGACCGCCGCAAGGACATGCTGCTGGTGAACGGCAACAACGTCTATCCCCGCGAGATTGAGGAAGTCATCCAACAATATCCCGGGGTGAAAGAATCCGCCGTCATCGGCCGGCCCGACGCCCGCCGCGGCGAACAACCCGTGGCCTACGTGTCCCCCAACGACGGCGTGACGCTGGACGAACGGGAACTCCTCGAATTCATCCGTAAAAAAATGGCGGATTACAAAGTGCCCCGGCGCGTGATCTTCCTCCCCGCCCTGCCCCGCAACGCCATGGGCAAGATTTTGAAAACCTCCCTGCGCCAGCTCCCCGTCCCGGAAGCCCATGCGGGCTGACCGGCGCACCCAGTGGTCGCCGCCAGGCATCGGAAGCCGGGCGCAAAAGCGGCATCAAAATCCGCTCCCCGGTGGTTTAAATCGCAGGGCTCGGCTCAGTGTATATCACCGAATTTCAAGCCTTCGGAGGTGACGGGTTCACTCAGCAGTTGAATGGTGGTCGAGGGGCCGAGATCGGCGGGCGGCGTCCAGGAACGCAGGGCCCAGACGATTTGTTTGGCCGGCGTGACTTCGATGGCCTGCACGGGGGCGTTGGCCGGGTCCACCTTGCCGTTCCATTGGTTGAACCAGTTGTTGATCAAGGTGTCGCCGTTGGGCAGGCGCGCGGCGATTTGGATGGAGGTAAACTTGTAGTCCGGCGCATCGGCCGGGGTGAATTGCCAGACGGTTTCGCCCTGGCGGTTGATCTCCACGACCGTTCGCTTGCCGGTGCAGACAAGGATGTTCCCGTTCATGAGCGGCGTGGCTGACCACGGTCCGGGCACCGCCACGGTCCACACTTCCCTGCCGGTGGCGTCATATTCGCTGACCTTGCCCAGGTCCATGTGCGCCACCAGCAGCGTGCCCGCCGGCGTCAACCGCGCATGACGAAACTGGCCGTGCGTGGATTTGGGATTGCCGACCGGCAGCGTCAGTTCTTTTTCCGTGGCGCCGCTGGCGATGTTCACCACCTTGAGCAACGGGGGGTTGCCGTTTTGAATGAACAACACATGATCCGTGCCGATCCGCTGCGCGGTGTGAATTTCGGTGTTCGTCGGGGCGTCGTAATTCCAAATCACCTTGCCATCGGCGTTGATGAGGGTCACGCCGTGCTGATGGGCGAACAGGATGTCGCCATTCGCATAACGCGTCGCATCGCTGATTTCACCGCTCGCGGGGTGGGTGTAAGACCAGACGATTTTGCCGCCGCGCACGAGGTGCATGGTCTCCTCCTTCGCTTCGCCGGCATAGAAGAAATCATATGCGGCCAGGCCGTTGCCCGGCAGGACGGCCGGGGAGTTCCGGGCCGGCGCGGCGCCGGCGGCGGCCGGCTGGCCCTGGGCGCGGACGTGCAGGGTGGCGCACATCAGGAGTCCAAACAACCAGGTGCGGAGGACAACCGTGGGTGGGATGGGGGGATTCATTGTCAGTCTTTCAAGCCATGGGCTGGTGATTAGTTTTTTATAATTTAATCCGGAACGGCATTAACAATGCAATATCAGGCCCGGGATTTCAAGCTGAAAAAATATTCTGCGCGCCTGGCTCCAACCCTTGGCGGGAACGATGCATTTCAACCGCAGATGCACGCAGATGAACGCAGATTAAAACCGGGAGGGGAAACGTTGATCCAGTTCAAACATAACCGAGTTCCCTCGGAGCCCCGGTATTTCGGGCTTGGCCATTTCTCCTCATCTGCGTCCATCTGCGGCCATCTGCGGTTAAGCTCTTTTCATGGACCGGAAGGCTTGACTGTGGTTGGAATTGCGCTTGAATGACGGTCACCGCTCAGAATTGTGTTTATCGCCATACCAGTCGGGATGAATTACCGCACCGAAAGGCTGCCGGTGGTCACCCTGTCGCTCATTGGCGTCAACACCCTGGTGCTGGCGGTGCAAATGATCTGCGCCGCAAGGACTGACGGCGCCAGCACCTTGTGGATCATGAGCCATCTGTGGCTGACGCCCAATCAGTCGGTTTGGTACACGTATGTAACCTCGATGTTTGTCCACGCCGGCATCATGCACCTGCTGGGCAACATGATTTTTCTGTTCCTCTTTGGCTGCTGCGTGGAGGACATGATCGGGCGCGGACGGTTTCTGTTGTTCTACCTGCTCGGGGGCTTGGCGGCGGAATGGGCCTTCATCGCGGTGACCCCGGAGCATTTCGCCTCGGGCATTCCCCTGGGCGGCGCGTCCGGAGCCATCAGCGCGTGCCTGGGGATGTATCTCCTGCTGCGGACGCACTCGGACATCGAATTTAAATATTTCTACTTCTGGTGGCTGTTCCTCCTGCGGTTTGGCAGCGGCGAATTTGCCGTGCCGGCGTGGATGGCGATTGGCTTTTGGTTTCTCAAGGATCTTTTCTGGATGATTCTGGGCCGGTTCTATCCGCAAGCCGGCGGCGGCGTGGCGTTCGGGGCGCATGTGGGCGGCCTGCTGGCGGGGCTGGGGCTGGTGGCGCTGCACCTCCGCTGCTTCAAACCCAAGCCGGAGCCCCACTCCACCGATATTCTCTCGGCGGATGAAATCCGCGCCGCCCACGCCTTCAAGCAAGACCCGGCAGACCTCCCGACGATATACCTCAGTGAAGACGGCGTCCAAACCGGGCCGCACACCCTGGCCCGAATCCAGGCGCGGCTGGCGCAACAGGAACTGGATGCCAAAACCATCTATTGGATGGAGGGCATGAAGGAATGGGAAAACGTGATGGACCTGGCCGAGCGTCCGCCGGGGGATTGATCCGGTTCCGCTTCCCGTATCAGCCCGGCGTTGAACCGCGGTCATACCAAGCGCGCGATTGGTTGCAGATTTTACAGACGGACAGCATCACCGGCACTTCCACCAGCACGCCCACGACCGTCGCCAGCGCGGCGCCGGAATTGGCCCCGAACAAAGTGATGGCCACCGCGACGGCCAACTCGAAGAAATTGCTGGCCCCGATCAGGGCGCCCGGGGCGGCGACATTATGCGGCACGCGCCAGAGCCGCATGAGAAAATAAACCAGCCCGGAATTAAAATAGACCTGAAGCATGATGGGGACGGCGATCAACAACACGGCCAGCCAGCGGTGGGTCAGGTTCGCGGATTGAAAGGCGAAGATGAGTACGAGCGTCAACAGCAGCGCCCACATCATCACGGGATGGAACCGGGGCAGGAATTTAGTCTCGAACCATTCCCGCCCGCGCGCCCGGAGCAACCGGCGGCGCGTGAACCAGCCGGCGGCCAGCGGAATCACGATGAAGACGACCACGGACGTGAACAGGACCCGGGGCGGAACGATGACGTTCGCCACGCCGCACAGCAACATGACGATGGGGGCAAAGAGCACGAGCATGAGGAGATCATTCACCGCCACCTGCACCAGCGTGTAAACGGGATCCCCATCGGTCAGGTAAGACCAGACGAAAACCATGGCCGTACACGGCGCGGCGGCGAGAATGATGAGCCCGGCGGTGTATTCCCGGGCCAATTCGGGCGTAATCCAGGCGGCGAAAAGATGCTGCATGAAAACCCACGCCAGCAGGGCCATGCTAAAGGGTTTCACGAGCCAGTTTACGAATAGCGTCACCAACAACCCCTTCGGCCGTTTGGCCAGACCGCCAACGGCCCCGAAATCCACCTTGAGCATCATCGGATAAATCATCAGCCACAACAGCACGCCGATGGGCGCGTTCACCTGCGAGCCCCGGCCAAATTCCCAATGGCTCAGGCGGTCCGTGACCCCGGGTAATAATCGCCCAACGGCCAGGCCCACGACCATGCAGAGCAACACCCAAACGGTGAGATAACGCTCAAAAAAAGCCAGACGTTTGGGGGCGATGGCGGTGGGGGACATGGGTTAGATTATTTTTGCGGTTTGAAAAAGTTGTTGCAGGCGTTCCGGGCCGGTGGGTTCTTCCACTACCCAAGGCACGATGGCGGTGCACGGGGAAAGTTTTTCCACCACTTCACGGATGAAGGGGGCTTCGCTGCGTCCGCGTGCCATCAGCAACCGATCATGCGAACCGCTTCCGGCAAAACTTTGGTTGATGACCCACGCGAACGGTTCGATTTGGGCGCGGCGCAAGTCGGCTTGCAACATGGCCGCCTCGTGAACCGGCGTGGCTTCAGGCAAAGTGACAATGATTACATGGGTAAAATCACCGTCGCGCAATCGGGGCAGCAACTGCCTCACTTCTTCGGGTAGATCGCTCGCCTTGCGGGCAATTTCGCGATGATAGGACTCCGTGGCGTCGAGTAAAAGCAGGGTGTGGCCGGTGGGCGCGGTGTCCAGCACGACAAAGGCGTCTTGGCCCGCCGCCACGGTGCGGGCAAACGCGCGGAATACAGCGATTTCCTCCGTGCAAGGCGACCGTAAATCTTCTTCCAAAAGTGCGCGGCCATGGGCGTCAAGATGGTTGCCGGCTGTCGCCATGACTTGCCCGACGTAGGCCCGCGTCTCCGCCTGGGGATCAATCCGGCTCACCTGCAAACCCGTGATGTGTCCCGCCGCCGCTGCGACATGGGCCGCCGGGTCGGTGGTGCTGAGCAGCACTTTAAAGCCGCGCCGGGCCAGTTCCGTGGCGATGGCCGCCGCAAGGGTGGTCTTGCCGACACCACCCTTGCCCATGGTCATCACCACCCCCCGCCCCGATTGGGCCAGGCGGTTCACCAGTGCGGTCAGTGATTCCGTCGCGGGCAAAGCGACGTTCGCGGTTGGATCAGGTTCGTTGTTTGCCGGAAAATAATCCGCAGTTACCAATGCGCGAAGCGCCGGGATGCCGACCAGGTTTTGCGCGCGCAACGGAACTTTGTACCAATGCATCCGATCCAGAAAGGCGCTGGCGGCCGATAATGCTTCCGTGCCGCGTTGTTGCAATGCGAGGGCGAGCGGGTCTGAATCTGCGGCCTGAAACAGTCCGTTTAAGATGAGTCGCTGGTTGCGGACCCCCATCGCGGCCAATTCATGGCTGGTGCGCTCGGCCTCCGCCAGTGCCGCCCGTTGCGCCCGGCTTACGAGCACCAGTGTCGTGCGGCCGCCGTCGGCCAATGCAGCAACGGCATGTTCATAGATGCCGCGCTGCTGCTCCAAGCCCGCGAGCGGGCCGAGACAGGAATTGCCGGTCGTGCTGCTCGCCAGAAACCCTGTCCAGGCACCGGGCAATGACAACAACCGCAAAGTGTGGCCGGTGGGCGCGGTGTCAAAAATAACGCGGTCAAAATCGGCGGTCGCGGCGGGTTCGCCCAGCAGTCTTGAAAATTCATCGAAGGCGGCAATCTCCATCGTGCAAGCGCCGGAAAGTTGTTCTTCCATGCTGCGCACGACGGCTTCGGGCAGTTTGCCGCGATACGGGCCCACCAGTTTTTCACGGTAGGTTACCGCCGCCGCCGCCGGGTCAATGTTCAATGCCGCCAGTCGCGGCACCGTCGGAATGTTTGTGGGGGTGGCGATCAGGCGCACGCCCAGCACTTCATCCAGGTTCGAGGCCGGGTCCGTGCTGACCAGCAACACGCGCCGCCCGCCATCCGCCAGCGCGATGGCCGAAGCGCAAGCGAGCGAAGTCTTGCCCACCCCGCCCTTGCCGGTGAAAAAAAGAAAGCGGGTTGGCGCTTCCAGAAAGCGGGCCAGTGATTGTTCGGCGGAAATGCCCATGTCAATTCAACAGGAACCGCCGCCGCAACAATCTGATTTTGCGGGCGCGGGGGTGGCCGTAGCCTTCAATTTGAATAAGGCCGCCAATTCATTGCGTTCGGGATAATGCCCCGTCGCTGCGGGCTTGCCGTTGACTAGCAGCAGCGGCAACGCCGCTTCGCCCTTTTCGGTCAGCGCGGCGTTCACGGCTTCGTTTTCGACAAACGCCGCCGGGTTCTGCGCCAGGTTGTGTCGCTGGACAATCACCCCCTGCGATTTGAGCCAGTCAACGTCGGCGGCAAATTGCACCAGCCTGGTGTCCACCCCCGGCCCGCAGACGCCGGTTGAGCAACACATGGCGGGGTCAAAGATTTGGAGCGTTTGCATAGTCATGTCCATGGTTTATATATCGGGTTGAACCATTTTTGCCTGGTCGCGGCGTCCATCGGCGTAAGCCTCGAAGACCATTTTGATTTGGTCACGAACCTGCCGGAATACCGCCAATTTTTCATTGTCCGTGCCGGTGGCATGAGCGGGGTCAACAAATCCCCAATGGTGACGGTTCACCTGACCGGGAAATATCGGGCAGGCCTGATCTGCATTGCCGCAGACGGTGATGACGGTTTCCACCGGCTGCGACAAAAAGTCATTCATGTGCTTGGATTGATGCGCGGAAATATCCACGCCGATCTCTGTCATCACCTGAATGGCGAGCGGATGGACATAGCCCGCCGGTTTCGACCCGGCGCTCTGAACATTGAGCGTGTCACCCGCCGCCGCACGCAGGAGGCCTTCCGCAAGATGGCTGCGGCATGAATTACCCGTGCACAGGATGAGGACCGTTGGTTTCACTTTTGACATTGGCGTTTGCATAAATCCACGGGGTCTTGTTGGAGGATGAGTTTGAGTTTCTGCCGGTCCCGCAATATTTGCGGGTCCTCCGCGAGCGATTGCTGGAGCCAGGCCAGGGCGCGGCGCACCGCCGCCGGCGGCTTCCCGCCCGGCAACTGATAATACATCCAGCGCCCCTCCTTGCGCGACTCGACGAGTCCGGCCTGATACAGCACCGACAGGTGCTTGGACACGGTGGACGGGGCGGCCCCGAATAATTCCGTGAGCTGGCAGACGCACAATTCGCCCTGGCGCAGCGCCAACAGCGCGCGGACGCGGCTTTCGTCCGCCAGCGCCCGGGTGATGTTCAGCAGTTCGTTCATTTCTATATTTCGTCAAATGACGAAATATAGATAAGCCACTTCCTTCTTCAAGTCAAGCGGGGGAATCACCCCTCGAGCACGGCCAGCACCCGGATGGGCTGGGCCTGCGGCGGGCGGACGGGCAGGAGGTTGCCGGCGATTTCCACGCCGTCCACCACCAGCTTCTTCACGCCCCGCTGCCGGGCCTGCGGGTTCTTGACTTCGATGACGTAGGTGTTGCCCCGGAACCGGCGCGTGGCGGTGAAACCCTTCCACTTGGACGGAATCACCGGGTCAATCCGCAGGCCGTCGTAATCCGTCCGCAGCCCGAAAATCCATTGGGTGACGGTGAAATAAGTCCAGGCGGCGGTGCCGGTGAGCCAGGAATTTTTGGCTTCGCCGTGCGTGGGGGCGTCTTTGCCCGCGATCATCTGGGCGAACACATACGGTTCGCAGCGGTGGAGATCGCCGATTTTTTCCCGCGCCGAGGGGTTGATGCGGGTGTAATAATCAAACGCCCGGTCCCCGTTGCCGACCATGGTTTCGGAAATGATGATCCACGGATTATTGTGACAGAAAATGCCCGCGTTTTCCTTGTAGCCCGGGGGATACGAGGAGATTTCCCCCATGTTAATATAGTATTTGGTGAAGGCCGGTTGCTGGAGCACGATGCCGTGCTTGGTGGCCAGGTGCCGGTTCACCGAATCCAACGCCTGTTGGGCGCGGCCGTCCTCCAAACCGATGCCGGCCATGACGCACATGCCCTGCGATTCAATGAAAATCTTGCCTTCGGCGCACTGCTTCGAGCCGATGGGCTGGCCGGCGTCATCATAAGCGCGCACGAACCATTCGCCGTCCCAACCGTGGCGGTGGACGACTTTTTCCATTTTGGCGACTTCGGCCAGGCAGCGTTCGGCCTCCTTGGGCTGGCCGTGGATTTTCGCGATGGCGGCCAGTTCGCGGCCCGCCAGGACAAACAGGCCGGCGATGAACACCGACTCGGCGACCAGCCCGTCCTTGTTGGTGGTGGTCTGAAACGACTGGCCGGGCGTGTCGGAAAAGCAATTGAGGTTGAGGCAATCGTTCCAATCGGCGCGACCGATGAGCGGCAGCCCGTGGGGGCCGATGCGTTCCAACGTATAATTAAAGCTGCGGCGCAGATGTTCGTAGAGCGGCTGTTCGGAGCCGGGGGCGTTTTCAAACGGCACGGGTTCGTCCAGGATCGTCCAGTCGCCGGTTTCCTTCAGGTAGGCGGCCACGCCGAGAATGAGCCAGTGGGGGTCGTCATTGAACCCGCTGCCGATGTCGTTGTTCCCGCGCTTGGTGAGCGGCTGGTATTGATGGAACGCGCCGCCGCTGGCCAACTGCGTGGCGGCGATGTCCAGAATGCGTTCGCGGGCGCGGGCCGGCACCATTTGGACGAAGCCGAGCAGGTCCTGGTTGGAATCGCGGAAACCCAGGCCGCGCCCGATGCCGGATTCGTAGAACGAGGCCGAGCGCGACATGTTGAACGTGGCCATGCACTGGTAGGCGTTCCAGATGTTGACCATGCGGTTGGCGTGGACGTCCGGCGATTGCACCTGACAAGCGCCCAGCAGCCCGTCCCAATTCTGGCGCAGCGCCGCCAAGGCCGCCGCGACGTTGGCGGAATCCAGATATTTCGCGATGACGGGTTTGACGGTTTTTTTGTTAATCGTCTGGGAGTCCGGCGGGTTGAACTTCTGGTCCACGGGATTTTCGTGGTAGCCGAGCACAAAAATGATTTCGCGCGTTTCGCCCGGTTTCAAATTCACTTTGACATGGTGCGAACCGTGCGGGGCCCAGCCGTGGGCGATGGAATTAAAGGATTTGCCGCGCTCGACCGCCGCCGGATTGTCCCAACTGCGATAAGCGCCCAGAAACGTATCGCGCTGGGTGTCGTAGCCGGCGAGTTTCGCCGAGCAGGCGAAATAGGCGAAGTGATTGCGGCGCTCGCGGTATTCGGTCTTGTGGTAAATCACGCCGTCCACCACCTCGACCTGGCCGGTGCTGAAATTGCGCTGGAAATTCGTGGCGTCATCCTGGGCGTCCCAGAGGCAGAACTCGATGCTGGAAAAGAGGGAGAGCTTGGCCGGCTTGGACCGGTGGTTGGTCACCCGGCATTTCCAGATTTCGAGCGTTTCGCCGAGGGGCACGAAATACGTGGTCTGCACCTCGATTTTGGCGTGGCGCGACCCGATGGTGGTGTAGCCCAGGCCGTGGCGGCATTCGTAATCCTCGAGCGGGGTGCGGGTGGGCTGCCAGGAGGGCGACCAGAATTTGCCGGTGTCGTTGTCGCGCACATACAGGTAGCGGCCGCCGACATCGAAGGGCGCGTTGTTGTAGCGGTAACGGGTCAGGCGGCGCAGGCGGGCGTCGCGGTAGAAGGAGTAGCCGCCGGCGGTGTTTGAGATGAGGCCGAAATACGATTCGCAGCCGAGGTAATTGATCCAGGGCAGCGGGGTGTTGGGCTGGGTGATGACGTATTCGCGGTTTTGGTCGTCAAAATGTCCGTAACGCATAGCTGTTTTAAATGGCGCTGATGTTTATAAAGGTCCGGGGTCAATTCAATCCCGGCCGCTCGGTGAGCCGCCATGGTAGCCCAACCCGGGCGGAATTCAATCTCCCGCTTCGTCCAGAGATTTACGGACACCAACCGCCCCCGACTCCGGGGGCGCGGACTTCAGTCCGTTTCAATGGACGAACGGTGTTAGCGGTTCGATTGGTCTGTCTGCTTTCGGACGTTGAAGCGGCGTAAACGCCGCGCTCCCACCGGTTTGCAATCGGGGGCCGCCGGATGCGACCGGGAGCCGGCGGCTTGCGCGCTTTGTCTCGACAAACCCGGCGGGTTCCGCCAAATTCACCGGGTCAGGGCCCATGGAACGTGGACTTACGAACCCCGCCAGGGCCGGAAGGCAGCAACGGTAGTTTGCTCCGCGTCTGCCGTGGTCACCCTGACATTTGATTTTCATGAGTTATCAAGTTATTGCGCGGAAATACCGGCCCCAGCGTTTTGCCGACGTTGTGGGGCAGGAACATGTCACCCAGACCCTCGCCAACGCCATTGAACAGCAGCGCATCGCCCACGCCTATCTGTTTTGCGGCCCCCGGGGCACCGGCAAAACCACCATCGCCCGCATTTTTGCCAAATGCCTCAATTGCACCGGCGGCCCCCGCGTGGATTTCGCCGAGGACGACCCCCGCTGCCTGGAAATCACCGAGGGCCGGGCGCTGGACGTGATCGAAATTGACGGCGCCAGCAACAACGGCGTCGAGCAGGTGCGCGAACTCCGCGAAACCTGCAAATACGCCCCCGCCTCCGCACCGTATAAGATTTACATCATTGACGAAGTCCACATGCTCTCCACGGCGGCCTTCAACGCCCTCCTCAAAACCCTCGAGGAACCCCCGGCGCACGTCAAATTTCTGTTCGCCACCACCGACCCGGAAAAGGTCCTGGCCACCATTCTCTCCCGCTGCCAGCGCTTTGATCTGCGCCGCATCTCCTCGCCCCTCATCGTCAAACACCTGGCGCACATCGCCGCGCTGGAAAAGGTCCAGATTGACGATGCCGCCCTCTTCGCCATCGCCCGCGGCGCCGACGGCGGGATGCGCGACGCCGAATCCACGCTGGATCAGTTGATCAGCTTTTGCGGGAACAAAATCGAGGAGCCCGACGTCCTCTCCATGTTCGGCCTCGCGGCGGAAAACCAAATCCTCAAGCTGAGCCAGGCCGTGCTTGAAGGCGGCGTGCAGGCTGCGCTCGGCCAACTCAACGAATTCGCCCGGGGCGGCAAGGACCTGGGCCGGTTGCTGGGCGATTTGCTCAGTCATTTCCGCAACCTCCTCATTTTCCAAGTCTCGCGCGGCGACCTGAGCATGATTGAAGTTTCCGAAGCCGCCGCCGCCGCCCTCAAACAGCAGGCCCAACTCGCCAACACCGAATCGCTCACCCGCATCCTCGAGGTGCTCACCGATGCCGAAATCCGGCTGCGCGACGCCACCTCCAAGAAAATTTTACTCGAAGTGACCCTGCTCAAAACCATCGAGGCCCGCAACGCCAGCAGCCTGGATACCGTCTTGAAACAATTGGTGCAATTGCGCGCCGAGGCCGGCCCCGCCAGCCCGGCCACCCCGCCCCCCGCCACCCCCCGGCCGGAACCCGCCGTGGCGGACCGCCCCAGCCGCCCCGTGGTCGTGGAACCAATCCCCCCCGCCCCCGCCCCTTTGGCAGCGGCAACTCAGCCCCGAGCCCCGAGCCCCGAGCCCCGAGCCCCCAACCCCCAGACCCCACCGCTCGGTTCCCTGGACGAACTCTGGAAAGCGCTGCTGGAATCCGTGGGCCGGGCCAGTCCCTTCACCCGCAGCTACTTGGTGGAGGCGCAGCCGGTGTCCTTTGATCGCGGGCTGCTCCTCATCGGCTTTGACCCGGAATTTGACGATTACCGGGGTTTGGTGGACAACTCCCGCAACCACACCCTGCTGCAAACCAAACTCACCGAACTGGGCCACCCCAATTCCCAGATCAAATTCATCAAACAGGAGGGCGGCCTGGTCCGGCCCAAGCCCGCCGCGCCCGCCGCCCCGGCTCCTCCGGCCGCCTCCGCGCCCGCCCGGACCGTCGCACCCAAGCCCAGTGTCGCCCCCGCGACGCCCCCGGCGGAGAAATCCGTTCCCGTGCCGTTTAATAAAAACGATTTCAAAGACGATCCGTTGATCCAAAAGGCCCTGGAAATTTTCAAGGGCCAGATCATTGAAGTGCGCGCCTGAGCTTTTCTTTAACTCATAATCCCCATCATCCCATGCCCAACCTTGGAAAAATAATGAAGCAAGCTGCCCGGATGCAGCAGCAAATGGAAGTGGTCCAGGCCCAACTGGCCCAGCGCACCGTGGAAGCCTCCAGCGGCGGCGCCGTCAAAATCACCGCCCGGTGCGACGGCACCCTCGCCGCCGTCAAAATTAATCCCGAAGCCCTGAACCCCGGCGACGCCCCCCTGCTTGAGGACATGATCCTCACCGCCGCCAATCAGGCCCTGGCCCAAGCCCGCGAAATCAGCAGCGCCGAAATGGGCAAAGTCACCGCCGGTTTGAACCTGCCCGGTTTTTGACGCCGCCCGATGCTGCCCGAATCCATCACCGAACTCACCGGCGCCCTGGGCAAACTCCCCGGCGTCGGCCCCCGGTCGGCCGAACGCATCGCCCTGCACCTCGTGCAGACCGATGCCGCCATCGTCCGCCACCTGGCGGAGGCCATCGTGCGGGCGCGGGAGAAAATTCACTTTTGCACCGTCTGCGGCGCGTTGACGGAAGCCTCCCCCTGCCCCATCTGCCAGGATTCCCGGCGCGACCCTTCGATCCTCTGCATTGTCGAGCGGGCCGTGGATATTTTAAGCGTCGAAAAATCCGGCGGCTTTCGCGGAAAATTCCATGTCCTGGGCGGCAAAATTTCACCGCTGGACGGTGTGGATCCCGAAGACCTGCGCCTGGGCGAATTAGAAGCGCGGCTGCAACACGAACCCGTCCGCGAACTCATCGTCGCGCTCGGCACCGATGTCGAGGGCGACGCCACCAGCTTTTACCTGGCCAAACGGTTCCAGCGCCCCAACCTGAAAATCTCCCGCATCGCCTACGGCCTGCCGGCCGGCAGCGGTCTGGAATATGCCGATGAACTCACCCTCAACCGCGCCCTCGAAGGCCGGCGGGAAATGTCATGAACCCCGCCATCGTCTTTGATCTGGGCAAGGTCCTTGTGGATTTCGACTACTCCCTCGCCACCCAAAAAATCAGCGCCCGCAGCCTCCATCCGCCGGCGGAAGCGGAGTTGTTTGCCAACCTCGCCGACCTGCTCGTGGACTATGAAACCGGCCGCCTCAACCGCCGGGAATTTTTTGAGATCGTCCAAGCCGCCGTCGGGTTCCAGGGCACGGCGGAAGAATTTGGCGACTACTTTGCGAAGATTTTTTCACCGATCACCCCCATGATCGAATTGCAGGCCACCCTGCGCCGCCGGGGATTCCCCACCTACATATTCTCGAACACCAACGATCTGGCCATCGAACACGTCCGCCGGGATTTCCCATTCTACCAGCATTTTGACGGCTACATTTTGTCCTACGAAGTTCGCGCCATGAAACCGAATCCCCCCATCTACGAAGCCCTGGAAACGCTGACCGGCCGGCGGGGCGCAGAGCTGGTGTATCTGGACGACCGCGCCGAAAACATCGCCGCCGGCGCGGCACGCGGCTGGCGGACCATCCTCCACGAAACCCCGGAAAAAACGCTCGCCGCCCTGCGGCAGTTGCTCCCGGACGCCGGGCTGTGACTCGTCCCTCAACCATGAACCCGGACGTCTATCATGATGCTGGCACCGGTGGCGACGCCACGCCCCAAACCTCCCCGAACCGTTGGGAGGCGCTGGATCTGTTGCGCGGCCTGAGCATCATCGGCATGTTGCTGAGCCTCACGCCCGGCGCTTGGAATCTGGAATATACCTGGCTGACGCACGTCAAATGGGAGGGCGGCCACCTGATTGACATGGTTGCGCCGGCCTTCCTGTTTTGCGTCGGCGCCGCCATACCGTTTTCCTTCCGGAGCCGCTTGGAAAAAGGCGCGACGAAGCGACAATTGGCGGCGCATATTCTGTGGCGCGCACTGGCGCTCGTCGTGGTCGGGCTGTTTTTAAACGCCTATCCGGTTTTCGATTGGGCGCATCTGCGCCTCCCCGGCGTGCTGCAGCGAATCGGCGTGGCCTTTGCCATGGCGGGCGGGATCGTCCTGTTAACGACCCGGACGAACCAAGCCGGCCAACCGGTGTTTTCGCCCGCCCTCATCGCCGGCACCGCCGTCTTTATTGTCGTCTCCTATTGGGCGTTGCTCTATTTTGTCCCCGTGCCCGGTTTCGGCGCGCCGCGCTTCGACCCCGTGGGCAGTTGGCCGCCGTTCATTGACCGGGCCGTCTTCACCGTGCCGCACCTGTTCATCTACTGGCCGGTGGATGGCAAAGTCGTTTTCGATCCCGATGGTCTGGTCAATATATATCCGACCTGCGCGAACATCCTGATCGGCGTGCTGGCGGGCATTCTTTATCAGCGCCGGTCGTTGCGGCACCCCATGCTCACCGCCGTCAGCACCGGCGCGGTCCTGATGATCCTGGCGGTGGTGTTCAACGGCCTTTGCCCGATCATCAAGAACATCTGGACCAGCACCTTCGTGTTGTTCAGCAGCGGATTTACCCTGGTTCTATTGGCTATTTTGATGATCACCACGGATCATCCCCGCGCGGCGCGCCCCCTGTTTCCGGTGCGGGTCTATGGGGCCAATCCCCTGCTCGCCTACCTGATTCGCTTCCTGTTCGATCCGTTGTTGGACATGAAATGGATCCCCAACGCGCAATTCGGCAAAGTGTCACTGCGCTGGGGCAGCCAGATTATTTCCCAAGGCATTATTGATCCTTCGCTGGCCTCCTTCCTGTTCAGCATCGCCTACCTCATCGTGCTGTTTTTCATCCTGTGGTTTTTCTATCGCAAACGCTGGTTCCTCAGGCTCTAAATCTTCCCCCTTCCCACCCCCGAAAAAATTTCCGGATTTTTCAGGCCAGGGACTACGAATGTCCCACCCCATTCGGCATACTGGGGTCATGAATGCTGAACAAGGATGCCGGGTTAAATTGGAACCGGAATTGGAAGCCGTGGCCGGGGGTTGGTCGGAAGCCAAACGCCTCGCGCTCGCCCGCAAACTCCGCCGCTGGGCCCATCAATTGGAAATCAGCGCGGCGATTATGGAGTTGGATGCGCGGCGGCGGAGCGCTCACCGGCCCGTTTTAAAATTCGTTGCGCCCCGGCAAGCGGTGCTGAATTAATTCCGGCGAGAACCCGGGCCGGGGGGATTTCACCCTGCAATGCCGGCACAACACTCCCCTGCCCGGCCGGGGTTCAGCCCGCTTTTCGCTTTGCCTTCCACGCGCCCCGCTTTAATCTTCCCCCATGGCTGCCAACGAAATTGATGTCAAATATGTCGCGCACCTGGCGCGCCTCGGGCTGACCCCCGGGGAGGAACAGAAAATGTCCGCCCACCTGGCCGGCATTCTGGGCTACATTGAAAAATTGAAGGAACTCGACGTGACCGGCGTGGAACCCACCGCCCACGCCGTGCCCATGGTCAATGTCACCCGCCCCGACGTCGTCCGGCCCTCCCTGCCCCACGAAGCCGCCCTGGCCAACGCCCCCGCCCAGGCCAACGGCCTGTTCCTCGTCCCCAAAATCGTCGAGTAACCGCCATGCTCAATCAATCCACCATTGCCGGCCTGACCGCCCGCCTCGCCCGACGCGAAATCTCCGCCCGCGACCTCACCCAGGCCTGCCTCGACCAAATCGCCCGCGTGGATGGCACCGTACACGCCTTCATCAGTTACGATGCCGCCGACGCCCTCGCCCAAGCGGATGCCGCCGACCGCGACCTCGCCGCCGGCGTCACCCTGGCGCAAAAACCCCTGCTCGGCATTCCCATCGGCGTCAAGGACGTGCTGGCCGTGAAAGGTCAACCCCTCAACTGCGGGTCCAAAATCCTGGGCCGATACATTTCCCCCTACGACGCCACCGTCGTCCAAAAACTGAAGGCCGCCGGGGCCGTTGTCTTTGGCCGGTTGAACATGGATGAATTTGCCATGGGCAGTTCCACGGAAACCTCCGCCTTTGGCCTCACGCGCAATCCGTGGGATGCCACCCGCATCCCCGGCGGTTCCTCCGGCGGTTCCGCCGCCGCCGTGGCCGCCGATGAAGCCATCGCCACCCTCGGCTCGGACACCGGCGGATCCATCCGTCAACCCGCCGCCCTGTGCGGTTGCGTGGGGCTCAAACCCACCTACGGCCGCGTCTCCCGCTACGGCCTCGTCGCCTTCGCCTCCTCGCTGGATCAAATCGGCCCCTTCACCAAGGATGTGCGCGACGCCGCGCTCCTGCTGGGCGTCATCAGCGGTCACGACCCCCTGGACTCCACCAGCGTTCCGCAGCCCGTGCCCGATTACACCGCCGCCCTCGACGGCAATATCCGCGGCCTCAAACTCGGCCTGCCCCGCGAATACCTGATCGGCGGACTCGACCCCGAAGTGAAGGCCGCCGTGGACGCCGCCGTGCAACAATTCACCGCCCTCGGTGCGGAAATCGTGGATATTTCCCTGCCCCACACCGACTACGCCGTGGCCACCTATTATATCATCGCCACGGCCGAAGCCTCGGCCAATCTGGCCCGGTTCGACGGCATCCGTTACGGCCTGCGCGTGGACGGCGCGGACCCCGTGCAATTATATACCAAAACCCGCGGGGCCGGCTTCGGGGCCGAAGTCAAACGCCGCATCATCCTCGGCACCTATGTTTTGAGCAGCGGCTACTATGACGCCTACTATTTGCGCGCCCAGAAAGTCCGCACCCTCATCCGCAACGATTTTCTCAAGGCCTTTGAAAAAGTGGACGCCATCGTCACCCCCACCACCCCCACCGCCGCCTTTAAAATCGGTGAAAAATCCGGCGACCCGCTGCAGATGTATCTGTCGGACATCTTCACCATCTCGTGCAACCTGGCGGGCATCAGCGGCCTGAGCCTCCCCTGCGGCTTTACCGCCGCGCCCAAACTCCCCATCGGCTTGCAACTGCTGGGCCGGCCGTTTGGCGAAACCACCCTGTTGAAACTCGCGCACGCCTACGAACAAAGCACCCCCTGGCACCGCGAACGCCCCGCGCTGTACGAGTCATGAATTTGAAACCGACGGACGATTGGCCGTTCGATCAACCTCGTAATTGCGCCACACTGACCATGCGGCAGATATTAGACGGCACGGAGCCTGTTCTTTTAGTTTCGCATGACGCCGATGATCATGGCTGGCAATTCATCGGGATTTCTGACGCATCGGTCGCCGACGGGAGGGTCGTTTGCTTGGAAGAGATTGTCCGCCTTGATCCGACAGTTTTAGAGGTGGCAAACCTACCGCCGGGGTGGCAGGCAGTTCGTGACGAGGTCGGCGGTCATTGGTCAAGACGCTTGCACCCACCAGCAATATAGAGTGGCCAGTATTTGGTCAGCCCGGACTGGCTGGTTTTGAAGTTTGAACGTTCCTTGATTTTTGAAAATTGAAAATTGAAATTTCCCAAACTTAGTGCGATTTCATCCATGCGAAAAAAAACCGGGTGCATCCGCGCCCCCCAACGATTAACCTACCCCCATGGAATACGAAGCCGTCATCGGTCTGGAAACCCACGTCCAGCTCAACACGAAATCAAAAATGTGGTGCGGCTGCGCCAACGCCTATGGCGCCGAGCCCAACACCCAGGTGTGCCCCGTCTGCCTGGGCCTCCCCGGCGTGCTGCCCGTGCCCAACGAAGAAGCCCTGCGCAAAACCATCCTCACCGGTTACCTGCTCAATTGCGAAATCCCCCGCTTCGCCAAATTCGACCGCAAGAACTATTTCTATCCCGACGCCCCCAAAAACTACCAGCTCACCCAATACGATAAACCCTCCACCGCCAACGGCTGGGTGGAGTTTGAATTTCAGGGCGGCCTCGCCCGCGTCCGCATCACCCGGGCGCACCTCGAGGAGGATGTCGGCAAAAGCTTCCATTTCGACCGCCACAGCGGCGTGGATTTCAACCGCGCCGGCGTGCCCCTCATGGAAATCGTCTCCGAACCCGACCTCACCAGCGCCGACATGGCCTACGAATACCTCAACGCCCTCAAGGACATTTTGAGCTACGGCGGCGTGAGCGATTGCGACATGGAAAAAGGCATGGTCCGCTGCGATGTCAACGTCTCCGTGCGCCCCGTGGGCAGTAAGGAACTCGGGGCCAAAATCGAGATCAAAAACATGAACAGCTTTTCCGGCGTGCGCCGCGCGTTGGAATACGAAATCCCCCGCCAGATCGAAGTCGTCAGCCAGGGCGGCAAGCTCATCCAATCCACCCGCCGCTGGGACGACGCCACCGGCGTCACCGAGGAAATGCGCACCAAGGAACACGCCCACGATTACCGCTATTTTCCCGAGCCGGACATGATGCCCCTGGCCCCCACCGACGCCTGGCTGGCCGAAGTCCGCCAAAACATCGTGGAACTGCCCCTCGCCCGCAAACAACGCTTCATTCGGGAATACGCCCTGCCGGCGGCGGATGCCGAAGTCTTTAAAAACAACGTGGCCCTGGGCGATTATTTCGCGCCGCTCGCCCAAAAATCCGGCCACCCCAAGGCCGTGGCCAACTGGATCATCAACAACCTCCGCGCCAAACTCACCGAAACCAACGCCCGCGAAACCGCCGAACAAAGTGCCCTGGGCCTGGAACCCGCCGACCTGCAACTGACCACCCTGGCGAATTTAAAATTCCCCCCCGCCGCCCTCCTGGAACTCGTCGCCCTCGTCGAAGCCAAAACCATCAGCAGCGCCGCCGCCCAGCAGGTCTTCGCCGAAATGTTTGCCACCGGCCAGGCCCCCGCCGCCATCGTCCGGGAAAAAGGCCTCGCCCAGGTCAGCGACACCGGAGCCATCGAGAAATACTGCGACGAATCCATCGCCGCCAATCCCAATCCGGTTGCCGATTACAAAGCCGGCAAACCGGCCGCGCTCAACGCCCTGAAGGGTTACGTCATGAAACTCTCCAAAGGCAAAGCCAACCCCGCCCTCGTCGGCGAAATTCTGGAACGAAAATTGAAAGGGTGAACCGCCCGTTTGCAACGACGAACGTGCAACCAAATCAACCCAAAGCCGGTGAAGATTTATGGCCGATAAAATAAAAGTCTGGTTCGATGCGGAAGCTGATTACCTCGAAGTGAGGTTTTCGGATGCGGCCGGTTATGAGAAGGAAACCGAACACGAAGCCGTCATGGAACGGGTGGACGCGCAGGGTCAAGTCATCGGCTTCAGTGTGATGGGGGTGAGCCGGTTCAAAAAGGAAAAACCATTGGAAACCGACCTGCTCCCGGCTTGAATTTGATCCTCGCCCAGGTCAGTGAACCCGGAACCATCGCCGCCAATCCCAACCCCGCCCTCGTCGGCGAAATTCTGGAACGCAAGCTCAAGGCTTGTGGGCCGTGGGGAAACAATTCCATGGAGAATTCTCCAAAAACGATGTTCAAGCTTGATGCCGGAGCCCTATCGGGGAAGAATGGGACGGAGATCGCTCAGAAATGGAAAAGCTTGATTACCACAACTTACGGGTGGCCAGCAGTGAAACCGCGCGGGACATCAACCGCCGGATTTTGCTGAACCTCGTGCGCCGGCACCAGCCGATTTCACGCGCCAGCCTGGCGCGCCGCTCGGGCATGCAGCGCAGCACCGTTTCCGCCATCACCCAGCAACTCCTGTCCGAAGACTGGGTGATCGAGGGGGCTACCGGCCATCTCCCGCGCGGACGCAAACCCACGTTCCTCCATCTGAACCCCGACCGCGCCGGCATCATCGGCGTGGACATCCAACCCGACGTCACCACCCTCGCCGTGGCGAGCATGGACATGCGCATCCTCGCCCATGAATCCATGACCACCGGCCGCGATCCGGCGGAATTCACCGAACGCCTCGGCCGCCGCATCATGGATTTGATGCGCGCCCACCCGCAAAAATCCTATGAGGGCATCGGCGTCAGCGTGCCGGGCCGGATTGACCTCGCCTCGCGCCGCCTGACCTTCGCCCCCAGCCTGCATTGGAATGATGTGGATTTTAAAACCCCGCTCGAAAAGTTGACCGGGCTGCCCTTGGAACTTGAAAACGCCGCCAACGCCTGCGCCCTCGCTGAATTATGGTCCGGCCGCCATGGGGAAGGCGTGACCCACCTCGCCACCGTCACCGTCGCCGAAGGCATCGGCGTGGGCTTGATCATGAACGGTGAGTTGCTGCGCGGCTCCCAGGGCGTCCCCGGCGAATTCGGCCATGTCACCCTCGAAGCCCGGGGGCCGGAATGTCGTTGCGGCAACCGCGGCTGTTGGGAAGTGATGGCCTCCAATTCTGCCGCCATGCGCTATTACGCCGAATTTTCCTCCGTGCGCAAAGGCGAAATCGGCTCCAAAAGCAACATGTCCCCCGTGCCCTTCAGCGACCTCCTGCGACTCGTCGCGCAGGGTGATTTAAAGGCCGGTCGGGCGCTGGACCAAACCGCCCACCATCTCGGAGTGGGGCTGGCCATGCTGGTCACCGGCCTGGCCCCCAACGTCATTGTGGTCATCGGCGAAATCACCCGCGCCTGGAACCGCGTCGGCCCCATCGTGGCCGCCGCCATCAAGCAACACTCGTTCACCCATTCCCGCACCACCATCCTGCCCACCGATCCGGAAACCTGGCCCCGCCTGCGCGGCGCCATCGCCCTGATCGCCCAAAAACACTTCACCGCCCCCCGCGTGTCTTGAGGGCGCTCCCCGTGCGGGTGCGCCCCCAAAGACCTGCCCTGACACGCATTTATGGCATTCAAATGCAGCGACTGGGACGAGACGGCTTTGCTGATAGGGGTGGGAACAAAGGTTAGAACCTTACCCCTCCCTCCGAACCGGACAACCGCGCCGACCGAATCGAGTTCACGCCGACCGCCCCTCCGGGCCGCCGGGGTTTCAGACGGGTCGTTCTCGTCCCATTGCTCTCCACCCCGCCTCACGGCAACACAGTTACGGTTCGATACCGCACGATCCTTCACCGCACCGAAGCGGACTCTCACCGCTTGTTCTTCCGGCCCTTTCAGGCGCACTACCACCGGTAGGCGCGCGGTCCCGCGCCCCGGGGGCAGCAGGATGCGCCCCCGAGGGCGGGAGCTGATGCTTTCCACTTGCCAAAACGGCTTTGCATGGCAAAGTTTAGGCATGGAACCGAATCAAGCCGCTGAGCATTTACAAACCATCCGGACGCTGATGGAGCGGTCCGCGATCTATCGTCGCGCCCTGGCCCCGATCATGACTTACTGCGGGGTGGTGGGGATCGCGGGCGGGATCGCGGGCAATCTGCTGCCCATTGATTCGGGGCGGGGATTTGTGCTGTTTTGGGCGGCCGTCGCCGCCGTGGCCCTGGGCGGTTCCTTCCTGCTCGTGCGCCGCCAGGCGTTGAAGGAGTCCGAGCCGTTTTGGTCGCCGCCCACGCGCCGGGTGACCGAGGCATTAATTCCGCCATTATTCGTTGGGGCGATTTTAGGAGCCTACGCCATCCATTCATCCGGCGATCCGAGTATGTGCACCCTGCTCGTCTTAATATGGTGTGTTTTATTCGGTTTGGCCATCCATGCCGCCGGTTTTTTCATGCCCCGAGGTCTAAAATGGTTTGGCTGGTTATTCATCATCATCGGCTGCCTATGGTTGCCAATATGTTCCGCGGCTGGGGTGCCATCCCCCGATAACTTTTTTTGGGGACTAAACGGGTTCATGGGTGCCATCTTCGGCGGATTGCATCTCGCCTATGGGATTTACCTGTATTTCACTGAAAAACGCGGGCCGACGTTGTGAACCCCGAACCGTTTCTCCAGCTTGACCGGGTCATCCATGAGAAGGGCCGCCTGGCCATCATGTCCATGCTCGCCGCCACCCCGGGCCTGTCGTTCACCGAATTGCGCGAGGCCCTGGGGATGACCGATGGTAACCTCACCACCCACATTCGCACGCTTCAGGAGGGCGGGTTTGTGGCCGTCAACAAATCGTTGGCCAACAAACGCCCCCTCACCACCTGCACCCTGACGGCGGCGGGCCGGAAAGCCTTCACCAGCTATATTGACGTGCTCGAGCAAATCGTCCGGCAGCACAAGCCGAAGTGAAAAATCTTTGAACATAATTCCGCCGCGCACGTCTGATACTTTGTAGTACAAAGTTAAATCATGAAAATCATCAAGGCGGAACATTTGGGCATGTGCTTTGGCGTCCGCGACGCCATCGCCCTGGCGGTGAACACGGCGCGGCGCGAGCCGCTGACGGTGCTGGGCGACTTGGTCCACAACGAAACGGTGCTGGCCGACCTGCGGGAACGCGACATCCGCTTCGCCCGGCAGCCCGACGACGTGACCACCCGCACGGTGATGATCACCGCGCATGGCGCTTCGGAACGGGCGGTGGCGCAGGCGCGCGGGCGGGGGCTGAACGTGCTTCAAGCCACCTGTCCGCTCGTCCACTTTGCCCACCGGGCACTGGCCCAACTCGTGGCGGAGGGGTTTCACCCGGTGATCATCGGCCAGCGCGACCATGTGGAGGTGCGGGGTCTGACGGGGGATTTGGCGGAGTTTGACGTGATCCTCAGCGGGGAGGATGTGGCCGGGCTGCTGCGGCATCCGCGCTTGGGCATCGTCGCCCAGACCACCCAACCGGTGGAGAGAGTTCACCATTTGACGGACCTGATCCGCCGTCGTTTCCCCGGATCGGAAGTGCGTTTGCGGGATACGGTCTGCCAGCCCACCAAACAGCGTCAGCAGGCGGCCATTGCGCTGGCGCAGCGCGCGGACGTGGTGATTGTCATCGGCGGGCGGCACAGCAACAACACCCGGGAACTGGTGCAGACTTGTGCGCGTCATTGCGCCCGGGTGCATCACGTCCAAACCGCCGGGGATCTGCGCCCGGAATGGTTTCAGGCGGACGATACGGTCGGCATCACGGCCGGGACGTCCACGCCGGACGGGGTGATTCACGAATTGGAAGCGTGGTTGCAAGCCCGGGCGGACCGGCTTGCGGAACCGGTATTAGCATGAACCCGTTTATGCTTGGTTTGTTTGGAACCCTGGCCGCGCTTTCAGTGTTACTGGCCCTGCCGGTGGCGTTGAAAAGAAAATCCCGCGACCGCTTTGTCATCGCCCTTTGAGAAACATCTACGGAACGTATTGATTGGCAGCCAGTTGCCTTCAGGGCCAAAGGCCCGCCTTTATACCAGCCTGGGGCCCTCGCCCCAGGTTCCAGGACCAACAAATAATCAAGGGCTGAAAGCCCGATCCAATCCTCAGTCGCCCGTCTGAGGAACGTTTCTTCCTGCATCAGCACCCACTGGGCGTCCCCGCTCTGCGGGTGGAAAAACCCACCGCCCGCTGGATTTACCAGTCACTGCCAGACACTGATTCCAGTTGTTTTGTCGTGACGGCGGCGGGCCGCGGCCATGCGTCCGTGGTCGGTCCCTTTACCGAGATCACACACCACGGGCGCAAACGGCGGGCCAATCAGCAACTCCTCATTTCTGGCAGTTTGAAGCGATGTGGCAACCGCGCGCCCCCCGCAGCCACTACTGGTTTCGCCTGGTTTATAATCACGTCGGACCGGTCATCGCCCGACAAATGACCTCGCCCTGGCGGGCGGATGCCGTCTGGGTGGCCCGCAAACCTTTGGAATGGACCGCCCGGCTCGCCTTGAATCTGGGGTTATTGACAAAAATAACCACAAGCGAACGCCCGAAAGCTTTTCACGCATCGCGCCCCTGAACCGGATCGAAGTCCAATGCGGGAATAAATACTTCCGCCCTCAGCCCGGCCTTCTCCGGGAGCAGAGGAAGGCTCCGTGACACGGCGGCCCCACCCTCACCAGACTTCCACCGGGCCCTTGGGCACGGGGATGTGCCGGCGGCCGGCCACGGCTGGCTCATCCGAAAGGGCGGACCCATCACCAGTGATGCCGGCCATCGGTTGCATGAAGGAGGCGACCATGGGCGGCGGCCAATAGCGGGGCGCCAATTCGCCGTGGACATCCAGAAATTGCGCCCGCCACCGGCGGTAATGATCCAGGATTTCCAGATACTGCGCCCGGCTGGACAGCAACACCACCCGCTTGTTGAACTCGCTGGATGGCCCGAAACGTTTGGCATACCAGGGGGCGACTTTGCGAAACATCCGGCAGCCCGGTTCTTCGCCGAACACCTCGATCATCAGGTCCAAGTGCCGGGACATGACCCGGACCCGCTCGGCGAAGGACGGTTCCGGGGGAATGATGCCGGGCCCGCCGGGTTGGAGATATTCGAGCGTGTGCCGGAAAATCCACGGGTTGTAAAAAGCCCCCCGGCCGATGCTCACCCCCGCACAACCCGTCTCGGCCAGCATCCGCCCGGCGGCCTCGGGGGTGACAATGTCACCATTGCCGATGACCGGAATGTTTTTGACCGCGGCGACCACCGCCCGGATGCCGGCCAGGTTCACCACACCTCCGAACCCCTGTTCCCGGGTGCGACCATGAACAAACACCGCCGCCACCCCGGCATCTTCCAAGGCGCGGGCCAGGTCCGGGGCGGTCAGATTATCCGCATCCCAACCCAGGCGCATTTTGGCCGTGACGGGAATTTTGACCGCCTGAACCATGCCCCGGACGAGGGCGGCGGTTTTTTTCAACTCCGTCATCATGGCCGAGCCGCCGCCCACATTGCAGACTTTGCGCACCGGGCAACCCATGTTGATGTCCACGGAAACCGCCCCGCGCGCTTCGACGACCAGGGCGGCATCCCGCATCTCCTCCGGCACACTGCCAAAGAGCTGGACGGCCAAAGGGGAGTCGGCGGGACGCGACTCGATGAGCTTGTAGGCCTTTTCGCGCTTTTCGAGCAACGAACGGGCGTTCACTAAATCCGTGGTGCACAGCCCCACCCCGCCCAATTCACGCACCACCAGCCGGAATGGCAGGTTGGTGTAACCCGCCAGCGGCGACAGGAATAAACGGGACTCAAGGATCAGGGAACCCAGACGCATCCGGGGATTATAGGCCCGGCCCCGGGAGAAAAAATGCAAAAAACGATAAAACCACCGGTCGAGTTAGTTTAATTACCGCGTTGCGGAAGGTTTGGGGGCGTGTTATGGTGCATCACCATAAGCTAATGCTAGAAGATCAAAATCAAAAAAATGGCGCGGGCGGCAACAAGAAAAAACCTCCGGGCGGCCTGAAAGTGCCGACGTTCACCTGGGTCGCGTGGATCGCGATCATTGGTTGCATTGTGGTGCTCATGTATTTGCGCAACCACATGGTCACCCCGCCGGGCAAAGTTCTGAGTCAGACGGAATTCCTGTCGAAATTGGAGTCCAACCAGATCACCCATTTTGTCATCAGTTACAACCAGGCCGCGTGGCCGCTGACGGAAATCAACGGGAATTATCTGAGTGCGGACAAAAACGGGCTCATCAAAGACAGCGTCACCGGCAAGCCGTTGGAAACCCCCTTCACGGTTCCCGAAGTGCTCCTGACCTCCAAAATGGAGGATGAACTGCTGTCCTCCGACAAGCACGAACTCAACGTGCAAAACACCATGCTGATGTCCATCGGATATCAACTGCTGTTTTTCATCGGGGTGGGCGTGCTGTTCTGGTTTTTCTTCATTCGACAGATCAAGATGGCCGGCAAGGGCGCGTTGAGCTTTGGCAAGAGCAAGGCCAAGATGCTCGCCAAGGACCGCAACAAAACCACGTTCAAAGACGTGGCCGGCATTGAGGAGGCCATCGAGGAGGTTTCCGAACTCGTGGAATTCCTGAAAGACCCGAAAAAGTTTCAACGGCTGGGCGGGCGCATCCCCAAGGGCGTGTTGATGGTGGGTTCCCCCGGCACGGGCAAGACCCTGCTGGCCAAAGCCATCGCCGGCGAGGCGGATGCCAGCTTTTTCAGCATCAGCGGTTCGGACTTTGTGGAGATGTTCGTCGGCGTCGGCGCCAGCCGGGTGCGTGACATGTTTGATCAGGCCCGCCGCAACACGCCCTGCCTCATTTTCATTGATGAAATTGACGCCGTGGGGCGCAGCCGCGGGGTCGGCCTGGGCGGTGGCAACGATGAACGCGAACAGACGCTCAACGCCCTGCTCGTGGAAATGGACGGCTTTGACACGCAGGAAGGCATCATCATCATCGCCGCCACCAACCGCGCCGATGTGCTGGACCCGGCGCTGCTGCGACCCGGACGGTTTGACCGCCGGATCACGGTCAACCTGCCCGATGTGCGCGGACGCGAGGCGATTTTGAAGGTCCACGCCCGCAACGTGAAGTTGGATCCGGCGGTGGATTTGTCCATCACCGCGCGCGGCACCCCCGGTTATTCCGGCGCCGAACTGGCCAATTTGTTGAACGAAGCCGCCCTGCTGGCCGCCCGCACCGGCAAAAAATCCGTCGGTCAGATCGAACTGGATGAAGCCCGCGATAAGGTGCGTTGGGGCCGCGAACGCCGCAGCCTCGCCATGACGGATGAGAATAAAAAACTCACCGCGTGGCACGAAGCCGGCCATGCGCTCATCAACGTGCTGCTCGAACACACCCATCCCCTGCACAAGGTGACCATCATCCCCCGCGGTCCCTCGCTGGGCTCGACCATGTCCCTGCCCAAAGAGGATATTTTGAATTACCGGCGCAAGGAATTAATGGACACCATCACCATGACGATGGCCGGCCGGATTGCCGAGGAAATCATTTCCGGCGACGTTTCCACGGGCGCCGGCGGCGACATTCAACAGGCCACCAACATGGCCCGGGCCATGGTCTGCCAGTATGGCATGAGTGAAAAACTCGGCATGGTGCAGTATATCGAGGACGACGAGTTTTTCCTGGGCCGGGACATGATGCGCCGCAAAACCTACAGCGAGGCGACCGCCCAGGAGATTGACGCCGAGGTGCGGGGCATCATCACCAGTTGCTATCAACGCGCCCAACAGGCCATCAACGAACACCGGGACAAACTCGAGATCATCGCCAACGCGCTGTTGGAATATGAATCCCTGGATGGCGTGCAGGTGGCGGACATTGTCAGAACCGGGACGTTCACTCCACCGCCGCCGATCCCGAAAGTGGATCCGCCCAGCGGCGCCCAGGCGGCCACAACCATGCCGGAAGTTCCGCCCAAGCCCGTGCCCCCGAAGTTGCCCGGTCTGGGCAATCCCGCGCCGGCGGCGGTATAGCCGCCGGTTTACTTCCGCTTTTCAATGCTCCGCAGATCCTCCGCCAGGAACTGGGTGACATCCTTGAAGCGGGCCACATTCTCCGGATTGACTTCCATCAGCGTTTGATGGGCCTCCAGGCTGGTGCGGGTGATTTCTTCGTGGGTGGGATTGGAAGATTCCGGGGTGCAAGTCCTGACTTCCCCGGGCATTTGCACGCTGCCCGTCATCACGCTGAATAAGTGCAGGGCGCCAAGATTTTCCAGCAACTCGGAAACCCGGGTGTTCGGGTTGTATAATTCAATCCCCTTTTCCCCGGCGGGATTCAGTTTCATGCCAAAACCGGCGAGGACGCCCAAAAAAGTGCTGTCCATCAACACGCACTCGGACAGATCAATGATGAAATGCCGGTAACCCTTGCGGGCGAGTTCCTCCAGCAGGGTTTTGAAATCGGGGCTGGAGGTGAAATTGGCGCGGCCGGCGATTTTCACGCAGGCGTAATCTTTTCCCACCAACACCAGGAGAGTTGCGGTCAAGGCTGTCATTTTAGATATAAATTTTCATGCCCTCAGGCGGCGGCCGCCTGGGGGGCGATGATTTGCACCAGGGTTTGCTGCAATACCAACGCCTCGTCCAGGCCGCTGGAAACGAGCCGGAGGTTGCACTTCAGCAGCAAATCCATGGCGCGGATTAATTCGTTCCGGGAGTATTTTTTGGCCTGTGGCAGGGCTTTGTAAAGCACATAAGCATTCAGCGCGAGGGGGTTGAAGCGCTTGTCCGCCGGCAATTTGTCCGCCGGCACCCGTTCCAACTGGGTCTTGAAGCGGTTGTAATCGGCCTCGGGCTTGATCCAGCCCTCGTTTAACATCTCCTTGAGCAGAAGCATCGCCCGAACCTTGCCGATCAAACCATACAACAACCCGATTTCCGACCGGGCCTTGTCAAATTTCATCTCCCACAACTCCTCATCCAGCCGCCGCAGGAGCCGGGGCAAATCCCGGTCCCCCAGCGCATCCCCCAGGGCGAAAGCGCGGGCGGACTTGTTGCGCGAACAGATGGCCGCCACATCCGCAAATTCAATTCTCGGCCGGTCCCCCACATAAAGGGATAATTTTTCCACCTCGGAGTCGAGTTGCCGGGCGTTCGGGCCGACCCGGTTGACCAATTCGCCGAGCGCCTCATCGGAAATTTCCTTCTGCCGCGCGCGAAACGCCGTCACGGCCGCCATTTCCGCCCGGTCCGCCCAATCCTTGTCCTCCACCGACCACGCGGCAAACGTTTCCACCGTGCCGATTTTATCCAGGATTTTGTAAAAGGCTTTGCGCTTGTCCACCTTCCCGGCGCTGACGATCAGCCGGATGTTTTGCCAGACGAAGGTTTTCAGTTCCGCCCCCAGTTCGGCCAGGGCTTCCGTCACCGCCTGGGCGGAAGCGGCCCGTTCCTCGCCCAGAAAATTGCAGTCCCGCAGCCACACCACCTTGCCGGTGCCGAAAAAAGGCAGCGTTTGCAGCGCCTCCCGCAGGCGGCCGATAATCCGGAGGGCCTCCCCGCTGTTGCCGACGGCGGCCTCGATGATTTCATGGTCCATGCCCCCGAGTTCCGCGCTCCACTTTTGGAATCGTTCCCGCGCGTGTTGCTTCACGGCGAAATCATCGTCGCCGCAAATCAGCACCAGCGGGGAGGTTGGAGCCGGGGAGGAAGCCATTAGTCAGAGTCGCTGCCGGTTTCGTTGATCTTGTTGAGCACTTCAGTCATGTCCTCCACCTGCTCAAACAGCCGGGTGGTGACAAAAATCGGTTTTTTCTGGGCGGCGGCGATGGCCAGGCAGTCACTGGGACGGGCGTCAAGTTCAACGATTTTCCGTTCCGTGTGCAGTTCGTTTTGCTGTTGCAACACCAGCCGGGCAAAATAGGTCTGGCTTTTCAGATCGGTGATGATGACCCGCTCGACGGTGATGCCAAAGCCCTGGAAAATACGGTTGATCAGATCGTGGGTCAGCGGCCGTTCCTTGGGGGTGTCATGGAGGAACATGCGGATGACGGCGCCCATTTGGGGTTCCACGTTAATGACAAAAACCTTTTCGTCGTTGCCCACAAAAAGCGCGCACCCACTGTTGGCCGGTAGAATTCCGCGAATCTGAACTGGCATCACGTCGTTCTTCATGACTCCAAATTAAGGCCGAACCGTTATAAAAACAAGTCCCGCGTGGATCAAGTTTGACCCGGCGGCTGGCCGGGCTTGGAGAGGAACGCATCCTTGATGAAGGTTCTGAAGTAGGCTTCCGGGCGCGGGGCCGCCGCCAGGCCTTCGTAACGGAACCCCGGCACGTTGTTATAAACGATGGAGTTGCCATTTTTAAAGGTGACGTAGAGCTGGCGCATCGAGGCGGCGTAACCAACGGCGACAAACGTATCCGCCTCAATGGGCACCATTTTCACGACTGCAACAGGTATGGGCATACGGGTATCCTCTAATTAATGAGCTACGTTTAAACCCAAATTTTCCGGCTGTCCAGATTTATTTTTACACCCGCAAATTGCCGACCGTCCCCTGCCCCGCCGGGAAATCAATTAGCCGGGGCGGCCGGCGGAGCTTGAACCCAGGCGATGGCGGCGTCACGATCAGTGTGCTGCCAGTAGCCGGCGACGATGGACACCGCGGCGGCTTTCACGGCCCCCTCGGGGAACTGGGAGACCCAGGCGGCCGCCTGGGCCGGGTCTTGGGCCGCCCAAGTTTTGAGAATATTGAGCGTTGCCTCCTTGACCGCTTCATCGGAATTGACGGACGAAACCAGCCAGGTGGCCGCCTGGGCCGGATCGGTCAGCGCATAAGATTGCATGGTCGCGACAATCAAGGGTTCGCGCAAAGTGGAATCCGTCACTCCCGCCACCCACTGAAACGCGGCGTTCGGATCCGTGGCAACCCAATTGCAGGCCACCGTCCGAAACAAATTGAGCCGGGCGTCGCCGGGATTCATCTGTTGCGCCAGTTTCACGGCGGCCGCCGGATCCTTTACCGACATTTCCGAACCCAGGTCACTTAAAAAATTCTGCTTCCAAGCGGTGTCCGGCAGTTGGTCCAGGCAGTCCTGCAAGCCGGCGCGATGGCTGACCCAATCATCCGCCACCGCCAGGGTTTCCCCCTCCGTGGCGTCGGGACGCGCCGCCAGCCAGCGGGTGACCAGCCCCGGATCCACCTGCATCCAGTGAAGGAGCGCGGCGCCGCCAAACGGCGTGTTCAAATCCGCCGCCGACAGGGATTGAACGATGGCGGCGACATTGTCATCGGTAACCAAAGCCAGCATTTCTTCCATCAGCCGGTCGCCGTCGGTGGCATCGTCGGGATGCTCCGCCCTGGCGGCCCGCCACTGCTGCAATTTCCAGCGGAGCTGGGCCAGCGTGTGGGCCAGGGGATTCACCGGTCGCGGCAACCACCCGGTCAGATTCGTGCGGGCGCTGACCTCCGGGGCGGCGGGAGCGGGCACCGAGGCCGGGGCGGGCGCAGGCGCGGCCCGCCGCCAAAAGAAAAAAACCGGGAACGTGATGACCCCCAACAACAGCAGCTTCGCCAAAAGCTTCATGGATTAAAAATGCCCGGGGGAGTCGGACCGTGGGATCCGCCCCCCCGGGCGCCTCACTTAAAGCGAGTTGAGGAAAGCCAGCAGATCCTGCTGCTGGGTGGTGGTCAGGTTGATATACCGCGTGGCCGCCGCCTGGGCGTCACCCGCATGCAGTCGGATGGCGGTGTCCACACTGTTGGTGGCGCGGCCGTCGTGGAGATAGGGAATCTTGTAACGCAGCCCCCAGAGCGGAGCGGTCAGCATCTGGTTGGTGTTGGCGGCGGCCTGGGCGATGCCGTCGGCGAGGCCGCCCATGTTGTGGAGCAGCAAATCCGAATAGAGCGGCACGGCGATGTTGCTGAGGGCGGCGATGGCCGTGTTGGTTTCAACCGCCAGATCCGACACCGGAATGAAGTTGGTGCCGGTGTTCAGCGCGGGGGTGTGGCATTCGTCGCAACTGATGCTGTGGAACAACGCCTGCCCGGCCACGGCGGCCGTGGTCAGGCCCAGCGTGGGCGCCGGGCTGAGCAGGCGGACGTAGTCGCTGGCCCGGTCAATGTCCGCCTTGCCAGTGGCGTTGGTGACGTCGTTCGGATCGGCCACGGTGTTATAAGTATTATACAGGCTGACATTGCCAAAGGGGGCGTGGCCCACGGGCTGAATGCGGCTGGTCCGGCCCAGCTCATTATTGGCGGCGTCGGCGGTGAAGCCGAGCAGGCTGCCATACTGGCCTTTCCAGCCGAACCGGCCGACGAGTTGCAGCCCGTCAACGTCGGTCACCATGGCCACCGTGCCCACAATGCCGTCCCGGTTGGCCACGGCGGCGTTGCTCTCGATGACACTGGCCGGGATGGCCTCGATCAGGCCGTCGCCAAATAGCAGTTTCGTCTTCCGCAGGGCGAACACATTGGCCGAGGCCGGGTAATTGGTCTCCGTGCATTGGGCGTTGATGTAAGCCGTATGCAGGAGGGTGCCGTCCAGGTTCGTCAGCGGATTGAACACGCCGTTGGTGTTCAAGCCATAACGCTTCAACAAGCTGGACCCGCTCCCGCCGGCCACCGGGAAGTTGTGGCAGTTGGCGCAGGCCGAGTTGTTGTAGATCGGTCCGAGGCCCTGGGCCGGGTAATACACCGTCTGAAAAGTGGCGCTGCCCACCGTGAAGTTCGTGCTCAGGGTCGAGGTCAGGTTGGGGACCGGGTCGCCGGCGTTGGCGGAAAAGTAGGTCACCGCGCTTTGCGGGGCGCCCACCGCCGTTCCCACCGTCGTGCCATTCAACGTCGCCGTGATCGTTCCCGTCCCGGCGACCGTCGGGGCCGTCAGGGTCGCGGAATAGGTGCCGTTGCCATTGTCCGTGGTCGCGCCCAGCGTCCCGGCGCCGGTCAGGGAAAACACCACCGTGGCCCCGCCCGATTGTTCGTTGTTATTGTTGGCGTCCCGCGCTTGGACCGTGATCACCTGCGTATTGGTGCCACTGGCGGTCAAGGAAGCCAGCCCCGGGCTGAGCGTGGAGTTCGCCGCGCTCACCCCGCCGGGCGCATTGGCCACCACGGACAGCCCGAAATTATCAAACGCCGCCCAGGAGCCGCTGGCTTCGCCGCCGGCCTTGAAGGACAGCCCCGCATAATTCCCCGCATCCTGCGCCTGGGCCGTGTAGGTCAGCGTGTATTCCGTATACGCCCCGCCGCTGCCGACATTATTCAGGGCGGCCGTCGAAGTGGCCAGCGGCGTGAGCGCACCGAAGGCGCTGGTGGGGCTGGGGGCGCTCCACAACGTGACCACCTGGCCCGCGCTCCCCCACGTGCTCTTGGCCCACCACGTCAGGGTCACCCGATCACCCGACTGCATTTGATAACTCGTGATTTGATAAGCCCCGCTGTCGCCGGAATCGCAGTAGGCCGACACCGACCCGTTTTCCACGGTCCAGCCGGCATCCCCGGCGTAGTCCACGCCGGAATTGACATACGTGGAACCGGCGTCCAGCCAGCCGGCCACATCATTGGTGCCGGCCACGTTATAACCGCCGGGCACCTTCCAGGTGAAAGTCGTGCCGGCCGTGTTGGTCTCAAAACTGAAATTGACAATGTTTACCGCGGTGGCGGCGTGAACCGCCGGGGCCGGCAGCATACCCAACGCCAGGACCACCGTCAGGAGGAGGCTCCGGGGCGTGATTTTTAAAGGTGAATTTTTCATCGGCTGTTGATTTTAAGAGATTCAGTGCGGGGATGGTTTAATTCGAAGTTTCGATCGTCAAAACAATGTTGGTGTTATAGGAGGTGCTGCCCCAAATGTAATTCTCCCCGGTGTTGCCGGAATCGTAGTCGTCGTTGCCCCAGATGATATAGTTGCCGCCCGCGTTCACGGCATTCTGAAGGTACGGGCCGACCTGGCCGGTGGATTCGTAATGGAACGTGTCGAAGGTCGCGCCAAAATGGAAGCCGTCCATCACCCAGCCGTACCCCAGATCCGGGTTCCGGTTCCCATCATTGACATCGGTATAAAGCGTTCCGTTGTGGTTCCCCGTCAAAATCTCGGTGAGGGTCTGCGGATAACCCGTGCTGCACATGGGCCGGATCCCCACTTTGAATTGAGTATGATTCGTGGGGTTGTTTTCCGTCGGGGTGTCCCAGTAATCGGAGATGCTGAAGTCGGTGCTGCCGGGAATCAACGTGAAAGCGTTGGTCACCGTTTTGCCCATGCAGGGGGTCAGATTAAATTCAAAATAGGCGATCTGGTTGTTGGGGCGCTGGTACGAAAAGCCGATTTCGTAAAGCGTCGTCGGGTCATGGATGCCCGCGCTGTTCCAATTGCCGCTGGTGATGGCGGTGAGGTGGTAGGTGCCCGCGGAGAGATCATTCGCCGCTGCGAAGCACAACAGCGCCGCCGCCATTCCGCCCGCAATTTTATACAAGGTTTTCATAGTTTAATCACTTCTGGTTAGCCGCTGTTCTGCGCAAACAATTCACGCCGCCCGGCCGGGGCGCCGCCGATACCAATCGGGTATTAGTGGAAAACGGGGGGATTCTAGGTTATTATTTCAGAAAGTCCATCGGGAGTTCTACCGATGCCCCCGGGAGGGCGCTTATGGGGAGTTCCCCATCGGGGCGCAGCTTGACACCGCCCCCGGTTGCCCCCGGCCGGAAGCCAGGTACCGCAGACTTCCAAGTCTGCTGTCTCGCAGGTTTCCAAACCTGCCGGCCGTTGAACCCGGTGGCGCTCAGGATCTTCAGATAATCCGCCGATTTGGAGATTGGCGCTTCGGCGGCAGTGTCAAGCGGCGCCCCCCCCGGGACCGGATTCCCTCCTTTGGCGGCCTTTTCCCCCGGCGCCAGACCGCCCGGGCCGCCGGGCGGTGGCATTCCCGGGCAAAAATTCCAGAATGAAGCTGACAACCGCCCGCCAGTGATGGTAAATGTTGGCGTCCACATTACACCCCATGAACCGATTGCTGTTTGCGCTGCCGGCCCTGTTCCTGCTCGCCGTGGCCCCCGCCCTGGCGGCCCCGCCGGAACCCGACCGGCCCACCAATAATCCCGTCGTGGCGCGGGGCCGGGGGTTTGAAATCCGACGCCGGGACATGGAGCATGTCTCCAAGAGCATCTTGGTCAACAACCCCGGGGACCGGCTGCCCCCGGATGCCGACATCCATGTCATCAATCAGTTGATTGAGATTCAACTGGTGCTGCAAAAGGCCGGCGCGGCGGAAAAAACGGCCGGCGAACACCAGGCGGATGCGGAGCTGGCGGCGACCCGGAAGAAACTGGGCGGCCCGGAGTTCGAGCGCCGGTTGCAGGCCACCGACATGACGACGGACGAATTGCGGCGGATGCTCGCGCAGGAAGCGACCGCCCAGGCCTCGCTCACCCGTCAACTCGGCATCCGGGTGACGGACGCCGACGCCAAAACCCTCTTTGATCGTCAGCCGCCGGGCGCGTATGACCATCCCGCCCAGGCGCGCATCCGCGAGCTGGTGCTGCTGACGACCTCCGACTTCGCGTCCTCCGCCGCGCCGCCGCTCCCCGCCGCCACGATTCAAACCAAGCACCGGCAGATTTTTGAGTTATACCAGCGGGTGCGCGCCGGCGAAGATTTTGCCGCCCTCGCCCGGCAATACAATGAAGACCCGCTCTCCAAGGGCGCCGGCGGGGAATTGTCATTCAAAAAAAACGCGCTGGAATTTGGCGACCTGGCGTTTTCCATGCGGACCAACCAAATCAGCGGTGTGCTGACCAATCAAGACGGTTACCGCATTTTCCAACTGCTGGAAATCATTCCGCCCAAAAAAATCGCGTTCGCCGACGTCGCCGACAACCTCAGAAAGAGCCTGATCGGCAGCCAGAAGCGGAGCCTGGCCCCGGCTTATCTGGAAAAACTGAGGGCCGAAGCCGGGGTGGAAATTCTGGACGCCCGGCTCAAGGCCATGATGCCGGACGCGGCAACCCCGCCTTCCCCCGGAACCGCCGCGCCCAAATAACGGACTGTGGAAATTAATCGCAATCAATTGGCCGGGGCCGACTGAATTCCGGCCAGATTTTGCATCCAGGCCGTGGCCGCATCCGGGTTGGTTTGCTGCCAGTATTGCGCCACGATTTGAACGGCGTGGGCCTGGAGATCGCCCGCCGGAAACTGCGCCACCCAGCCGGCCGCCTGCGCCGGGTCCTGGGTCACCCAGGTTTTGAGGATGTCGAACGCCGCACTGCTGGCGACCTCATCCGACTGAACGGAGGAAACCAGCCAGTTGGCCGCCTGCGCCGGATCGGTGAGGGCATAGGCTTGGGCGGCGGAGGCAATCAACCGATCCCGCAGGGCGGGATCGGTCACGCTGGTAATCCAGTTGACGGCGGCGGTGGGATCGGTGCCAATCCAATTGCCGGCCACCGTCTGCAGCAAGTTGGTCTGCGCGGCGCCGGGCTTCATCTGTTGGGCCAGTTGCGCGGCGGCGGCGGGGTCGGTGCGGGACAATTCTTCACTGGTTTGCTGGAGAAAATTTTGGCTCGCCACCGTGTCGGGGAGCGAGCCGGCCAGGGCCGGCAGAGCGTCGGCGTGACTGCTCCAATAGTCCGCCAGGGTGAGGGTTTGTACCGGAGTGGCGTCCGGCCGCGCCGCCAGCCAACCCGTGGCGGTCGCGGGATCGGTTTGCAACCAATGATGGAGCGCCCCGCAACCAAAGGGGGTGTCCAGTTCCTGCGCCGACAAGGATTGCATCACCTCGGCGACGTTTTCGTCCGTGACCAGGGCCAGCATTTCATGCAACAACTGGTCGCGCTCGGTCTCGGCATCGGGATCGTTGATTTCGGAGTCGTGCCACTGGCGCAATTTCCAACGGAGCAAAGCCAGGGTGTGATCCAACGGGTCGGACGACTGTTTGCGCCAATAACTCTGGTGCAAAATGGAGTCGGAAGCCTCCGCCGCCAGCCGGGCGGCCGGGGGGGGCGGCGCGGCGACCGGCGCCACCGGCACCGGGGGCCGGACGGCGGGATGCCGCGACCCCAGCCAGAAGAGCATCACGGTCAGGGCCAGAACCCCGAGCCCGATCAGTCGCTGTGATAATTTCATTTTAATGGAATTCCCCGCCGCCATGGCCGGGAGGGAGGGTCGGACGTGGGATCCGCCCCTCCGTCTCCCCGGCGCAATTCTTAGAGGGAGTTCAGAAAGTCCACCACCTGCTGTTGTTGGTTCGTGGACAGGTTGATGTAACGGTTCGCCGCCGGGAGGGCGTCCCCCGCGTGATCCCGAATGGCCGCGTCCACCGTAAACGCACGCCCGTCGTGCATATAAGGGTTGTTTTCACGCAAACCCCAGAGCGGGGCGGTCAACATCTGATTGGTGCTGGCGGCCCCCTGCGCAATGCCGTCGGCGAGGGAACCCATGTTGTGCAGGGCCAGGTCGGAGTAGAGGTTGACCACCTTGCTGCTGAGCGCGGTGATAACCGTGTTTTCATTGGTCAGATTCTCCGTGGGGATGAAGGCGTTGGTGGTGATCATGGAGGGCGTGTGGCACTCCGTGCAATTAATCTGGGCAAACAAGGTCTGGCCCGCCAGGGCGCTGGCGCTCAGCGGCACGGTGGGCGGCGGGCCGAACAAACGGACATAGTCGGTCCGGCGGTCCACATTCGCCTTGCCGGAGGCGTCCACGACGTCGTTGGGATCGGCGACGGTGTTGATTCGATTGTAGAGGTTGGTATTGCCATTGGGCGCCTGGCCCACGGGTTCAATGCGGCTGGTGATGCCCATTTCATTGTTTTGGGCGTCGGCATTGAAGGAGATGAGCGTGGCGAGCTGACCTTTCCAACCAAACCGCCCGACCCGCTGCTGGCCGCTGACCAAGTCCGTAACCAAGGCGACCGTGCCCGTGATGCCATCCACATTGGGGAGGGCCGCGTTGCTGATGATGGTGCTGTCCGGAATGGCCTCGATCAGCCCATTCCCCCAGAGGGCGATGGTGATGCGCTTGGCGGTGACATTGGCGTTGGCCGGGATCACCTCAAAATTGGTGGTCGTGCTGTTGTCCTGCAACAGGGAGCCGCCCTGGCTGATCAGTGGGTTGAAGACGCCGTTGGTGTTTTCGCCAAACCGGGTCACCGTGGCGGTTCCCGATCCGCCCGAGGCGGGAAAGTTGTGGCAATTGGCGCACGAGCTGTTGTTGTAGATCGGGCCCAGCCCCGTGGCCACGGTTTCCACTTGGTTAAACGTGCCGGCCCCCACGATGAAGTTGGTGGTCAGCGCCGCCGTCAGGCCGGGAACCGGATCCCCGAAATTGGCGGAGAAATACGTCGCCACGCAACTGCCATTCGCACCCGAGGCGGTGCCCACCGCCGTGCCATTCAGGGTGGCCGTCACGGTGCCGGAACCCGCGCTCGTCGGCGCTTTCAGGGTCGTGCTGTAAGTGCCATTATGATTGTCCGTCGTGGCACTAACTGTCCCGGTGCCCGATACGGCAAACACCACCGTGGCGCCGCCGGAGGTCTCATCATTGTTGCTGGCGTCACGCGCCTGGACGATGATCGCCTGGGTGTTCGTGCCATTCGCCGTCAGGGAAGCCAGGGCGGGGATGATGGTCGAGTTGGCCGCGCTCACCGGTCCGACCCCGCCGCTGCTGACCGTCAGGATGACGTTGTGGCCGCTGACGGAGACGGTGGCGGTATCCCCGCTGGCAATGCCATTCCCGCCGGTGAAAGAAGGCGTGGCATTCGGGGTGCCGGTGATGGCTCCCGGAGTGGCCACCAGCGTGTAGGTTCCGGCCGCAAGGGCGGTTCCCGGCACCACGATGGTAAAGCCATTCCCACTGAGTTCCAGGGTGCCGGCGGAAAGCGTCAGGGGCGTGTGCGAACCATCATACGTCAGGGAAACCGGCCGGGAACCGAGACTCACCGTGGTGCCCCCTTTGATGGTGGCCGCCGATGCCGTGCCGCTGGCGCTCAACGTCGCGCTGCCACCGAGAGTGTAGGTGGTTTGCGCCGACACATCAAACGTCGCCCCGGCGGCGATGGCGATATCGGAGGCGGCGGCGAGACTGCCGCCGGCGCTTAATTGCAGGGTGCCCGCGCTAATGGTGGTCGTGCCGGCATAAGTATTCGCGCCGCTCAAAGTCAGGGTGCCGGTGCCCGCCTTGGTCAAAGCGCCGCTGCCGCCCAGGGCGCCGCTATAGGTCGTGCTGCCGTTATCCGCCCCGGCGGAAACCGTCACCGCCGTGCCATTGGTGGCGGCGAGCGTTTCCGGCACCGAACCCGCCAGGGCGCCGACGTTAAACGTGCCGATGCCGGCGCTGAAGAGGAGTCCGTTCGTCAACGTGAGGGTGACCGTGCTGTCCGCGACGGCATTCGCATTTCCCAACTCCAACGCACAGGCATTGGTGGAACTGTAGGCAACCGTGGTGGGGCCGGTGTAGGTGTTGGCGCTGGTGAAAACATTGGTGCCGGGCCCGCTGGAAAAGCTGAACGGCGCGGTGGTGGTGATCCCGCCCGAGCCGCTGATGATGGAATTAATGATCATCCGTCCGCCGCCCCCGGTACCCGCAGTGAGATAGGCTTGACCGCCGGACAAAGAGATGCCACCGGAGAGACTGTCGGCGGTGCTGGTGCCCAAATCCACCGCGCCCCCGCTGTTCAAAATCAGATCCGGCACGGTGCAGGCGGTGCCGACATTCTTAATGCGCAGATCGCCGCCGCTCAAAATCGTCAACGAAGCCCCCTGAAAGGTGGCGGTGGCATTAACCCGCAGCGTGAAAGCGGCCTGGTAGGTGTTCGTGGCGGAGGGCGCCTGGCCGTTGCTCCAATGACCCGCGGCGTTGAAACTCGAGGTGCCGGACGCATCGCTATTGGTCAGCGTAATGCTGGCGGCGCGCCCCGCCGGGAGCAGGCCGGCCAGGAGGGCGGCGGTCAACGCCAGCTTGCGGATGAAGGAGCCGGGGGGGGGATTAAAAAGATTAAGGGGATTGGGCGAGGGTTTCATGAGATTGGTATGACAATGGTTGACGGTAAAGGACGGGTCGGTGGTTGGTTGAGACGGGTTGGGGAGATGAACAAGTTCCGGTGGCACAGGCTGATAATATCGGATTTAAGTTTGATTTCGACGGCGACCGCCCGCCGGCGGACGGTGGCGGGAGCGGCCGAGTTGACGGCCGGCCGCTCCCGGACCATTGACTTGAGCTAAACGATCATCCGCCCGCAACCCGGGCGTATTTAGTTGGAAGTGGTGATCGTCAAGATGATGCCGGTGTTGTAGGAGGTGCTGCCCCAGATGTAATTGACGGGGGCGTTTCCACCGTTCTGTGCATTATCAAACCGGTCACAGCCCCAGAACACCCAATCGCCGCCGGCATTCACCTCGGTTTGGAGCCGGGCCGTGTTGTAGTGGAAGGTGTCGAACTGGAAGCCCGCATGCAGGCCGTCCATCACCCAACCATAGCCGAGATCCTGGTTCCGGCCGGCATCGCCGCCCCCATCCAGATAGATGGTGGTGCTGTTGTTGCCGGTGAGAATCTGACTGAGGGTGTCGGAGCCCTGGGGGGCGATGCCGACCTTGAATTGGAAGTGATCAGTGGTGTTGTTGGCCGTGGGGGTGGGCCAGTAATCCTCGATGTCATAGTCGGTGCTGCCGGGAATGAGCGTGGTGGCATCGGTAACGGTTTTGCCCTTGACCGGAGTCAGATTAAATTCGAAGAAGGCGGTCTGCTTGTTCGGGAGTTTGGCGTTGTAGCCGATTTGATACAGGGTGGTGGCGCCGCGTGTGCCGGCGCTGTTCCAATTGCCACTGGTGATGGCCGTGAGGTGGTAAGTCCCCGCGTGTACACCGGCCGCCCCGACGCAAAGTGATGCCGCCAGCAGGGCGCCCGATAGTTTATGCATGATGTTCATTGTTTTTAATGTGCTAATTGGTTTAACCGCAACTGCGCTTCACGCGAACGATTCGCGCCGCCCGACAAGGGCACCGGATACCACAAGGCATGAGGGAAACATGACCATAATAAACGTTGATTGGGAAAATTAAATCGGGAGTTCTACCGATGGTAAATCCGCCCGGGTGGTTTATCTTCCCCCTGAACCACCCCGGGTATAACGTCACTATCGAACCGCCGACGACGGGCGCATCTTGACCCCGCCCCGGCCGGTTTGCAATCGGAAGCGGTGTCGAGATGCGCCCCGGACGACCCCCGGGACGGCCATCTAAAAAAACCGCATTTATGAAGAAATTATTGATTTTCGCCGCCCTGGCCGCCGCCCTGACGGCCGGGTTGCCGACCGGGGCCGCAACCGGCGTGGACGGCCCCAATATTAACGCCGGCGCGGCGGCCCGGGATGCCGTCGTGGCCCGGGGCCGGGACTTTGAAATCCGGCAAAGCGACCTCGATCAGGTGCTCGCCACCATGACCGCCAAAAACCCCTCGGACCAACTGCCGCCGGACGCGGAAGCCCACGTGCTGAGCCGGCTGCTGGAAATTCAACTGGTGTGGCAAAAGGCCACCGAGGCGGAAAAGGCGGCGGGGGCGCAGTATGCCGATGAGCGGTGGACCAACCTGCTGAAATCGCTGGGGCCCGTGGAAGTGGAACACCGGTTGCACGTCACCCACATGACGGCGGACGATCTGCGCCGTTCGCTGGCCCGGCAAATGACGGCCCGGGAGTCGCTCACCCGGCAACTCGGGATCACCGTCACCGACGCCGACCTGAGAAAGTATTACGACGATTATCCGGCGGCTTCCGAGCAGCCCGCCAAGGCCCGGATCCGTGAACTCCTCCTGCTGACGACCGTCGGCTACTCGAGCCGGTCTTTGCCCGAGGACACCGTGCGCGCCAAACACCGGCGGATCTTCGAGCTCTACCAGCGGGTGCGCGCGGGGGGGGATTTCGCCACCCTCGCCCGGCAGTATAACGAAGACCCGGTTTCCCAGCCCACGGGCGGCGAATTACCCCCCTTCAGCGCCCCCGACATGGAATTCGGCAATCTGGCGATGGCGATGCAGACGAATCAGATCAGCGGCGTGCTGACCAACGAGGACGGCTACCGCATCTTCCAGTTGCTCGAAAAAATCCCGGCCAAAAAATTTGCGTTCGCCGCCGTCACCAACAAAATCAAAGCCTATATCATTGCCGGACGAACGGAGGAACTGGCGCCGCCCTACATCCGGCAATTGCGCGCGGCGGCCGACGTTGAAATCCTGGATCCCGGCCTGAAGGCGATGCTGGCGGCCGCCGACGCCGAAGCGGCCGCCACCGCCCGAGCCCAGGCGGAGTTCCAAACCCGACTGGCCGCCGCCGCCACCAATGCGCCGCCCGCCCAACCCTGACCACCCCCACTCCTGCGGCGGAAGGGCGCCCCCCCTGCCTGCACCTTATCGGCATCTATGACTTTCACTTGCCACCACCGCGCTTATCCCCGGGACTGAATTTAATTCAATCCATGAAATGCCCATCAGGTGCAGCCCCGTCTATCCTCCCTCGTGAACCCAACCCATCATAAAAAAAAACCACGCCCCGCCGCCCACCGGCCCGGCCCCGGTCGCCACCCGGGCTGGTGGATCAGCCTGTGGCTGGCGGCGGGCGTTCTGCTCGTCTATTGGCCGGTGACCCACCATGACTTTGTCAATTACGATGACCAGGATTATGTGGCGGGCAATCTTCATGTCCAAGCCGGGTTGACCCCGGCCGGCATTACCTGGGCGTTCCGTCACCCGGTCAGTGGCAACTGGCATCCCCTGACCATGCTTTCGCACATGTTGGACTGCCAACTCTACGGCCTGCAGCCCGGCGGCCATCATCTGACCAGTCTGTTGCTCCATGCCGGCAACACCCTGCTCGTTTTTCTGCTCCTGCGCAGCCTGACCGGGGCGGTCTGGCGCAGTGCGCTCGTGGCGGCGCTTTTCGGGCTGCACCCGTTGCACGTCGAGTCCGTGGCCTGGGTGGCGGAACGAAAAGATGTGTTGAGCACGGCCTTTGGACTGCTCGCGCTGCTGGCCTACGGTCGTTACGCCCAGGGACTGGCCTCCCCCGCAACCGGGCAGGCGGAACGCCGAAAGTTCTACTGGCTGGCCTGGGGTTGCCTGGCCCTGGGTTTGCTGTGCAAACCGATGCTGGTCACCTGGCCGGGCGTGATGTTGCTGCTGGATTACTGGCCGTTGCAGCGTTTCAAACCCGGCGGGGTGTGGCCGTTGGTGCGGGAGAAAATCCCCTTCCTGGCCCTCGCCGCGGGCATGAGCGTCGTCGCCTACCTCGTGCAGCAGCAGGATGGCGCGGTGGCGGCGGCGGACGCCATGCCCCTGGACGCGCGCGGTGGCAACGCCTTGATTGCCTACTGCCGCTATCTGGCGAAGCTGTTTTGGCCGGCGAACCTGGCGGTTTTCTATCCGCATCCCGGGTATTGGCCGCCGGCGCGGGTGTGGCTGGCGGGATTAGGCCTGACGGCACTGACCGTGGGGTTTTGGCGGTGGCGGCGGCGGCAGCCCTTTCTGCTGGTGGGCTGGCTGTGGTTTGTCGGGACCCTGGTGCCGGTCATCGGCTTGGTGCAGGTGGGCGGCCAGGCGATGGCGGATCGGTATGCCTACATTCCGTCCCTCGGAATATTCCTGCTGGTCGTCTGGGGCACGGAGGCACTGGTACGGAGCCACCCCGTCCGTCAATGGGTCTGGGCGGCGGCCAGTGTGGCGGTGATCGGCCTGTGCCTGGCCGCGACGGCGCAACAAGTGGAGTATTGGCAGGACAGCGAAAGCCTGTTCCGCCATGCCGTGGAGGTCACGGCCAACAACGGCCTGGCGCACGGCAATCTGGGCATGGCCCTGGATAAAAAAAACCGCGTGACGGAGGCGATCTCCGAATACCAGGAGGCCCTCCGACTCCGGCCGGAGGACGTGAAATCCCGGGACAACCTCGGCATTGACCTCGCCAAAACCGGGCAATGGGACGAAGCCATCGGCCAATACGAAGAAACCATCCGGCGGCAACCGGATTTCGCCGAAGCCCACTTTGACCTGGGCGCGGCCCTCCGCCACCAGGGGCGGATGGACGGGGCGATTCAACAATACGAGGAGACCATCCGCCTGCAACCGGCGGACCCCCGGGCTTACAACAACCTGGGCAACCTCCGCCTCAGCCTCGGGCAGACCGACGCCGCCATCCGCCAATATGAGCAGGCCATACAGCTCCAACCCACGGACGCCCAACCCCACGGCAGTCTCGGCGTCGCCCTGCTCCAACAAGACCGCACCGACGAGGCGATCCGCCAGTTTCGGGAGGCCATCCGGCTCCAACCCGATGACGCCCGGGCCCATAACAACCTGGGCAACGTCCTGCTCCGCCAGGCCCAGATTGGCGGGGCCATCAGCGAATACCAGGCCGCGATCCGGCTCCAGCCCGACTACGCCAAGGCCCACAACAACCTCGGGATCGCCCTCGAAAAAAACGGCCAGACCGCCGGAGCCATCGCCGAATTCCGGGAAGCCCTCCGGTGCAACCCGGAATCCACCGAGGCCCGGGACAACCTGGCCCGCCTCAGCGCCCAACCCTGAAAGCCCGTCTGCTCACTTCCGAACCGCTTCCGCCTGCCGGTGATGCCGGGCCACCGCCTGCGACCGTGAGTGGACATGCAGTTTTTCGTAGATGTGTTCGATGTGCGTGGAGACCGTGCGATACCCGATCTGGAGCTGCTCCGCGATCTCCTTGTAGAGACAGCCCTGCGCCAGCAGTTCCAGCACTTCCTGTTCGCGGGCCGTCAGACCTTCCGCCGTGCCGGCGGGCGTGCGCGCCTGGCGAAACGACTCGATGATTTTCCGGGCGATCTGACTGGTCACCGGGGCGCCCCCCGCACACACCTCGCGGAGCGCGGACAGCAGTTCCCGCGGCGGGGTTTGTTTCAGCAGGTAACCGTTGGCCCCCGCCATCAGGGCGTTAAAAATGGCGTCGCCCTCCTTATAGACGGTCAGCATGATAAACTGCGTTTGCGGCAGGAGCGCTTTGAGTCGGCGCACCGCCTCGACCCCGCTCATGCCGGGCAGGTTGATATCCATGAGCACCACATGCGGTTTGAAACCGGGGATCTCCGCCACGGCGTTTTCCGCGCTGCCATGCTGGCTGATGCATTGGAAGTCGGTGGTCCGGTTGATCAACTGCATCAATCCCTCGCGCGTGGGGGTGTCATCTTCAACGATGGAAACGGTGATGGGCATGATTTGGGGGGGGTTGGGGGATGGGGACGGATTTCCCCGGGGGCGGGGGGCGTCCAGTGCTTCTGAGCCGGCAGGGTGAATTCAATGCGGGTGCCCCGGCCGGGTTCGCCCCGGATGAGACACCGGCCGCCAATGACGGCCGCGCGCTTGCGGAGGTTGTCCAGGCCGTTCCCCCGGGCGGGGGCGGGGCCGCCCGCGACCACCGCCGGGGCCAGGCCCCGGCCGTTGTCACTGATGGCCAGTGTCACCAGACCGTCCTCCCACCTGAGGCTGAGCGCCACCTCGCTGGCCTGAGAATGTTTGACAATGTTATTCAAAACCTCTTTGACGGCGAGGAACAGGTTGTGCCGCACCTCGGAGGTGAGCGGCCACGCGGGCAGCGGGGTGGGCAGCTCCAGCCGCAGCCGGATGTCGGCCAGCCGCAGATAATCGCCCGCATAATCACAAAGATAGCTCATCAGGCCGTCCAGCGAGTCGTTTTTGGGGTCCACCGCCCAGACAATTTCATCCATGGCCCGCATCAGTTCACAGGCGGCCCCGGTGATCTGGCCCACGCGTTCGGCGTGCTGGCCGGCGGGATCGCACAAGAGCAATTCACCCAGCAGATTGATCCGGGTCAGGCCGCTGCCCACATGATCGTGAATGTCGCGCGCAATGCGCGCGCGATCATGTTCCAGATCGCGCTGGCGTTCCAATTGCTTGAGTTCCCGGCGCAATTCCCGGTGGCTGATATGGCGGGCGGCCCCGGCCACCCCCGTCGCCAGCGTCAGCCCCAGCAGCGTGGCAAACCACCACGTTTGCCAAAAATAAGGCGAAATCTCGAGGCCCAGCGCCGCGCCCGTCTCATTCCAAACCCCATCATTGTTGCAGGCCGCCACCCGGAAAGAATACCGGCCCGGCTTGAGGTAATTATACTGCACCCAGCGCCGGTGGCCGGCGTTGATCCAATCCCGGTCAAATCCCACCAATTGGTAGCGAAAGCGGATTTTGCCGGCGGCCGACAGGGACAGGGCGGTGTAATGAAACTCGAAATTCTGCCGGCCCGGGGGGATTTTTAACGCCGTCACCCCCGGCTTCAACCCGTCCGCTAACTGCTTCTCATCACCATTAACCAGGAATTTTTCAATCACCACCGCCGGCGGCCGCGGATTCACCGTCACCGTCTCCGGTTTCACCCCAACCACCCCCTTGGCCGTGGCAAACCACAACCGGCCGTCGTGTCCCCGCCACGCAGAGGGTTGATACATGTCAGAACATTGCTGCGTGGGCAGCCCATCGGACCGGTCATAGACCGAACAGGCCAGTTCGTCGGCCTGGCCGGTGGCAAAAGCCCGCAACGAAGCTTTGCTGATCCGGCCGATGCCGTGGTGCGTGCCCAGCCACAAGTTCCCCCGGTGGTCATCCAAAAGCTGGCAGACGAGGTCGTCGGGCAAGCCGTCCCGGGCGGTGAACCGGGTGAAGCGGCCCGCGTCAAAATGGAGCAGACCCGCATCCGAGGTGCCGATCCAGAGCGAGCCATCGGCATCGGCGAGCAGGGACCAAACGGCCTGGTGCGCCGGGGAGGGCGGCAACGGGATGGCCTGGGGAACGCCGCCCCGGCTCCAGTAAATATTCCCGTCATCCGCCCCCATCCAGATGACGCCCTGCCGGTCTTCCGTCAGCGCCCGCACCGGTTGGGAGATGGAACCGGTGTGCGAACTCCATTCGTGCAACTCACCGTCCGTCCAGCATTCCACGCCGTCCTTGCGGCCCATCCAGACCCGGCCCCGCCGGTCAATCAGCAGACATTTGATGGCATGCACCGAGGCGGGCGGGGACCGCAGGTGCCCCGCTTCGAAAAGCTGGGCATCCTCCAAACCGGCGCTGAGCCACAGTTGATCCCGGGCATCCGGATAGATGGAAAACACAAAATCCCCGGGGGTTTGCGCCGGGATGTGAAAATGCGTCAGCGCGTCATTCTGCCACCGGAACAGTCCGCCACCATAGGTTCCCACCCAGAGGGCGCCCGCGTGGTCCTCGCAAACCGAGATGGCCGGACTGGCGGCCAGTCCCGCCGACTCCGCGAGCACTTGGAAATGATTGGGACGCAACCGGGCCACCCCTGCGTTGGCCAGGGTGACCCACACGTTGCCTTCCCGGTCTTGCAGCCAGGCGGTGGTGTGGTCACCCGGCAGGCCATCGGCCAGGGTGAGTTGTTCCTCAGTTCCATCCGGACGGATGTGAAACAGGCCCAGCCCGCGCGAGGTCCGCCACAGCCCGCCCTGGCGGTCCTCATGGAGCGACGCCTGCAACTGCTGTTCCTGCATCAGATCGGGCCACGCCTTGAATTCAGCGCCCCAATGGTGCCCGGTCCATTGGCGCAACCGGCCGTTGGCCGCCACCAACAGCCCGTCGTTCTTGGTGAAAAACAGGGACGCCACATTGAGTTCCCCCTCGCCTGGCGGCGTCATGTCCAGAAACCGCCGACCATCCCAGACAGCGAGTTCTTTTTCCGTGCCCACCCAGATGTGACCCGCCGCATCAGCGGTCAGCCAGTGGATTTCGTTGCCGCGCAGGCCCGCATCACTGAGCGCCAGCCGGACGAATTGGTTATGGATGATCCGCCACAACTGGCCATCCACGGTGCAGCCCCAGAGCGAACCCGATGCATCCTCACGGTAACAAACTCCGTGCAGTTCCACTGGCGGTGTGAAAGTCCGCCAGTCGCCTGCCGCCGTCGGCCCGTTCGTGCGGGTGATCAACAAGCCGGAACGAAAGGAAAAGGTGATTTCATGCGCGTTATCCGCCACCAGCCAGGCCTCGGAAACCCCTTTTCGGGCGCCGTTCCATTCCCGCCGGAACACCCCGTGACGATAGGTGGTCAGCGAGCCGTCATACGTGTTGATCCACAATGTCCCCTGCCCGTCCACAAACAGCTTCACAATGCGGGAATGGCCCAGCTCGGGCGTGCTTTCACGATTAAAAGTCACGAACCGGTCGCCATCAAAGCGGGCCAGTCCGCCATAAGTCCCCAGCCAGAGGTAGCCATCCGGGGTCTGCGCCAGCGAGGTGGCATAGTTGTCCGGCAAACCCTGTTCACTATCCCAGGCATCAACCAAATAAGCCCCCGCCGCCCCCTTCCGGGAAAACAGCCAACCCATGGCGACCAACAGGGACACAACCCAGCCCCGCGCCCGCCGCCAACGGCGTGGAAATACATAATCTGCCTGGTTAGTAAAGGTGATGATTACTTCTACCCCAATTGCCTCCGGGTGCAAAGCCCTTTTTACAAAATCCCACTCCTGCGGGCGGGTGGTTTTTCGCATCCGGCGGTTGAACGCAACGGCCTGAAGGCCGCATCCCCCGGGGGGCAGTCAAGATGCGCCCAAAATTTGGTGGGATAAACTGCAAAAAGCGGGCAAAAAAAACCGCCGGGCTCCGGCGGAAATGGTCGGGGCGGTGAGATTCGAACTCACGACCTCTTGTACCCGAAACAAGCGCGCTACCAGGCTACGCTACGCCCCGACACCAGAGCCATTTATTCTGCACGCGAAACGGACGCATGGCAATGAAGAAAAATCATTTTTTCCGTTCCAACACCCGCAGCAAGATCGAGGGAATGGCCAACCCCGTGCCGATGGCACCAATGGTGAACGCCACCCGCAGAAAATATTCGACCGAAATAATGAGCGTTTCGTCCGCATTCCGGGGCTCGGGAGTGGTCAGGGCGAAAAAGCCCAGAATGGCCTTGGTGGCGAAGAGGCCGGGCACCATGGGGATGCAACCGGCCACGTCCAGAATATTCCGGGAAACGCCGATGCGCTCCTGAAAAAGCTGCACCACGCTGCCCACCGCCAGGGCGGCGGCGAACGACGCCGCCTCAAGACTCCAATTCAACTGCATCCCCACCGTACGGACGCCCAGGGCCAGCGCACCCGCCAACCCGCACCACGGGAGATGCCGGCGCTGCACGTTGAACAACACGCCAAAGCCCACGGCGGCGAGCCCACCAAACAACATCTGGTGCAGGATTTTTTCCGCGTTCATGTCAGCGTCCCTCCCCCAGCGCCATCTGGCCGAGCCAGACGCCAATGGTCAAAAAAATCAGGATCGCCCCCACCCAGACGGCGCGTGCGTTACCCAGCGTGGGAAACCCGTTCATGACATCGTATTGGGCATTGAGCGCCGGGATCCCGGGCACCAGCAGCAACACCGCCGACACCATGGCGATGTCCACCGTTCCACTGCCCGCCCAGCGGGCGGTCAATCCACTGACGAAGGAAGCCACAAACGCCACCAGCGTGGCGGCAATAAACACATTTCCCCGGCGCGATTGGAGATGGCGGCGGAAACATTGTCCCAGGGTGGCGCCGGCGAAGACGGGCATGAAGCCGCTCCAATCCACCCCCAACAAACGCCCGAACGAAGCGCAGGCCATGCCCACCGCCAAGTCCACGATCCAGCCCGGATGCCGGGGGGTCTCCCGGGTCAAGCGGGTTAATTCCGCCCGGGTGACGGCCACGGACAGCTTTTCCGCCTCCAACCGCCGCACCAACTCCCGCACGGCCTGGCCCATCCGCTGATTGACACCCAGGAAGCCGACTTTGCGCATGCGCGTTATGCCGTCATCCGCGATGCCCACGGTGATGGCCAGTGAGGCGTAACCGATGCGCAAATCCACCCGCCGGGCGCCCAATCCCCGGGCGGCCCGGACGATATATTCCTCCACAATACTGGCACTGGAGCCGCATTCCATCATGATGCGGCCGAATTCCATTGCCAGCATGGCAATGTCTTCCAGCGTTGCGGATTCCACCACGGCTTCAGGCTCGACCATGCCGATAGTCTAACGGGTCAGCGGCGGCGGGACAATTCTTTAACGCAACGGGGATGCGGGTGCCATGCCGGAGGCCATCCCGCAGAACGACTTCACGGCGAGTTATTTCGTCATTGCTCGGATTCAATGTCCGATAGAAACGCCCCCAAACTGTCCGGGGTGGTATAGGTGGCGCCCCAGCCAAGGTTAACCCCCCCGTCAATATTGGGAAAAGCATCCTTCAGCATTTGCGGCGTGATTTGGACGGACTTCACACTGAAATCGGAGAAGGCGACGACGAGCGACTTGCTGCGATTATGAGCCGTTTGCAGCGGGTCAATGACGGGGGCGGCTTGGGTGCCGCCCGGCACGAAAAACTCGTTCAACAGGCATTTTGGCATCCCCTTGAAACTGGAGATTTTAGGATACAACCGGGGGTTGTCGGCACCCAAGCTGGCCCACAGGTTCCAGCAATAGGAGGAACGTATCTCGCCGGGCGAAAGACCGTCAATGGCCTTGCAAGTGCTCAGCAAGGGCGTGTAGGGCAGTTCCCCCAACGGGGACTGCGGCTTGCTATTATAACTGGGACAGAAAAAATCGGCGCCGTTGCCGACATAATTTGCCGGATATAGATAGCCCAGATTTTGAAACTCGTTGTTATCCTTGGGGGGCGTTTTGGGCACCAAATATCCGCCGGTGGTGGCCAACGGGCTGTCGTTATCAGTATAGACATAACGCCCGTAATGCTCGGCGGCGACTTCGTTAAAGGCGTGGTTGATCAGATCCACCGGCGGTAAAAAGTCTTGAAAATCGGAGGCATACAGGGTCGCGCCCGTAACCAATTGCTTGATGTTGTTGACGCAACTGGCGCGCAAGGCCCGTTCCTTGGCGGCCGCCAGAGCGGGCAGCAGCATGGCCGCCAGAATGGCGATGATGGCGATTACCACCAATAGTTCAATCAGGGTGAAGCCGCAGTCACGACCGGATTTGGCGGGCAAACGGTTTGGTGTAAACATAATAGTGACAAAGTTGAACCAATTTATCATAGCCCATTTATTTGACGCCGCCCATCGGATGTTTGTATGATCCGCGCGGTCGCGTTCATCCCGATTTTATTGGAAAGACCGGTCCGACACGCGCGGTTGAACTCGACGATCCCGCGACTGCGGGATCTCGTCCAATAGCGGCGACGTGTCGCCGCACTCCAAATGCCTGCGGTCTGAAAACTGACCACCAATTCGGGATGCACCGGGGGCCATCGGGGCGGCAACTTCCCTGGCGATTTCGAGGTGCGGGTTCAGTACTCAGAAAGCCCCCGCCAAAAAAAGGCCTGACGGCGGACTGCGCCGTCAGGCCATGAAGGGAAACCTTACGGATAACGCAGTTGGAAGAACACCTGCGGCTGCGCCGGATTGATGGTGATCGTCGCGTTTGTGCCCGCCGCCGTGCCCGCCAGCGGGAACCAACTGCCCGCCGCCGTCAGCCCCACGGCATTCGTGTACAACTGCCAGCCCTGGTGGTCCGGCGCCCAGGTGAATTGCAGTGTATTGCCCACCGGCACCGCCCGGAAGTTCGCCGTCGCCGCATTCGTGCTCAGCAGCGGCGTCGCCGCCGCCAGCGTAATCGTCCCGTTCACCGCCAGATTCGTCGTCCAGGTGTATTTGTAATTATGATCCGCCACCGGCAGTGTGATCGCCGTAAAGCCCGACACCGCCGTGTTGAACAGGTGGAAGGTGCTGCCCGACACCAAGGCCGGGCCGATATTGGTCACCGTCAGCGTCCCGCCGACGGTGAGGGCCGGGGAAATGAGTTCGTCGTTCGCGGGGCTGCCCGCGTTGTTCAATTTCAACACCGTCGCCCCGGCCAGCGTGGCACTGCCGCTAACGGTGAGCGCACCAGTGGCGGCGGCCGAGCCGGGGGCCACCGTGCCCAGACTTCCGACCGTCAGCGTGCCGTTGAGCGTACCCGCGCCCGAAAGCGTCTGCGGCACCGTCCCCGTGCCCAGCGGCAGTGTGCCGCTGTTTTGGGCGGTCACATCCAGCACCGCGCCCGCGTTGATCGCAATGCCGGCGCTGTTGCCGATGTAAGCGTCATAACCGTTGAGGTTGGCCAGGGCCAGTGTCCCACGGGTGATGATCGTCGGGCCGTGGTAGGTGTTTGTGCCCCCCAGCTTGACCAACCCGGCAAAGCCCGCACTACCCACCGTGATCCCCGCCGTTGTATCCGTGCCGTTGGCCAGAATGCCCCCGCCGAAATCCACCTCGCCCCCCGTGGCCGCCACCAGGGTCACGCTCTTGCCCCGGTTGGGCGTCCAGCCCAGGATGATGTAGTTGTCGAAGGTGCTGGTCCCGCTGGCGTTCAGCCCGCCAATGGTCATCACCCCGTTGTTCGTGAAACCCACATCCCCATCCGACACATTGTTGGTCACATTGGCCGCGAGCGTGATGGAGCCGAACAGGTTCGTCGGGTCGCCGAGGTAGAAGGCGCAGTTCACACTGTTGTTGGTGTTGACCGTCTGGTAACCCGTCGGCAGGGCGGTCGTTCCCGTGTAAACAATGTTCGTCGCCGGCCCGAGGATGAACAGGCTCGAATTGTTCAAGGTGCCGGACGTGTCATTGACCAAGGCGCTGCTGTTGTCCGCCACCAGCACGCCATTCTCCACAAAGTAGCGGTAGGCATCACCCGCACCGGTTTTATTGCTGCCCCCCTGCAGCGTGACCGAGGTCCCGCCGTCCACCAGCAGAATGACGCTGCCGTTCGAGGTGTTGCCCAGATTGCCAGTCACCGTGGCATTGCCGCCGCCGGAGAAGTCCAGGAAATCACCCCAGTTCCCGCAGGTGAACGAGGAGAGCGTAAGGCTCAGTCCGGGGAGTACGTTGAGGTCCACCAGTTGGTAGGGGTTGTGACTGGTGGCCGCGATGGCGCTGAGATCGCCCAAGGCCAGGGTGTAACCATTGGTGCCGGTGACATTGATGAGCTGGTTGGCCTGGCTGTCCGTAAAGGCCAGGGTACCGCCCAACGTGAGCGTGCTGCCCGGGGTGCCGGTGGTGACCGGTCCCACATCAAAGGTCAGAATGTCCGCCGCGTTCTGCGGCAACAGGCTGCCCGGACTGAAGGTGGTGGCGGTGTCCGCCCGCAGTTGCAGCGTGGAGCCGCTGTCCAAGGTCAAATCCCCGCCCACCGCCGAGGCATTGGCCAGTTGCAGGGTGGCGTTGTTGGTGACCGGACCGCCGCCGCTGGAATTGTCGGGGAGAATCAGGGTGCCGGCGTTGATGGTCAACCCGCCGTAAAAGCCGTTGTTGTTGGTCAGAGTCAACGTGCCGTTGCCGACTTTGGTCAACGCGCCGGCACCGCCGATGTTGCCGCCCAACTCGAAGGCTTTGCCATTGTCGTTGACGGTGATCGTCACCCCGGAGGCGATGGATACGTTGTTGGTCAGGTTCAAACCCGTCGCGCCGGCTTGCAGGGTGCTGTCGCCCGTCACGCTCACATCGCCCAAGCCCAGCGCCCAGTTGTTACCCGCCTGCAGGATACCGCCCTGCAGGATGGTGCCGACCGAACCGGGCTGCGTTCCGTAGCTGTTGGCACTGGCCAGGCTCAGGGTGCCCGCACCGCTGAGGGTCAGGGTTTCGGGTTGGGCGGCGGAGGGGCTGTTGGCCACCACCCCGGTGATGGTCACCTGATCGCCGCTGTAAACGGTGACGGTGGCCGTGTCGTTCAGATGCACCGGCGCCTGAATCACGTTCGAGGTGCCGCCGCTCACCGTCAGATAAGCGCCATTGCCACTGTTATCCAGAGTCAGCGCCGGACCGGCGTTGGCAATGACAAAGGAGTTGGCGTTGGAGAACGTCAGATACCCGAGACTTTCAGCCGCGTTCAAGGTGACGGTGCGCTCCGCCGTGCCCACGCCCAGCAAGGCCGCGTCGCCGGGGTTGCCCGGCACCGTCGGATTGCCACTCCAATCGGACGCCGTGGTCCAGTTGCCATTGGCATCCACATCCCAGTAATTATAGGTCACGTTGGGGGCCACCGTGAGGGTGACCACGCCACCACTCGTGGCAATGGTGGATTGCACCCCGTTGGCCACGCCGGCCCCGGTGAAAGCGGGCGTGGGGTTGAAGGCGCCTGTGCTGCCCGCGACCGTATAGGTCATCAGCTTATAGATGCCAATGGGCAGCGGGGTGCCGCCGGTGACATTGATTGTCACCACGTTGTTGTTCAAGGTCACCACACCCGCAATCAGCGGAGCGGGGGTGGAGGCCGCCGTAAAAGTGGCCAGCGCGCCGGGCAACAAGGTGGTGTTGCCGGTAATTGTTTCAGTACCCGTCAGGGTGCCGCCACTGTTGACAATCACATTCCCGGCAATCGTCCCGGTGCCCCCCAGGGTGCCGCCGTTCGCCACCGTCACGGTATTGGGGCCCGTGGCGGAACCCGTGGTGTTGACCACATCCAGGGTGACTCCATTGGAAACCACCGTGGGACCGGCATAAGTATTGGCAGCGGCCAGGTTGAGCGTGCCCGTGCCGATGTTGGTCAGGCCACCGGCCCCGGCGAGCGTGGCGGCGATGGTGATGTCGTAACTGTTGGGGTCAACGACGAGACCATTGGTCAGCACATTCACGGTCAGGGCCGTGAGATTGGGCAGGAACTGGCTGCCGCCCGGATCACTGGCGTTGGCCGCCAATACGCCGCCGTTGAAGTTGAGGGTGGCCTGGTGGGTGCCGACCGTGGCATCGGTGAGTGTGAAATTGCCCACCGTCAAGACGCCGCCGTTCAAGTTGACCACATTGTTTTCGGCGGTGCCGCCCTCGGAACTGTTCAGTTCAAAATCGCCGGCAATGTTGAGGGCGCCGTTGCCGGCCACCGTCACCGTCGAACTGGGCACCCGGGTGGTGTTGCCAAAGCTGAAGGACGGCGCGCTCACCACGGCATTGCCCTGCACCGTCAGGGTACTGACGCCGGGGTAGGTGCCGCTGCCCGGAGCATCGGCGAGGCGCAACGCGGTCGTGGTGGTGATGGTGGCCGAATCCTGGACGGTGGCGCTGGAAGGACCATTGAGTGCGGCCACGTCAAAAGTGCCCGTCAGCGCGGTTTTACCCCCGAGGATCAGGGTTCCATTATTAATCGTGGTGGTGCCCGTATAAGTCGCCCCGCCGACCGCGCCCGAGCCAATCTGCTGCACCATCCCGGGACCGTTGACGGTCAGGGAGCCGCCGGCGGCGTTGTCCCCCAGGATACCGGTGTAAAGCATCGGTATATTATTGTTATTGCCGAGCGTGAGCGCCACGGCGGCGGGCGTGTCATTGACCAAGGCCA